>CEVG01044670.1_pt1 | contig 45618 bp, 68 predicted proteins | sample 356511 | NCBI WGS metagenome assembly CEVG01 (sample SAMEA2623426, study PRJEB7988) | marine metagenome | biome: marine biome (ENVO:00000447); feature: surface water layer (ENVO:00002042); material: "saline water (ENVO:00002010), including plankton (ENVO:xxxxxxxx)" | depth 5 m | reverse complement strand
AAAAAATTAAAATGAAGAAAGATACTGATAAAATCTCCAATATGATATAATATTTTACTCAATGCCACTCTCATCTAATTTTGCTTTGACTGCTTCTTCGCAAAGTTCGTTGAATGTAATTCCTTTTTCGTGTGCAAACTGCATATATTTGAATAATTCTTCCTCATCAAATTCTAGTTCAACGCTTTCATATTTTACTTTTTTAATAATAAATGCTTCGTCTTGTGGTATGAATTTTAATTCATCACCAACTTCCCACCCTAACCTCTTTAATAGGTCATCGGGTAAACGAAAATATAATTCACCATCGAAACTTTCTTTTACTTCTAGTTCGCATATTTTCATAGTTTAAAATCTTCATCTGGTTTATATAAATTATCTTGAAACTCTTGAACTTTTCGATCTCTCAAAAGTTTTTCCATAATATCTTCCTCTTTGAGATGTCCCTGCATATTATCTCGCCTTTCTTCTTCGGTGAACCATTGATATTCTGTATTGAACATATTATCTACATTGCTTGGGTGAAATCCCGCATTAACAAGCAAGCCTTTAAATTGTTCTGTTAGCTCGTTGACATTCGTTCCATCAAAGGCTTCGTTGGATTCAACGCTATAAGTTTTATCGTGTAATGTGAGTGATAGTTTCATTCTAATCCATGCTCCCTTTTATCTTCATCGCTCCAATCTTGATCGACACCAAAAATATCATTCATAACATCTTCAGCGTAATCCTCTACATCGAAACCATCTTCTGCTAACGAAGATATATATTCTAAAATCTTTTTGCCAACCTCATCATGCACAGGTGAAAAAGTATAGGTTCTGCAATCTCTATCGCTTCCATATCCAAATTCGATGGTTATGTGGCAATCGTCAATTAAATCTTCTCTATTTGATATAGGACATTTCATATTATTTACCAACTATTTATTGTAATATTCTCTCTATTATCTTTATCTTGTTCCATTTTCTTTAAAATCCTTTTTAAAGTCGCTTCTCCTGTTTTTAAGTAATCTTTATTATTTAACATATCTCTTATCATTTGTCTATAATATCTACCTTTATAAGACCAACCCAAATCAAAACCTCTATGTAGTCCTTTTTGGTGGGCTTCTTCAAATTCATTATTTATTCCGTTATCAAATATCATAATCCATGTTTACTCCCAACTCTTTGTAATTCTTTCATAAGTCTATCGTGATCTTTTATATATTGAAGCATCGGTCTTAATACATTATTTATTAAATGAATTGTCTTTTCATCATGGTATGAGCTTAACCGATTTATTTCTTCTTTTATTCTTTCCTCTAAACTAATCATATTTCACTATAAAAGTTTGATAGGGCATATCTGCCAAAATATCATTTATCATTTCATAAATAACATTCCAATTTCCACCTGCCAAGCCACAAGAAATTCCGTAGGGCAAGCCGAGTATAACATCATCTTCTCCGTGCAAATAATTATAATGCAAATGCTCCGCAACAAAACTTAAAGACTTGTGAAAAGCTTCGTAATTTACCGCTCTTTTTCCTCCGATTTGAGATTGAGTATATAAATTATAAATCCCTCTTTGACAAGTCGAGTCCGTCCATGCAAAACTCCAATTTCCTAAATTATTTTGGTCTTCGTATCTAGCGTGACAATCAGACTCGTAAGCATTAGGGTAGCGATCCTTTATTTGCTTTGCAATTCCCGCCCCCATCACATTATGAGTATTGCAAGAATGTGCTATGCGAGTTATTTCGCAAGGAAAATCTAAAAGATTGCCCTCAATGGTTGGAATTTTATCTGTTGAGATCATTCAAAACAAGTTCAAAAGATTTACGAGAAGGATAAAGAGGGTGAAGCCATCCGTCTCCCGAATGAAGGTCTGCATCAGACACAGGATTAATGTTTTCTGCTTTAACTATATTAATCAATTCTTTTTTCTGATTTGATGTGAGCTTTATCATCTTACCATTAACCCAAACAACATAGGGGTTGTATCCATTTAAATTAAATGGATGTGGGACGCTATTTATTTCAATAACATGGGGTGGTAGGTTGGGTGGTACTTGAGGGCTTTCCTCTACCTTGTGCATTTGTTTTTGGGCATGATTGCACCCCGCCATAAAAAACAATGTAATCATTATGTATTTCATATTATGAATATATGATATTATTAATTAAAAGTCAAGATTTTTTTTCTATAACCAATCCTGCATAAAAGTTACCCAAACCCGCAGCTAGGCACAAAGTCCTTGGCAGATTGGCGTGTTCTTCTAGCATTTGGCAAATTTCTGTCGCCCCACTTGCACCTTGCATATGACCATATTTATCCTTGTACCTCATTCCTTCGGGTGATAACATCACTTTTTTGTTTTCACATAAATATTTTTCTGAATCATCATTCACATCTGTTCCTGTTCCATGAGGCTTAATATATTCATAGTCTTCGCTTGCGATAACCTTTCTGTAACCTTCCTCTGTTGTAGCCCAAGGATTAGTATGGTAGTGATAAGCCGTAGCAGGGTCGGTGATTTTAATAAATGAATCTTTCGGCTCTGACTTTACCAAATGTAGAGCGGAGAAACCATCTCCCGCTTTTATATTAATTTTCATTTGTTTAAATAAATCGGAAACCCCTTTACTTATCCTTTCGTCAGTAATGACCAAGACATCTTTAAATTCACCACTATGGATTAATTTATAAGCTTTTCCTATTCCCGCTAAAGAAGAAGCACAAGCCGAACCTTCAATTTCAAGATAATCTACTCTGCAATTTTTTAATGCAAAAGCATATTTATGTGCATGAGTGTGCTGAAGTTTATTAATAGCCAAGCCTTTCGACTCGACTTCAACAAAAGGTATAGGTGGACAATATATAACTGCTAAACCATCATTAGCTTCGATTGATGATAAAAAATCTTTATTCTGTTTTCTGTAGAATAAATTAAAATTACAATCCCGATCTAACCCTTCGATTGCGAAATAATCATCAAGCTCCAAGGTCGGAACTGTATGGGTGTAACTTTTTAAGAACATAAAATGTTATCAATAATTGTCTTTACTTTTAACCTTTTCCAGTCTGTATTTTTCATAAAATCTTCTTGACTTTCCGATTCGCAATAATTATACCTATCATCTAACTCAAGAAAGAAAATTGTCGCCCCAAAGCTATCTAAACCCAATTCGCTAAATAGAATATCTTCATCCTCGATCATTACTCCGTCATTTTCTTCTATTATTTCGTTTAATTCTTCTATGAGGGATTCTCTTGATAGAGCTTTTGGTTTTGAGCTTGATTTTTTGGCTTCTAATTTATCTAATTCATCTGCAATTTTATTGCCCTCTTCTAGGGCTTCTTCTATCCGATCTTGGTTTTTCATATTATATATAATATGATATTATTTGGGTTTAGTCAAGGTAAAAAAATCATTGCGTTGCTAACTCCTTGCAGACATCAATACCTTTAGCGGTTATCTTTCTTTTACCATCAATTTCAATTAAGTTTTTATTTAATAAATATAATTCGTGATCTTTCTGAATAGATGTTTTGCTTAAACCTAGTTTTGCTGCAAGACCAGTAAGCGTTGCCGATCCACTCTTGAGTGATTCTAGGATTTGTTTCTCTGTATATGTCAAACCTAAAGGCAAAATACTAACTTGCTTGCACAAATCTTTGAAGTCTTTTAGCGAAAAAATAAACCTACGCTTTGCACCACAATACAAAGATATTTCTTTAGCTCTCATTACTGCGTTTCTAGCATTATTTCTTACAGATTTTGAAACCTCTTCTAAGCAATCGTCTTCAATTTGTGCGTCAGAGGCACAAAGTCTAAGGATTTGCCCCAACTCTTCTGTTGAATATGGTTCAAAATCGACATTTGTCAGCCTATCTTTTAGTGGAGGAAAAATCTGATCGCTCTCTGTCGTTGCAAAGATGAATGTTTGTTTCTTGAAATCAAACTCAAAAGACATCTCATTCCATTCAAATGTTTTTCTAGTTCTAGTTTCAGTATTGAAAATAGTTAAAAAAGCCATAGTTAAGTCTTTTGGGAGTGCGTGACATTCGTCAAACAAAATTGTAATCTCATTATCGGAAATAAGTGGTAAGAAAATCTGCTCAAAGAACTGCTCGTTATTTCTAATCGTTGAGCAATTAATCTCAAGAAAATTTCTTTTAGTTCCATCTCTGTTTACAAGATTCTTTCCGAATCCTTTAGCGAATTCTGTTTTGCCCAAGCCCTTAGCACCTGTAAGCAACAAAAACGGGCAAACGCCTGTTTTATTAAAAGCATCAATATAAAAAGACAGCTTTCTTTTGACTGCGTTTTGACCAATAAGGTCTGGAAAATATTTATTCATTGAAGTTTGTGATTGCATATTCTATTTTTGGTTGTTCCTGATTAGCTTCTTCCTCATGCACATCTTCTGCATGGCTCTGTTTACTAAGCGAGAATAGGTTATTAGATGAATGAGCTTGCTCCGCAAGGTCTTCTATCCAAGTCTTACAGACTTTAATTAGAGTTTTCCTGCCAACATAGTCGGCAAGGTCTTCATAAGAAATCTCCACATAAGGAGAGTAGCCTTTTGGTCTTCCTCGTTTCATAATTTAACACTAGAGCAATACTTCTCAGAAGTCAAGCAAACTTTCTACATTTTCCATAGAGTCTTCTAGAACTTCCTCAAGATGCCTTGTAACCCTACTTAACTCTTTTAGTGAATGTTTTGATATATCATAGCCTTCGGGAATGATTTCCGAATTTTTCCAAGCTCTATGCTCGTCACAAAAAGAAATTAATTCATTAATGGTTTTCTGTTGTTTTGCATATATTAATTTAAGCTCTCTAGCATTCTCTATAAAAGCCTGTTTTAGATCCACAGGGATTCGCTTATCATTTTCGCTTAATTTATTATTTATTTGAGCAAAAAGGTATTGGTAATCATCCTCTAGGAACGCAAGACGAGTTAGTGTAAACTCGTAAGTTTTCCAAATGAGTTGGAAATGTTCTGTTGGGGTCATACAAGCCTCTGAAAAACGCTAAATTCTTTTAGTCCAAGATATTTAATAAAATATGCACAAAACTCTACCAAAGTAGAATGATCCCAATTTTCTGTCGATATAATGTCAACAACCTCAAGATATTGTTCGTCCTGCCACATCTCTGTCAATGTAATGTATTCTGTATTTTTCATAATGGTTTAATACTTTCATATTTTTTCCACAAAGTCAACCCTTATTTGTGTAAAAATTGATATGGAATCATGCGATAAAGAATTAATAATAGATTATCTTACTGTTAAGTTAATCGAAGATAATACTTTCCAAGCAAATCCTCACATTCGTGCGAGGACGGCTTGGATAGAAGCTAAAAAAATGTTTTTAAAACTAAGCGATGAGCAAAAGCAGAATATTTTGAGGAAAATTCATAAAAAATAAATGGCACGAGAGGTGAGACTCGAACTCACGACATTCTGCTTAGAAGGCAGATGCTCTATCCAACTGAGCTACTCTCGCATATTTGGTACGGATGGAGGGACTTGAACCCTCACGCCATTACTGGCAACGGATTTTAAGTCCGTAGCGTCTACCTATTCCGCCACATCCGCAAAATGGAGCCACCTGTCGGGATCGAACCGACGACATCCTCATTACAAGTGAGGTGCTCTACCATCTGAGCTAAGGTGGCGATAAAAGGTTTTCTATATTTGCTATAAATGAGTTAATATCTCTTGAGAATAATAAATCTGAAAATTCATTTAATATTTCTTCCTCAATGTTCCACCATTGCAGTTTTAATAATTTTTTAATTATTTCTTCATTAAATCTTTTTTTAATAAATTTTGCGGGTACTCCCCCTACAATAGTATAAGGGTCAACATCCTTAGTTACAACCGCACACGCACCTATAACCGCCCCATCACCAATAGATACTCCATCCATAATAACCGCATTTGTTCCTATTAAGACATCATTTCCTATTATAATATTTCCAGATGAAGTCATAGACCCTTCATCTAACATACCGCTTTCAATGCAAAAGCTCAAATATGTCGTAACCCTCTCCCAATCATGGTTTGAGCCTATCAAAAATTGTACACCCTCTGCAATAGAAACATATTTGCCTATTAATAGTTTATTATTTGAATACGGACTCCTATGAATTTTTGGAAAAGCACCAGGGTACGATGGATCTTCCGTGACTCTAATTCTTGAGTAAGGGACTAATAGTTTGGGGTCTGCCGTAAACTCTATTAAGTTGGACTCTCCGCTTCTAGCTTTCTTTAGTTCTTGTTTAAGGTTCATTTATTTAAATACCTTTGATGGTTCCAGAATAAATTAATAAATATATTTGGTATTTTTAGATTAAACCCTGATGTATTTTTTACGATAGCGTTCTCTGCGTAAAGCCTTCTAGTTAGGATTTTTTTCCACCAAGACACATTTTCAAAAGTGCAATTAATTATTTCAATTCCTTTCGTTTTTGGAAGGTCTTTTATATCATAATCTGACCAATTACCCATATCAACGAATGCTCCATCCCATATTTTATTAAAATTATTTCGAAAAATACAATTCACAATTTTGACATTTTCAACCTGACATTTAATGGTAAAGTGATGTTTTGTTCCATTAGAAATAAAAATACAATTCTCGAAAGTTATGTTGCCTCCTCTTACTATATCTACGCAATCTTCATACCCGCCTATTATTTCGCAATCTTGCACTAGTACATCGTGCATATATGAAAGCTTTAACCCCTCTGCAACGCCATTAGCATTTATTTGGCAGTTTTTGATTAGCAATGAGCGTTTTTTTTGATTAGGTCTCCAAGCAAAGCCTAAAGCATTATCATCTATTTTTCCTTTGTGCTTATTTGGGTCTCCCTTGAAGGATTGATTTTTTATTATTTGGTCAAAACTCATTCGCTATTTTCTTTCAGTAAATCTGTCTCATCGATCCACTTATTTGCGTAAGGGCACTTTCTTTCTACGGAAAGAATCTGTGCTCTAAATCCATGTCTTTCCATCATGTATTCATGATATTTCAAAGCAACACAAGCACTCTCTGCGTTATAATAGTGATAACTGTCTGTGACGGAGTGTCCAGCCCCGGGATTATATTTGATCCTATATTCCCAAAGTCTTTCCATTTTACTAAAAATTTTGTTGGCTAAAATAAATATCCGAAAACAAAACAATATCTACTGTGTCTTCATTCTCTATTTCTATACCTACGACTTCACCTTCCTCTACAGCTTCATCATTTTTTTCATAAAAAAACTCTTCTACTTCTGAGGCGTGTACCAAATTGAATGAATTTATATTTAACATAAATGCTTTAAACTGACTCATTGGATGTGCAGGGTTCTGTAGATACTTCTTGAGTCCATTGAATGGTGGTCTGGTTTGGATTGATTTCTTCATTATCTATTAATGATACTATATTTGGCTCATGTTTGTCAACATTTTTTTTGGTTTTAAGCCAATTTCTTTGTGCCATGCGAATCACGAACCGCATAAATGCGAATGCATATACTTTATTTAATTCAATAGCACTCCCATCTTCACTATCTATTATTAAAAACTTTTTAGTTTCTTCATCGTATTCAAACTCTGCATTTTTTAATTTTTTTTTAATTTTCATTTTCTTTTAAAATTAACTCTTTTATGTTTGATTCTATTTTACTTACGACATCGGGATGGTTTTTTTCACACCAATACAAAATTAACTCTTTTATATAGATATTAATTAATTCATCTTCATTAACATCTAGGCTATATTTGTATTCTCCGTCTCTAGTTTTAAGTACGCCTGTTAACATGAAATAACTATACCACAATGAGTGTTATTTGTCAATAGATTTTTCGTAAATTCGAGACTTTTCTTTCAAAAGTTCCCAAAAGAAAAAATGCCAAGCGACTTCATCATCATGCTCCATCGCCACTTTCATTTCATGGCGATAAACTTGAACCCAATCCCTATCTTCTTCCTTGAGGGCTGTAATTTCTGGCGTTAAGTATTCTTTTGTTGAACAACTACTGAATAGCAAAAGAATTAATAAATACCTTAACACATACTATGTTACACTTAATATTTCTTCTTTTTCGCCTTTGACTTCTCGCAGTGTCCTGCTTCTGAGCAAGATTTCGGGTTTTTGCAAGAGTCGCAGGTTTCAAAAGCTTTAGATTTTTTCTTTGGTTTCTGTGCTTTTTCGTATGCTTCTTTTGAAGGTCTATCTTTATCCCCAGGTTTCGCGGGTCTATAGTTCTTACCTTCTCTTTTTTTCTTTTTTCGGATATTATCCCAAAGCCCTTGCTTGCTATCAGATTCATCGAGCATATCAAGTATTTGATCTTCGAAATCTTGACTGCTAGAAACTTTACTTACAGGTTTTTTGCTCCACATTTTGCATGACCAATACTTTGCTTTGGTCTTCGGACCTGGGTTGTCGCAATTATGCCTAGCCCTAAAAGACTTTCTTCTTTCTGGATTGTCTCTTTTAATTTCCATATTTGGATCGCCGAAGTTCACTTTTACAACATTACCTTTTTCATTCTTAACATAGACTGAAAATTTCTTTGGCCCACCTGGGGTTCTAAAGGGTTTATTTAATTTTTTTCCTTTATTTTTTTCTTCAGCAAAAGCTTCCTCGGAAATTTCTTCTTCGAAACCTTGCTCTGCGAGCAAAGCTGCTCGTATTTCCTCTGTTAGGTCAATTTTGGTTACCTTTTTTTTCATTATGATAAAATCTCTGTTAATGGTTCTCCTTTGTGTGCAATCGTAAATGGCCTTCCTGATGGAGAATATTGAAAGCTATTTAATGACAACCCTAGTGCATATGCAATAGTAGCATTTAGATCCGCTGGCTTAACGGGTCTCCCGTCAATTGGCGACCTTCCCGTCTTATCAGTTTCTCCGTAAGTGATTCCTCCTTTTACCCCGCCTCCAGCTAAGAAAGCCGTAAAACAGTAAGGCCAATGATCTCTTCCGTCTCTGCCGTTAATGTTTGGAGTTCTACCAAATTCAGAAGTTAACACCACTAAAGTTTCCGACAAAAGCCCCCTGCGATCTAAGTCAATTAATAAACCGCTCAATGCTTGGTCTATATCTGCGCAATTAGCCGCAACCCTCTCAAAATTATTATCATGGGTATCCCAACCGCCTCTGGTGACCTCAACATACCTCACACCATTCTCCACAAGCCTTCTTGCAAGAAGACAACCTTGGCCGAAATTTGTTGTACCATACAAACTAGATGTCATTTCTGATTCTTTTGTAATATCAAAAGCATTCAGATCGTCACTATTCATTAACTTAATTGCATCTTTATATAAATCAGAATAAGCTCTAATTTGTTTTTGCGGGAAATCTGTTGCAAAGTTTTCATTTAAAGCTTCTGTTATCGATATCCTCCCTTGAAAGTGCTCTTGATCTAAATAGGATGCCATTTTGCTATTTGCTAATCCAGACTTTGGGTTATTAATAGGTAAAGCTCCATATTTAGATTCTAGGAAGCCTGCACCACCCCCACCTCCGCCAATTTTTACATTAGCTGGAATTGTTTTATTAAGAGAACCCGAAAGTTTCGAAACCCAGCTACCAAAAGTTGGGTGAACAATAGTTCCTCTTTTAAGATAAGATGTATGCATAAGGTAGCTCGCTTGCTCATGCGCACCTTGGCTTGTGTTCATGGTTTTTATGATCGCTGCATTATGCATTATTTGTGCAGTTTTGGGTAAATTTTCAGATAAAATCACTCCATCTGCGCTTGTTGCTATAGATTTTGTCGGACCTTGAATATCTGGAGCATCTGGTTTCGGTCCAAAAGTATCTAAGTGAGACATTGCTCCAGCCATATTTAAATATATAACATGACGAGCCGTGGGTACTCTAGCCCCTGGAGTTAAGGCTTGAACGCTGTCATGTATAAAATTTCCTGCCATAGGCATTAAGCCTACGCCCAAACAGGCTTTTGCTGCATGAGCTATGAATTCTCTTCTGCCAAGTTCATCTATACTACTATGTTTCATAGTAATATTATTACACAATTTTATGCAAAAGTCAAGATATATTGTGTATTTCTTGCGCTTTACTTAACGAACATAAATTCATGGGTGTTAATTAACGCCCAAATTATTTCTTTATATTCATCTTTTTGGTTTTTCAAATTCTCCGTAAAAATTCTTAATTCTTGAGAAGTTGGTTCTCTGCTTAGTATATATTTATAACCTACTTCAACTTTATCTTTTAATGTCTTCTTGGATTCTATTGCTTTTATTATTTCAAAATTTTTATTCTTGAGTAATCTCGTTTCCACAAAGCCATTAATTAAATTCAAAACCTGCGTTGCTGAAGCGCTTTTATCTGAATTTTCTATCTGCTCCCTATCCGACCCGCCGAACTCACGAATTAGATGTCCAATAGGAGCAGGAGAAGGTAGTTCTGATGCTCTTACAGAGTTACGATCTTTTACGAAGTTCTTTCGGTATTCTTGTTTTTTTGCGTCTTGTTGGGATTTATATTTGTCCACGCAAGATTCACAGCAAAAAGCAACTGTTTCTCCGTTCTCATTGAGGGCAAGAAGGGTTGGGTCAATCGCTCTCCCTGGCTTTATGGGGCAATCTGTATTAATCGGTTTAGAAAACTTTGTCTTATTTGGATTATTTGGTTTTTCTGTTTTATTAATCTTTGCCATAACTTGATTAAATAAATCTTCCCCGCTCATTTCTGAAAAATTTCTAAAATTTTCATAACCTTTTGTGTTTTGTTCTAATTTGCGAGAGTCAATATTACTGAATGTTAAATTCACAAGAGAGTCCCAAATCTGTTCCCCGCTCATTCTTTCGAGCATTGGCCCTTGATAAAAGTAAGGTACTGCATTTTGGGATTGTTTTTCGATATTTGGTCCAGCTATTATCCATTGTACATCTACAGGCATTTGCGTGTCTTTATTATCTTTTGGTATGACATCCCTTGCGACAGCTTCTCTTTGAAAAGTTTTTGTGTTATATAAGACTCTTAAGAATTCTTTCAAGTCATAATCCAATGCAACCATTACCTTTTCTAAATGCAGTTGTAAAGTAGGGTCTGTGGCTAATGTGTCATCAAACATATTATCCAATGGCTCAATCAGCGCCAAGCCAAAAACTTCCTTCCAAAGCCTATTGACAATCACGGCAGTAAACCTAGGGTTTGAGTCCGAGGCAAGCCAATTAGCGTATGTTTCTCTAGAGCCTGCTTCGGGAGCATATGTTTTTATATCTATCTCCTTTCCGAAAATAGTTTTTCCAGTCAAAGATTCGTTTGGTTTTGCATTATCGTATTGATAATCTTTAGGTAAATTAATTTTACCATTTCCAAGACTTGTTAGTCCTGTACCTAGGATGTCTTCAATATCTCTTACTGCATTTTGTAATTGACGCGACTTCTGTGGTTCTTCAGCCTGCTCCAGCTTTCTCCTTTCTTCTCTCACTAATTTATTTAATTCATTTAAGTTGCTCTCCCGTTTTAATCTTAAATTGGTTGAACCGCTTGTAAAAGCCGCCATTTCATAAAACTGTTTTTGAGTCCAGCGATCAAAAGGGTGATCGTGGCACTGAGCGCACTCCAAGCTTGTCCCTAGAAAAATTCTAACAGTATTTGCCATATTGTCCAAAGGCATATTTACATCCCTAGCAAAATAACTAACACCCTCGTTGCCTTCTACCCAGAGCGGTCCGGAGGAAGATAGCATTTCCCTAACCCAAACATCATAGGGTCGGTTATCTGATATGAATTGCTTAACATAATTTTTATAAGGTATTCCAGATATTCTATTATTTAGCCTGTCTTTAATCCGTAATATATCTGCCCAAAAGTTAAACCAATTACTGACATAACCCTCACTACCCAATAGCTCGTCAATTAATTTAGCTCTTTTATTTGAATCTCTGTTGTTAATAAAATTATCAAATTCTTTCAATGAAGGTGTTCTTCCGATTATTTTTAAGTAAGCCCTTCTTACAAAAATCTCATCATTGATATCCTTATTTGGCCTTTGGTTATATGATCTTAGTTTTGTTTCTATTAATCTATCTATAAAAGCCGAGTGCCTGTTTAATTGGTCACTTGATAGAGGTTTTTTGAATTTTGGAAGAGCTTCGTGGCTCGGAGGGAAATTATTTTTAATATAAGCCTGATTATCTTTTGTTAATGAATTGATTTTAATTCTAAAAAGTTGCCCATCTTCCCACCTCTCTATTAAGGCATGAGTCGAGTTGGCTTCAAGTATATCCGCTTTAAGATTTTTTCCGTTATTAAAGTAAAGCTCGCCTGCAAAACAGGTGCTAAAAGATAGTAAGGTCAGTAGTAATATTTTCATAATCTGTGCAAATATATTACACATTAGTATTAAAAAACTACAATTTTATTAAATCCTGCGAACTGTAGCAGTAAAAGATCGCACTCCCTTCTGTGTCATATAAGTATAGCTTCTCTCCATTTTCCCTGCAAAAAAACGGGTAGCAATCTTTATTCGTCCAAATCCAGCCGATAGATTCTACCCATAGCCAAAATCCATTATGGGTTGCATATGGATAAACCCATTGCAGTTTTGGGTGAAAGACCCAAATCGAATTTGATTGATAAAAATAACCAAGCCATTCCGAATACCTCCAGCTTGGATACTCTGTTTCTACGGAATCGTGGATGACAACATAGGAAAAACCTTTATCTGTAAAACTATCCAACATCGATAGTAGCACTAAATGTTCTTGCTCTCTTAGATATTGACTGTATTCGTCTCTGACATCTTGAGAATACATATCATAAGTTGGCATTGACTCTTCAAATGCAAACCCCACGCAAGCAGAGAACAATATAAATATAATAATATATTTCATGATTATTTCCATTTGCAGTAATTAGGGTCTTCTGCTCTTTTTCTTCTCATGTACTCACGTTTTTGTTCTCGTCTTTTTTCGAGATTATTTTCGTCATACTTTTTCTGAGCTTTTTTCTGAGCTTCCTGCCCTTTCTTCGTTTTAAGATAACGCTTTTGTCTTTCGTTCATAGTATTAATATGAACTAAAAACTCAATTTTGTCAAGATAAATTTAATTCTTTGAACCACTTGTATGTCATCTTTAGTCCATCTTTTAGTTTTGTTCTGGCTGTGAATCCAGAGTCAGTCATCCTAGAGTTATCCATTTTTTTTCTAAAAGTCCCGTCTGGTTTTGAGGAATCGAAAGAAAAATCTCCCTTATATCCAATAACATCAGATATTAAATAAACCAATTCCATAATTGAAACCTCTTCTTCTGAGCCACAATTTAAATGTGACACCCCTTGGGAATAGATATTTTCCGCATCAATATTAATTAAGCAAAATTCAATCGCCTCCGCTAAATCGTCTACAAATAAGAATTCCCTCAAGGGTTTTCCCGAACCCCAGATCTCAACACAATTTATATTATTGCGCTTTGCGTGGTCTATCTTTCTCATTAACGCTGGTAAAACATGAGATGTCTCTAGGTCAAAATTATCTCCAAAACCATAAAGATTACAAGGCATTAATGAGTAGAAGTTGCTTCCATATTGATAAAAATAACTCTCACAGGTTTTTAATGCTGCTATTTTAGCTATTGCATACGGTTCGTTTGTGGGTTCTAGCTTTCCACTTAAGAGAGACTCTTCAACTATGGGGATTTCGCACTGCTTGGGATATATACAAGATGATCCTAGGTTAATTAATTTCTTTACCCCATGTTTGTGCGATTGGTTGATGATGTTTGCTGAAATTTGTAAATTATTAAAAATGAATTCACCTTTGAAGGAATTATTTGCTAGGATTCCTCCGACTTTTGCTGCGCAATTCACCACCATAGTTGGCTTATACTCTGCAAAAAACTCCTCAACAGACTGTTGATTAATTAAATCTAATTTAGATTTATCTAGCGTAATAACATCGTAATCTTTTAAACGCCTCCAGAGTGCAGAACCAACCATACCTTTGTGTCCTGCAATGAAAATTCTCTCATTTATTAAAGTGTTTCCGCTCATCATGTTCATACATTTTTTGAACCAGACCTTTAAAGTCGGTCTTCCTCTTCCAATGTAATTCAGATTCTGCCAATCTTGGGTCTCCACATAATTCATGCACTTCTGCTGGTCTATAAAATTTAGGATTGATTTTAAGTAAAATTTCTCCAGTATCTTTCATAAAAACTTCATCCTCTGGTTTATTTGAACCATTTTGAAATTTCCAAGAACCATCGATCCCTGCACACTTAAAGCACTCATCCACAAACTCCCTAATCGTATGCATCTCACCACTTGCGAGTACATAATTAAATGGACGATCTTGATTCATCATTAACCAAACCCCCTCCATAAAATCCTCTGCATCGCTCCAGTCTCTTTGAGCTTCTAGATTGCCTAATTCAAAACAAGGTAGTTCTAAATTATTTACAATCGAAAATTTAATTTTTGCTACAGCATCCGAAATTTTCCTTGTGACGAAGTCGAGCCCTCTCCTCACTCCTTCATGGTTAAAAAGCCAACCCTGGACGGCGTATAAGCCATAAGACTCTTTATAAACCCTTACAATATGTCTAGCGGCGCATTTTGCTGCCCCGTAAGGAGATTGAGGTAATAAGGGATGCTTTTCGTCTTGAGGTGAATATGCTACATCTCCAAATTCTTCTGAGGAGCCCGCATTATAAAATCTACAATGCGGAGAAAATCTACGAATAGATTCTAATATATGTAGAACAGCGTTTGCATCTGTATCCCATGTTTGAATCGGGTACTTCCAACTTCCTGCAACAAAAGATTGCGCTGCAAAATTAATAAAATAGTCAGGCTTTATGTCCAGAACAACATCCCTTATGCTGTGCGCGTCATTTAAATCCATATCAATTAAATTAAACCTAGGTTCGTTTTCTAAATGTAAAATATTCTCATGATTTTTAACGCTAAGTCTTCTTACTGCTCCATATATCTTATGGTTTGTATTTTTCAGTAAATAGTCTGCCATATGACTTCCATCTTGACCTGTTACTCCTGTGATAATTATTTTTTTCATATTGAATTTTTAAATTTTTCGTACTCATATATCAAAGATCTTGAGTCCGCTCCTTTTTTAATACACGGGTAATCAAAAAACTTTGGATTAATGTACCAATCTTCTACTGCCACTAATTGGTTATCTCTTACTCCAGAAAAGGAAACATTTTCAAATAGTAATCTATAGCCTTGATCTTCAAAAAGTTTGTTGGAAAACGCCTTTAAAGCATACTGTCCTCTATATAAATCGTGCTCAAAGGTGATAAACTTAAACTCAAAATAATCAAAAGGGAAATTATTTAAAACTTGCAAGGTTGCATCATCGATATCAAATGAAAAGTAATCTATAGATTTTGGGCAACCAATCTCTTCCATTGTTTTAACGATATCTACTTTTGTTAAGTCAATACAATACGCTTTTGTTTTTCTCGTCTGATTAAATCTATTTATATAATCGGGGTTTATGTCAATAGAGATTCCATTCCAACCCATTTGCTCTAGAAACATAGTATTGTTTCCGCATGGTTTGTTTATGCCATCCCCGCAGCCAAAATCTAAAAAAAATCTATTTGAATCTTTAAATAAATGATTAACAAAAATATCCTGTCCTGCTTGAGAGTACGGCATTTAATCTTCCTCGGCAATATCTATTAATTTTTTTCCTTGTGCATCTACGCTTGCAGAAGAAAACCCCCAAAAGGTAAGCTCCCATAAAATATGGGCCATCATCTCTTCTTTATTTAATTTAATATTTGAATCAATATTAAGTTGCAATAAGGATTTCCAAGGTAAAAAATCCAATGAGAAGTATTCGTCTCCATCTTCATTTCTTAAGCATACATCAATATAGGCTTCTTGATCTTGATGAACCTCTTTTATGTAAATCGTGGAATGGCTTACATCTTTGTCTTCATGGGTTTCTGGGGTCATCTCTCTTAGTTCATCAAAAGCTCGCAAAAATCCAGTGTCCATGTTTTCAATTTTGCTAACAGTATATGATTCTGATAGATAATGTTTGTAAACCTTATTAAAGACAGGTTTATATCTCGTTGATTTTAGTAATTCTTGAAGTGTCATTTAGATCGGTCCGAAATTCTGCTTTTTTGGTTGAGAATACTCTTGATATAAGTAGGGGTTGATTCCCAGCATTTTGTTGACTTCATGTATATAAATTCTTTGAGATTCAAGAACTGTATTTTGAGAGTCAATAATAGATTGAAGTTCGTTATTTGCATTTTGTAAGGAATAGATATAATATACTACCCAAGCTCCAATTGCAAGAAAAATTAAATCAATTAAATCAATCTTCATAAATATATGTTACACATCTTTTGTTGCCTTGCGAGAATAAGTTCCTAACCCGCAACAGGCTGCTGAAAAAACACTAAAAATCGCTAAGGGGTGACCTATAATAGCGAGTTCGATACAAAAAAACATATTAATCAAGCAGCATATAATCAAAAGTTTACCTAAAGAATTACAGTCCCTCCATGGCCTCAAAGTTCATCCTCCTCTTCGTCAAAAAAATCTTCGTCCATTTCGAATTCAATACTCCCTACTTCAAGCAACTCTTTTGTTTTTTCTGTTAATGCTCCAACCAATGTAATAGTGTTTAAATCAAATTCTTCTAAGAATCTTTCTACTAAATTATCTAACTCAAATCTAAATGCATCAGTTTGTTCGTCGTAATCCCTAGGGCTGATAAATTCTAAATCTTCGTCCACATTATATTATGTGGTGATTTTAATAATTAATCAATTTTCTTTTGTTTATTTGTTAAAAAACTGCGCTCATGTCTATTACCCCAATTTTAATAAATCACGGACAATTATAATTCTCTCTCTTTCACTATATTTTTTGTTAGGAGATTTTGTTTGAAGCGTAACCTTGACCATGTTATGCGATACATGATGCACTAAAACGTTTGAGTTGATGTTGGCTCCCCCGAATCTTGTTCTGTCTCTCGTCATTAAAATATTATATTTCTTTCTCAGTTCTCCTGCCGTACTATTGTTCTTTGGCATGAAATTATAATTAAAAAACTCTTGATCATGATAGTGTGTTGCCTGTTTCTTTAAACTGTCGATGCGTTCATTACTGACATTAACAAATGCTTTGCATAAATTTTCAAATTGATCGGGCGTTCCGCTTGCTAAAAATGGAACCCAGTTATCCATTAAATGAAGTTTATCTCTCGGCTCTGTAATTGGAAAATTAATATTTATTGCATCATAATCGGAAACATAAAAAACTTCTTCTTTTTGAGTTGCGTACGCTAACCAGCGAAACCAACAACTCATTCCGTAGTCATTAATTTCTTTATTTGTTATTTCTTTAAATATTCTACGCATTTCTAAGTTCAAAGTTTCAAAATACGGATGCTTTTTTGCATCTTCCAGATTAAGCACGATAGGTTCGTAGCCATGTCGAGACCAACTAATTTTCCATAAATTAATTAATTCTCGTTGACTGGAAAAATTGATATCTTGATAGTAAGTATATATTTTCATATCGAATATTATTTAAACGAGTAATTCTTCATGTCTATAACTTCTTTTTCTGCACACAAAATAAGATCAATCGTCTTCTGGCTTAGCTGGCTTCTAATTTCTTCCTTGAAGTTTTTGATATACTTGTCTTCTCTAAAGCCAATATCTGCATCAATATTTAATTTATTTAAAATAAAACGAAGATCTTCCGTGATGTTTTCAAGCGAACCGACAAAATCTAATAATTGTCCATCACGATATATATAATTTTTAAAACTATTCTGTTTTAATGTGCGCGAAATAAAATCTTCAATATCAATATCTACTGAGACCCCGTTATCTAAGAATTTATTTTTCTTCATATTAACCCAAGAAATCATTCGCTCCCACGGATTTCTAACAAAAGTAAACCAATAATAATCATTTGGGTTTTTATTTATGCTTTTGATGTAATTTGAGGCTTCTGATGAATTCCAGTGTCTTAGGTTTAAAGATTTTTCAGAAATAATGCTTAAATCAGCATATTGTTTCAGCGTATTTTCTCTAAATCCTGATCCAGTTTTTGGCGGATTTAGGCAAACAAATTTATATTTATGCGACAATATCATTTAAGTAAATAATTTTTATATAGTATAACCTTTTAATTCTATTACACGGCTTTCTTTTTTGGCAACAAGATCAATTAATTCTTGGTCATAAATATCTGTCATCTTGAGTAAGCTAGAACTTTTGTTTCCGTGTTGCAATCCAGGCGAGCTCATACCAACTTGATTACATAAAAACACAAACTCATCCTCAAGATTTTCAAAACTCGCTACATGATTAACTATGACCCTTCCCTTGTCATCGGAATAATATGAATCTTGTGAGTTGTTATTTAATATAATTTTTCTTAATACAGCGTGGTCATCTCTGTTCTTGAATAATTCAGCGCAATGTTTCCCTTGGTTAATTTCAGGCTTACCCCAATTTATTGATTCGTCTAGACATAAATATTTCTCACCGTAACTTTTAAAATATTTAAAAAAACTAAAATAACGAGCCCATGGGTTACGCACAATCGTAAACTTAAAATAATCATTCCAATTCCAGTTATTTTTTTTGAATTGCTTTCTGACGCGAATTGCATTATCATGTTGATAAAATTCCGCATTTAAATTTGGCTCCCCACAAATGTTGATAACTTTTAACGGAATCAAGCTCTGGCGGAGCGATCTTGTGCCAGTTTTTGGAATATCAATTGTAATAAATTTATGTTTGTGTGATATTAGCATTTTGACAATACCTCTCCCATAGTTTTCTATCCCACTGAGTACGATTTAAGAATTTTTGTTTTGTTTCTTCGTCTAGATCATCTATTGTTATTTTGGCAGATTTGCTAGAAACGTTCTTAAGTGCTCGTTCTCTATCCGAATCGGAAACTTTTCTATTAAAACAATTCAATAAAACTTGATTTATTAATATATCTGTATTCTCGATAGATTTAATTTCAAAATTATGAAAATCAAGAAATCTTGCCGCTAAGTTGAACCAGCCTTTACTAATGGATTCTTCTGCAGGCATTCCAGAGATAACCCGAATTAGCCAACTATCTTCTACTTTTTCAGATTTAATGTAATCTAAAAAACTTTCTTGCTTAATTGATCCGTGTGTTGGTTCATGTGAGGATTCTTCTCCAGTAAGGTAGTAATATAACGATTGCTGTCTTGAAAATGCATCCCTTAGAATTAAAAAATTCAACGGCGTTTTTCCGCAAATATCAAGTAATTCATAAGCCTGAAATAAACCCGATCTTACATCTTGATTTCCTACAGGCTCAATAACTACAGCCAAAAGCCTTAACTGTTTGTTTCTCAGATATGTTTTAAATGTTTCTATACCGCAAGATTTAGCCCTTCGGTTATTTTTACCCCTCATTACTGCAACCGGATGCGCCTTCATATTTTCATCGTTCTTCCAGTAATCTGTTAAAAACTCTACAGTTAAAGTCAAATTAAAAAGCGGGCTTTCTACGCTAATTTTTTGTACACAAAAAGCTTCTTTTTTCTTTTCCCTCTCCAGAATGCGGATAAAGTATCTGTTGAATACATCTTGAACATAAGTCCCCGCATTTTTAGGTATATGGAGGTGAACTGGAACCAAAGAATTCACAATAGGTAATTACACAAAAAAAAAGAGAGCAGGGATAAACCCCCGCTCTCTTTAATTACTCAAAACAATAACCCTTATTATTCTGAGTTTTTGCCCTGCTTTTGAAGCAGCGCCACGACAAGTAACAAGGTAATTAGCCCCGCTAAACTTGCTCCTTCTCCAACAAAACCATTAACAATGGCTTGTAGGTTGGAGATCACATTCATACCGACGGATTCTCCGAATACTACTTGAGAGAGGACAAGAAGCCCAACAATCGAAAGTAATACGCTAAAGATGCCTCCTACGGCGTTTCTTACTGTTTCTACTACGTTATTCATAATATTAGAAGTTTAGATTTAATCCGATTCCCCAAACCGTTTCGTAATCACGGGATTCTGCATCTGAAAAAGAAATATCTGTAAAAACATTAAAGTCTTCAGAGATATCTTTAGATACTACTGCTGTTAAGCCTGTATAAGTTTGATTGTCTGACGCAAGAGTGTCAGTCGAACCAAGTAAGCCTCCTAGATTTAGGTCTACTAAATCAGTATCAACATTATAAGACAAAGAACCTTCAAAAGTTTGCAAACTTTCGTCGGTATCATCAAAGAATGAGATTGTTGGAGTTAGGGCTGTATTCAATTGGACTTGAACAAAGTATTCCAAGGCGTTATCCGCCCCAGAAAAATCTGTATTATATAGTCCAATCGAAGCGTTGATCGTGTCTTCAAACAGGTCCGTGCCTACACCAATGGTGAATTCATCACTATCAACCCCAGCATCTGTAGATTGACTTGTGAAAAAGTCTCCATATACATCAAACTCCGAAACCTCCGTGGAAAAACCAATAGAAGCTTGAGCAGCTTCGGTAGAAACCAAAGCCCCTCTTCGAGCATAATCTGAAGTATACTTAGTGCTTGCAGAGCCTGAGAAAGAACTCTCTTCAGCGGCGTTTAAACTTACTGCACCTAAAAATAGGGCAGCAACCAATGTTAGTTTTGTTTTTGTATTCATATTGAATTAATAAAGTATGATAATATCAAAAAAAGCTAAATATGTCAAGAAAAAATTAAATGTCTATCCCTGCTGGATTAAAATGACACATGTAATACCCTAAAGGATCAACTTTAATACCTTTTCCATATTCTCCTGATAACTGCTTAATAAAAGCCCAGTCTTCGCTCTCTCCTTCGATTCCGTTCCAGTTTTTCCAAAAACATTTCTCTCTCGCTTTAGCTCGATGAAAAATATTTGGCGTTCCGATACGACAGATTTGCTCTTTTGACGGTAATTCTGTCCAGCGAAAATTCTGCAAATCTTTATTGATGGATTTGTCTTTTATTTCTTTTATGTTTAAAAATTCTTTTTTAATATCTGGAAGGTATACATCACAAAAACCCCAATCAAAATTAAAGTTTGATACAAGTTTTTCTATATAAGACGGAGCAAGATAATCATCCGTATCTAAATAAGAAATAGTTTCGCCTTTGGCAAAAAATAACCCAACTGTTCTCAAAACTCCTGGGTAGCCCTTGCTCTGTTTTGGCGCTTTAATCAACTGAATATCTTTATATTTAATATAGAAATTTTCATAAATAAAGTTTGTTTGTTCGCAGCCATCGCTAACAATGATTAATTCTTTGTCTTGGTAGGTATTGCAAATAAAAGAATCTACTGCTCTTTTAAATTTTTTATCTCTATTTTTTGCACAATTTGGATAATTCCCTAAAAACGAAATCATTATTACTGAATGTGTCATTTTATTTTTTAGCCATACGTTTCACTCTTTTGTAACCCCACCAGACCTTCCTTAGTAGGTTCTTTAGTTTGGCTACTTTAAACCAGTCTCCTTGATCCTTTGCCTCTAAAATCTCTTGCTCGGTCTTTTTAACTTTGCGTGATTTATAAGGTCTTTCATTCCACGCTAAAAGCCAAGGTGATCTTTTATCTTTTCTAGTCATGCCAGTATCTATTTATATTACACATATTTTCTGCAATTTCACTAGCTCCTAAAGTGCTAGGCTCTTTTATGCGCCAAACTTGAGCGCAAGAAAGGTTTGTGCAATCCCAGTTATAAACGTTTTGTAATAAAAAAATACTGTTTACATGTTTTTTATCATTTAAATAAGTGAATGTACACTCCGCCAAAATAGCCCCAAATTCATCAATGCAAGATACAGATATCTCTGGCTGAAATTTGAGTAGTCCTCCCACTACTTTTTTATAATACTGCATTGTGAAGCTTGGGTTTTTGGTCATCTTTATTTTATCTAAAGGTGTCCCAGGTTTGTCAACCCCACAAAGAAGCATGGTCTCTACATAATAGTCGTGGAAACCGTGCAACTTCTCCGCGAAATAATCATTTATCTCGCCTGAAAAAATGTGCCTTATCGTCTGCAATTTTCTTTTTTAAGCGGTTGACTGCCTTTTTTAAAAGAGAAACCTCTCTTTCGGAGGAAGATAGCTGCTTTTGAAGCTTTCGGTATTTAGTGTTCGAGTATTTCATTTTATTCTCACCTCTTCCCAAAAGACATTTCCTTGTTGAATATTTTCTTTAATCATCTTCTGTTTTTTGCTTAATTGCGAGTTTCCGCTTTTGATTTCAGAAAAAGTAACACCTTCATCTTCAAATACGATATAATCTATAGGCTGACCTAAGAAAACAGAAGATTCTGGATCATGTGGAAAGCAATCTAAGAAAGGGGCAAACTTTTCTGCGATATGCCCTGTGCGCACTTCGGAACTTTTTTTCTGAGATAAAAGTTTTTTGTATGCCGCCCTTTGCTTTAAAGATTCTTTCTTGGACTTATATACACTTAGAATTAAAGCCAAACATACAGCGGCAAGAATACAGTATAACGCCAAGATGTGGTTCATTAGTCTAAGTCAATATTACGAGACTCGCAATAAGCCATTGCGTATCCAGCTTTGTAATGAAAATGTTGAGCAAATAAAGCGAGCCCTAATATAATATAGGGTTCAAACTTCATCGGTCCAAAATGAATAAATAAAAGCACCGCCATAATTACGGAGGGCATGAACTTATTCAAACAATAATTAAGTAGCTGCATTTTGCTTTTCGCTTGGCTTCGCCCAAGAAGACTTAGGTTCAATAACGAAACTTCTACGAAGCTCGTCTGCAACTTCCGAAGAAATGCTTTCTATGACGCCTTTTTCTGCGAGAGACAATTTATACTTACTGTACTTTTGTAGTACACTCTTAACAAGAACTTTGGTATTTGGTTTTTTCATGTTATAAAGATAATAATACTTTATTTCCGCTTCAATGTCAAGGTTTTTTTGAGAAAAACCATTTAATTTAATATCATCTCATATGAAAGCCGATCGAGTATTGTGCAATGTAGTTTTGAGTATTCTAAGCCTTGCTGGCTGTCTAATAAAAACTAGGAATTGCCCTAGAAGTTTAAAATGTTTTATCTCTGGGTTTTTTAATAAAAAAAATGATTTTAATCCTTATGAAGAAATATTTTTTTACGAGGGTCAGGCTACTAGACAAGCTGCTATATCTGGAGTTTTGAGAAATAAATACGATCCTGATTTATACTTAAGTGATGAGATTCCTAATTCTGTAAAATATATCGGCTACGGCCTTTGGAATGGGATTTGCAAAAGAAAGAAAATTAACTTTTTATTAAAAAAGAAAATATCCCCTAAAGAAAAAAACCTACTAGCTGATGGAGAGTTTTTTGCAAAAACCTTAATGAGTCCAGATTCTTTAATTCAGTCTAGTATATCGAATTTAAAAATTAGAAGCCCGCTTAATATTTCTCAGGCCATGGGAATAGGTAGAGCTTTGACATGGCTCGACCCCGAAGATAAAAAGTATCAGATACAAAATTCTCAAGCTTTTGAGGTACTCCTCATTGGTAAATTTATAGCTCATTGTTTGACAAGTCTAGGAGACCCTGATTTAATTAATAAAAGAGTCGAGAAGATTGCAAAATCATATCCCGAGCAAAGCAAGCTTATTCAAGATATTTCTTTTGAGATTTCGAGCTGTCCAAATAAATTATACAAATATTACGAAGACTTGCATGCTAATCTTTTTAAAATCGGTAAATATTCCTCATAAAAAAAAGACCTGTAGTTATGTTTTCCTGAAAGATCATTAAATACAGAATTGTGCCCAAATTTTCTTAACACTGGAAGGCTTGCCAGTTCTATGCATGCAAATACCGCGTCAAATAACAAAGGGGTAAATGGTGTTGAAACGGCCCAAGCGAACGCCACGAAAAACTTTAATGCTAGAGCCCTCTCAATCAGTAATAGTATAAACCTCGAAAAACAAAACTGCATCACCCCAAAACAAAGAGCCAGTGGTAGATTGATCATTCCGAGTGCTAAGCATTTTATGTTAACTGCTAAAAAAATAAAATGATACAAATAGTAGTTTAATATAAGAAAACCCAAACTCCTGAAGTTGTAGTTTGATAAAAAATTTTTCAAAAGCTTTGCTGGTTTATGGGTCTTATATTTACCTTTAAGCCTGTACATAAAGCAATTATTTGGAAGTAAGAAGAGCGGTTTGGTTTTAAATTTCCAAAAAGATGCTGCCAGAGATTTTAATAAATCTGACAATTTGTAATTCATGCTTAGCCCAATCTGCCTCGCAATCTCCTCATTGTAAAAACCATAGGCTACCACGTGATCTAGTGGAAGTTCTTCTTGTCCAAAGAAATATTTTTTATTATATTCTTTTATTTTTTCTTCTATATTATTTAATATCCTTAACCTCTCAGTCTTGTTCGTGATCATGTGGTGAATCAGTAGGGATTGCATTTCAGTAATGTTCGCTAAGCCTCCTGTGTTTGGTCTAGTCGCCCCTATTATATAAATATTGTTGAGATCTTTAGGAACCACTCCCAAAAAGTTTTCTCTAGGGACGTATTTGTAGCAAGCCCCATCCTCTTTAATGATTTCAATATCGTCTAAACCTGGACGCTCCGTATTTCCTTCTATAAGGTAATCATATTTTACTATATTATTGGAGTGGTATATTTCTTTTTTATCTCTATCTATGTTAAATATTTTTTTATTTAAAACTTTTACTAAACCTTCGTTTATAAAGAAAGTTAAGTCATTTAATTTATAGCCATTTTTAATCGAACCCTCTATATCTTCTGCGAAAAGTTTGTGGTAGACATCTATTGGCCAATATTTAACAAATACTTGATTGAATGAAATCATCGACGCATCTGCAGCGCAATCTACTTCCCTCTCTGTGCCAAATTTAACTTGAAATAAGTTTTTCGAGGTAAACCTGGCAAAATATTTATACACGTTGTGACTTATGGAGTCAATTAAGGTTAATATTTTTCGCTTAAGGCTCAAATCTTTTCTTGTTCTTAAGTTTTTAATTGCTTTAAGCTTAATTTTTCCATATGGAAAGGTTGCGGAAGAGAAAGAAACACTTAATAAGTCTTCATAAGCTTTTTTTGAGAAAAAACCTAAATTTTGGAATTCAAATTGATCTAGAGTGCAAATCTGATTGAAATTAGGATCATGCCAGCACTTATTTAAGCATGTCGGCCCGCCGTTAGTTAATAGATATATTTTATTGTCCCCCGAAATTAAATCAGATATAAGCATGTTTGCTGTATCCCCGCTGGAACTTAATACTATAGTTTTATTCTGGATTTTTCTGTCAAAATTTACTATAGAATCCGCAATTTTTCTTTTTAAACCAGAAGAAATAATGACATTTTTAGCCTTATAAACATTTCCTTCTTCGGTTTCAACTATACTATAGTCTTTATAGTTGTATATTTTTTTAACCCAATCTTTTGTTATTCTGTCTTTGTATTTTTCATAATATGATTTTTGGTAATTTAAGAACTCTTTTGCTGTAGGGAACAAATCTTCTTTAAACTTCCATAGGTCCCAAGAAAAAAAACTGCAAAATCTAGTGCTTACTAAATCAAAGTTTAAATTATCCGATTTCTCCATTTTTCGCCAGATACTGGCTTTTTTGGATAAAACTTTGAAGTCTTCCCCGCTGATTTCTAGCTCTCTTATAATTGGGATCGCTGACATCCCGAAGCCAATGACTAGATTGGCAACTGAATATTCATCCCCCTTCTTCATTTTTAATTAAGCGCCCGTACTGCCGAAACCTCCACCTGACCTTTCTGAATCGGAAAGCTCCTGACATTCTTCGACCTCAACCCAAGGAAGTTTAATAATTACCAACTGTGCCACTTTATCTCCAAGCTCATATTCTTTTGACCCTAAAGCTGGAACACTCATTCTTACCTTGACTTCACCTCTGTAACCCGAATCGATTACGCCAACAGAATTTCTTAAAAAATGATCTGTATTTGATATGCTAGACCTAGGAAATATCAAACCCGCATAACCTTCTTCAATCTCCATTGCTATACCTGTTCCGTATTCAAAGTATTTCCCCGTCCTAGTTATCGTTAGCGCTCTCAAGTCCATTCCTGCGTCACCCTGTTTGGCGTAAAAGGGTAATTCCGCCTCTTCTCTTAGTTTTTTAATTTTCAATTTCATGAATTTTAACTCCTGCCTTACTTAATAAGTTTATTCCGTCTTTGTTTCTGTATAACTCTCCATAAACGACTCTTTCAATTCCTGACTGTATGATTAATTTTGCACAATCTACACATGGAGAGATTGTAATATACATTGTTGATCCAACGCTTGATTGGGTTGATTTTGCCAACTTAGTTATTGCATTACTCTCGGCATGCAAAACTTCTGCCTTTGTAATCAAAGATTTATTATAGGGATCTTCAAATTCGCAATCGTTATCAAAACCAGAAGGTGTGCCATTATATCCATCAGAAATAATCGAGCCATTTTTAACTATAATGCAACCGACCTTTTTTCTTTTTGCCATAGACAGCTTACTCCATCTTGATGCAATATCAAGATAAGCTCTGTCCAAATCTCTAAGGCTAGCCATTTCCGTTTTTGTTCCAAATTTGGACTCCTTCTAGCTTCATAATATCTTTTGATAGAATTTGGCTAATTTTAGATCCAGTCCGTGGGTTTACGTATATTTTGTACTTAGCTTCTTTTGGCGATCTAACAAAAGGTACATCCCATCTAACCCTACATTTTGGAGAGACTAGAAATTCTAACAAGACCTTTCGGTTTACGATGATAAAATCATCAGACCTCTCAAAGGCAATAAAATGTGCCGGACCATAAATCCACCCATCTTCTTTAGAATTTTTCTTGTACTCTATCCAAGTCCAGCGATCTGTATATTTGGATTTTGTTTTAGACTTTTTTCGTTTTACCGCAAAGAGTAGATTTACCTCTCTTCGGGGGTTTTTATAAACCCCCTTGAGATGGTAATCTATTCCTTTTGCGACCAGGTCTTTGCTTGCCGGAGAGACGATATATTTTCGAAGTTGGGCAAGCTCAGGAAAGTTATAATTTTCAATTAACTCTATTTCCACTACCAAGCTTTATTGGGTTTTTCTAGTTCTACAATCTCAAAGTTAAGTCTTTCTTCTCTGGCACCTGTTTTGTTATAGAAAGCTTTTCTTCCTGAAATTATAGAATTTAATCTAGCTTGCGCAGATTCTTTTTCAAGGTAATTGATATCTTCAAATCTTCTACCATTTTTGAGTATGGCGTAGATTGATTTTATCATTTTAGTTTTCTACCGCTTCTTGATCTTCTTCTGTCGATTCACTAGACTCGCTCGACTCGGTATCTTCTGAACGTAATTCTTGAGCAATTTCTTGCGCACGAATATTCGTTAATACTTCCTCCATGGCTTTTTCATCCATCTTGTCTAGTTCTTCTTGAGCTCTTTCGAGAGCTTTTTCTTGAAGAATAGCTAAGGTTTGCTGTACCGTGGCGGTCTGAAGAAAAGAATTAGCAATAGCTAACTTAATTTTGTTTTTTTGTTCGTCATTCATATTAATAAAAAAATATTATATAGTTTTGTATCTTAAATGTAAATAATAATTTAAACTTTCTCTAAATTAATTTTGTTATTTTTACTCTTAGGAGAATACTTTAATAAAATTAGAAGCATGTTAGTAATTTTTCTAAGTTCAACCTGCTTTTTTTCCTTTGGCATTTTAGAGTTTATGTTATATAAACTCTGTAGTCCATCACTGATCTCTGCTTTTAAGCGATCCCTAAACCTTTTGGGTAAGAATGTATCCGATTTATCTTTTGGGTAACAGTCTCTGATTAGGGAATGCAGTAATTTATGGAATGGAGCCCGTCTTACTTTTTTACTATTTTTAGTAAAAATATCTTTAATCTTTTTAAACATAATTTAAATTTGGTGGAGGTGGCGGGAGTCGAACCCGCGTCTTGTATATTGTCCCATTTTAAGTCTACAGTAATATCTTATTTTTTTTATTGTTTGGATATAAGAATCTAACATCTTGTTACAATTATTTTCAGTTTATGAACAAGCAAACCTTTTCTGTTTTGCAGATGGATGACCCCCTGTTAACTTATCTGCGTCCATTAGCAGGAGGTTGCAGCCTCAAGCTGCAAGAGCGAGCTCTTCGCTAACGAAGGGCTCAACAGAATTAATGTTTTTAGCACTTATTCTTTTATGCCTTTTTACGAAGCCAGGCATCTCTTCGTACTGCGTTAAAATTTTCAAATAACAATCGAATCCGGAACACCCCCAACAATATTACACTAAAGCGCTGGGAAGTTCTTCTGTATTCTCAGAAGGTTGGGTTTGAGTATTTTCGGTTGACTCTTCTTTGTCAACTGATCGGTAAACTACATAGTCTGGAGCCTGCTCATTCTTTGCTTTGCCCTTGTTTGAAAAAACAACGACTTTAATACGCTCTGAAACACCAGGCATGCTTTCGACTTCCAAGTGACCAGAAAGGTATTTCTGGTTCTTGCCTTGACGCACCCAAAGAGCTCCAAGCTCTCTGTCGCGCCACTCTGAATTTTGATTTTGCTTTGTATCGCTCATTATGTATTTAATAGTACATTATTTTTAATCAAAAGTCAAGAGTTATTTTTGTGTAATATGAAATATGTTGTTATTAATCGACTCTTTGTTGAGCGAGCCGCCCTCAAGTATTACTCTTTTTAGGGATATCACACTTTTTGCCCGTGTTTTTAGGGATCGAGAAGTTTTGTTAGAATGTTCTCCATTGACGAAGGACCTATATTGGTCTTGGCTTAAGCAGCACGGAGCTTTTGACTTTGTTGAAGATATTGTTGATTATGATGCAGAATCAGGTTTTTCCATAAGATTAAGGGAAATTCATGATGTCCCTGGAGATTTAAATATCCGCAGGATTGGTTATCACAATTTTAACAAAATTATATCCAAAATAAATTAAATATCAAAGGATGATAGTTTTTTCGAGAATAACCCAAAGTAAATCTTTCTAAATCTATCAAAAGACGTATAACCTCTGGTTATTGGTGTTAGTTTGCGTTTTAAATTTGAAATCTGCACTAGAATTTCATCCTCTATCTCCCAATCCTTGTGTTTTATGTTGTTAAAGTGATTTTCGCAGCCTATCCGATCTCTAGATTTTGGGTTTTTAAATTTTGGGTACAAAGTTGCGTTTAAGCCATGTTTTCTAAAGGATAGCTCTATGCAATCTTGATTCAATGGATATTTCATAAAAAAAAGATATTTTAAAGCAAAAATTAAAGTTTTATTAGATATATAGCTATAATTGTATTTTTGCAATGATCCATCTTGTGATAAATTTAGCACTTGCACCTTATTGGTTTTTGTTTTGATATAGAATGATTTATCGTAGGTTTTTTTATTAATATTATACTTTAGTGATATATTAATACCTGATAGGCCGTCCGATCTGTCTGTAAGCGTAGAACAGCGATTTTCGCATAATCTTAAAAAATCGTCTTTTGCGCTCCCCACCCATTCTAGGAAATCATTAGAAAAATTCGGCATAGACTCTAATACCTTGATATAGCCCTTGACGCTGTCTAATTGTTTTCTTGAATAATTTATTCCTATGCCGTCTAGAGTTCTATGGCAGATCTTAAGCTGATTCGAGAAATACCCAAACTGTTGAAATTCTTCGCTTGCTATGTAATCCTTGATCCCGCGCGTATATAGTCCACTACTGCTCATTTTGTTTTCAAATTTTTTTTTCGTTCTTGGGTTTTTTCGCATATTCAATATATGCTGATTTTAATAAATTATACATAAAATAATTTTCTTTTGGGGTATACTCTGGGGACTTGCAAACAAAAATATAATCGAAGTCCATGTCAAAAATTTCTTTATCAATATGTATATCCCTGGTGATTGATGGTTTGTATTTTATATAACTGCTACTCATTCTTTCTGTTACCGCTTTTTTGTTGCTAAATAAAATATTCCTTGAGTCTACTATGTCATACATAGAATTTTTTTCATACAGATTTTCAAAACTATCTATTAGCTCGCTCGAAAAAGCCTCAGAAAAGTCTTGGCTCACCCATCTATAGCTCTTGACCTCTGCATGCATACAAAGCCAACCTACCCAGCAAGAAGAGTCTGCTACGCCGTTTCTGCAGACAGGTATCTGTGAGTGATCATAAAAAATATCGTGGTGGTCATCAATGTTAACTATGTCTAATGCACCTTGCGTGTTTTTAATTAAATCTATAATATCTACATGGTAATCTGAAAATAAAATTTTATCACTATCTACTGTGAATAGGTTTCTGCAGAAAATTTCAAACACTTCTTGAAAGTCTCTGGTGGACTTACAGTAATCAATATCTATGGATAGTATTTTATTCATCTTCATCTTTTACTTCTGAAAAATAAACCACAGGGGTCTCGCACTCATATATTTGCTCCATAAAAATTTGATCATAGGTATCAAACTCTATAAACCTATTGTTTTTAAAATCAACTTTGTCGAAGTCAAATTCTACGTCCCCTGGCTCCCAGTAGTTTTTCATTTTACATAAAGCTCCGCCTGTTAAAGCTTTAGGGCATAACATATAAAAAAAATTTGTATACCGAGGGCTTTGACTTGGGCCTAGGCATCTGCAGTTTTTTTGAAATGAATTTATAATTAATCTTGACCCATTTTTTAAAAAACTAATTTTGTTTAATATATTTTTTAAACCAAATGAATCATTCATATCTTTGTCGCTGTCATATATACATACAGATCTGTAGTCTTTTAATTTAAATTGATTTAATAATGCGCAATAAATTTCTTTGCATAAATCTTCTTCTAAATAGTCGTCAGTTACTTTCATTGATAATTAAATTAGAAGGCCTAACCTTTGGAAAATTCTCTTGTATTTTTTTATAGGTCTTGCACCAACCAAATAACCTTCCCATTAGTGGGAAGAATTGTATATAATCTTTGTTTAGTCCTGCGTCAAGCATTAGCGCGCACATTGCTCCCCCGATATTGATTTTTAAGGGGTTGAGTTTGCTCTCCGCTTTTAGATAAAAGCCCACCCGCTCTCCTTGCACGTCTTTAAATTCTGAGAGAAGATGTTCAACCCTAGGGTCGCTACCCTTGATTGATGGATGTCCGATCCCTGGAATGATTCTGTTGTTTAGGTATTCAAAGGTTAAATCTTTTTGATAATTTTCTTCTATGAAGTCACAAATAGTTTCCAGTAGTAAATGCCTATCAGATATACAGTTTAACCCACAAGCAAGAGAATTAGGTAGTGACGCTCCTGCGTTCGCTGATAAGGCAATCACGGCAGAACTAGGAGGTTCTAATTCTTTAGGAAATTCTACGAAATTAATTGCAATAGCATTAACGAGTTCCATGCAGCGATCTTTCTCTATATTCAGAGAGTCTTTTGCTGTTTCTTCTAAAATGAACTCAAAAAAATTATATTTCACACTCATATCTTATAGAAATTTCTTTAAAAGATAAATTCTCCTGTTCAGTTATTTTTTTACAGCCCTTTTCTGAGGCTAAATTTGTTATCGAAATATCTGAGAGTACGGATGTTATGCCTTTTTCTTTTAGGTCTTGCATCATAATTTTTCTTAACGCATTTGCTATACCCTTTCTTCTGTGGGAGGTTATTGTTGTAGTTAGTATTCCTAGCGCCGTTTTCTTTTTGAGGTTGTATGCCGTGTTGATGCCGGTTGAGCAGCATGCAATCGCCACAGCCTTATCTGTGTCGAACGCTAGTAGACAAGGGTCTTTGTTAATGATCGCAGGCCTTATTTCTAGCATATAAAAAACCATAGCATTATGCTCTGTCGGTTCTAATGGTAAAAATAAACCCTCGTTGTTTTTAAAGGCTGATAGTACCAAGCCTTTAATTAATTCTGCATCGTCTAGTGTTGCATTTCTATAATTAATTCCATTAATTAATGACCTCATAGCCGACTTTCTTGAAACAGTCTAAATCTTTACCTCCTGCATAGGAAATTGAACTTTGTAGATCTTGTTTAATCTCTGCAAGTTTTTCGCTGGTAGTCATGTTGTTGCAAGGAATGTTTGTTAATTTTCCTTCAATGTTGTTATTGTGACCCTTATTTTCTGCACTGGCTGAACCAAAATAAGCTTTATATTGTAGGTTGTTGACCGTACTACACGCCGCAGGGCTATCGCTACAAGAGGCAAACATACCTCCTGCCATTACCATTTTCGCCCCCGCAACCAAAGCTTTTGCGATGTCCCCATTGCATTCTATACCTCCGTCTGCAATTATAGGAATTTCTTTCTCGGGCCAAGGTTCGCATTCAAAATTAACATACTGCCCTGAACACTCTTTAACACAAGAAAACATTGGCATCGTAAAACCTGTTTTATCTTTAGTCGTACAAGGCGAACCCTGACCTATTCCAACTTTTACAATATCCGCACCCCAAGAAGCTAAATCTCTTACCGCCTGCGGTGTTGCAACGTTTCCTGCAATAATTTTTGCATCTGGAAGGTATTTCTTAATCCACTTGATCATGGCCTTCATTCGATTGCAATGGCCATGAGCAATATCGATTGTTAAGTAGTCTACTCTATGATCTCGTTTGCTAATTTTTTGGACAGCCATCTTATCTTTAGCCTTGATTCCTATACTAAATGAAATAGTCTCCCAATCTTGGGCGTTGGCAACGTCCTCAGGTAAATCACGGTCAAAGCGATGCATAATATAAAAAAAGTTATGCGCGCTCATCCATTCGCATGTATTCATATCTATTACAGATTTCATATTCGCAGGAATGATTGGTAGTAGGAAATCTTTACCAAAAAGTTTGACCGATGGGTCTAGATCTGATCTGCTATGGCAGTCTGTGTAGTTTGGTATTAAACAAACGTCTTTATATTTTAAACACTTCATTGTATATTCTTGTTGATTCTTCATCACTTATTGTTTGGTATAATCTTTCAACGTCTCCACTTAACATAATGGAAGAGAAATATCCATCAACGTTTCTTTCGTCTATGAAATCCCTACTCACACTAAGGCTCGCTTCTAAACTGTTAGCATAATGCCCCCAGTTTCCTGGGAGGTAAACTAAATCACCTTTAAAGAGATCTCCATAAAGCAGGTTTAGGTGCTTTAAAGCTTCCAAGTCCCTTTCTCCCGAAAAGTCTGAAACCTGACAGCGATTTTCTGATTCTAATTTAAACTCTATCGTGGAAAAAAAATCAGGCGGACATTCGTTTTCGATAAACGACATATCCTCGGGGCTTAAAAGAAAAAACCTTTTTACTCCATCAAGCTGCTGGATTGTTGTGTGTATGTTATCATGGTCTGTATGCATTTCGCTTTTTGTATTTTTGGGGCCGATAAAAAACCAAGTATGCCGCTTGCCATATACAACTAAATCTCTGTAATTTGGCATGTATTTATCAAACCAGTCTCCTAGATATTCTGGGCAGGATACAAATTTTTTTAAATTTTCATCATGACATACGTTTTTAGAAATCATATAAATCGGTTCATCTGTGTAAGTTTTTACCCCTGCTACTCCTGTGGAATTATAATAATAATTTGCTTCTAAATTTATTTTTTGCAAGCAATAGTCTACATACTTATGTAGTGTTGTCTCGATAATAAGATCTTCGTCTTCTAGGGAAGGGTTTAATTCTATCTCTTGGTCGGGTATTAAATCTTTTATTGTGTCGAAATTTAATTTTCTGGCATAAGGGTTTGTTATTCCATTGTAGAAAATTCTTGCACGATCCCTTAAAGGTATAAAGTCTTCAAGGGTTTTTGGTGCTTCTTGTTTTTCGATTTTATGACAATCAATAGTAATGCTCATCATCATCTGCTTGTGAGCCTCCAAAGTTACAGTTGTCTTTGAATGCCCAAATTATTCCACCTAGAACACCAAATACTATCCAGTCTCCTTGAAAGAAGCATAGATAGGAAGTGTCTGGTGACGTTGCTAAAATTTCAATCATCTAAATTCCTTTCGAAGTAGTCTCCACCTATCTGAATCAATTTCTTTGTTTCCATTATTAATAGCATACAACATTTCTATGATTTCGTCAAGGTTATTATAAATATATTTGTGAGGAAACATTCCTAGCATCCATAGTGGAGTTTTAGATTTTCCACCTTCCATACTTACAAAGACCGGCTTCTTCATTCTAACTGCAGTCACGATCTCTTCCGCAGATCCCCAAGACGCAACATCTGGAACAAGATGCGCAATGATAAAATCAGATCTATCTACCAAATTTAAGTCGTAAGCCCTTACGGTTTTCATTCTATCTGTAACTCTATCGTATTGCTTGGTCTTCATCCAAGTCTCCATTTCTTGCCTAGACGCTTCGTCTTCTTCAACGTCTTTCATGAAAGGCTTTTTGTATGGATCGAAACAGGTTACATTTAGAGGTTTCAATTTTTCGGTCACTTCTTCTCTCCAGTTTCTCCCAGAGAGGTATTGCATGTGGCCGACGAGATAAGTTTTTGTTCTGTATAATAAATCTGACATATTTTAACTCTACTATATAAGCAGAGTTTTGTCAAGTTTATTTTTCTGGAGCTTTTCCACCCTCCCAGGCTTCATTATAATCTGGAGTGTCTGGGTCATCTGAAATAAATTTTCCGTTTGCGTCTCTCGCCCTTTTGGGGATATTGGTGTCTAATTCATTTTTATGAACCCATACTCCTTCTGCGTTTTTAATAAAAGTTTTATCTTCTGATTCTTCTTTAACCTCATTATTAAATATGGGTTGTTTTTGTTTGTTTTTATTTAATTCTAAAAGTCCTTTTTCTTTTTGCTCTTCTGCGCTGGCCTCTCGAATTTGTTTTAGTTTTTCTTGGCCTTCTTCGTATTGTGTGATCAAGCTTGCGTCTTTTTCTAGTGCCAGAGCTTTCATTTCTTCTTCCGTCGCAGGTTTAATGGAGTCAGTCTCAGTCTGTTGTACGGTCTGCAATCCAAATGCCTCCGAAAAAGCTTTCATTGCTTCTTTGATATCTGGTACATGTGGTAAATCTTTTGGCCAATTCGAGTTATCTGGCGCATCTCTGAGTTCTTGTCTCCATTTTTTAATTGAATCAAGGTCCTCTTTATTTAATGGGCTGTCGTTTTGCACAAGCCAATCTGTTCTTTTTAATAAAAGATTTCTTTGTGTTCTTGTATTGTTTTCTCTGGCCCTGAGGTCTTTTTTCTTTATGTTTTCTGTTCTTTTTTCGTGAAATTCTTGATATTCTGGGTCTGATGGAAGGGGTTCTTCTTCTTGAAAATCTAGCTCGTCTTTCAAATTAAAAGCCTCCTCATTCATTTTAAAAAGATCCGTTTCGTTGGCGACATCATAATCTGAAACCAAGCCGCTGTCTTCGGCTGTATCATAGTTCGCACCCGCTACTTTAAGTAGTTGAATTTTTTCTTCGTCAGTTAATGTATATTTATCCATAATTTTAGCTCCATGTAAGAATCATTAGGTAGGCCATGCTGGCATAAAGTTCATTCCTCCACCTTCTCCCCCACCAAAAGCATATTTACCCGCATTAGGATGGCTTCCGTTAATATAGAAATTCTTATTCGCCCAACCGTTGTCCATGGTTGCTTCGGATGGATAATTTCTTAAACCTGTTGAACTATCTACTCCTGCGCTCCATGGTGGAGTGTGCATTTCTCGGTAAGCTTCTAAACTAAAGACTACCTGCGACATGCGAACGCGTTGATCTCCGAATCCTACGTCTCCCGCAATATTTGGTAAATCTCCGTCTCTTTCTGAGTTGTTTTCATCGAACCAGCCCCACTCCCTAAACCAACCGCTGTGAGCTTGAACTGCACTAGTAAGTGGATGAAGAACCAATCTATTGTTTCCTATGGCTTTTGCTGTAGTAACCATTTGTTTTTGCGCTCCTGGCCATATAGAATTCTCTTCTTTGTTTCCTCCGCCAATAGTAATTGACGAACCTATTGGGGTCTCTGTAACAAACTGTTCTGTTAAATGCGTTCCGTAGCCACCTCTGTACCTAAAAAAGGCCTGAGGTTCATACCAAAAATTAGCCCAACTTTGTGAGGCGCCGTTCGTTTGAGTAGTCCAATAAACATCTTTGCCAAGTGGCAAGGGTATAGCTCCATAAGCCTCTGATAAACGATCTGCGGTCAAGTCTCTGCCGGTATTATTAACATTTGTAGGTTCACTTACAGAGTTTCCATCTGAATCATAGAAATTGACATTTGGAAGCCCACCAGTTTTGTTTCTGTTTGGTAAATAAAAAGACATCATGTGGCCAGTATTAGTTTCAAGGTGACTTGTTTGTGCAGCCAGTCCTGTAAAATCTCCGAAGAGCCAGTCTGTCCATCCATAATAACTTGCTAAATTAAAATATTTTTTAAGAGCTATTGCTCCGTTGTCTGTGCTAAAATTATACGCAGCATCTGGAGAGAATAAAATTGCATTACCGATTCTCGCATTCCAATCTGTGAAGAACATTTGGTGAAAACTTGTTCCGCCTTTTGTGTTTAAATATTTAAGATTATCTGGGTGTGCTGGATTATGATTACTTGGAGCGTCATCTCTGAATATATTCTGTAGGCCCGCAGCAAAATGCCTATAACCTCTCATCGAGTAAACCTGATCTCCGTTGGTTCCCTGGTTTGGTCCATAGATTGCTCCAGGTGTTGAAGAAACAAAGTATCCATTATCATTTATGCTCGCTATATTCCAAGTCGTGGTCGGCGCATGATTTGTTCCCCATCGATTATCCCAAAGAAAACTACCATCTGACGGGGTAATCTTACCGTAAAAGTAATTATAACTACTGGTCCAGCCTGTTGCACCCGTGTAACCCCAAGATTTATAAGACCTTGGAACTGGCCACGAGCCGCTACCCGCATGCATCCCTGTTGATTCGTTATTATTTAATAGCCAACCATTTGGTCCTGCATCGGGCAGTAATCTTCCATCAGAATTATGAGACTCTCCCCAGTCAACAGCAGGAAGAGTAAAAAATCCTACAGTATTATCATCTGGCGCATCGTAATTAATTAAATTTGCTCCTTGAGGAATAGTATTGGATTCTCCGTTGCCTGATATTTGTCCGGTGCCGCTAGAACCTTTGATCTCAAAATTATTACTCAAAGAATATCCTATCATTTTATCGCCATTTGAAAATTTTAAATCACCATTGTCTGCACACAGGGTTCCCATGTATCTTCTCCAGCCATGTTGAAGTGGGTCAAATATAACATAAGATGGAACATTGATTCCTGTTGATGAAATTCCCACCTTGCAAAGAGTTAGCGCTTGCCTTGGATACGGAAGCCAATCCCAGTAATTGGTTGCTCCTAAATTACTAGGGATGTTTGCTCCTGCTGCAACCATGTCAGCTCGAAGTGAATGAAGTTTGTCCCAAAAAGATTCTGTTGCTCCAACGCTATATTGTCTCAGGTTGGACATGATATAAATCTTTGCTCCTTCCGTGCATTCAAATATATTAGAGCTTCGATGCTTGCTATAAAATGCTGGACCCCTTTGGTTTGCGAAGATATGCCTTGATGCTTCGACGTTTGATGTTGGTTCGCCTAAAACCGTGAGTAGGCAATTTGAAATTCTAAAAAATGTCTGATCATTAGCTTGGTTTCCGAGGGCATAATCGCACCAATTAATTCCTACTATATACATAGTCTGAACTCTTCTGAACCAAAATCTGATCGGAGAACCTCCTCCGAGATGAACCGATATGTCTTCGGGAACGTGTGTTGTAATATTATTAAAGGCTGTCCCCATCGTTGTGGCAACAGAAAAGCCTGGCTGCTGACCATAATCCCAATTCCATGAATTTTTTGTTGTACCCGTAAGATGACTTTTGTGTTTTCTTGCGGTTCCTGTACTATTTAATACCATTCCAGATCCATCTCCGCCCCTTGTTTTATAATTAACATGGTGAGAGCTGTTGTTGGAACCAAGATAATTGTATCCAAAGTTTCCAAAATTCAAATCAGGAATCCATCTTCCTAAATATGGACCTGGATCCCAAAAGCCTGTGGAGTCATTATATTTTCCAACCCACCTCATTTTTGGTACGAAAACTAAAGTTGCAAAGTTTAACTCTTGAGTCAAATTGAGATTGAATTGCCCTAAGCTATCTGCACCATGGTAAGCTGTTGTGTGTCCCCAGAATTCAATCTGCAGTTCTGCTCCCGCTGGAATATTATATCTACACCAAACTAGCGCCTCATCTAAACTAATAAAAGGTCTATTAAGCATCAGACAGGTTGAGGGTTGTTGTACTGCGCAGAAATAGCAAAAGTCTGTTTGCCTTACTGATTCTTCATCTTGTCCTGCCTGCGGCTGAACAACCATGAATGCTTTATCTTTCCAAGAGTTACTTGCGCTTCTTTCTACTCCGTCTAAACCTTTGATGTGACTATCGTGTCCTACTGCAATCTTGAATCGATTTGTTGAAACCGACCTGCCATCTACGTCTGTTACTAGTTTTGATTGCGCTGTGAAATCAGACATCGCAATTTTCTTTGTTGTTCCGTCAGTTTGAGCGATAACCAAAAAGTCTCCACCGTTTAATTGCGATGCATTGTTTAAATTTCTAATTGTTTTGTTTGGCATAATAAATAATACACCTAAAACATTTTAAAATAAATTTTTTTTTCATTTATTTGTTCGTGTATATAATAGCATGTCTAAAAACTTTATAGCCCTGTTTAATAAGATCCAACAGTTTAGGGATTTTGTTGATCCTGACAACGATGCGGCGTTTGATAGTTTAGGTAATCTAACCCGTGGTACTCTAGAGGGCGGATCATTTTCCCTTAATAGAGCTGCAATGTTATCATCCCTTGCTAACGTTTATCCTAGATCATTAACCACAATTATTAATGAACACGTCGAACCTAATTCTGGGGGAGGGGGTGGAGCGTCTGATAATGAAACTGGTAGTGGTTCAGGTTCTGACTCTGACGATTTTGAAAGAGTTGGGAATGGTAAGGCTGGAACTGGGTCTCCTAACACCTCTAATCTAGACGGTGGAACTGAGGTTAGTGGAGTAAAAGAAATAGTTGGAGGTGGTAAATGTAATGTTGGCGGCGAAAATAATAATATCATTACCGATATAGACATAAGCGACTTAGAGGTTGGGGATACAATCATCGTTGGCACTCCTCCTAATACTCAAATTTGTGTTATTACTAAGATGCTTCCTCCTAACTCAATTGAAGTTAGTCCAGGTTTGACGTCCCCTCCACTTGGCGGGGGAACTGGCCCATTCGACATCAAGAAAAAAACTGGAGGCGGTGGATGTTCTTTTGGTAATAATGGCGAAACAGATTTAATTACAGGTATTGATATTAGTGATTTAGAAATCGGAGACACTTTAATTGTTGGCGAATTTCCAAACACCATCGAGGTAAAAATTATAGGGTTCGTTCCTCCTGATGGAGTAAGGGTTCAGCCCAGTATAACAACACCACCTTTAGACCCCAGCGGTGAAGGTGGGGATGGCACAGGGCTTAAAGTTAAAAAGAAAAATAGCACTGAAAATACTGATACGGGGGTTATTGATCTAGATGAAGATGCATTTAAGATATGCGGTTTAGATACTTCCACTTTGTCTGTCGGAGATACTATAGTCGTCGGCGGAAACTTAGATGCTGAAATACAAACACGGGTGATAACAGAAATTTTAGGCGGATCCTGCGCTAAGGTTGGAGAAGCTTTCACCTCTGGCACGACCGGTACTGGAACAAAAGTAAGAAAGGTTACTTCTAGTAGTGGATGGTATTATAGTAATCTTTGGGGTGATTTCTGGATTAGCTCAAGGTATCCAAATTGGATATGGAGTAATAAATATTTATCTTGGATTTACATAGGCCTACTTCAAACAGTTGGCGGTAAGCCTTATGGTCCTGTTTGGTTTTCTAATCCTGGAAAATGGTACATCGTAGGCGGCGGCAGAGTTACTGATGAAAACGGATCAGAGGTAGGCAATGGATTATCTCTGGGAGAAATAGCCCTAAAGCCTATTGCGGGCCTTGATGATTTGAGCGGGGAGTTGGAATTTAAAATTGGAAAAGACATTAGTGAGGGTGGATTTTGGGAAATTGAGAACGTTGTTATTACATGCCCTCCAGGTTTAAATAAAAATAAAGGGAACGGCGGAGGCGGAGACGGCTCTGGGGAGGACGATTCTGGAGGAGGAGACGAACTTCTTAAGTTATTTCATCCTGTATTTGGGTGGTTTTTGTGGAATGGTGTTTCCAGAGTGGTTTACTTTTTTAAATGGGGAGTTTGGCTAAGTTTTCCAGGCGATGGAGAATTTGATCCTTTTAATATTGGACTACCTGCTGTTTGTAAAATATGGAATCCTGACGGTAGCGAAGGCGATGGAAGTTCGGTTGTAACCTTAATTGGTAACCCTCCTAGTTTGGAAAGACCTAATGGAGGATTGGTTGGCGAAGTTAATGAGTCTGCAGAACCAATTGATGGGGTTGTAGAAAAAGTGGGTCCCCCTAGTAATATCAAAGTTGACGGACCAACAACCATGCCTGCTGGATGGTTTCAGTCCCCGCATTTTGGTTTGTATTACATGACTTACCCATGGATATATTCTGTTAGATGGAATGGTTGGTGGTATGTTGGGGAGCTTGGTGAAGAAGGTCATGGAACCATAGGTTGGGTATATTTTGGAACAACCAAAAAATGGTACTGGCTTATGTCTCCGAATATATATAAAGTTACCAGTGTTGGCGGCGATGGAGATCCTTCTGGCAATGATGCTCTTGATCCCGAAGATTTTCAAGATTCTACAGGGAGCATTGAGATTTTGTCGGCATTTATGACCGAGCCAGATGCAACTTCTGGCACTGCAACAATATCATTTTCTGGACAACATAAAAGCGCTGGAAGTAGAGGGTTGTTGTTGTATAGGCTTAATGGTTCATCCTGGGATGTTTGGGAAAATTTTGGCGCATACGATGAAAACGTTTTGATCTCCGACAAAAAAGAAACTGGGAGCTCTGCCGCTCCAGGGCAGAAAATTAAATTAAGATGGGGAGGTACAGATATTTACTCCGAAGAATTTGAAATAGAGGTTGACCATCTTGTGTCTGTCAGCCCTGTTGTCGGCGGAGGAGATCCACCTCCTAGTTCTGGCGGGGGTAGTGAGACGCCTGGATCTAAAGACAACACTGATGTTGAGGTTGTTTATCCTAAAATATTTACGCACCCCGTTTTTGGAATCTGCATTGTGATGCAGGCTCAAGACCCTCTGACTTACGGATGGTTTTATACCTTAAGATACGGTTGGATTTGGGGAGACTCCTCTCAAAACTGGTTCTATATCGTAAACTTTTCTGACTGGTTTTGGTTTGGAAGTTTAATCTCTAACGGCGTTGGTGATGGTTGGGTTTTTTCTCAAAGTAAAAAATCATGGTGGTGGAATTCTTTTGGAAACTTTACAAGTGAGGGTGGAGAAGATTATTTTTCAAGTGGACCAGGTTCTTTTGTTAACACAAACCCTGTTGGTGGAACTGGCGAACCTGGAGATAGTGGAGGTACCGAACACGGCGACGTAACGGGAGAAAAGTATCTGATAGATGCTAATGGAGAAGAAATTACACTCGTAAATGGAGATAGTATTTTAATAGGGGACGGAGAATCTGCCCCAGCGGATACTGGCGACACTGTTGATAATTCAGCGGAATTGCTGGTTGCGGATAAGGTTCAAAATGTGTTGACATATAAAACCATTACTGATGCTGATGGTTCGATCCAGATCCCGGATCAAGTTGAGGTTATTGGCGGGGAAATAATATGCGCCGATATTATGCTTGAAAATTCAACAACATCATGGCTAACAAGTAGAGTGCTTGATGCCTCTGATATTATGCAGGCTTATGACCTATACTTCGGAAGCAGTAATCATGGGTTTACTGGCAGTCCTTCTGATAATGACGGTGGATATTGGTTTGGTAAAACATGGGGGGATTTACAAGCAGCAATGTTAAGTGACGCAAGATATTATGAACCCCCTCCTGTTTGGGAGTTGGATAGAGTGCTTAGTGCTGACGATGTCACACAAGCTTACGATTTATACCTAGCTCCCCATGGGTTTACTGGAAGTAGTTCTGATAACGACGGAGGTTATTGGGTTGGTAAAACATGGGGGGATTTAAAGACTGGAATACTTAACGCTTCTTCTAATGGAGATTTTAGATACGAAAATAATTCTTACAGGATTCAACTTGAGCCAGAAAATACTTCAATATTACTTTTTTAAAGTGTATACTTAACTAGAAAGAAAAATTATGGCCAAAAAAATATCAGAACTTAATCCTGCATCTAATCCAGATCCTGCTTCAGAGGTTGTTATCGAACACGCTGGGCAGAATTATAAATTAAAAATAGAAGACTTATTGTACGATAATATAACCAAAAGATCAGACGGAGGTATATCTGTTAGTAGAAATATGGTTATGTCAAAACTTTCAAATGATTCTGGTAACGTAGCTGCTGGGCCAGGTTTTAGGTTTATACATGAAACTAGCAACACTAACACTTTTGAGCAGGACTTTTATTTAACAAGTGAAGGCTATATAAGGTTTGCCGATGTATCTTACCGAGATATCAATGGCACTCAAAGCCGGGGAACTTATGCAGAATTTCGTGCTGGTAATTTAAAATTTTATGGACCCGCAGGCAGCTCTCTTGATCAAAATGTTGATTATGGTGGAGCTGCAGATATGGTAACTGAGCTTAGGGCTCCATACGGCCAATCCGTATTGTATCTTCAAGGTCTTGGTAAAAACGCTATCTCGGGAATGGAAATGAAAGGTTCGGTTAATATTATTGCCCTTAGGGATTTCGATCAAGATTCAATTGCGGGCACAACTTATACAGGATCACAAATGACATCAAACTTTGATCTGAGGTATACCGAGCGCGACTATAGAAACTTTAATATAGTTAATAGTAATGGAAAATTTGGAATTGACTCTCTCGATTGGAGTACTAGTAACTATTCCTCTCTTTTTAGTCTTTATCCTCATAAAGTAGTTGACGGAGTTGATGGCAACGGAGGTCACTACAACTGGGGCGGCGGAACGCATCCAGTGTGGGGTCAATTTAATTTCGCTGGAGCTTTTGTTCTTGGACCCCTGGATACATCCGACGTAACAGACATGCTTATTCGTGAAAATGGAAATGGTTGTTTTTATTTAGACAAAGGAACTTCATGGTGTTTCAGAATGCGCGAAGACAGAAATTACCACAGAATGTTTATTAATAATGAAGGCTCTGGCGGAACCGCAGGTGATGCTACTGGCGCAGGAGGAACCACGCTACAACTAAATCAACAGCTCGACGGATTTAATCCAGAAGCAGAAATCAAAAGGAACGTAGGTACTGCTCCTGGGCCAATAGCCTACAACGTAACCAGTGACTATCCAGGTGATCTAGTTACTTCACATCAAGCTACATTACAAGTCCAAGCCTACGCTGCGCGCGTAGCTTTAGGATACATGGCTCACTGTGACGCAACTAAATTTACACCATCGCCAAACGCCAACCCAATACCCATGACCGGTGGAACCGACATAGGTAATGTTGTTGGAATATACCTTTATGGCGAAGGACTTGGAACAACAACCGATGGAAGCCAGAATAAAAGATCTCTGGTTCCTCAGGGCAGTAACATGGATTTAGGTAATTCAGACTCTCAATGGCGTGATGTATTTACACAAAACGCTGTAACCGTAGTTTCTGATGAGAAAGTAAAACAAGACATCTCTAGTCTTGACGACGCAGAAAAGAAAGTTGCATTCAAATTAAAAGATTTAGTAAAAAAATACAGACTCAAAAGTTCTGTAGAATCCAAAGGCGAAGAAGCTCGTATACATATCGGATGGATCGCTCAAGAAGTTGAGAAAGCTTTTTCAGATGAGGGTCTCGACGCTTCAAGATATGGTTTATTTTGCAGGGATACTCACTATAAAGTTTTTGTTAATGGTGAAGATACAGGAACGGTTCAAAGAACAAACGGTCAAGTACAAGACGAACTGTTGTATGAAAGTCTGGAAAAAATTTACGAAGAAACAGGAGGAGAAGAAACTTCTGCTGAAACAAAAGACTCTAGTCTGGGATCTATTAGTAGTGGAGGAAGCCAAACAACCTCTCCAAAGAAACGTAAAATTGTTGGCATAGCTGATGAAGTAACGTTTGAACCCTTTGATGCTTACTCGTTGAGATACGAAGAGCTTATTTGTTTTATAGTATCAGCATTATAATTTTTTAAAAAACTCTTCAATTTGTTTTTTATTTAAGTGCTTGAGTATTGCTCTTATTCCATTTGAGTCTCTAACTAGAGTATTGCATATGACGCTTGGGAATTGATCTGGCTTGTTGCAAACTTCTATTGCATGTATTCCTCCGCGAGCGAGAACCTTTCGTTCGTATTTTTTATACTCTTCTTCAGTATTAATTAATTCAAAATCAGCCATACATTATATTATGGTTAATTATTTATTACATCCACAATTATTTTTTAATTCTTGTATTTCTGATTTAAGATCTTTAATTGCCTCTACTAATAATGGTACTAGTTTTTCGTAGTTAATGTATTTGTAGTCTGAATTATCGAAGGTTTTTACTGCTTCTGGTACAACCTTTTCTGTTGCCTGGGCAGAAAGTCCGACCTCTGAGTTGGGTGAGTCAATACCAAATTGTTTAGCTTCCTGGTTCCAGTCGAATGTGAAACCTTCTAAACTGCAAACTTTTTCAAGTGCAGAATCTATTTTTAAAATATTTGTTTTAAGCCTTTCGTCTGAGGCAGAGTTCATTGCTATCACATCTCCTGCTGCAATTAAACTTTGATTGCTTGAGTTGGTGCCAGTAATACTTAATGGACCCTGCATTGTTTGCGCTCCAGTTTTTTCTACAGCATTTGTAGAACCGCCTGAAGTTCCGCCTGAAGTGTTGGTAGCGGTGAAACTTACCGACCCGCCTCCTTGTTTATTAAGGGTGAGAGTATCGCCTGACACTGAGGCACCTGTGATAGTGCCCGTGGGTAAGGTTGTTAAGTAGCCTTCTCCAGAGATAACACTTCTGATCTCAGCATCGGTTCTTTGAGTATTTGTGTCGGTTTTAATGAAACCCATCGCCGAAATCTGCGCCGAAGTTAATTGAGTGTTTGTATCAGTGTCTACTGTTTTATTAGTCCACGAGAAAGTTCCGTCTCCATCAGACGTTAATACTTGTCCAGAAGTCCCGTTTCCTGAGACATTAAGTTCGCTAGCCCCAACGGCATTAGCTGCGATCTCAGAAGATCCAACAGCATCGGTTGCGATTTCAGAAGATCCAACAGCGTTGGTTGCGATTTCAGAAGATCCAACAGCGTTAGCTGCAATTTGCCCTGCACCAATCGTATTGTCTGCGATCTTGGCTCCAGTGATTGCTTTGTTGGCAACTGCGGCAGTGTCTACTGCGTTATCAGCTAGTTCAGAAGATCCAACAGCGTTAGCTGCAATCTGACCTGCCGTGATCGTGTTGTCTGCGATCTTAGCTCCAGTTACAACTTTAGCACCTAGTTCAGAAGTTCCTACG
>CEVG01161783.1_pt1 | contig 46085 bp, 44 predicted proteins | sample 356511 | NCBI WGS metagenome assembly CEVG01 (sample SAMEA2623426, study PRJEB7988) | marine metagenome | biome: marine biome (ENVO:00000447); feature: surface water layer (ENVO:00002042); material: "saline water (ENVO:00002010), including plankton (ENVO:xxxxxxxx)" | depth 5 m | reverse complement strand
TGTCGATTTGGCTTGCATGGAATTATTAGGCTATCAAATGTGTATGTAGTATTTTTATCTGTTTCAATTATTTTATGTACAGGAATATCCAATATTGAAAGAGTTTGATCTACAAAATTACCTCTATTTTCTGGCAATATAATCTTATTGATTTCACTCCAATCTATTCCATACTCTTGTAGTAGTTTTATTCTTGGTAATACATGGCACATCCAATGGAAATAATTTGAGCCAGAATCTATCGAAAGTAATGCAGATTTTGAATCAACATGTTCGTTTTTTTCTGAAGAAAAATCTGGAAAGTCGTACTTTGTGGAAACATCTTCAAAGATATAATCATTATGAGCTATAGAAACTGAACCTACTTGGTTAAAGCAATGCACTTTGACATCATTAGCTTTTGCCACATAATACGGTTTGAGATTTTGCTCTCTGATATTAGAAATGTAGTTAACTATATCTGGATGTATTTCTATGCTTGGAGTCTTTGGGACTTTTTTAAACAAAACATTGTTTTCATTTTCAAAAAAATAATCTATAGACCAGTTTTTAGGTGAAAAACCTTTGATATATTTTTCTATAGACTGTATTTTTTTCATGGCTGCTGAAGAGATTTTTCGTCAAGGCTTTTTAGAATTTTTTGAAGAAAACCTTTTGGTGCTTCACTTTTTTCTAAATAAAGTTTTGATTCTATTGGATCTTTTCCATAAACACCTTCTAGTCTATGTGGGTGATCCCATAATACAGAGTCTTCGAGAACATTAACTGCATGCCAAGGGCTTTCTTGGAAAACTTGGTATGGAGTAAAATGCTTTAACCTGCTTAAAACATCATGGTTTACGATATCATCTTCACATTTATAACCAGTTCTTTCTGTACCATAAATTGAATACCAAAAAGGCACTCTAGCAAAAAATCTTTCCCTAAGTTTTCCAGAACAAATATCTATTTTTTTATTTTTAAATTTTAATTCTTTCTTTATGTAATGTTTAAGGCATAGCTCTGGATTCCAAACATGAGATTTTCTATAATTATTCCATGTTAAAAGTTTTTTATTATTATGGGTTTCGTTGTACCATTTTTTTGTAAAGTAATTGTAAATATTCATTCTTTCTAGCATATGATCAGAATTTCCCATACAAAATCTATCATATAGACCTTGTAGGTGATTGTCGTGTGCTGGAAAGTAGATAAACTTATTGTCTAAATTTAGAATGTTGTCAAGTGAATTAAAAAAATGTAAATCAGGTCTACTCCAAATAACCCAATCATAGCGTACTCCATTTTTCTTTTCTAGCTTTTCTACCATCTGGGAGCAGCTTTTCATGGATAACCACTGATATAAATTACCTATTGCTCCATGTCTTTGTATTGACATGTTGACCGTCATTTCTTTATACTCTTCTTCTATCTCTGGATCTTTTTCAAACTTAGTATAAAAATTATCACAAAAAGGCTCAATAGTCTTTAAGGTATTTACATTGGATCTGGTTTTTGATTGAGTAGGAAAATGACCTATGAAGTCTGGCTTGCATGGTAGAGTTTTTAATACTCTGCTTATTATTGAGTAGCTAGCAACATCAAAATCTCTTAATAACGAAGAAGTACAAAAAGCTATTTTAGGTATAGAATTTTTATTTTTTGGTAATTTTAGATTAGAAATTGTAGTTCTTTTCCAAGGAGAATTTCTTTGAACAACAATAGATTTTACATACTCTAGCTGCTCAAGTTTATTATTTAAACCTTCCGTCCAGTTTGAGTGGTGAATCATAATTTCTTCTGGTACGAATATCTCGTTTAACTCTTCGTAGTTTGCTCCGGGATTCCAGATTCTATCATGTGATAACTTTAAGACACTTAGGTGGTTTTCATACCACTTTTCAGATAACAATTTTTGCATCTGATATTGCTCGCCACCTCCCGGTTCGTGCATTATTTTTTTAAGACGCTTTGATACTATGTCAAAAAAGTTATGTGTCTTTAAAGAACACCTGCAAACGAAAAAACCAGAACAAATTGGTCCTCCTTTTTTGTTTTGTTGAAAAGCTATATCATGGTCTCCCAGAGCTGATGAAAGGAATTTTTTACAGTTGCGTAAAAATTGTATATCTACATCTGCACAAACAATAATGTCTCCCATGTTATCTTCTACAGCTTTTTTCCAATGTAAAACTTTATTGTATTGAGTTTCTCTCCAGCCATCTTTTGCATACTCAGAAGACTTGGATATTTGTTCGGGGTATTCATATGGAATCACCTCAAATTCTTGCGAAGCCGTGGGCTTAAACCAGTTTTTGTAAAAAACTGCATGAGAAGGGGTGTAGAAACAATATAATTTCACTATATAATACTATAATAAAGAGACTTATTTTCCAGATAAGTGTAATAATATTTGATATGGCGTCTATAATTTATCCAGCAGCACATTTTTTAGTAAAAAACATTTATGCAGCAGTTGCTTTTTCTGTATCTAGACAGCTGTTTAAAGTGCTACACAGTTTGTTTAAAGCTGGTGCTGGATTATTAAAGATAGGCAAGGTTTATGTTTTAGGAACTCCTTCTTCGGAGTGTATATATTGATATGGAAAACAAGGTTAAAGGGTTATGGTTATTGCTATTGAAAGTTACGTATCTCATAACTTAAGTATATTAATAAGATCCTGTATTATAGCCAATTCTATTGTTCGGGGCATATTCAGGTTGTGTTTTACAGCTAAAGGTCCCTTTACTATAAGAGGAAGCACTCAAGCTTTGGAAAAAAACTATCCCTCTATATATTAGAACCCTTTTTCAAAGTTTTTTTGTCTAGCTTTAATTTCTTGTTTTTTTAAGGATTTGTCAATAAATTTGTTTAGTCTTCCAAGCCAATGAGTTTCGTCTTCATTAATTTCATTGAAATAATTTTTAATTAATTTTTCTAAATTTTTATTTTTTATATTAATAAGTTTGTTTTCATAATATATATCTAATTTTGGATTGTATTCTTCGTCTTTTAGTATTTGATATCTAGATATGTATTTTTTATTTTTTGTTTGTCCGTGGGCTAAAGATTTAATTTGGCTATATAGGCATGAAACTTTTGATTGTATAACACTAGACCACTTTTCGGCCCAATCAAAATAATCCATTAGGTAACTATTAAGTTCTAGTTTTCCCAGTGGATGTTGTGTCATTAATTCAAAGAGGCTTTTATTGTTGCTTAAGGATGCTAGCCAAATAAGGCTATCTGCGCCACCTATTATTGATTTGTCGTAAAGTTGGCATTGTTTTAAGCATGATGCTGTAGATGCCCAAGCATAGCCTGTATGGTAAAATCTGTTAATTGGTAGAATATTCCCAGAATCTTGCCAGTATCTGGCGCAACCGGGATGAAAGGTTTCATGGCCGTCAATATGTTGCTTAATTGATCTAGAAAAGAGCTGGCATAGATTGTAGTTTTGGAGTTGATATAATGCTTCCTCAACCCAAAAGCTATCTTGAAAAATTATATCTGCATCAAGCCATGCTATGTATTCATAACCTTCTTCTATTAATTGATTGATGCCTAGGTTTAATAAATTTTCTTTATGCCAAAGTTTTGCATTGGAATGATACTTTATTGAATTAACTTCTTTTGGTAAAGTATAAATAGAATCATCAGAAACTAATTCTATTGTTAGAACTTTATCTATATATGAAGATACATGGCTATAATAATTTATAAAATTATCTAATTTAGTTTTGTAGTTGCCATGATTAAAATAACAGCAAACTACAGCTAGATCTTTATTCTTCAAAACTACTTATTGTTAAATTTATTATACCAATAAGTTCCGTTTTTTCTAAGAGAATCGTTAGAATCTCTTATGTATTCTAATATTTCATTTGCTAATGATATTTTTTTGTGAATAAACTCTTCAGTAGTTTCGTCTTTAACTTCTTCAAGAATTGACTGTAGAAAATCTATATACGGGCAAGTTATGTTTGGTATTTCAGGAGCATTGTCCTTGATTTTTTGCCAGTTGTTAGGTCTTCTTGACATTTTATTTTCTGCTTTGTACTAAGTCGTATAGTTTTATAACATCTTGACGTCTGTCTTCCAACCCTTTTTCAATTTGATGCCATCTTTGGGAATCAATAGCTTCATTTTGTGCAAGTTTAATATTAATTTTATTAATTAAGTCTTCCATTTCTTCTAATCGTTTATTTTCTCTTTTTAAAAAATAACCAATGATTGAGATACATGCCCCAATCCCGATAAATAAATATTCATTAATCTCCATACTTATATATACACAAAAAAGGGAGAGAGCCCGATCAAATGAAGGCTCTCTCCCTGTGGGTGGGCGGGTTCGAAATATTACAAAATTTTAATTTTTTGTGGTTTTTCTGGCTCTAGTTTATTAATTTTTACATTTAATAACCCATTCTCAAATTCAGCTTTAATTCCTTTTAAATCAAGTTTACCATTTAATTTAAAAGACCTTTTGAAAGAAGATCTCTTAAGTTCTCTTCTGATATACTTAATTTCATTTGTGTCAATATTTTGCCTGTTACCTATAATAGAAAGGACGTCTCCGTCCAAATCAACAGAAACATCATCTTTAGATAGGCCCGGTATTTCTGCCTCAATAGTAATGCAATCAGGGTTATCTAGAACATCAACTTTCGGGTAACTATTGTTACCAAAAAATTGAACACCAAATTCCTGACCAAATTCAGGGAATGCCTTTTGAATTACATTATCAAAGAAAGAATCAAAAGGTGTTAAAAATTCTTCTCTGCTTACTGGTACTGTTTTTAGACTTAACTGTGTCATGTTTACTCCTTGGTTAGATGTTAATGAGACCTTTCGGCTCTCAGAAGACCTCTTTTGAGTATCTTCACCTATATTATAGAATAAACTGCGCCAGATTCTAGAAAATTATTCTTTAGAGTCTTTTTTGTCTTCCTTATCTTTTCCGCCATCTTTCCCTTCTTTATTCATTTTTTGCAAGATAGCTTTTTGGATAGGAGCTGGAAGCTTTTTTTGAGCTGGGGTTAGTCCCGCACCAGAGTATTTCATCATGGCAGCCATTTTTTTGTACTGCATGGCACAAGTTTTGGCTGTCATTTTGGTATCCATACCTTTGGTGTTAACTAATGCTTTGTCGTCCATGGCACAAACTGCCATAAACTTTTTATATACAGCATCGTTTTTCATATAAGCTTCACTAGTTTCTGCTTTACTCATTTCTTTTTCTTCTTTCATAGATTTAGATTCCTTTTTCTTTTTTGGGCCTTGAGCTTTTTTCCAAGATTTTGGATCTGGCCTGTCTTTGTCGCCCGGTTTTGCAGGTTTATAGTTTTTACCTTCTCTTTTTTTCTTTTCTCTGATGTTATGCCAAAGACCTTTTCTTTCAGCTTCAGACAGTTCTTGTCTTTCTCCTTCGGATTCGTCTAAGTACCAAAGCAACTCTTCTTCTCCTTCATCTCCAGACCCTTGGACTTTTGTACTTGAACGCCACTGTTTGCATGACCAATAACGAGCTTTTGTTTTTGGTCCGGGATTAGCACAGTTATGCCTAGCCCTAAAACTTTTTCTTCTTGCAGGATCGTCGCGTTTAATCTCCATATTGGGGTCTCCAAAATTAACTTTTACAACATTTCCCTTTTCATTTTTTACATAAACGGAAAACTTTTTAGGACCTTTGGAGGTTCTAAATGGCTTGTTAAGTTTTTTACCTGTCTTCTTTTCTTCAGCCCAAGCTTCGTGAGAAACATCTTCTTCAGATCCAAAAGACTCGTTGATTTGATTAGTGAGATCGATATTTACTTCCATAACATATTATGTTACACATTTTTTGTATAAATTTCTACGCATTCTATTATTTTTTGATCTATTTTTTCTGTAAAAGTGTTTAAGGAATTTATTAAGTACCATCCAGACTCAGTATGTTCTTCATTTAACTTTGGTAAAAGAAGTTCGTCTACCTCTAAAATATGAAAATGAAACCTATTTCCATTTTCTACAAAAGATTTAATAAAAACAAGGTCTTCTGGGTTACATTTTATCTGAGCTTCTTCTTCTAGCTCCCTAGAGGCACATACTTTGGGTGTCTCTCCATCTTCTATGCGTCCACCAAAAATTGACCAATAACCTCCATAAGGTATGGGTTTTCCCTCCCACTCTTCAGCTCTTTTTGCTAGCAGTATATTGCCATTGAAAATAATTGCTACACCAGAAGACTCTCTATTGACAAGACTCACAAATTTCTCCGTTTTTCATAGCCTCAATACTGCATGCACTTGGTTCCTCTGTGCTTTTTGTTTCAGATTGACCAGCTTTTTCAACCTTGCTTGCAGCCCTATTTCTTAAATAATATGTTGTCTTGAGACCATGTTCCCAACAGCTCATATAAATATCATTTAAATACTTTAAAGATGTTCCACTATTATAAAGATTAAAACTAATAGATTGATCCATCCATTTTTGTCTGCCAGCATTGCTTTCAATTAATTTTAGCATATCCCTATCAAATGCAGTCTTATATTTACTTTTGATATGTTCTGGTATGTCTCCATTTAACATAGAAAGATCTCCGTCAACATTTTTTACTAAAGAGGAAATTTCTGAAGTCCACAATCCTAGCTCTTTCATGTCATTTACAAAATGCTCATTCATGATATAAGAATTTCCGGATTTATTTTCATAAACAAACAGAACTGAAAAGTTAGGCTCAATACTTTGTTCGCAGCCATTTATATATCCAATAGTAGCTGTAGGTGCAATTGCCATAACATTAGAATTTCTCATGCCAAACTCTGCAACATTCTGGCGAACTTTACCCCAATCTTCAAGACTTTGGCCTTGGCCTGTTTTTGGATCTTTTTGTTTTCCCCTGTAAGTCATTAGATTATTATAAGAATCTATTGGAAAAATATTTTCACTCCATAATGAGCCTTCATAAGTTTTATACTTACCCCTTTCGCTTGCTAATATAGAACTTGCATATATTGCATGCATGGAATAAAATTCAAAAAGTTTATCACTAAATTCAACTGCCTCGTCACTATCAATATGTATATCTAATTTATGTAATACATCATGTAAAGCCATCATTCCCAATCCTACAGGTCTATTTTTAAGATTAGAATTTTCTGCTTCTTTTGTAGGATAAAAATTTAAATCAATTACATTATCAAGCATTCTAACTGCTATATGTATAGTTTCTTCTAGTTTTTTATAATTGATTGTATATCTTGATTTGCCGTGAGTCTGTTTTTCCTCTAAGTGATTAAGCAAATTAACAGACCCAAGATTGCAAACAGCAGTTTCTCCATGTTCTACTTTTTCTCCCTGACTATACTTTGATGCTTTTGTATGTAAGGTAATTTCTGTGCAAAGATTTGAACTATGTACTATTCCTTCTTGTTGATTTGTATATCTAATATTACAAGGGTCTTTAAAAGTATTCCAAGGATGCGATGTTTCAAATAAAACTTTCAGCATTTTTTTCCAAAGATCTTTAGCTGGAGTTGTTCTATAATTTTTAATTAATCCTTCTTCTGCTTTATTGCACAATTCATTATATTTTTTATCAAACTCTGCCCCAAAACAATCATGTAGATCAGCTTCATTTGGATCAAAGAAATACCAGACATCTTCATTTTGTACCCTCCTCATAAATTCATCAGGAATCCAAGATGCAGTATTCATATCATGACAGCGAAGTCTGTCATCCCCAGTATTTCTTCTTAAATTAAGAAAATCTTCAAAGTCTAAATGCCAAGGCTCTAAATATGCACAGCCAGCTCCCGGCCTCTTGCCTCCTTGATTTACTGCAATTAATAGATCATTATATATTTTTAGCCAAGGGACGAGACCACTAGAAATACCATTAGTGCCTTGAATATGAGAACCTGTAGATCTAAATGGAGTTACATCTAATCCAAGTCCACCTGCAAATTTAGATTTTCTAGCCTCTTGCCAAGCTCCATCAAAAATACCGTCAATGCTATCATCAAAGGTATTTAGATAGCAGGAACTTAATTGAGAATGAACTGTCCCGCTATTAAATAAAGTTGGAGTAGAAGGAGTATACCTAAACTCACTCATTAGATTATAAAATTCTATGGCTTTTTTGTTTTTATTTTTTTCATTAATAGCTAGCCCCATTGCAACTCTCATCCAGAAAGATTGAGGGGCTTCCATAATTTTATCATCCTGCCTAATGAAATATCTATCATGTAAAGTTTGTATCCCAAGATATTTAAAAGATTTATCTCTTCTTATTTTAATTGCATCAGCTAAACGCTTAAGATCAAAGTCTAAAAGTTTAGGATTAAGCCTTTCTAATTTAACTAACTTTTTAATATTTTGTATAAAACTTTTTCTATATTGAAGGCTAAATGCATCAGAGTCTACTCCCTCTCGAAAGACCTCTTTATAGATACAATTAGTAAGCAGACTTGCTGCGGCATAGCTATAGTTAGGTTCTTTCTCTATTTTTTCTCTTGCCGAAAGCACTAAGGCTTTATCAATTTCTGTTGTAGGAATCTTATCATAAAGTTGTAATTGAGCATCTAGAACAATTTCGCTTGCAGATACATCCTCTACTCCTTCACAAGCTCTTTGGGCTCTCGCATTTATCTTATCAACAATAAAGTCTACTAGTCTTCCGTTTCTTTTCTTAACTTTGATATCCATATTGAAAAATTACACTGTGATTATAAGGGGATTTTAAAAAAAATCAATATTTGATTAAGAATATATCTTAACATAAAAAAGAGTGTACGTCGATAAAAAAAATTGAATTTTTTATTAACACTAATATTATAACTTATATGAAAATACTTATTGCAGGAGCTGGCGGTTTTATAGCAGGACATTTAACGAGAGCATTAGCAGCTGAAGAAGAGCATCAAATTACTGCTGTTGATATTAAAAAGAAAGAAAATTGGTTTCAAGTTAGTAAATCTGAAAAGGTGGATAGTATTGGTAAGATAGATTTAAAAGATAGGCATCTTGTTAAGAAGTTGTTATCTGAAAATAGATATGATAGAATTTATAATTTAGCATGTAACATGGGGGGTATGGGCTTTATACAAAATAACCATGTAGATTGCTTAGAGAGTGTTTATATACAAACTAATTTTATTACGGTTATGAGAGAAATGGATAACCCTCCTTCCATTTTTTACAGCTCTTCTGCCTGTGCTTATCCAGAGCATATACAGCAAGAAGTAAGTTCTCCAGCCATTAAGGAAAGTGATGCATATCCTGCAGCACCTCAAGATGGTTACGGTTGGGAAAAATTATTTAGTGAAATCATTACACAACATGCAGCTAAAGATCACTCTTTGGATACAAGAATAGCTAGATTTCATAATTGCTATGGGCCATTTGGTACTTGGCAGGGAGGTAGAGAGAAAGCTCCAGCGGCATTGTGTAGGAAGGTTATTGAAGCTCAACAAAGTAAAAATCTTAAAATTGATGTTTGGGGAGACGGAGAGCAAACTAGATCTTTTATGTATGTTGATGATTGTATAGAGGGAATGGATAGATTGTGGGATAGTGATTATTCAGATCCAGTTAATTTAGGTAGCTCAGAGTTAGTTAGTATTAATCAAATGATTGATATGATAGAAGACATAGCTGGCGTGAAAGTTGAAAGAAATTATCAACTAGATAAACCTCAGGGTGTTAGAGGTAGAAATAGTGATAACTCCCTAATTAAAAAAATAACTAGTGGTTGGGAGCCTTCAATTAAATTATTTAATGGATTAGAAAAAACTTATTCTTGGATCTGGGATCAAATCATTTAATAATTTTTTTTAAAAGGTAGCATTTTGCTATTATTAACTGGGTTGTGATGGGCTGGACAACCCCATTTGTTTTGAAAAAAACCATGAGCCATAGCTTCTTTTCTTGAACTTTCATGGCTTTCTTCTGGAGTTTTTCTCGTTGCAGCTCCAGCAAAATGATAAAAGTTGCAAGCATATGTTCTCTCCATTTTTAAACCCCAATATTCACACTTAAGAAAGAAATCCCAATCAACTACATGTGGAGATGGATAAAGCTCATCCCAGCCACCTAAAGCTAAATAGTCATATTTGTTTATTGCAAAGGGCAGGGTAGAGCCCTCTTCTGTTGTTTCATTTTTTCTTAACAAAACTTCTTCTTTTTGAAAATTAGAGATATCAAATGTGTTGGGATTTTTGCCAAAATCTTTTATTATAAATTGAGGAAACATTGATGGGTTAGGCTCAATTTGGTTTGGAGTTAATACTGATTTTGGTTTTAAGTTTTCGGCAATAATTGTATCCCAATTTGACGGGAAAATATTATCATCATTGACCACTAAAATAGTGTCATTGCTTGAGTTATAAACACCTAGATTTGTAGCTACAGATAAACCTTGGTTAGTTGGTAGATTTAAAACTTTTATATTATCTTCCAGTGCTTTATATTTTTCAATAACGGTTTTATTTAAATCATAAAATCCATCAACCACTATAACTACCTCGAAATTCTTCCTTGAGGAGGGTTCCATGAATATAGATTTAAGACATACGTCTAAATAATCTGGCTCTTTGTATGTTGGTATAATTACTGATATCATATTAAAATAATCTGGCTGTTACTTTGTCCCACTCTATTAGTGGGGTTAAAAATTTTGTTTCTCCATGTGTGGATAGTCCGGGAATCGATGATACTAGTTTTCTTCCTTTTTCATTTAAGTTGAGAAACATTTTAAAGTCGTCTGGGTGAGTGGACGATGTCCACTTTCTTAAAATTTCTTCATCTTTCTTTAATGTTTTTACTTTTGCTGCAAAAGTCATTGTTGTTGAGTTAGTTATTTTCCAATGGCTGTATTTACCACAATAAACTCTAGTATCTTCAGCACCTCCTTTGCAAAATGGGTTTCCCCCAAACATGGGCTCCCAGTATTTATCAGGGTGATCATAAAGCGTTACATAGTCTCCGAAGCCTAGTCCCTCTGGTATGGCAAATGGAGATAATTCTAAATGTAAATAGTCATTTTCTAAAAAATATACAATATCTTCATCATCAAAAGTTAATGCTTTATCTAAAGCTAGATTAAAAGTTCCTGCTCCATGACCAACTGAAACATCTTCTATATTAGACTGAAAGCCTAAAATCATACGTTTAGTATCGCTTGAAATATTATCAGCAATTACAGTCCAGTCACAGTCTCTATAGAAGACATCTGTTGCATTTTTGAGACACTCTTTATTGTTTACATAAGGTGGTTTTTCTTTTTCGTAACCAGAGTCTGATATTCTATATAAAATTTTCATAAGTCTTTATCTTTTCTGTTGCCCAGATGAGGCACATGTTGTATACCTGTCAGTTTTTTATTGATATATACTTTGTGTTTTATTATATTCCATAATGCATGACTAACCCTGAAGTCTCCTGAGCCCCAAGGTTCAAATTGTGCATCTTTTATGTATTTAGAATGAAACATAAAACCTATCATACTTATGTTGGCTGGAATTGGGGGAGATGTTTCTAGGTTTGGGCTGCCTTGTCTAGGAATAGTAAACCCCGGAAATTCCACATCCCAAAAAAGTAAAGTATCATCATTTTTTATGTGACTAACTATTTCTGAAAGAGACTCGTTTGAAATGAAATGATCGTCATCGTCTAGAAACATTATCCAACCCTCTTCAACCAAATCATACATATCATTTAAATAAGAGTTCCACCAAGCAGGACTGTCAGAGCCTCCGTACCAAAAACTTTTATGTTGCTCGTGTCTGTATTTTAAAGGATCTATGTATAAAAAGCTTTCTCTATGTTTTTCAATATATGTGCTTGCAGAGTGTTCGTCTGTACCTATTATATGTTTAATATTTTCGTAAGTTTGAGAGTCAACACTTTTGCAGCAATCCCTAAAATAGTTTGGCCTATTTGATGTTCTCGTTAAAATGTTTACTTTTTCCGACATACTTTATAAACTTTTTGTAAATTTTTGCCAATCAAGCAAAGCTGTTTTAATTCTTCTGGGGTAATACTACATTTATGATCGGACCCCTCCATTGTTTTGGAAAGGGTAAAGTGTCTTTCTACAAAACTAGCGCCTCTAGCTATAGCCAAAAGAGACATTTCAATTCCATGTGTATGATCAGATATTCCGTAATATTCAGAGTTTACATAGTCTGTTGGTTGATCTGCATAATCCTTGTACTGAGATGGATAAAGGGATTTGCAAAATAAATATTTCACATTACTATAATCACCCATAATATCTTTGGCTTTTTCTAAAGATTCCATGCCTAGTGCAACATAGGTTGGCTTGCCTAGTTTGCAGATAGTTTTGCAAAAATCTGGAGTTTTTTTGACAGACCTAGATGCAATCTTATAAATCTTGCAATCATGTTTTTCTGTCCACTCTAGTCTGGTTTCGTCAAACACACTAAAAAATGGCTCTATAGATTCTTCGTGACACCAATCTAAAACTCTTTTAAATTGATCATAATTAAACTGGCATCTTTGTCCTTCTGCTATTAAGTGTGGTTCATCTGCAAAAAGGATTTTAGGTTCATATAGTTGAAATTTTACTAAGTCTGCCCCATTGATGGAGGCTTGTCTAATTAACTCATGACACAAGTCCATGTCACCATTGTGGTTAATTCCTATTTCTGCTGCTATGGTTAGGTTCATAATAGTTTTGATACTTCTATTATATCATTTTTTGTATGAATGTCTAGCCAATTTGTTATAACAAAACCGTTATAGCTTATTTTACCTTTATGAGAACTTACAAAATTTCTGTAAACATGAACTGCTCCATTGTGAATTAGATCTTCTCCAGTAGTATGCACTTGCCATAATTTATTATCAATAAGTTTATCTATGCATTCGTCTATTATTGAGCTTGTAATTTGTGGGGAATTTGCTTGCAATAAAACTATAATGTCATCATCTTTAGCCTTAATGGATTGTGAAAAGTGATCAACTACTGGTTGAGTCCACACATTATCTCCAGCTAGTTCGGGTGGACGGTTAATAATATTGAAACCAGTGCATGCATCTTTAATTTTTTGATCTTCGGTAGATATATAAAGATTATTTTTATTAATGTATTTTGATTTTAAAGCAGCATCTATCGTCCAATGAATTAAAGGTTTGCCTTTTAGGGGATAAATATTTTTACCTTTTAGTCTTTTAGAGCCACCCCTAGCTGGTATTAAGCAGTGAATCATATATCAGAAAAATCTTTTATTTGTTTTGGCCCGTCTGATATTTTAGTTTTAAATAATTTAGATTGCAATTTATCTTCATAGAAATCTGCAACCGGCAAATATTTGTCTAATAAGATTTGTCGATTTGGTGTGTGCCAGTTATATTTGTGTTTTTCTAAAAACCTTTCATGAGGATTAAGTCCTGATCTTTTGTTTCTTATAAAAAGATTGTCTGTATTATGTTTTATTCCGCTTTTTAATCCATGATCAGTGCTTGCCATTAAATGAGGGAAAGTGATATTAAAAATATTTTTAGATAAAAATTGATGAGCTATGTCATCAGCCCAAAGATCTTGTTTCATGATTGGGTCTGGGATGATATGATCTCTATACAGTTTCCTGTTAAAAAAACAAAAGTTCCAGTTGGGGACTTCAACCACAAAATGATCTACTTCGTAATAAGAGTTTGGTAATTGCCTGTACCAATTTCCGTATGGGTGTGCTTGTATATCTTCTGGGAATATACCTCTTCCTAAATGTGTTCCAGTTTTTGATCTTTGTATTTTATTTTTACTTCTTGCTAGTTCTTTTGCTCTTGAATAAGAGACAGTTGACCAAACGTATGTTGATCCACTAAACATTCCCACTTTTTCTTTTAACCAATTATTGTTTTTGTTGATTGTGTCGTTTACTTGATCCCAGAAATCTTCTTCTAGGAAAACACAATCATGTTGAATATACAAAATCCAGTCAACATCTATATTATTTTCTTTTAAATAATTGTCAGCAAGCTCTATTGATTGTTGGTGTGAATGTAGTTTTAAGCTTGAATGTATGTAGTTTATATTTAAATCTTTGCATATTTTTTCTCCATATTCCATGGCAGAAGGTTCTGAATCAACGTCAACATTTAATACAACTAAATCATCAAAGCTGGGTACATTAAACTTATATATTAAATCTTTTAGTAAGTTATGATAACATCCTGTAGATTTTGTGGAAAATAAAATACAAAATTTTTTGTTATTCATTTTAAAATAATTTTATTGCATCTATTAGGGTTATGTTTGTATCTACATCTAGTTCACTATGCCTTTTTATATCCTGCATTGTGTAGCTTCTAGTTATAACTTCGTAACCTAGATCTAAAAATTCTTGAGAATCCCATCCAGATCTGTGTGTTTGGTATTCATCTCCGCCGTGGCCCCATATGTCAATATCTTGTGGTATAAAACCTTCTGGAGTTTCTATGATGCAAGCTTTTTTCGCTATTTTCTCACAATCTTTGATTAGCTTTAGTGCATCTTCTTTTGTTAGATGTTCTACTACATCTAAAGCCATAACGATATCAAAAGAATTTTCTAGGAAAAGGTTTGAAATGTTTTTTACATTTTCGCAGACAGGAATAAACGGAACTTTGCTTTCTATTTTTTCTAAATAAGGTTTGTAAACATCTATCCCTACCCTTATGTCGCAATCAAGATATTGAGACTTGAGGGATAGGCCGCATGCCACATCTAATACTGACACAATTTTGCCTTTTGGGTATAAGCCTTTCTCGTTAAATATATTATATATAGTATTTTTTTTCCAATCTTCTTTAGGCATAATATTTTTCCTTAATAATTTTAGTTATTCTTGAGCTTGATAATCCATCCCAATATTTTATTTTACTAGTTTTATTATAATCAAGTTTATTTATATGATTTCTAATATTTTTAGGATCGGAGCCAATTAAATGATTTGTTCCATCTGAAATTGTTATAGGTCTTTCTGTGTTATCTCTTAAGGTTAAGCAAGGTATGTTAAAAAACGAGGACTCTTCTTGGACTCCGCCAGAATCTGTAATAATAAATTTAGAATTTTTTTGTAGATTCATAAAATCTAAATAACCTAATGAATCTACGAATAATAAAGAATTGTTTTTAGGGTTATATAGTTCGCAATTCTCTAGTAGTTTTTTTGTTCTTGGATGCACAGGAAAAATGCAGTCTATTGATTTAGATAAAGAGTATAATTCTTTTATTATTGCATTTAAATTCTTTTTATTGTCAACATTTGAAGGTCTGTGTAGTGTAATTAGGCTATAATTTTTTGTAGTTAAATTTAAATCTTTTAAAATTGTAGATTGGCAGATCTTTTTAGAAAAAGAAACTAAAGAATCAATCATTGTGTTACCAACAAAGTAGCATTTTTTAGAATTAACACTTTCTTTTTTTAGATTGTTTAGAGCATCTTTGCATGTTAAGAACAGAATGTCTGAGATTGAATCAACTAGAGTTCTATTAATTTCCTCTGGCATGCTTCTGTCAAAACTTCTGAGCCCGGATTCTACATGTGCTATTTTTATGCCCATTTTGTTTGCACATATAGCAGCAGCTAAAGAGCTAGTTACATCTCCATATACAAAAACTAAATCAGGTTTTTCTTTACTAAAATATTTTTCACAACCAACTATGATTTCTGATATTTGTTGACACTGAGACTTGTGACCAATGTTTAGGTTTAAATTTGGTTGGGGCATTTCTAGATCTTCAAAGAAAACTTTTGACATATTTTTATCAAAATGTTGACCTGTATGTAAAACTAAATTTAAAAAACCTGCATCAGATAAATTTTTAACTACGGGAAATGCTTTTATGAAGTTTGGTCTCGCCCCAATGATGTGAATGATTTTAAACATTATAGTAGGATTTCATCCAATCAATTGTCTTCTGTACTCCACTGTCTAAATCAATAGTATTTTGATGGTCTAAGTCTCTAATGGCTTTATCCACATTAACAAATTTATGTTTTGTTGTTAAGATTTCAGATTCTTCAATGTATTCAACTAATTTAGGATTTGCATTAGTATGTTTTAAAACTAACTTAGCTAGTTCTTCTATCGTATGAGTTGTGTTGCTAGCTATATTATAGGATTCACCAGAAATAAAATTATTGGAAATGTTAGCTAGTGTTGTAGCTGTATCGTATATGTAGGTACTTGTTCTGCTATGTCCCTTATATACTTTAATTGGTTTGGAGTGTAACAAATTGTAGCAAAAAACACAATTAACACTCCTAAATGGGTGAAACCATTCTCCGTCTCCATAAGTATTAAATATACGCACAAAAACACTTTCTGTATCATGCATAATTTGAGAGTTTTTTATTTGCATTTCATTAACTCTTTTACTCATTGCATAATCATTCATTTGATGAATTGAAACTTTATCAATTACATCTTCATACATAATATCGCTATAGTCTCCATAAACTTCCGATGAAGAGATATGCACTAGTTTGAAATTTTTTTGTTCTTGTAGTCGAATAATGTTTTTTAAGCCTATCGCATTACTTTTCCAGACTTGTTCGTAGAAGTGTTCTCCGTTCCACCTACCAAATTCTGCGGCGCAATTATATACTAAATCTGGATTAACATAGTTTATAACTGTTTCGATCTGCCTATATTCACTGATATCGCATCTAAAGAAATCATCATTGGCGACAGAGCCTAAACCATGACCGTAATTTTTATCAGAATGAATTTTGTCTATTCCGAAAACTGAGTGACCTCTGCTTTTTAATATTTCTGAGAGTTTGCTACCTACAACTCCAAGTGATCCTGTTACTAATATTTTCATTATTGTGTGCCGTTTATTTCAGCGGTATCAAAACCTCCGCTAGTTAAAGATTTTTCGTGTTTTAAATATTTATAAAGAGGTAGGTTTAAATATTCAACATCAAAATGTTTGTCAAACCTATCTCGAAGCTCAACTTCTTCGCCAACTCTTTGGGTTGAGTATCCGCCAACAAACTCCAAGCAATCTAGCCTGAATAATATTCCGCATGCTATTGGGTGTTGTTTTGCATTTTTTCTAGCAATAATTTCTTCATTAAAATTGACTTCAATGTAATCACAAGCAATTGCATGAGACTTATTATAATGAGCATGACTGTAAAGGAATAATAAAAAGTTTTCATTAATGTAGTCATCTGCATCAACTCTTACGACATATGGAGATCTGCACTCAGATAAGCCCCTATTACAGCTATGACCTAAACCTAAGTTTTCTTCATTAAAAATTACTCTAATATTTTCTTTATTGTTCCAATAATTTAATTGAGAACAACTATTATCACTACTCTTGTCGTCAATTATTATAATCTCATACTCATCTTTTTTGAAGTTTTGATCTAAGCAGGATCTTATACAACGATTGATGTATCTAGCGTAGTTGTAATTAGTGATTAATATTGAAACTTTTTTCATTTAATATATAGTCAATTATATTATCTGTTCCGTTAGGTGTGAGATTATCGTTGAGGAAAATATTACTATCTTCTTTATTAGGATTCTCGCTGGAAGAGTATGGTAAGATGTGACTTTTGTGTTGATTAAAATAATTTAATGTATAATTACAGTGAGAGTCTGAATAAAGTGCATATGTTTTGCAGCCCATAACTTTAGCTATAGTAATTAAGCTAGAAGGGAACCAGAAGTATGCATGGCTTATACTGTTAAATAAATCGTAAAAATTATCAGATGAAAAATCTTTATCTATTGATTCTAAGTTTCCTAGCTTCATTGGACCTAGAACCTTTCCTTTAAACTTTACATGGTCATGTTTATCGCAAATAGTTTTTAATTTTTCCTCTATGCTAACAGACCAAGGTTTTGTTCCTTCTGCTTTGGTTCCAAAAATTACAGCACTGTTGGTTTTATTTGATTTAATTTCTCTACTAGCAAAATAATGGTCAATTCTTGGGCTACCAAGTGCCGGAACAGTTTCTGGTTTACAGCCAAATTTAATCATTAAATCTTTGCCCACATTACCCCAAGTTGGGTGAGAGATTGATCCCTGTAGGTTACCTCTGTAATGGCCAACTCCATAGTAAAGCATGGGTGAGCCATGCTCTGTTGTAATGACGGGGATACCTTTTGATGAAAATTCTTTTGATAAATTTAATCCAGTACCCCACCAACATTGATTTAATATTACTAATTTTGGTTGAGGTAAATCCCCTTTTCTTATCTTACTTAAGTTGTGTAGTCCTTGATGTCTCTTTGCCTCTTCTGATATACCGGGTCCTTGGTGGCTAAATTCAGCATCAAGATAGCAATTAATATTTTTTTCTTTTAGTTTAAGATATAGTGGATATAAATTCTCGAAAGAATAAATGTATGGATCTGAAAATAAATATATCATGTATGGTCATGCCCGCATCCAGTTGTATCAAATCCAGATTCTTTTGTAAAGAAATCTTTTTTAGATACAGCTGAACTAAAATTTTCCCAATCTTTTTCAGGTCTAACTTTTAAGTTTAAATTCCAAGCGGACTTAAGTATTTCTGCGTCGACTCCAACACTATTCATTTTTACTATTAATGAGTTGATATCTTTGGGGAAGCATGTGCCTCCGAAGCCGGGTTTTCCATCATGGCCCGGAACTTGATAATGGCTTACTCCAATGCGGCCATCAGATAAAGTTCCTTCAATAATTTTATCCCAATTTAAATCAAGTTTATCGCAGAGCAATTTGATTTGATTAAAATAACTAATTTTTACAGCAAAAAAACAATTAGCTGCATATTTTACAGTTTCTGATTCATCAGAGGACATTAATATGCAGGCAACTCCGGGGAACCTTTCTTTGTAAAGATCTACTAAAAAACTTGGTCTGCCGTCTAGGTTGGTAAACTTTGATGAATGGCCTACTATATTTCTAGATGGTGTTATAAAGTCTAATTTGGCTGTCCTAGCTGTTAAAAATTCAGGTGAATGTACAATATTAAGTTCTGGATATTTTTCTTGAATTTTATTTGTAGTTCCAATTTCTACTGTAGATTTTATTACTAGTAAACTCTGCGTTTGTAGCTTAGATGCTTGAGTGAAAACATCTTCTATAATAGAAAGATCACATTTGCCTCCTTCGTTGATTAACATTGGTGTCGGAACACAAATGAAAACTATGTCTTGCTGTAAGACGTGTTCAATTAAGTCTATTGACTTTGATTCATCTTTGTCGTAAATTTTAACATCCGTATAGTGTTTAAACCCTTCGGCTATTGCTGAGCCAACAAATCCATTACCTATTATGCCTACGGTTTTCATTGTATTTCTTCGTAGAGTTTATTTTGTTTTATTTGTTTTTTAAGTGTTTTCTCGTGAGTTAGTGCATACTCAGGAGTAGCTGGTAGTTGAGTTCCAGTATTTGCACCAATAATGCTTTCGTGGACTGGGTTTATCCACTTGATGTTGAAGTTGTTTTTAAAAATTCTGTACTGATAGTCTGGCCAATTAATCCAACCCTGAGAATTTAAATTCCAGTTCCATTTTTCTACATGCTCATAATCTATGTCTTCTACAGTATTAATTCTTGGTACTAAAAATAATTCTATATCTAAATTAGATTCTATAATTTTATGTAAATTTTTAACAGTCTCTAGCGAAGGTACTTCATCTGCATCTATTTGAAATATATAATCTCCACCACATAGCGATTTAAGGTTGTTTTTAAAAGATGCGAAATCATTATTTAAATTAAATTCATTTTTAGTTAAATTAAATTTTTCTATTACTTTTGTTACTTTTTTAGTATGATTTTCTTTATCTACTTGTACAACTATTTCATCTTGCTTTCTTTTATGTTCGCTTAGGAAGGTTAGGAGTTTATCTAATTCCTCGTGTTCGTTGCAGGCTGTGACAGCAAAAGAGATTTTGAAATTCATAATTAACTATACTAAATTAAAGTTTCCTGTTTTCCATAGAAATCTATTCCAAGGATTTGATAAAAGTTTTTTTTGTTTTTCTACAACTAAATTCTCATAATCCCATTGTGATTGATTTACTGTAACCGATGGTTGGATGCTTGGTATTAAGAATATTTTTCCATATTTTACAAGTGAGTCACATAACGAAAAATGTTCAGACTCCCCCTTTGAGTTCCACTTACAATTAAAAAGATGTTTGGATTTTAAAAATGCGAATCCACCAAACGCTCTAGAAACTTCTATTGGTTGTTGTGATTCAAATTTTTCCCTATCTTCTTCTTCGTAAAACGGATTATCACTCCAAGTCATACAGTTAATTCCGTTTGTGTCAAATAATATTGAGCTATCGTAGTAGGAAGTGTCGCAACCACTACCCATTTTGCAGGGAACATTCTGCCTTATATTTGGAGTAAGCATTGAGAAATCTAGATCTTTGAATTTTAAAAAATCATTTACTATCTCAGGGTAAAAAACTACATCACTATCGAGTATAATTGAAAAATCTGAGTCTGAATTTGAACCTAAGTCTAACATCTTGTTTCTGATGTTGGACATATGTATCATTCTTTCTGTATGTAATGTAGATCCAAACTTCTCAGCATTGAGCATTTCAGATTGTATTTTAATTTTTCTACCCTTAGACCATTGATTTAAAATTTCTACAGTTTTATCTTTTGAATCGTTTTCATAAAAAAAATATTCAAACTCAGATTTAGTACATTTCTCAACTGAATCCAGCATGGATAGTGTGTCTTTTATTGTTTTTTCTGAATCCCTAAATAAACTAAATATGGATATTTTCATTTTTTTCTTGATTTTTTTTTAACTAATGTTATAATAATATTTCAATTGACTATATATAGACAAATTATAATTAAATTATATAAATATATAACCAATATAAAATACGAAGTATTTTGTTTTCACAATAAAAACATTCTTGACATTTAAACCGAAATGTGGCATAATGGACGGATGAATAAAAAATCGCAAATTAAAAATTTCAAAGTTTCTTGCTCTGGTTGGGAGATAGATGTTGATTCAGACTCTTTTGAGTCTGCAGCCTTATCTGGTTTAATCATTGCTTTTAAAAAATTTAATTCTAATTTACTACTTTCAACTACAATAATGGTATCAGATGTAAAATTTTCAACAAAAAATCTAATAGATAGTTCCGAGTTTTTCTCTACTGAAAAAATGCTTAGAAAACTAGGTCTTGATTACCTGTCTGAAGGTTTATCTATTATATCAAGGGCTAAACTAGAAAAGGAGCTTTCAGTTGCATCTTAAAGTTTTAGATAATCAAGGCATTATTCATCAGCCAGCTAATGGCTCTGATGACGTTGGTTACGATATAGTTGCTCAGGATTACCCTGAAATAGTTGGTAATATATATCAAGGACCTTATTATTCTTTTATATCTCACTTAGTTTACAAAACTGAAATATATTTAGAACCTGATAGTGATTACTACATGCTTCTTTATCCTAGATCTAGCATAATTAAAACAAATTTAGTTTTAGCAAATTCTGTAGGAGTAATTGATCCCGGATACAGGGGAGAAATTAAGGTATGCTTTAAATATATATCCCAACCTGAAGATCAAAAAATAGTAGAAGGTAAAACTGTAGCAGGGGTGAAGGCAAAAGGCATAGTTACATCTATAAATCCACAAAGAATATATCACGAAGGAGATAAGATAGCTCAATTAGTACCTACTAAAATAAACCCTTTAACAATAAAAAAAGTAAATCAACTTTCGGAAACTAAAAGGTCTGATGGAGGATTTGGTAGCACTGGAAAATAATGGAATACTCAAAATTAACAGATGAAGAATTAGTAAAAAATATTCAGCAATCTATAAATGCTCAAGATTCTCTCAGAGAACTAGTCAATAGACACTCAGGGATATATCTAGATATGATTAATGGATATGTATCTACATTCAATAATAAATCAACTAAAGATGAAATGATAAAAGAAAAAGAATATCAAATATATTCTTCTGCACTTAAATTTAATCCAGACAAAGGAGCTAAGTTTAGTACATACCTAGGAAATGAAACTAAGTGGAAATGTTTAAATATGTATAATAAAAACAAAAGACATCCATCTGTTCCTATTCAAGAAGAATTGATAGATTTTTTTAATTATAAATTCATAGAAGAACATCAAGCTGGCTCTCCGGCAGAGTTTAAAAATGAAATTTTTGTAAATATAATGAAGCAAGCAAACAGTCACCCCGACTCAAGAGTTGGTAAGATTTTTAATCTTAGATATGTCGAGGGTAAAGATAATGGTGTCATGCCTTGGAAAAATGTAAGCTCTAAATTAAAATTAAGTATTCAAGGATGTATCAATATACATAACTCAGCAATAAAACAATTTAAACAATCATTTAATAAAGAATAAATAAATTATGAATAAGTATATAGCATTAGGAAATCTTACAAAAGATCCAGAAACTAAAGAAGTTGGTGAATATAAAGTCACTACATTTGGCCTTGCGGTCAATGATATTGTTTACAAGAATAAGGAGAAGCAACAGCTTGTTACTTATATTGATATTGAAACTTGGGGGAAACAGGCAGAAAATTGTGCCAAATACCTTGCAAAAGGCAAAAAGGTTTTGATTGAAGGTAAGTTAAGGTTGAATAGTTGGGAGAAAAATGGAGAAAAAAGAAGTAAAGTTTATTGCATTGGTGATAAGGTTACTTTCTTAAACCAAGAACAGGGCTCTGATTCTCCAAAGTCTGCACCAAAAAAAGTAGAGTCACCAAAAGAAAATGTTGAAAATTCTGAAGATGATGATATCATTGATGATATACCATTTTAATTATGCAAGATATTGTTTTCAAAGGTCCACTAAATTCTCTAAGTTTCGGTAATGTCACCTATAATTTCCTAAGGGAAATGTATAGGAAGCAAATGAATGTAGCAATATTCCCTATAGGGGATGACATAAAGCTAGATGCATTTGATAAAATTGATGAAAACTTTAAGAAGTGGATGGTGGAAAGAGTTCAAAATAGATTTCACCTAGTTAAAAAAGATATACCTACACTAACCATGTGGCATTTAAATGGATCTGAGCAAAGAATTACCCCAGATCAATATCTTTATACTTTCTATGAAACGAATGAACCAACTCTAGTTGAAAAATCCATCTGCGATCTTCAAAACAAAACTATTTTTAGCACAAATCATGCATCTGATGCATTTAAAAAAGCTGGCTGCAATAACACTACCTCAATTCCAATTGGTTTTGATGAAGATTTTGAGCAAACAGGCAAAACATATCTTCCAAACAAAATCCACTTTGGTCTCATGGGTAAATTTGAGAAGAGAAAAAATACCGCAAACATTATAAAAGCTTGGATCAAGAAATACGGTAATGATTATAATTATCAATTATCTTGCTGCATTACTAATCCTTTCTTCAAGCCCGAACAGATGAATCAAGTTATATCTCAAATTTTTGAGGGTAAAACTTACGGTAATGTAAATTTCATTCCATATTTAAAAACTAATTCAGAAGTCAATGAATTTATGAATGCGGTTGACATAGACCTTACTGGTTTAAGTGGAGCAGAGGGGTGGAACTTGCCAGCATTTAATGCAACCTGTTTGGGCAAATGGAGTATTGTTATGAATCACACTTCCCATAAAGAGTGGGCAACTAAAGATAACTGTATATTAATTGAGCCTGACAGACCTGAACCTATATACGATGGAGTCTTTTTTCATCAAGGGCAAGCATTTAATCAAGGTAGTATGTATATTATTTCTGAAGAAAAAATGATAGATGCATTTGAAAAGGCTGAAAAAATGTCAGGAAAACCTAATAAAAAAGGTGTAAATTTAATTAAGAAATTTAATTATAAAAACTCATTAAACAAAATATTGGAAACTATCTATGAATAATTATCATGTAAGAATGGAAGAAGGAAAAGCATTCCTTTGTTGTGGAAAAGCTGGCTGCCCTAGTGTATCTAAGGATGATGAGGGACTCGTTGTTATTACCGATGACTACGGTAGCACTGTAAAGATGAAAGAAGAAGAAGCAGAGTTAATTCATCATGCATTAGCTCATGTAAATGATAATCTTGAGGGTGAAACATCCTGTGAACCGAGACCAGAAAAATTTGGAATCGAACCAGCTAGCACAGAATAATCAGAGTCAAGAATTATCTGTAGTCGGTAGGGCTTGGTGTTGTAATCCACCAACAAATCCTTGCTGTCCAGAAATGAATTTACTTTCTGATGATACTATTGTAATTAAAGACGATTATGGAGACTCTATAAAACTAGATAGGGATTCCATAAAAGATGTTATTAGCAAGGTTTCCAAAATATTACAATGAACCTACTGGCCTGTATAGGCTTAGTATGGATAGTAAAAGATAGCTACATACTCCAAAAGCCAAGAAATTACTTAAAGTCTAAAGCAAACTGGCTAAAAAAACTTTTATCATGTTCAATGTGTCTAGGTTTTTGGGTTGGTGTTCTACTTTCTCTTTTTCAGTTTCATGTCTTAAGAGATGATAGTAATATATATTACTATCCATTAGCCTCCTCTGCATTTTGTTTTTTTACTGATGTATTAATGGACATGATGCAAGAAGTTTGGGTTAAACTTAAAACAGAAAGAGAAAAAAGTGAATAATTACATTGTAGATTTTTCAGATAAAATAGAAATAGATCGCATAAACTCAATGGGCTTTGGTCCCATGTCAGAAAAACTTGAAAAAAGATCTAAAGATAACTCTACCCTACTTTCGGTAGATGAAATAAAAGAGATTCCTTTCCCAGAAAATGCAAGTGAAGAAGTTTTCTCAGAGCTGAATACAATCAGGTTAGTTCAATCAACAGTACCAAGCTGGCACAAAGGAGACTATAAAGAAAAAATAGATAAAAACTTCTTATCTATATATACAGATTATTTAGACGAGGTTAATTTAGATTACAATATAGAATACATAGATGATGTATTAAAAGACATAAACCCTTTGATTTTAAAAATTAAAAAGAAATACAACAGACCTAGACCAGCTCAATTAGCAGAATTTCACGGAATAGATTTAATACTAGACCCTACTTCTACAGCAAAAACACCAGCGTATCCCAGTGGCCATTCATTTCAAGCTAAAGTTATAGAAATCATACTAACAAAAGAACACCCGTCTCATAAAAATATATTCAAACAAATTACAGATAGGGTTAGTTTGGCTAGAATATTAAGAGGTCTTCACTTTCCTAGCGATATAGAGTTTTCTTATCACATCGTTAATACTTATTTAAGTAAAAAAATTTAATTTTTTATAGAAAAATTAGTTTCTAAAAGTATCATTTGGTATGAATCTATCAATTGATAAACGTTACAGCTCATTGTCATTAGGTATTCTTTTACATCTCATACATAACAATGAGGATTTTAAAAATAAGTGGATAGAAAAGTATCCAAATACAAAACAGTACGCAGAGAATTTTTTCAAAGATGAAAACTGTGGCTGCAGACCTAGAATTATTCAGCAATATAAAGCCGACAGGTTTGATGCTGACATCTTTATTGTTAATTACATTAACGAAAATGAAGGTGTCATAGACTGGAATGAAATGGAGTCAAAAGCTGAAAGAGATATCTCTGGTCATGTTTTTTCAATACCTGCAACAGAATCTCACTATCAAGATTTTTTATCTTCCTTGCATCAAAAAAATGCTACATATGAACATTTTACTAGTTTAGTTTTAAAAGATAAAATAATTTTAACTTTTTTCTAATGCCCCTTTATCCTTTTAGTCATCCTGATACAGGAGAAATAAAAGATGTTTTCTTTCATATGAAAGACGAAAAAAAATATATAGATGATTCTGGTGTGGAGTGGGTTAGGGAGTTTCACTCACCTCAATTAAACACTCAAGGATCAATAGACCCTTGGAGCAATGCTGACTTTGTTAATAAAACCAACAAAAAGGGAACTGTTGGAGAATTACTTGACAGAAGCGCAGACCTATCAAGGCAAAGAGCTGAACAAAATGGAGGAGTAGATCCAATTAAACAGAAATACTACGAGAACTATTCCAAAACAAGAAAAGGTTCTAAGCATCCAGATCAAATGCCAAAAACTTTTGAGGATAAAAATATAAAAATAGAATTAGATTAATGAGTCTACAAATATATAAACCAAATAAAAACAATTCTGGATTTGCTTTCAGTTTTTACATGGGCGAAGATAGAAAAACTAAAATGCCTATATTGTTTCTTAATGCAATAGCCCAGCACTCTTGGGATTCATCTAAAAGACTAGGCTCTTTTTCAGGCAATAAAGATAATCCAGATAAAAATCTAAGTATAAAGTTTAATGAATTTGAGGTCGGGTCTATTATGAGCGCCATAAGGAATAGGTTTGAATGGAGCACTTACCATTCTTTTGAGGATAATAAAACTCAAATTAGATTATCACCTTGGGATAAGGAAATTAAAGTTAGCAAAATTAATCAAAAAACTAAAGAAGCGTACGAAGAAACTCAAAAAATTCCTGCATTTGGCTTAGTTGTTACAAGAAACGGCAACCAAACTTTTAGGATAGCACTGGAGCCCGGAGAAGCTGAGTCTCTAAAAGAATTGTGTCGTTTTATCTTGGCAACTAAAAACGAAAAGGCTTGGCTAGTAAGTCAAAAATTAAGATCTTCTCAAAACAATGAATTTTAATGGCTAAGAAAAAAAAGAAAAAAGTTTTAATTCATAGTAATCATTGCCGAGCTAAAACTGGCTTTGGCAAACATATGAAGCACTTAATTACATACCTTTACAATACAGGTAAATATGATTTAGTTGAGTTTGCGAATGGTAGACCTTGGAATGATGCACAACTTTCTAGAATGCCTTGGAAAGCCATCGGTTCTTTACCTATTGAACCTCATGTAGTTCAGCAAATTAATGCAGATCCAAATAAAGCTAGAGCTGCTGGCTATGGCCAAATGAAAATAGATGATGCAATAAAACAAGAAAAGCCTGACATATATTTAGGTATAGAAGATGTATGGGGCATGGACGGTTTCTGGAAAAAGACTTGGTGGAAAAAAATAAACTCAATAATGTGGACACCAATTGACAGTCTGCCTTTATTGGACAAGCATACAGAATCTGCCTCAAACACATCTAATTATATTGTACAAGCTTCTTTTGCAAAAAAAGCCCTAAACGATCAAGGGCTTAATAATGTTCACTTGTTTCCAGTTCCCTTAGATCCTAAAAATTTCAATAGATTAAAAGATGATAAAAGAGAAGCTTTAAGGAAGGCTCACGGAATCCCTGTTAATGATTACATTATTGGTTTTGTGTTCAGAAACCAATTAAGAAAAAGCGTCCCAAATATGCTTGAAGGATTTAAAATATTTAAAGATAAAAATCCACACATTCAAGCTAGACTGCTTTTTCACACTCATTGGTCCGAAGGTTGGGATATACCTAGGTTACTTAAAGAGAAAGGGATTGATCCCTCCTTAGTTTTAACTACATATTATTGTGATAATTGTAAGAATTATCAAATAAAAGCATTCACTGGTCAAGATTTAGATTGCCCCTTTTGTGGTTCAAAAAAATCTCAACAAACTGCCCAAATAACAAGAGGGGTGAATGAAAAGCAATTAAATGAGATCTATAATTTAATGGATGTATATTGTCACCCTTTTACCAGCGGCGGTCAAGAGATACCAATCCAAGAAGCTAAACTTAATGAAATAATAACTTTAGTTACTGACTATTCTTGTGGAGAAGATTATTCTTCAGAGGAAAGTGGAGGTCTACCCTTAAAATGGACTGAATACAGAGAGCCCGGAACTCAATTCATAAAAGCATCGACAGACTCTGAACATATTGCCGAACAGCTATCTAAAGTCTATGAAATGCCAGAAAAAGAGAAAGCTGAAATGGGTAAAAAAGCTAGAGATTTTACTATAGATTTTTGCTCTATTGACTCAGTATGCTCTCAATTTGAAGAACTGATTGATAAAATGGAGCCAACATCTTGGGATTTTGATTTTTCATATGTTCAGAAAAACCCAAGTTACAACCCCCCTGAGATACAAGATGACAGAGAGTGGATAATAGATTTGTACAAAAATATACTAAAGTCTGAAGATGTAGAAAAAGAAGACTCGCAAGGCATTGATCACTGGATCAGAAGACTACAGACGGACTTAAATAGGCAGCAGGTTATTGATTATTTTAGAAAGGTTGCACAGAAAGATAACCTTGAGAATAATAAAATTCCATTTGAAGATATCTTAGATAAAGATGATGATGGAAAAAGAATACTATTTGTTCTCCCTGAGAACGAAAATGATATCTTTTTATCTACATCATTATTGAAATCAATAAAAGATAATAATCCGGACTGTAATATATATTATGCCACAAAGCCTGAGTATTTTGAAATACTTTACGGTAATGAAAATATTCACAAAATGATTAACTATGATCCTATCATGGAGAACATTCCTTGGTCAACAGGGCAAGGCTCCCATAAAGGTTATTTTAAATTTGTAGTAACTCCTCACACCAATACTCATAAGTTTAATAATTTTTCTCACTCAGATGCAAACCCATTAATGTTTGAAGTATGCACAAATTAGAAAGTTTCTCCCTATCAGCTAATGCAAAAATTGGAAAACCCTCAATAGAAGAGTTTTTCTTTCCTATACTTGAAGATAAGTTTATATGTGTTAGCACATACTCAGATGAAGGCGCAAAATCTTATGATTATTTTGATGATGTAATTTTTCACATAAAACCTTTTCTAGATAAAAATGGAATCAGTATACTACAAGTAGGTAAACCAAAAGACAGAAATTTATTTTATTGTAAACCATATTTAAATACAAATAGATTACATAGTTCTTATATTATTAATAAAAGTTTATTATATTTTGGTAATTATAATTTGTATACAAATATTGCATCTTATAAAAATAAGAAAATTGTTTGCCCTATTAATATCGAATACTCTAATTCTATATTTCCTTATTGGAGCAATGAAGATAATTGCAAATTTATTCAGTCAAACCCAGACAATATAAAACCATCTCTATCAGTTGAAGAAGTTAATAAAACAATTAATGAAGTAAAGCCTGAAGTTATAGCTTGTCAGATATTAGATTTTCTAAATATAAAACATGACTTAAACAAGTTGGAAACAATTCATATTGGAAAACATTATGCAAATCAGCTAACAGAAGTTGTTCCGTTTTCCGGTTTTGACCCCAATACTCAGATAGGAGAAGATATAGTTTTGAGGTTAGATAAATCAACAAATATAGAATCTCTTCCATCAATTGCTCACAAAAGAAAATTAAGTGTTGTTATTAGAGACAATATTGACATTAATGTATTAAAGATGATATCTCAATCAATATCTAGAATTACATACTTTGTTACAAATAAAACAAAACTTGATGAAATCACAAGTCTATCATCAATAGGAAAGCCCTTAGCTCTTGTATCAGAAGATAAAAAAAATATAAATAAAATTAGATTAAAATTTATAGATTATGATATAGGTTTAATTAATAAATTAAATAAGTCGGATTGTGGAATTAAAAAAGTTACAAAAGACATGCAATTCCTTAGTCGAAAGAACATTGTTTCAAACAGTCAAATATATAATTCTTATTTATCTGAGTCAAAATCTCAAAACACTACAAAAGTAGAAGACAACCCTTTGCTCTGGGAAGACTCACATCACATAAGAATCTTTAAAAATAAAGCTTGACATTTTATTTTAGTTTTGGTATTATATAGGCATGCCAAGAAAAAAACAAACAGAAGAAACTAGTTCCGTAGATAATTCAATAGGCCCAAATCTTTTCCAAAGAGACGAAAATGGATTATTGAAAAATATTCAATATGATTTCAATGAAGATGGGTCAGTTAATTGGAGATCTATGATTAGAGAAGAGTATTTGTTTCCAAATAAGTCTTGGTTTGAATTGAGAAAAAAAGATGTGCCTAGAAGTATTGATGGATTAAAAGATCACCAGCTTCTAATTAAACTTGGGGGTATTAAAGAACTTGCTAGACTTAGGGGTTTTACTGCCGTTCATTTCTATACAGAAAAATGTGAAGCAGATCATGTTGCTGTTACTTGCACTATTGATTTTATTAAAAATTACGAGACAGGAGAGAGTGTATCTTTTCAGGATATGGCAAATGCTACAGTAGAAAATACAAGTAGTTTTGCAAAAAAGTTTTTAGAGACTATTGCCTGTAACAGAGCATTTGTAAGATGTGTCAGAAATTTCCTTAATGTTCATATTGTAGGAGATGATGAAATTGACAAGTCTGACACTAAGCAAGCTAGTTCTGCTCCTGCTTCTATGTCTCCAATTAGTTTTCTTAAGGGTGTACTTCAAGACAAGTATGGAGCTAAAGAATATGAAGAGTTTCTTGATATTATTAGACCTATACACAAAGAAGGTAAATTAGAAAAAATATCTGTAGATACTATTAAAAGTTGGAAAAGTTTTGATGATATATCTGCAAAGGATGCAAGAATTTTATTAGGTGTATTAAAGTAGCCTATCAAAGTCTCCATCTTTTTGGCCGGGACCTTCTACAAAAGTTATTCCAACCCCTTTATTTGCATTTAATTCGTCAAACCTAATAGCCTTACCTTCATCACCATCATTAGGGTCTTCTATTATTGGAGGTTGTCTTACTATCATAAGATCTTTAGTGTTTCTTTGAATACAGTTGCACCCTCTTAGCTGCTCATCTAAACCATTCCATTCTTTGGCAAAATTTCTCTTCATCACTCTGCCCCAAGCTCCCGCATCAGGGGTATGTTTTTTATCCCAAAAAATGCCCTTGTCTTTATCGCCTTTCTCAAACCACTCATCACTTTTAAATGGAGCCTTGTCTCCAAAAATATCATATTTAGTTATTACATTTGCACCCCAAACAAAAGTTCCTATTTGAAAAGAAAAATAAACAGATAAATTTGTATTAGCAAAATCCTTATTATTTAAACCTGCACGAGAATTAAGTTTATATGTTTTTGTAAATTTCGTTCCGCCTCCCTGAGCATTACTCCAGCCTCCTAAAGTTGGAGAACCTACAGGCCCTTCTCTTCCAAAATATTTATTATCCTTGTGAGAAACCTCAGATATAGGAAAATGAAATTTTGGAGCACTTACATCGCCATCAAAAGAAGCTGGTAGTTCAGCAACTAATTGAATCTCTGTTCCTTCTCCATAATCCCAGCACCAATAATCAGACTCTGGATTAAAATCAGCTTGATGAGGAGGTTTACTTTTTATTGTTATTCTTACATTTGGGCATAAGCTTCTAAAACTCATGTACATAGCTCTCTGAGTCCAAGGTATAATGTTCGCTCCAAGACCCACCATAGGGCTAATTTTTAAACTATTAGTTTCGTTGGTATCATTGTTCGTGGCAGGGTGAAGACCATTTGCATCATTTTGAATTTCAATTTCCACAGGTTGCGCCGGAGCGGGTGGAGCTAAATATTTATATTTATCTAAATTTTCATTTCTAGTCACAGTTCCATATGCATACAGAGAACTTCCATCTATACTACCATAGTCTATTTCTATGGTAGCAGGTAGATAGTTTGTTGGAGCTTTAGAATGTATTTTTATACTGTTCTTTTTTGGTGAAGCAAAAACAAATGAGCTATCATCATTTTGACTTGCTCCTATTGGCCCCGTGTTTTCTTTTGCTGCTCCAGCAACTCTTAATTTTTCTGGATCAACAGGCAAGAATGGTTGTTCTAAAACTTTAACTTTAGGTCTTCTGCCATAATCTCCAAAAAAAGCTCCATCTGTTAGAGTTTTTGGTAAAGGAACTTCAACCTCTTGTCCTACAAAAGCACTGCTTGGACCAACTTTTCCATCACCAAAATGCACTGATCTTGGGATATCTATACCAATTTTACCATCATATTTTTTTGTATTTCTGGAGCATTGAATAAAAGTAGTTCCTGCTGTATATAAATCTGGCGCATTTTCTTCGTTTTGACCTTTTGTTTTTGCAATTGATTCAGCTTTTACACTTGTATTAGAGGCGGCAGTTTTAGCGTTTTCGTTATCGCAGTCACAGATAGAAAAATCACTTCCTACATTTCTGCTTATATAATATCTTTCCATAAGAGAGATATCTTGACCCACTGGTAAAAAGTTTGTTCTAAATTCTAATATACCCTTTGCATCATCTGCACTAAACGGCATTTCATATCTATTTGGATTGCCCTCCCAAGTAAAACTATCAGTTTGATTTCCAAATTGAGCACTGTGTTGCGGGCCGTTGATTGGTTTCATTTTATTCCAATCATAGCAATGACTAGCCATTACATTCATAACCCAATATCTAATACAAGAAGCTTGATCCATCACCGAAAAATAAGTTGCTCCAACTTTGTTTGCAGAAAACTCAAAAGTATGAGATCCTTCTCCATATTTTCTTTCAAATATCATTTTTTTTCCAGCAGCTATTTGACCGGGGACTTCATCTTTTAACCAAGGAACAAAAAAACCATCTGTAGGGTTAGCTGATTCAGTTAACCTTCTATTCACGATTGGTCTTGTGGCTCCACCTAAATTTTTATTAGATGCATTAACAGTTCTAGTCATTCCAAATCCACCAAAAAACTGAACTTTTATTTTATTACCAACAGGAACATCAAAACCTTGCACATTAGGTGGAAGAGGACCCAAAACAACAGGTCCGGTACAATTTCCTAAAGTCATACCCCTAAATGTAGTTTTAGAAATAGGTAAACCAAAGCCTCCTATTTGAGTGATAGTCAGAGGAGATACAATATTCTCCAAAACACACGGATCTAGACATCTTAAAGATATTCTTAAGTCTCCAATTAATTCGCCACAAGAGTCTATTTGTGTGTGATCAGCCTGTATCCATATATATTTTAAACCATTGCCTCTCCAGTATGTATTTTCTACAAAATCTACACCACCAATTGTGTTCTTCTTAGGAACATAACTCCAACTGTGTATATAATGATATTGATTAGGCCCACAGCATCTATCATTAGCTTTATATATTAAAAATTTCTTGGCCATAATATTATATACACATTAACAATCAGGGCCTGTTGGATAATCGTATCCCGGAAACGGTATTGCATCTCCATCACTTGTTGTTTGTTCAAAAAAGTTAAATTCACAAACAAGTGGCTCTGTAGGAGTTCTAGTCACAGAAGGTGTTGGAGTTGGGGTTGGAGTATTACTTGGACTAGTTGTTGGGGTTGGAGTTGGAGTTGAGGTTGGAGTTGGAGTAGATGTAGAGGTTGGAGTTGGAGTTGGAGTTATTGTTGGTGTAGGTGTTTGACTAATAGAAATAGTGCAAGTTGCAGTTGGAGTCAAACTCATCGTAGGACTCGGAGTTACAGTTATTGTTGGAGTCGGGGTTTGAGTTGGGGGAGGAGTTACTGAGGGGGTAGGGGTTATACTAGGAGTTGGAGTCCTAGATGAATCTGGACTAGTTGTTGGGGTTGGGGTTCTTGAGTGTGATGGGGTTATTGATATTGTAGGCGTAGGAGTTTGAGTGGGTGTAGGCGTAGGAGTAGATGTAGGTGTAGGAGTTTGAGTAGATGTAGGTGTTACTGTAGATGTTGGAGTAACTGTAGGTGTTGGTGTCCTAGAAGGTGGCGGACTTGGTGTTGCAGTAGGAGTTGTACTATTTGATGGAGTCGGCTGGGGACTTGGAGTATTTGATGGAGAGGGCTCTGGTTTACATATTTTATTATCACAAAAACCATCTAAGTCATTCCATCTGTTTGGTAAATATTGATACGGTAGAACAATCTCTCCATTGGGCCTTTCAACCCTTTCAAATGTATAACAACCATCTACTATTTCATAATCTTTTTTCTCCGTAGACTTTTTATATACATATTGAACTAAATTTCCGCTGATTACATTCCAAGGCGAAGCTAGGTGAGCCGGAGGCTGCTTATATTTATACTTTTGCCTCTCTGTCTCATATATAGTAAAAGCCTCCCCGGTGGATAAGCCACTTAAATAATATGTATAATTTTTATATTCTATTGGGAAAAAGTCTTGGTCTTTCTCGCTAACCACAGATCCCTCACCCAAATGAGATAAGTTAAATAAACCAGTTAGAGAATAATCATAAAAAGGATGATATTCTACATAAAAAACAACTCTACCATCATCAACATAATATTCTGGATTACATCTCGTAACTTTCCATACGGGAGGTTCAATTATTTTCCTGTCTGAATACTCTCTTGGTTCTCCCCCTAGCATTAATTTACCATCAACCATTAAGCTATCTTTTACATCTTTATATTTAGTATCTTGTAAGTCTATTCCGTATTGAAACTTTACATAATCAAATTTCTGAGTTAATGCTGCATGAAACAGATCACATGCTTCTTTTGAGTTCCAATTAATTGTAGCAGGAACAATCCCTTCGGGTATCACAACTGGCTCATTTGGGGGCTGACTAAAAGGATTTCTTGCAGGTGCATTGTCGGATATAAAAAAACATAAATCTATAAACTGGTTTCTAAATCCGGGAATTAGTGTTTTTTCTGTATTGGCTTGAAAATATTCTAAATCTACCCTACTAAAATGCATAGCATTTCCGTCAGTATCAACCGCCACAGCCATATCAGAGCTACCCCTAGATGCTGCTACATATGAAGAGTTGTATTTTGCTATAGCTAATTGCTTAATAACATCATACTGACTAGGCACGACTAGGTCAACCACTAAATTTTGCTTTTCTAGAATTTCATAAAAACTTTGAACTCTAAAAAGTTTATCAAAATTATCAGTTCCACCCTTAAATCTTACTTTTGCAAGACCATCATTTATTGGATCTAAAACTTTACCATGATTAATTGGGTCTTCTTGTAGCATGTCCCAAAAAGTTAAACCAGTTTTTCCCTTATATGAAAACCCTCCCAAGTAACTCTGCAAATAACTTAATGCTAAAGAAAATTGCCATCCCGACTCAGGTGACCTTATATCATTTTTTATAAAATCGTCCTCAATGATTGGGAAGAAATTTCTAGTTTGAGTATTTTTAAAAAACTCATTGTCTAAAAATTTAAAATCCCTTATTTTCCCTTCGTGTTGATGACCTTCTTCATATATATCAAACACACAACAATTCAACATTATATTTATTATTACCTCACCATTGTATCTTATATTAGGTTTCGTACTGTTTTTCAGCTTTAATGCTCCGGGTAAAGGCTGAACACCTCCAACCGGGTGGCTTACAGCTCTACCAAAAGGTAGGTATCCTGCTTGAGGCAAGCTTACTTGATAAACTTTATGAAAATTACTTTCTAATGAATTAACTGGATAAATTTCTATTTCATTCTTTCCCTCATTTTTGTAGAATTTTGATAAAAATTTAATATCTCTACTTTGTTTAACAAAAATTTCTTTTGTTAGCCTATTAGCTAATTTAGATATAACCTCAAAAGCTGCTTTTTGATTTGCATAAGGAAAATCACTAAAAGCTTTTGTGCTTCCATCCTCCATGTGAATATGACTATGCATATTCCAATCTAATGTTGACTCAAAAGGGTAATATAATTCTTTTCCTTGAGCATACAAGTTTTTCAAATTAAAAGTAGAAAATACTTGGCCTGCTTTTTTTGTAGGATCAGCTCCGTCAGCTTCACTAAACCCAACTTTTGCCGCATGTGCTTGAGCTGCTTGGTATTCTAACCACAACGGCACTGAAGCAGAAAAAACTGAAGCATCAGTTTGAGATATATCTCCATCTTTATTAAAATCCCAAACATTAGGATCAAAGATATCTTGAGAACCGCCAGCGCTTTCCTTGTCATAAAAAACAACAGGCTCAGGGCCTTCTATATCGGGCTTTACAAATTTTATTTGCAATCTTTTCTTTTCTGCCATATTAAAAAGTCTCCATTCCAAAATCTTTAAAAGGAAAATAATTCAAACTGCTTCTCATATCTGCTTTAAATAAATTATTTAAATATATTTTTTCATCATGCATGCTTGCAAGGCTAGTATTATTTCCACCTTTTGCATTCCATTCACTATGACTAAGAAAAACTTTTTCATAATCATCTTCTGCTATCACAACATTATTCTCAGCTCCATGATGAAGATAAGGGTCTCTAGTTGCTTGACCATAAACTTTCACAAAAGGAATTTCAGGTGATCTTAATTTTGAGTTAATACTTTTTGATGTATCATGTTCAAATCCATCTCTGTCTACAAAAGGATTAAAACTATTTGCATAACCTTCAAACATTTTTGGCTGATAATCATTAAATTTTATTAATTTTCCATCTGTTTTTGTTGTATATAACATTCTCCACCTAACTCCAATTAAAAGATCTATAGGTTTTTTAAGTTCTGAATCTATTTCATTCCATAAATCTATTGGTATTTGACTATATGAATTTGTACTTTCTGCTGAATTTTGATATCCTTGAAAGTTTCCATCAGAATCATACGTGTTCATATAGTTAGGGTCTGAATATGGATCTGAATATGTGTCATAATTATTATAAGAATAACTATCTGTATAATCTATTGGCATTGACGGATTTCCCATCCAATCCATACTAGAATCATAATTAGAAGTAGAAGAATCTTGATAGCTTTCATTTTGAGCATTTCCAAGACGAGTTGGGCTAAATCGATCCTTGAAAAGCCAATGTATATCAGCAAAAGGAGTGGCATAATAATTTCCATTAGAATTTATTGTACTTCTAAAATCTAAAGGAGTCCCTAAACTAGCTCCTTGATTTTGAAATTTATTTAAATTAAACATATGAATGTTTGTAAATAAAGTTAAAAGAGGTATTGTTACTATTACAGGCTCTCTATAGATTATATTACCATCTTCACTTAGATAAACTTTAGGAGAAGAATCTAAATTTTCATAAGGGTTTACTGGAACTCCCCTGTAGAGATTTCTAACGGAAAAATTTCTTTGCATCTCACCATCATACGAATTACCATTCATATAATTTTCTATAATTGAGTCTGAATTACCCCCATCAGCACTGCTCCTTTTAACATAACTATTGCTTACTAAATAATCAAACTCTTCTTGACTTGCTACTCTAGCAAAAGGAATATTAAGACCATCATAGTCTTTGAGGCCGGTATCCCTAGGTGATTTATATCTTATATATGATTCTTTGTGATAATTATAGGAGCATAAGTAAAACATTACCTGCCTCATGTTCGCTATTATACTATTAGCACCTACATCATTAGGAACATAAGGCAGAACTCTGTCTTGGCTTGCTCCATATATTTGAAATTTATTTGAGTTGCTATTCATCCACTCTGTTAAATCCGAAGCAGCACTACTACTAATCCACAAGCTTGAGGCGGTGCCATTCCAATAAGTATTCCACGTTTGTAAAGCCTTTTCTAATTTAACTTCCTGTTCGTAAAATGCATTGTATACAGCAGAACCCACACCTTGTTTTTTAATCGCATCTAAAACTAGGCTAGTTGACCCTTTGTCTTCAAAGAAATAAGACCTGCCTTTTTTTCTCATCTCTCCCTTAACCCTATAGTACTTAGATAAAATTGATCCGTTAATTTGATCGTTTTGAGTAATCTCTGAATTAGTTAATGATGCGGGTATTGATTTTAATTCATATTTTTCATTATTGTCAAATTCTATAGTTCCATAGTCGTACTTTATGCCGTCATCAACATTATACTCTTCATAAATAGGGGCATAATTTTTACCCCAAGAACCATCCTCCCAACTTATCATTTGATAATGTTCATTATTTTTTTCAAAATCTTCACTATGAGCGAAATCTTCAAGAGATGGATTATATTTGTTTTGCAAACTTGAAACTTTTTCTCTCAATGATGTATTAATTGAGTTTTGTATAGATACGTAATTTTTAAAGATTTGACTTTCAGTTTGTTCTTCTGTAGGTATTCCAGCTATCAATGTAACCGTAAAATATTGAGACCTTCTCATTGCCTCGTCTTTAAAGATAAAATTATACCAAGGAGTATATATATGATCATCCTCCAAATAATAAGGCGAATCAGGGTTAGCACTTATAGGAATTAATATCTCGATAGTCTCTTCTTCTTTCTTGCTAAAAAAGTAATTATAAGAATTTTGATTGTCTTTTAATTTAAAATTGTTTTTATCTTGATTTAATTCTGCATGTCTTAAAACTTGAAGATTTACTAAATTATTATAAACTGTATCATTTTCATCTATTTGGTGTCCCGCACAAGAATTTATCCAATGTGCATACTTTCCAGAATCATCATTACTAAAAGAGTAACCTAAGCCCTCTATGTTTTCTACATAACCCTTTCCGTTCGTGAAAGAATTTAATGCGTTTTTACATATTCTAATTCTAATTAAAGGCTCCTGCAGTATTCTCCATAAATAAGGAATTTTAATTTTCCACCTAGTGAAATCTGATTCTCCCGCAGTTTCACTAGTCAAAGTAAACTCATTTTGAGGTTTTGCTTTTCTTAAAGGGTCTAAAGTTTGCTGAGAAAAGTTTGTATTAAAAATAGGATTATCTTCAACATTTGAAAAATTTAAATCTGATCCATTATCAAAGAAAAATTTCTTTTTATATTTTGTTGAACCATCATATGTGCCATCCATCATGAAATTTAAAACATCATTCCTTAGTTGATATTCATAAATTAATCCATCATCAATTTCATATTGAACAAGCAGCTTAAATTCTTCTTCTTGTTGTTTTCTTTTTACATTATCCCAATAACGAAGCGGTAAAAGTTTAAACAACCCTTTTAAAGAAAGGCTTATATCACCAGTAGCACTTAAAAGATCAATTTTCTTTAAAGTATTTAATACAATGCCTTTGTTTACTTGATACAAAGATACAACTAGTTTTTCTTCCCCAGCACCAGCCCAAGCCCCCACGCTGTACTCCATATCTAAAGTAATATCATCTGATTTAAAATTAATAACTGGAGATAAGAACATAGTATTAAAACCAATAGAGGCCTTAATTTCCTTTTCTCCATAAACCAACTCTTCAAAAGCTCCAGATGTTTCGTCATCTTCATATCCAGAAGCTTGATATATTTTTGTTGGATTATAAAAATCAATAGGTTCAATCTTGACATCAACACCCACAGGAATGGTTCTTCCGTCGCCCCCTCTTGATCTAGGACTATTATATCCAGATTTTAGTGCTCCAATTTTAGTATTTCCTTGACCTAAAAATTCTGCCGACAACAATTCTTTTATTCTCGGTGTGTTGTTTACAAAATCAACTAATTCTGCAGTAGTAACTTGAGCACCCCAGATGTTTTCTGCACTTGCTATTATTATTTCAAGATTATCAACAGGCTGCCCATCTTCTATTGAGTCAGACCTAAGTCCAATAAAACAATTCTCCCCCGGACCGGAAGTACTTGGATAAGTAGAATAAAGTCTTTGCCATCCATTCCACTGTGCATGCGAACTAGAAGTTGCAGGGATGTGATAAGCTACATATCTGGAATCTAATTTTACATATTCCCCTTTAGTTAATTCTATTTCACCCACAGCAACATCAGAAAGAGTTTTTTCAGAAAGGCCATTTTGATCAGGCCCAAGAGACAATCTTTTTGTAACAGTTGCACCATTTACCTCTTTTGTTTTATATGCAGTTCCTGTAGGAATTATAAAAATTTTAGCTCCTGCAACATGGCTTCCAAACTTTTCATATATAGAGGTAGTAAAAGTAATACTGGTATTTTCAGCTCTTCCGATTGTACCTATTTTCTCTTGTAACCTAGTAGCATTAGTTCCCCAAATTTCAAAACCGATATCATCAGCTATATATTTTTTATAAGTACCATTTTTTGTTTTTAATCCATTGTAAAACCAATTAGTTGTGACTCCATTTCTTGTTTCTGGAGTAGTTGGGGCCATTTGATGTATTTCATTTGTAAATTCAATAACATCACCCTGTCTTATTTTTATTTTTTTACTATGATGTAAATTTTTAACTATCGGTTCGTTATCTATTGTATACCCCATTATTCGAGGGCGAGTCATGAGTCTTACATGTTTTCCCTTAATTGGATATTCAGGTAAACTTACATCAAAATTAGCGCTTCCCGCAACTACATTAAACATAGCTCCATCACCCGGCGGCGTAGCATAGCTTAAATTAAAATAGCTTCCCGCGTGTGCTTCAATATAATATTCACCAATATTACTAAGGGTAATACTTTGCTTCCAATTTCCTTGACCCGATCTCCAATTATTCATATTGCCATATCCGGGTATTGTGGCTACGGTTTGATAGTCGCCACTGAGCCCTAAGTATACAACATAATAAGTTCTAGTGCGATGACCATTTGTAATTGTAACAACACTGTTTTGAGCAACCTCTTTACCAAGGTTCGGCTGGCCATATACTTTTAACTTTTGTGAAGTAAAATTTATTCCACCTTTCCAACTACGTTGGATATTTAAATCAATGTTCTCGCCAAACCTTCTGTTGCCATATGGAGTATAATTGTAAAATATGAATTGACTCCAATTCACCGCTTTAAATTTTGATTTAAGACCCAATTTAGATAAAGCATTACTATCTGAATAAAGTCCATAAGTTTTTGCATGCCAAGGGTTCTCTGCAAAGGCTCCAATAACTATTGGGTTTTGATATAAAGGATGGCCAGAAGTTTTGTGCTCTAAAGTAAGGTGCTTACTATTAATATCAAATTTTACAAGATAGTCATAATATGCCTTTATGTTGGAAGATTGATTATCCAGAAAATCCCAAAAATAAACATCATTTTGTTTTGGTATTATTTGGTACTCAAAACCTTTATCTCCTCCATAGCCAGACTTTAAGGCAAAAACATAAAAAAGGGAATGCTCGAACCAATAAGTTGAGCCTACTGGATGCCCTGCTCGATTAGCCCAAGGTCTGTTTGCATAAAATAATTGGTTACTATAAGATTCATTTATAATATGTTGGACTACATCTGCTTCATGGTATCCCTGCAACGGAGTGTAACCCACTTCACTTAAAAAACTAGTTATTTCAGATGAGCTATTATTATATGGATCATCCGGGAGCATTGACCCAGCTCTATAATTCTTAGTGCTTCTAAATCTTAACAGGTCAGCAAGATTATGATACAAAGACTGTGGTTCTAGCGGGTCAAAGTTAAAGTCACTAGAGTCTCCTCTGAATCCCTCAAGAATACTATCAAGTGGATCTTTTGCAGGACTGATTGAAAAACTTTTTTGTCCGAATTTTTCAGTAAACACAGAAGACTTATTTGACTCCATATTCAAAAGAGCGAAATACCCAGCTCTATCATCAACATCTTGATCCATGTTAAATTCTTTAAATGTAATATTATAAGTCTCACTTTCAAGCTTTATGTTCTTCGAAAGAGGTGGCCAATAGTTTGGGTTTACTATATAACTTTTATTCCCTTGATCAAATGGCGCTTTAGCTGGAGCATATTTAAAAATTAAATCATTATCATTACTAGTAAACGGTCCGTACGTATCAATAGTTGACTGAAACTTAAATACATTAGGTGTATACAGAGAGTTCCAGCCTACCCTTGGGAGATCATCTCTTGCTATATGTAAATTGATTTTTTTCTTAGGGTCAGCAATAAATCTCACAACTTCTTTATTTCCATTTACTTGATCTGTAAAAGTAATATCTACTGATTTTTTTGAGGGCGGAGCAGGTTTATTGCTTTTAGCCAAACTGTAATAAAACTTTGAAGAAGAAGGGTCTCCAGCAGTCCTGAAAACCACAAGTCTACCCATTAATGAATATAGCTTTATTGGATTTTTTGTTGTATATCCATACAATATAGCGGGATTTTTTTTGTTATAAAGCTGCCATTGTTTAGCACTAGGTGACCACTTAAAAAAGTAATCACCTGAATCCATATTATATATATCTCCAGTAAAAGCTTTTGTGTATGATCCTATAAAATCTATTGGAGCACTTTTTAGTGGATTTTTTCTTATAAGAATATAATCATGTAATGGAAATTGATGATAAGTAGTAATGGTTGGCGTTACCGTTGGAGTTGGGGAATTAGTGGGAGTCTGTGTTGGTGGAGGAGTAGCCCCCGGACTCCTAGAAACAGATACTGTTGGAGTAATAGAAGGGGTTACTGAAATAGATGTAGAAATAGACGGTGTAACACTTGGACTAACACTACTGCTAGGAGTCGTGCTTGGTGTTGCTAAAGGAGTTTTACTTATGGAGGGAGTAACACTTGGGGTTGGCGATTGAGAGGTGGTTATGCTTGGTGTCGGGGTTGGAGTTACAAGAGTGAACCCTCCACCGCCCTGCTTAATTGGAATTGTAAGATCTAGGGTTTGTTGTGTAGTTACATAACCTCCCACACAACAAGTTGAATCGTCATTATCAAATGCCCCAACATATGCATTTCTGTAATCGTACAAAGAAAAGTTTTCACCAAAAATTTGTTTTCCTTCTTGTTCTATTTCGTATACAGAAAAAACAGTTTTTTCATTACTTGGAAACAATAATTCTATATTTGTTTCATTTTGATTAAGATATTCATCTCTTGCATCCCCAGTACTAATAACAAGTTTTAGAGTTGGATCTATATAATTTGTATCACCCGCTCCAGCAGGATTATTAGATGCTTTTACTCCAATAGTTCTTCTATCTGGGTAATCTGCAAAATTACCATCATCGTCTCTTAATTCAATTTGTAGACCTGTAGGCTTGTAATTAAATAATTTAATTGCTGCTGGATTACTTGGCCCCAAAAACAAACCAGTGTTATAAAATCTATCCATGAAGTTTACCTGAGTAAATTTTCCCTCAGAGTCTAACATTTCTATGGGTAGCTCTACACTTGTTGCCGCTCCCATGCCAGAACTGGATAAGAACATCTCATGATCATTATTATTCCCTTTGAAAAATAGATAAATATTTGCAGACTCATCCATAGCGAGAACCCAATGCATTAAGACGTAATTACTATTTGCTGCATTCTGGGAATCATCATTAATAAACACATAAGGCAAAAAGTCAGAACCTAGCCAACTTGGTTTAAAATATAAGTTATATAAACCTAATGGACTTTCTGGAAGCAAAGACTTATTATTTCCATCACCTGAAGGAGTGAAGAGTTTCTCTGCTTCTAACAGAAAAATTTGGTTTTCTTTTAGCTTCATTATGTATCAAAAGGAATTTGAAATGTTATTGCTAATAATTGCTGAGCCTGAACAACTCCGGGGTCATCCGCTTGAGCATCAGCTAGTCCGGGTATAACACTTGGATTATGCAAGGCATTTCCTGAGTCAATAAACAAATGACGTTCTTTTATTCTAGAATACTCCACTATTGTATCATCAAGTGTGAGTGGTTGATGGTGATCCATGTCTAATAAAGGAGGCGATGGACTACCTCCCACATATCCATCAGCAGATACATAATACAAATCATAATTACCAGCACCATACCTAAATCCTGTAGCAAAAGGAACAAACCTAACTTGCTCAATTCCATTGTCATGTAGAGAAGAAGTTTGATACCACATATTGTAAGCTTCTTGACTACTAAACTCTAAAAAAGCAGTTCCATTTAAAAGCGAAGCTCCTTGGCTAACAAAGTGACCAGATTTATAATTCCACATTCTGATGGGATTATCAATATTAATCGGAAGGCTATTGGTGATTTGTTTTCTATATTCTGTAATTAAATCTTCAGAAGGCAGGTCGTCAATCCTTCCAGCCCATCCACTAATTCCTGATAACTGACTGTCATTTCCACTCGGATATATTTGAAAAACATAAACTCCACTACTAAATTCAGTTATGCCATTTGGATTTGAAGAGTCAAAAAGCTCTGAAAAATCAGTGCCATTTCCAGTAACATTACCAGTAAACATCATTGGCCTGTAAGTACCAACTCTGTATATTCCATCCATAAATTCAGAAGTTTGAAAGCATCCACTCTTACCTTCAACCCCATAGGTAGATTTAAAACTTTGCACATTAGTATCTGCACAATGAGGAGTTCTATTATAATTCAAACCATAGATACCTACATTGGCTGAAAATTCTTCAGAACCAGATCCATCGGCATTTGCATCTAAACTATAAAAATCACTATTTTCATATGGAGGATAATAATCAAAGGCATAATCGTGAAGAGCTTTCCTGCCTTGAAATTTTGCATTGTTTTGAGCAAAGTAATGACCATGTCCTGTTACTGAATACAACTGAACATATGGATCTGAAGAGTTGCCTGTTAATAAATCTAAATTTACTAGCTCTAAATCTTCTGGTTGAAATTTAATTGCAGGTTCATTAATATCATCAACAGACTTATCTGGCAAAAAGTATTTTTGAAAAGATAATCCTGTCCCAAATTCATATCTCACTATTTGTCCGGGGGTTCTTGGCACTCCTGTGCAATTCAAGTAAACCCAACTAGCTTCTCTTGATCCCCCAACTTCCATATATTTTGGAAAACTTTCTGAAACTTGACCCCTCAGTCTAAAATTAACATCATACTGACTGCAGGGCGTTTCACATAAAGATTTAAACTTAATTGTTTTTAGTGTGTTTTGATAAGATATAGCATTATCGTGCTGAGTAATATAATCCCAAGCTGGAACCTGACCCATTTCTCCCTGAGCTAAAGCATTAGACAGGTCTCTTCTCTCATATATATCTTGACCTGATGCATAATTGAAATGAGCTATATAGGAAGAATCTGAATCAAAAGATGCATATATTCCTGACTGTAAATCTATTTTTCTATCATAACATCTTATTGAAACAGGTTTGAAATTTATATTTGAATCTCCATCATTTAAAAATCCTGACTCAATAGCGATTTCTTGCCACCCAACACTGCTTGTTTGTATTTTAAAGCTTTTTTCTGCAAAAGAAAAGCTGTCAGCAGAAACATCATGCCTAATCCCACCCATGATAAACTCTATTGTTTTAGGGCAATTACAAGTATTACAATCAAGGCAGCTGTCAAATCCTGTAACAAAATTCGTTATTTGTTTTCCCGCACTAACTACACCAGTATCAACCCTTCTATAACAATAGCCACTTATTCTTATAAAATCATCATCGCCAGCCAACCCAGTTGGAATATATACGGCGTTTGGAAAATTATCAGACATATCAATTATTATTACACTTTATTTATTATAAAACCATTTTTAAAAAATACCAGTTTGAGTATATGTAAATGCTCCTCCAGTATAGGCTAATCCAGTAGAAGAGTAATTTGGACCCCAAGCGGCAGACGGTATCATTTGACTAAGTTGATTGCCCTTGCCTCCACCGAAATCTGAACATAGCTCATATTTATCAAATAATTCTTGCGGGCCTTCTAGATCAGTAATTAAAACTTGATAAGGATTTTTGTATAAAATTCTAGATTTAACACAATTAAATGTATCTAAATCATATAATTCTACATTGAAAAATTCCGAAGGCTCCTCAATCGCATTGTATATTGTGCCTATATCTATAATTTTTTCGTTTTCTCCTACTGCAAAATTTAAGACTCCATGAGTTCCTGTATAATCAACCCCAGAAACCGCAGTAGATGGAGTATCAAAAGTTCTGTATTTAACGGAAAATGCTCCGGTGTAATGACTATTATGGCAACACGGCTCTCTATAAACTCTTACTCCAGTAGTTTGACCTTCTACAACATAAGTAGAGTAGTATTGAAATCTAATGTTTAAGTATTTTTCTGCACAGGTTGGAGTTGGAGTAAGAGTGACAGTCGGAGTTGTTGTTTTTGTTGGAGTAATTGTAGCTGTTGGGGTAGCTGTTGCTACAGGTGTTTGAGTTGCCGTTGGAGTAATAGTAGAGGTTGGTGTAACCGTTGGTGTTGGAGTTACTGATATTGTAGGTGTAGAGGTTATTGATATAGTCGGTGTTGGGGTTACTGATATGGTAGCAGTAGGAGTTACTGATATAGTAGCTGTAGGAGTAACCGATATGGTAGATGTAGGAGTAACTGATATGGTAGCCGTAGGAGTAACAGATATGGTTGGTGTTGGAGTTACCGATATAGTAGCTGTTGGAGTTACTGATATAGTTGGCGTTGGAGTGATCGATATTGTGGGTGTGGGAGTAACTG
>CEVG01055697.1_pt1 | contig 48943 bp, 31 predicted proteins | sample 356511 | NCBI WGS metagenome assembly CEVG01 (sample SAMEA2623426, study PRJEB7988) | marine metagenome | biome: marine biome (ENVO:00000447); feature: surface water layer (ENVO:00002042); material: "saline water (ENVO:00002010), including plankton (ENVO:xxxxxxxx)" | depth 5 m | reverse complement strand
TTGTTATTGGTCTTATTGGTTATTAGATATACAAAGCCTTCGCAATCTTGTGGTAATTCTTCGATATTTTCACCTTGATAAGTCCATTGCATATGGATACTTACCCAGGCCTAATCTTCCGGTGCCTCTTTCTTGGAATGATGCTTCTCGTGTATTTCATCCATACGTTGTTTAGCTAAAGCTCTAATCTCTCTTAGCCATTTACGGCTTTCTCTGTGAGTTCGTACGGAATTTCTTGCCTCAAATTTCTCATTTGCCTTGAAGTATGCCATATATGCCTTGGTTAGCTTGTCATGTGTATCATCATTCATTATGTATTTCCACATCATTTTCATATGATGTAAATCCGTTTTCCTTTAATACCTTTAATACGTGTGTTACTCTTCCAACAAGCTCGTCTTTGTGTGATATTAGATAAACGTTCTTTTCACGTTCACGACCCATTTTCTTTAATATAGCCAACGAATTTTCAACACCACTGGTATCCATACCTGAATCAACAAGCTCGTCAATGAACAGTAAGTTAATGTTCTGATATAAGCTCTCCCAAACATCGCGAAATGCGAAGCTCATTCCTAGTATCAGTCTATTACGCTCACCTCTGGAAAGATTGTCAAAGTCAAGATCCTGTCCAAGCTGTGTTATTTCAACACTTAGGTCATTCATAAACACAACTTGATGAGGGAGACCTAGCTTGTCAAGATAATGAGTAAGCCTGTTGTTCAGGTATGAAAGATTTTGATCAATGATCTTCTTACGAATAAAGCTATCTTTATTAGTAAGCAGTTTTAGTAAGAACTCTTGGTGTTCTTTTAGATCATTGAATACATTGATTGTTGACCAATCAATTTCTTGAATTCCTGTATTTGTTAAATCGTCAATTTGTTCTTGATAAGGATCATTTTCTGTTTCGCTATTTTCAAGAGCTTGCTTTAATTGTGCAACATTTTGTTTATGATCATAAACTTCTTTAATAGTTTCATAAAAAGTTTCTGGGCGTCCGTTTATATCACCAATATCATTTAATTGATCTGTTGCAATTTTTAATTTGTCTGTTATTTCTTTTTGATAGGCCAGAGCATCTTCAAGCTCTTTGGCTTTTTTATCTTCAATTTCTTTGACCTTATCTTCCTGTAGCTCTTGACCACAAGCATAACAAACAGCGTTGTCAAGTTCTGATATATCCTTTGTTACTTTATCTACTGATTTGTCTGCTCTTAGTAATGCAGACTCGAGTGTTGAAGTTTCCTTCTTAAGATTATTTATTTTTGTGTTGAGCTCTTCCCAGTTTTGTAACTTTTCGTGTTTGTCAAGTTCGGAATCAACATCAAGATGTTCTAACTCATCTATTCCTTTTTGCAACTTTTCAATGTTTGTTTTCTTTGTTGTTTCCCATGCACTTTGTTTTAGTTTCAAACTGTCAATTGTTTCTGTAATTCTTTCATTGCTCTGTTGTTGTGCATTTATTTTTGCATTTTCTTCAGTAATCGATTCTTTAGTTTCACGTATTTTTTCTTTAAGACGTTCTGCCTTTTCAGAAAGAATAGTAATACCAAGCAACTGTTCAATGATGTCCTTCTGATCATTTACCTTCATGCTTAAGAATGGCTCTGTATAGGTGTTCAATGCAAGTATATGCTTGAACATGTTATGGCTCATTCCAAGTAATTCGTTTATAGTTTCTTGTGTTTTTCTGCTGTCTCCTTGACTTTCATCAATCAATTCTTGTTCTTCATCATTTACAAAAAACTTTAAGACGTTAGGACTGCGTCCTCTTTCTACTTTATAGTTAACATTGTCTTTTTCAAACGTCAGTGTAACCAACATTCCTTTGTTGTTGGTCTTATTAATTAGATTGTTTCTTTTGATATTTGTTAAAGCAACACCATATAGGGCGTAACTTAATGCATTTATGATGGTTGTTTTACCTGTACCGTTTCGTGACCCCATATCGTCACCACCTTGGTCAAGATTTTCACCAAGTACAAGTGTTAATTGTTGTTTATCAAAATCAACAGCTTGGGTTTGATTACCCACACTCATAAAATTCTTTACTGTAAGGTTTTTTATCTTAATCATATTTCGTCATAAATCCTTAACAGCAAATTTTTATCATATTGTTCTGTATCAATTGCGGTAATCTCCTTTGTGACTATCTGATCAACGCTTTCGAATTGACTAATGTCAATGTCGGTGTGTATTTCCTCATCTTGCTGACTTGGAATAAGTGTAATTTCTCTACAATCATATTCATTTACAAATGTTTCCTTAATAAAACTTGCTTCTTCATATGAAATAGGCAAGTCTAATGTTACTCTCAGATACATTTTGCTTTTTAATAACTTTTCTTTTTCGTCTAGTAGTTGTGATAGTTTTACAGTTCTGTATTTCGGACAGTTATCCCAGTTTAAATATTCAGGTTCTTGATTATTTTCCTTATCAAGTATCATCATTCCACGTTGATCATCCCATGCATCTGCATAGTTGTGCGGAAATGCATTACCCATGTAATGAATTTTGCCTTGAACTTGTCTTTTATGAAAATGTCCACTGAAAACATAATCTTGATGTTTGAAATGTTCAGCTCTTAGTTCACCGTGTTCGGGCATCTTTACCATCGCATTCATATAGAAGTGTGGTAATTCAAAATGTCCAAACATATACTTGGCTTTTATCTTAGAAATCTTCTTCCATTCATCGCCAACCAACCAAGGAACAAGTGCAACGTCATCTTCTTCTACTATTTCGTCAACATAAGTTATACCTGGAATGTGTTTTCCAAACTCAAGAGAATAAATGTCTCGCTTGTCTTTGTAATATAAATCATGATTACCAGCAAAGAAGTAAAACTTGTCAAATGCCGCGCCTAGCTTTTCTAGGCAACGTGTAGTTGCATCTAATGTTTGTACATTAATACTATTTCTGTTATGATGCCAGTCACCACAGAATATTCCGGTTTCGCAACCGTTTTCTTTTGCTCTATCGATAAACCAATCTACAAATTCTTCACAGTCTTGTAGATGAATTTTACTGTTAGACTTCAATCCTAAGTGGATGTCCGTAAATACTGCCGCCTTTTTAAACACTTCGCAATCCTTCCTTTGTCATTATAGCTTAAAGTTTGTATAATGTCAAGACTTTTTGGACGAACTATCTGGTGTTGTAACTTCTCCGTGTCTTTCTTTGGATCTTTCCCATTCACCTGCCGCTTGTCTTGTGTAACTTGGATTCATATTATTCATTTCAAGAATATCATCTCTAATGTTTTGATTACGTTTTTCTATATTGATAACTCTTACAAATGAATTCGTTACTGCCGCCGTATAATAGGCGAACGGATTGTTTGACTTTGACTCGTCAAACTGTAAACCAATTTGTGATAGTTGTAAAATTGCTTGTCCTCTCATTTCGTCATTATAGGTGTAGCCTCTTACATTACCTCGTGTAGCATATCTATCGCAAAGTTTCATCCACATCAATGCAAGTTTATTAGTTGCTTGTCCATGACGGAGATTAAAATAACCGTTTTCCATACCACCTTCCCAGTGGCTTTTGCCTATGCATACAAGTTCATCTTTATCATTAAATCTGAAATGTTGGAACGGAGGAAAATTAAGTTTTACTTTTGTGTCTGCTACTGTTTTTGGATTTTTCTTTCGACCTGGTTCGTCTGGTACATGATCAAAAGTCATTATTCTAAAAACCAAATCATATTTGTCAATTTTTCTGTAATCGATGGCAAATTCTGCCAATTTAACTCTTTTGTTCTGTGCTTTTGCTTCTTCAAATGCTTCTTGCTGTAATCTCTTTGCTTTGTTTCGTTTTGCTTCTGCTATGGTTCTGATGTTTATTTTGTCTTTACTAGGTAATATTATGTCATATTTTGCATAGTCTGGGTCTGTATAGCTACAGAAAGTGTTTTTGGACTTTGCTATTTCTGCTAATATGTCCTTATTGTTTAGGTAATTGATACGTTTATTCATGTTTTCTCCAAGATTATATCATATTATAAACTACTCTGTTAATTTTGTCAACTAAATAATGTATAGGAGATCTAAATAAAATGTCAACCATTTTCAAAAACGGAATAGTATCAAAAAACGGTGTCAACCAAGGTGTTAACACTCCACCAACCGGCACTAACGCACCAGGGCAAAACGTTGCTTCTGGAAACGTTCCGGATTTTTTATCGGGCGGATGGAACAAAGCCAAAGACATTGGACAAAAAGTATTCAGCGGAGTAGGTGAAACAGCAGAAAACTTCATGAGCAACCTCCGCGGTAAGAATTTACCAGGCATGCCAGGCACTGAACTTTCAGCTGATGGTAAAGCGTTTTGGGGTTACGGTGATTTAGAGGATAGAGATTGGCGAGTGTCTTTGAGTATGCCATCGTCTTTTGAATTAAGTACATTGTTAGAACCTTTGACGCAAACAGGAAATAAAATGGTATTTCCGTATACGCCAACTATTATCTTGAGTCATTCAGCAAATTATAACCAGATACAACCTATACATAATAATTATCCTTTCTTTGCATACAACAACTCACAAGTGGATCAGCTTGTGATTACAGGACAGTTTTACTGCCAAAATAGTATAGAAGCACAGTATTGGATCAGTTGTTTGCATTATTTGAGAACAGTTACAAAAATGAATTATGGTGTAGATACTTCTGCATCAAAAGGAGCACCTCCTCCTATTGTAAAATTAAACGGATACGGTGATTATATTTTCAAAGAAGTACCAGTAATAATTACACAGTTTACAGTTGACTTACCAAACGAGGTAGATTATGTTGCAACAGGTTTTGCAGTGCCGTCGACAGGAGATCCAGAAGCGGGTGGCGCAGGAAGCCAAGCAACTCCTTCAGATGTTACATGGGCACCCACTGAATCACAATTCACAGTAACTTGCCAACCTGTTTACAGCAGAGACAAAGTACAGAAATTTGATTATAATGCCTTTATCAGAGGCGAAAACCTAAGTGATGGATATATCTAATGAGCAGTAGTCCTTATTCAAAAACAAATTTTTCACCAGATGGTACTTTAGGTATTTTGACAATCAGACCTGTACCAGCGTATAGCGATGATGCTTTATATACAGTAGAACCACAATATCATCAACGTCCTGATCTGTTAGCTTATGACTTATACAAAGATCAGAAACTATGGTGGATATTTGCACAAAGGAATCTAGACGTAATGGAAGATCCTATTTACGATTTAACAGCAGGAAAACAAATCTACTTACCACAAGCGGACAAAGTAAAAGAAGAACTAGGAGACTAACATGGGTTATGTCTACACGGGTTCAGGCAGAAATAGAAAAAAAGTCTTAGACAGCTCCGGAAATCCAGTTAGATCTGGTAAAGTAGAAAAAGAGCCACCAGCAAAACAACTTACACCAGAAGAACAAGAAGCAGGGCGTCAGCAATGGAATAGTCTTGTAGATGCAGGAGTAATTCCAGGTGGATTACATGTTGGTAAAGACGGAAGCATCGGCGGTAATACAGTAATCTCAAGTGCAACTGATGTCAAAGAAGGTAGTGCAACAGTTGGCACAGATTACACAGATGCAATTATGAGAATTGGACGTGCGGCAAGTACAGCTGGAAAATTACCTCTAACAAATGAATTAGAAAAATTTACTTCAATAAATCATATTTTTAGTTTTGGTTGTTTGTCAAACGAAGAACTAAACTTTCCTGACAAAACTTACAGAAGAAATGGTATACAACCAGGACACATGGTTTTACGTTCTGGAGGAACACCTGCAGATTTCAAACCAAGAACCTATGCAGAACATGTTTATAAAATAGATACAGAATATTTTATTGACGAAGTTGAAATAGGAACATGGATTGCTCCAAATCCTAAAAGTAGGGCAACAAACTTTCATACAATTACTTTTAAAGTTACAGAACCATACAGCATGGGACAACTTTTACAAACAATGCAAATTTGTTCTAAGAATGCTGGACATTTGAACTATTTGGAAGCACCTTGGGTTTTAATACTTGAAACAAAAGGATATAATGATAGTCAAAACTTAATAACTGGTCCTAAAAGAATTTTTCCTTTAAAAGTTGTAAGTGTGCAATTTAATGTTACACAAGATGGTGCCATTTATGATTTTGTTTGCAGTGCGTTTAATGACGAAGCATACACTGATCAAGCACAGTCAATACCAATGGACGTATCTATTTCAGGTAGAACTGTTGAAGAATGTTTGCAGTCAGGATTAAACAGTTTAACATCTGCTCTTAACACTAATTTATTAAAAATTCTCAGTGAATCAAAGAATCCAAAAATTGACACTGATGAATACATGATTATATTTCCAAAAGAAATAGCAAGTTCTGGTTTTTCTGATCAGTTTGGATTAGTTGACAGCAGTGCTTTGTCAGGAGATATGGCAAAGAAAGAATTCACTGACGAAGACATCAAAGGTGCTTTTGAATCAGCTGACTCTAATAACGCTGGTGTAGGGTATGTTGAAGCTGGACCACCAGGAACAACCACTAAGAGAAGTTTTGTTGAAAATAGATTAGGTTACAGTATAAAAAGATCAAACCTTAGTGAAGCATTAAAGAAAAAGTTTACTGGCATAGGTGGAGAAGTAAATGACATTGGTGCAGGAAAATTTTTAACAGCAGATCCGTTAAGTTCAGGAAACATGAACTTTGGTTTATCTCAGTTTGCTTACAACAAAGATTCTAACATTTTAGAGAGAAAAGGAGTAACAGTAGACACCTCTCAAAGAACTATTCAATTCCGTGCTGGAACAAAAATACAAAAAATAATAGAAGAGATTATTTTATTAAGTGATTTTGGAAATAAGATTACGGAAGAAGGAGTAGCCGCTAAGAATGGATTGATACGTTGGTTTAGAATACAATCAAATGTATATCAATTAGATAGTAAAGATTATGAATCAATTAACGGTAGGTCTCCAAGAATATATGTCTATAGAGTTATACCTTATGATGTTTCTAAATCAGTATTTCAAATGCCCAACGATCCACCTCCGGGTTATGCTGAACTAGAAGCACAAGCTGTGAAACATTACAATTACATGTATACAGGACTAAACAAAGACATTCTTGAATTTGACATACAATTTAATAATGCATTCTATTCGTCAATTAGCAGTGTGAACAATGCCGCCAATACTAAGGACTCTGAAAAAGGTAAAGCAACACCAAATGCGGAGTTTGCAAGTTCTGGCGAATCTGCACATCCTTTCAGCACAGGACAAAAAGCGGCCCATGATAATAATCCACCTGCATCTGAAGCACCAGGAAGTGTGGAAGAAAAAGCCGCTTTAAAAATTGCTAGACAATTCAATGAAGCAGTAATGAATAGTGATGCTGACTTGATCACTGCAAGAATGACCATAATGGGAGATCCTTATTATATTGCAGATAGTGGTGTAGGAAATTTTAACAGTGAAGCAACAGCATATTTAAACTTGAACGCAGACGGTTCGATGAACCATAGTAACAGTCAGGTTGATGTTTTGATTAATTTTAAAACACCTTTAGACATCAATGCAGAAACAGGACCGCAGTTTTCGGGTAGTGCTATCGGAGTTAAAGACTTCAGTGGATTGTATCAGGTAATTAGTGTTAATAATAGTTTTAGACAAAATGAATTTACACAAGAATTAGAATTGGTAAGACGTAAGAATTATCAAATGAAAGATGCAGAAGTATTAATTGTTGAAAATCAGCAAGTGCTTAAAAAGAAATATGATGCCGCTGTAGCAGATGCTAAAGAAAACGGCGACAAATACGATATTGCTTTTGCTCTTGCAGACAAAGATGCAGATGGAAGGCTTACTGTTGCAGAACTTAGAGATTTTGAAACAGCAGTTGGTGCTGACAGTGAAGAATTTAAAAATGCAAAAATTAAAGCACAAGGTAAGGCAGATGAAGCCAGAGAAGCAGATGCAAAAGCATTACAGGCTAAACAAGATCAACAGTTAAAAGACTTTAGAAACATAGAAGCATCTTATGGAGCAGGTTCTTTAAACAATAACGCTGTTGACCTACCAGGTGATGACGGCGACTACGGTCCAGGACCGCAATAAGGAATAAAAAATGGCAATGCATAAAAGAACAGTAGGAGCACCAAAAAGAACAATGCCTCCTGGCCCATTTGTTGCAAGAGTCATTAGCCATTTAGATCCTAGAAGAGGTGGAGCGTTAAGAGTTGAACTGCTTACAAATGTTACTGAAGGAATAAAGGATCTTGAACCAGGGCAGTTATTTACTGCTAGATATTGTTCTCCTTTCTACGGAGTTACAAGTATTGATTCTAACACAAAGAATTTAGAATATAATGCAAGTCAACAAAGTTATGGGTTTTGGGCTGTACCACCTGATCCCGGAACAAAAGTTTTAGTCATATTTGCAGAAGGACAATCCAGCCAGTGTTATTGGATTGGTTGTGTGCAAGATGAATTTATGAATTACATGGTTCCACAAGGTCAACCTGTAGACAAGCCAGAAAACATTTTGCAAGAACCTGTGCCTAAAGATTACAAAGATAAAAAATTACCAGTAGGCGAATATAATAAGAAAAGAAATGATCTTCGCGGAGAAGATCCAGATAAGTTTATGAAGCCACATAATCCTATGTTCACATCTGTGCTTGCAGGACAAGGATTATTAGACGATATTCACAGAGGACAATCTACTTCAAGTGCTAGAAGAGATATACCTAATACTGTTTATGGATGGAACACACCTGGACCGTTAGATCAAAGGGACGGAGCACCTAAAGGAACCTATGGTGAAAAGGGACAAGCAATACAATATTGGAGAAGTAGGCTTGGCGGCAGTTCATTTGTAATGGATGACGGCGCATCAGCAATATATAGAATGGGTATAGCAAAAGAAAATCCTTCTGTATACTACGATATTGAAAATACACCTAGCAATGTGTCAAAGGTAGATAAAACTTTACCTTACAATGAATCAATAAGACTTAGAACAAGAACAGGACACCAAATACTTTTACATAATAGTGAAGACTTAATTTACATAGGAAACGCAAAAGGAAGTGCTTGGGTAGAATTAACAGCAAATGGAAAAATAGATATCTATGCTCAAGACAGTATTAACATTAGGACTGAAACTGATCTTAATATAAAAGCTGACAGAGATATTAATATTGAATCAGGAAAAGACATTAACATAACAGCTGGTAGAAATTATAAATTGATGGTCAATAATGATAGAGATGTCAAAACTAATAAAAATGAAACTACATTTGTTGGTAAAGACAAAAATGACTTTATTGGTGATAATAGATTAGTGATGGTAGGTGGCAACGAAGACAAGCAGGTTAAAGGCACACAAAGCAATACAATAAGCGGAGACTACAACTTACAAGTAAGTCAAGATGGACACATTGCTATTAATGCTAATTTCCATAGCAAAATAGTAGGAGACTATCGACAAACTGTAAATGGTGCATTTAATCTTAACACTGTTGGCGATAATAAATTCACAAGTGGAGCAAACACACAAATTAAAAGTGCATCTGCAAATAAACTAGATGCAGGAACAATTACAAGCATTTTAAGTGTCGGTACTCATTCAGAAACAGCATCACAGATTCATATGAACAGTTCTGTTCCTGCTACAGCGGCAGACACAGCAGACGCTATTGGAGATACGTTTACAAAACCAGCAACGGATGAATCAGTTGATGACAGTGATCAAATTTTAGATAAAGACGGAAATCCTATTGATGGATTAAAAGTTACGCAAGATGCCGCAAGAGCAAGCGAAGCAAAAACAGCATTACGTCCAAGACGTATTCCGAAACACGAGCCATGGACAGGACATGAAAACATCAATCCAGGAGGACACACAGCAAGTAATACAGCAAGCATTGAAGCACCTTCTCCTGAAGTAAGAACACAAACTCCGTTGTTGGACAAAGATAGTGACATACCTGACTATTCAGAAACTTCAGGTATTTACAGAGCTCAGGATCCTTATGTTACAAACGCAGACGGACAAAGAGTAAGAGAAGAATTTAATATTGATAAAGTTTCCAATAAAAACACTGACAATTTGTCAGGAAATAAACCTGCAGATCCTGTACCAGTAAATGAAATGCAAGAATACATGTTAGGTGAACTTATTAAAGGTTTAGGTTTACCCGCCGCAACATGTTTGAATTCAGCCAATCCTGCAGATTTAGCACCAGGCGAAGTACCAGGAAACGCACAAGCACTTGCTATGGCACTTGCACAAGTTCAAAAAGAATGTAACTTTGAACCAAGATCAGAAAACATGAATTATAGAGTGTCAACATTGCAACGTGTGTGGCCAAACAGGTTTGGTGGTGCTCAAGGAAAACGTAAAGCTGAAGCACTTGTAAACGCAGGTCCTCCTGCTATTGCAAATTCGGTTTACGGAAATAGAATGGGTAACGGTGGACCAGAAACAGGTGATGGATTTAGATATAGAGGAAGAGGACTAATACAAATCACAGGAACAGACAACTACAAAAAATATGGCGGACTTGCTGGTGTTGACATTTACAATAATGCAGACATGGCGAACGATCCAGAAGTTGCAACAAAGATAGCTGTAGCATATTTAAAAAGCAAAAGTGTAACTTGGACAAGTTTTAATTTTAGCAGTTTAGGAAGTGAATTTAAACGTGCAGTTGGATATGCAGACTCTGGAGGGTCTAATACCAACGACAGAATAGGTTTAGGAAAAGGTTTTTACCAAAGGATTGTAGGCGGAGAATTGAAACCTCGTGCAAGTCTTTCAACAACGACACCGATTGATGTTGGTGCAGGATCATCGCAGGTACAATAATGCCAGGACTACATACAAATAATCATACAAGAACTTGCGGAGCAAAAACAGTAGTAACCGGGCAGTCAACTGTCTATGCTGAATCACAACTTGTTGCAGTAAATGGTGATAATAACAGCCATGGATCGGGAAGTTTAATAGCAGGATCAAATCAGGTATTTGCTAATGGGATAGCGGTGGTTAATAACACACCGGATTCAGCTAATGCTGATGACCTTTGCGATGGAAATAGTCATTGTAGTCCAAACACATCTCAAGGGTGTACTACTGTATTTGTTGGAGATTAACATTAGGTAAATATTATTATGGCACAGAATCTTTATAAAGAATTATCAATAAAACCACAAAGGAAACCTGAGCCTCCTATTAAGCAAAAGTCTTATAGAGGATTCAGCACGGTTAATCCTGAGAACACAAGTTTTCAGCAGTATGATCTTTCTTTAATAAAACAAGATTTGTTGAATCATTTTAACATAAGACAGGGCGAAAAAGTAGGAGATCCTACGTTTGGATGCATCATATGGGACGCTTTATATGAGCCACTTACGTTAGAACTCAAAGAAGCAATTACAAGAAACGTTACAAATATTGTTAATTTCGATCCAAGAACAAGGGCAAGTGCAGTAAGTGTGACTGAATTTGAGAAAGGTTTACAAATCGAGTGTACCTTAACTTATCTCACGTACAACATCAGCGAAAATCTAAGATTACAGTTCGACAAAGATGTTGGACTACTGTGATAGAATTAACCGCACACTTAATTAAATATCATAAATACTGTAAGTTAAGATAAAGGATTACAAATGTCATCTACCGACAGACAAAATAGATTGTTATTAGCTGAGGATTGGCGTAAAATTTACCAAAGTTTTAGAAACGCTGAGTTCAAAAGCTATGATTTTGATACCCTCAGAAGGGCTATGATTTCATATCTTAGAACTAACTATCCTGAAGACTTTAACGATTACATCGAAACTTCAGAATACCTTGCTCTTATTGATATTATTGCATTCCTTGGGCAAAACATTGCATACAGAGTTGATCTTAACGCAAGAGAAAATTACTTAGAATTAGCTGAACGTAGAGAATCTGTTCTAAGGTTAGCAAGACTTTTATCTTATAATCCTAAACGTAATCAAGCCGCTAACGGACTTTTAAAGTTTGATACAATTTCTACTACAGAAAGCATTGTAGACAGCAATGGTACAAATCTCGCAGGACAAACTATTACTTGGAACGATCCATCTAACAGTAATTGGGCTGAACAATTTACAAGAGTATTGAATGCAACATTACCTAGTAATAACATTATCGGTAAACCATCTAAGACGACTACGCTTAACGGAGTATTGACACAGAGTTATAGAATGAATAGCTCTAGTTCAGATGTGCCGGTTTTTAGTTTTAGCAAAGGTGTAAACGGAATACCTACTCAGTTTGAAATTGTATCAACAGATATAAACTTAGACAAATCTATAATAGAAGAAGAAATTCCATTACCTGGAAACCAAGTGTCATTTTTATACCGTGAAGATGGTAGAGGCAATGGAAGTAGCAACACAGGTTACTTCATGCACTTTAGACAAGGATCACTTAACAGTGGAGAATTTATTATTGATAATCCTTCTTCTAATCAAAGAATAAACATTGAAGCAAATAACATTAATGATTCTGATGTATGGTTGTATAAATTAGACCAAAACGGTAACATTGAAAAACTTTGGACAAAGGTAGATGCAATAGAAGGAAACAATGCAATTTACAATAGTCTTGCAAAAAGTATTAGAGATTTTTATGTAGTGCAAACTCGTAAAGATGATGAAATTACTTTTGTGTTTGCAGACGGAACTTTTGGAAACATACCAAACGGACCTTATAGAACTTTTTATAGACAAAGTGCAAACAGATCAATGCGTATTACTCCTGAAGATTTGACAGATATTAATTTAAGTATTGACTATGTTAGTGCAACAGGAAAACTTGAAACTCTTACAATGGGCTTAGAATTGAAAGATGTCGTTACTAATGCAAGTATTACTGAAACAAGTGCAAGCATAAGAAACAATGCACCACAAACTTATTACACACAAAATAGAATGATTACAGGAGAGGATTATAATATTGCTCCTCTTACTTCAAATCAAGAAATTGTAAAAGTAAAATCATCTAACAGGATTTCAAGTGGTATAAGCAGATACTTTGATTTAAAAGATGTTACAGGAAAATATTCAAGTACAAACTTATATGCTTCAGACGGAATAATTTATAGAGAACCGTATGAAGCAAAAAATTCTTTTACTTTTAGTAACCAAACAGATATCGAAGGACAGATAGAAAATTTAGTTTTGCCTATAATCCAAAGCAGAGCAATTAGTAATTTCTATTTTGGAAATTATGCAAAAATTATTGTTAGTGATCTAAATGCAACCTGGACACAAAGTACAAAGTCAACTAATCAATCTACCGGATTGTTGAAAAACACAAGTGGTACTCCTTATCAGGTAGGAGCATTTACCGGCGGTTCATTGAAATATGTTGAACCAGGAGCATTGTTGAAGTTTGTTGCACCTGCAGGTTTTTATTTTATAGGTGAAGGAGAGTTAACTAATGATGCTAATGCCAAAGGCTCAAGCACATACAAATGGGTGAAAGTAATCAGCGTAGACGGTGCAGGAACAAATGTAAACAGTACAACAGGTGCAGGACCAATAGTGTTTAATGAAATACTACCAGCGAATAGTGTGCTTGAAGAAGTAAAACCTAAATTAGTGAAAGATATTACATCAGATGTAAGGTCGCAAATTATTGATCAGGTTTTTGCTTTTAAAACATTTGGGCTACGTTATGATCAAGTTAATAGAATTTGGCGTGTGATTATTAATGAAAACTTAAACATTTATGATTCTTTTAGTAATGGTAAGACAGGTGACGTAACAAATAACCAACTAGATGCAAGTTGGATATTACTATTCCAAACTAATGGTGAAAAATATACAGTAACAAATAGAGGATTGAGATATATTTTTGAAAGTGATAAGGAAATTTCATTTTACTATGATGGTCAAAGTAAAATTTATGACTCAGCTACAGGACAACTTGTAAAAGATAAAATCAGTATTATGAATTTCAACACAAAACCAGACAGCTTGGAAAACTTTAACAATGATGTTAATTGGGAAATTGTTAAAGAATATAGAAATGCCGACGGATACGTGAATAGTAAAAAAGTTGAAATTAGTTTCTTTGACCTAAACGATGACGGATCACTTGATGATCCTGATATATTTGACAATGTTGTTGCTCCAGATACCAACAGTCTTTCCAAATATATTTTCTTGAAAAAGGAACTTACCGATCAAGGATTTAACAAATACAATTATTATCCTGAAGGGTCTAAAATTATTGTCAAGGCAACGGAAATAGATATCGGTGCTTATACGCAGTATGAAAATGATCCACAAATTTTCTACATTGTTGATCAAGGAAACTTTAAAATTTTATCAAATGGAGATATGAGTTTAACAAGTGATTATCTTGCTTATACTGGTAGAGCTGATTTGAAATTCCATTATGTGCATAGTGCAAATGAAAGCAACAGGATAGATCCTAGTGTATCAAACATAATAGATGTGTACATGCTTACAAAATCTTATGATAGTAGTTTTAGAAAATATCTTAAAGGTACAATAACAAATAAACCACTACCACCAAGCGTAGATGAATTGTTTCAACAATATGGACAAAATATAAACAAAATAAAGAGTATCAGTGATGAAGTAATTTATCATCCAGCAAAGTATAAAATATTATTTGGAGACAAAGCAGATGAAAATCTGCAAGCAGTATTCAAAGTGGTAAAAAACACTGAGAACGTTGTTAACAATAACGATATTAAGGTAAGAGTAATTGCCGCTATAAACGGATATTTTGCTTTACAAAATTGGGATTTTGGAGAAACTTTCCATTTTACGGAAATGGCAACTTATGTAATGAATGCCTTAGCACCAGACTTACTAAATTTTATAATTGTTCCTAAACAAGGAACTTTATCTTTTGGTAGTCTGTATGAAATAAAAAGTGAAAACGATGAAATATTTGTAAGTGATGCAAAGGTGCAAGATGTAGAAATAATAGATTCTATTACTGCTTCACGTATTCAAGCTACGGGCAGTGTAGTTTCTACTACAGCAACAACTAATACAGGAATACAAAGTCAAGCATTGACTGTAACCTCCACATCTGCTACAACAACCTCTACGTCAACATCTACTTCTACTTCTACTTCAACAAGTAGTAGCAGTGGATCTTCAGGATCAAGTGGTTCAGGCGGATCAGGATCAGGCGGATCAGGATCAGGCGGAGGAGGTAGTTCTGGCGGCGGTGGAGGCTACGGTTACTAATGGCACAAGACGAAAAACCAATTCAAACAGGCAAAGATGAAAAAAGAGAAGTAGCATCTCTTTTACCAAGATACTTTCGTACGTCTGCTAATAAAAAGTTTTTAAGTAGTACGCTAGATCAAATGATGCAACCTGGCGTCATTGAAAAGGTTGACGGATTTATTGGTAGGAAAGATGCTAAAGCATTTAGTGCCGACGACAATTACGTTCCTGAAATAAGTTCAGACAGAGAAAACTATCAATTAGAACCTGTAGCTACCATTCAAAATAATATAGGCGAAACTATATTTTACAGAGATTATAGAGACTATGTAAATTCTGTTAAAATAAGAAATGCAGATACTACTAATCACAGCATTTTAAATGGGCAAGAATATTATGCTTGGGAGCCTCATATTGATTGGGATAAGTTTACTAACTTTAGAGAATATTATTGGCTTCCTACTGGACCTGATAGCATTCCGGTATACGGAACAGCCAGAGATATAACCAGCACCTACAACGTTAAAAAACAGTCTAATGTTGATAACGATTCTTATGTCTTTTCAGATGAGAATGCAATTTCTAATCCTACTCTTACGTTATACAAAGGCCAGACATATACGTTTGATATAGATGCGGAGGACATGCCTTTCACCATTAGGACTTCAGTGAAGGTGGATGATGATTCAAATTTATACAATACAGGAGTAAGTCAACAAAAAGTAGAAAAAGGAAAAGTAACCTGGGAAATAGATTTAGAAGCACCTGATACTTTATATTATGTAAATGGAAACGATATTGAAGCATCTGGATTAATAGTAATAAAAAATATTATAGATAATACATCTTTAGATGTAGGTGCTGATATCATTGGAAAGAAAACATATACAATGCAAAACGGTTATGCATTGTCCAATGGAATGAAAGTAGAATTTTTTGGCAATGTAACACCAGCAAGTTACGCAGAAGGAAAATATTATGTAGAAGGTGTTGGAGATTCTATTAAATTAATTTCAGAAGGTGATTTAAGTGTAAGTGCAGGATACTTGGCTGATATCAAAACAGAATTTGACGGCAATTCATTTGATGCAGTTCCTTTTGATGATGCTTTATCTTTTGCTAACAAAAAAGATTACATCTGTATTAACAAAGCATCTAAAGATAGAAACCAATGGAGCAGATACAATTTATGGACACACAAGTCTGTGTTAGAAACGACTGCCGCTATAAACGGAACTCCTGTTGAAATTGATCAAAACTTTAGAGCAACAAGACCTATTATTGAATTTGAAGCAGGATTAAAATTAGTTAACTTTGGTACAGAATCAAAAACGTCTGTTGATTTAGTTGACACTGTAACGAAAGATGTTTTTTCAGATATAGAAGGACAAGTAGGTTATTTTGTTGATGGAACTGAGCTTGTTACAGGAATGCGTGTTCTGTTTACAGCTGATCCAGATTCATTAGTCAACGGTAAAATTTATACAGTTACATTTATAAATCACAATGGTACAAATCAGATTGCACTTAAAGAAACAACAGATACAACACCATTAGAAAATCAAACGGTTCAAGTTAAATCAGGAACAAATTTCAAAGGTAAGGTATTTTGGTATAACGGCACCACTTGGAGACAAGGACAAGATAAAACAAGTGTAAACCAGCAACCGTTATTTGATATGTACAACAATGAAGGTACATTGCTATCTGCGATTGATGGTAGCACATTTAAAGGTAATAAAATATTTTCTTATAAGCAAGGCGAAGGAACCAATGATACAGAATTAGGATTTCCGTTATCTTACAGAACTATAGAAAATAGTGGAGATATCACGTTTGATTTCAATTTACTTAACGATATGTATCAATATGATCAAGGAACAAATGTATTAAAAGTAAAAACTGATACTGCACTTTTAAGAAAGTACACAAATAGAACAACATTTACAAGTGTATCTGGTTGGAAAAAGGCTCCAACCAAATCAGAACAACCAGTAATTTTACAATATGTTACAGGTCCTAGAACAAATAATTTTATAATTGATTGTTATCAACGTAGTGGTGATTTAAATGATTTAAAAATAAAAGTATATCTTGATAACAAAAGATGTTACGAAGAAACTGATTATACTATTTTTAGGCAAAACGGATATGCATACGTACAGTTTGTAAAAGATTTAGAACTGAAGCAAAGTGTAATAATAGAAACAAAGACAGCTACTCCAAAAAATAATAGAGGATACTATAAGTTTCCGATCAACCTAGAAAAAAATCCTATGAATGAGAACGTGGTTGATTTTACTTTTGGAGAAGTTTTAGATCACGTCAACAGCATAGTTGATAACAATGACGACTTCACTGGTGTGTTTCCAGGAGTAGGAAATTTAAGAGATTTAGGACAAGTATCTCAATTTGGATTAAGATTTGTACAACATTCTGGACCAATTAATCTTGCATTATATAATCTTACAACAAAAGATTACAACATGCCAAAAGCTATTCAGTTTTCTGGAAACGAATATATCAAATTCAAGAGAGAATTTCTTAGAATTGCAAATGAATTAGGATTTGAAGGAAGTGATAAAGTCCATGTTGATAAGATACTTTTAGAGCTTACAAAAACAAAAAATAAAAATGATGCATTTTATTTTAGTGACATGGTACCTTTTGGTGGCGATAATATCCAAGAATATGAAATAGAAGATTCAACACAAAATATTTTTAGTTTAACAAGAAGTGTATCTTTCACTGAGCTAAATGAAAATGCTTGTCTAATATACTTAGACGAAATGCAACTAATAAAAGACAAAGATTATGCAATTAGTACAGACGGTTTTATCAACATTACAAAACCTTTGGTTGCAGGACAGAAAGTAAAGATAGTAGAATACGAAACTACTGATGGTTGTTGGATACCACCAACTCCTACAAAACTAGGTTTGTATCCTAAATATGAACCAGAAATTTATCTTGATGACACGTATATTAGTGCAGTTCCTGATAGTACAGGACCTTACAAAATTTATGGTATTGATTCTATAACAACCAAAGGATATAAAGACAAACTAGGTTGGTTCTATCCAGTGTTCACTGATGAAGTATCTGCTCAGGCTTATGATAGAGTAAATGGTGGTACAGGATTAGCCCATACGCATACTTTTAACGGTTACAACAGAGTATTCTTCATGCCAAATTCTTCTATGAATCATGCTACAGGCGATACAACTGAGTTTACCGAATGGAATGCGGCACAACCAGTCTTACAAGGGCACGACGGATCAATATGGAAATGTTTTGGTGATTATAGAGATAGACTCCTACTTGAATTTGAAAAAAGAATTTATAATAATTTAAAGCAAGATTACGATGAATCAATTGTTGACCTAGCTGATTTTATAGAATCAGACTTTAGATCAACAGGTTTTACAAGACAAAAAATTGCTAATGTAATCATAGCAGAGTTTAATACTTGGCTAGAAACAGTAGGTGTTCCTGATTATACAAAAAATGATGTATTCACAAGAGGAAATAGTTTTACTTACAATTACTCATACTTTGGCAATCCATATGATAAACCTTTGGCAGGTTTTTGGAGAGCAATTTACAAGGATCTATATAATACCGATAGACCTCATACACACCCTTGGGAATGTTTAGGTTTAAAGATCAAGCCTAGTTGGTTTGATACTGTATACGGACCTGCACCGTACACAAAAAATAACACACTGTTGTGGCAGGATTTGAGTAAAGGTATTGTTAGAGAACCTAATAAGAAGATTACGTATAGGAACAAATATAAAAATGCAGATATTTTAAAATATATTCCTGTTGATAAACAAGGAAATCTTGTTAGTCCTGCAGAAGTTGGATATGCAAGAGGCGGTTTAGATAGCACTTACGTATATGACTTTAAGTTCGGCGATGAAGGTCCAGTAGAAACTGCTTGGAGACGTAGTTCTCATTATCCTTTTGCTTTAGTTAGAGCTTGGAGTTTATTACAGCCAGCACAGTATTATGGCCTTGCTTGGGATAGAAGTAGAACTGTAAGAAATCTTGCAGGACAATTAGTTTATAAAGATACCTCTAAAAGAATAGAACTATCACAGCTGGCATTTCCTAACAGTGCATCTGAAGAAACTCGTGTGCTTACAGCTGGACTTGTAAATTATATTCAAGGTTATCTATCAGCAAATGAAACATTACAATTTAAAGAATATAAAAACAATTTACAAAGTATAGAAAATAAGATCGGATCTAAAATTGGAGGATTCACACAGAAAAATAAATTTAAATTAATACTTGATAGTAGAACACCTACCAATGAAGGAAATATTTTTATTCCTGAAGAAAACTATGAAGTTATTTTAACAAAGAGTGTGCCAACCAATGTCCTTTCTTACAGTGGAATTATAATAGAAAAACTTCCGCAAGGGTTTAAAGTAAATGGATATGATAAAGACACACCAGTCTTTAGAACATTGCCGGTGATGAAAAAGGCAAATGATCCTGTCGTTAACATCGGTGGAGTAAGTGAAAATTTCTTAACCTGGACAACCGGAAAAGTTTATGAACCAGGACAAGTTGTTAGCTTTAATAGTGTATATTACAGAGTAAAGGTTGGACATACAGCCAGTGATAATTTTAATCCTGATAATTTCCAACAGATGGCAGACCTTCCTACAGAAGGCGGAGCAAATGCTACTTTTGCAAATAGTTTTGACACAGTGCAATTTGATGTGCCGTACGGAACCGTATATACAGAAGTGCAAGATGTGGTAGATTTTATTTTAGGATACCAGCAGTACCTAAAACAAACTGGATTCTTATTTGAGACTTATAATCAAACCTTACAAGAAATAGAAGATTGGAAGTTAAGTGCCAAAGAGTATATGTTCTGGACAACACAAAACTGGGATAGTGGTGCTGTTTTAACATTAAGCCCTAGTGCTAGACAGATTGCTTTTAGTAATCCATATGCAGTTGTAGATGACATTTACAATAATTTTTATGATTATAGTTTACTCAAGGCAGACGGAAAAAGATTGCTTGCTGATTTTGCAACCACAGAACGAGACAATACCAACGACTTCGGAATATATGTAAAAAACACACAAGAAGGAATATACCATTTAAAAATTCCTACAATTCAAACAGAACATGCTATAGTTATAGACAACGAAACTGTATTCAATGATAAAATTTATACAAGACCGCAAGGTTACAGACAGGAAAGAATTAAAGTAAAAGGATACAGAAGTGATGGATGGAACGGAGGATTAAATGTTCCTGGCTTTATATTTTCTGATTCTGTAATTAATGAATGGACTCAATGGCAAGATTACAAGATAGGAGATCTTGTCAAATACAAGCAATACTATTATGTTGCAAATAGGAACATAGCAGGAGCCGATAACTTTAACGACAGTGCTTATGTACGTTTAGGAGGCAAACCTGAATCTGCATTACTTCCTAATTGGGATTACAAAGCAAAACAGTTTGAGGATTTCTACGATCTAGATTCTGATAATTTTGATGTTGAACAGCAAAAACTTGCACAGCATTTGACAGGATATCAGAAAAGGAAATATTTAGAAAATATTATTCCTGATGATGTAAGCCAGTATAAATTTTATCAAGGCATGATACAGGATAGAGGTACCAAAAATGTTCTAAATAAATTATTTGACAAATTAGGAAGTGCAAACAAAGATAGCATAGAATTCTTTGAAGAATGGGCTGTACGTGTAGGAAGATATGGCGCAACAGAAGGTGATGACACATTTGAAGTTTTACTAGACGAACAAAATTATAGATTAGAACCACAGCCAGTAGAATTGGTCGATGTAGTAAATCCTAAAGATACTTCTTTAATAATTGGTATTGATAGAAATAATGTTTATGTGAAGTCAAAAAATTATGATCATAAACCTTTACCAACAAAACATTTCAACGACGAAAACATTTTTGTTCCATCGGCAGGTTATGTTAATCCATCAGATGTGTATACCAGTGTTTTAAATTACAATGATATATTGAATCAAAATATTGATACACTGCAAGCAGGACAGTATATTTGGACAGCATTAGAAAAGAACCAAACAACTTGGTCAGTTTACAAGTATGTAGGAAGTGAATTTAAGATACAAAGTGTTGGAAAAAGTGAAAACAATGTATTTAAGATTACGCTTAATTCAGAACCTAATTTTGAAGCTGGAGATATTATCGGCATCAAAGAAGTAGGAGACGAAAACAATGGCTTCTTTACTGTTAACAAAGTAGAATTAAATGTGTTATCATGTAACTCTGTAGAAGATGTTCCTCAAACTGAGGAAGACAAATATGATGGAGAAGGATTCTTAACATATTTCAAAAAAGTAAGAGTTGCAAATTTAACCGAAGCTAACGCAAACATACAAGAATCAGATGTAACACCGTTTACTATTGTTGGCGATTTACCAACAGGACAGACTATCTGGGTTGATGATGACGATACAGGTAAATGGACAGTATTAAAAAGTAAACAGGTATATGAATTAAAGCCAAACATTATTAACACTACTGCTGGATTACTAGATAGCACACAAAAGGATTTTGGTTCTAGCGTATCGGTAACAGAAAACAACAACACAGTGGCTATTACTGCTCCTAAAGATTTAAATGGTAGTGTTTACATCTTTACTAGACCAAGTGACAATACTGAAGTAGGACTTTTACAGCAGATAGATGAACAGGCATTTTTGTATGATAGTAATGGCGGATTTGGTACAAGTGCCGCTTTGAGTCCAGACGGAAAATATCTGGCAATTGGATCACCCAATGCATCAAATGTAAAATCTAAACTTAAAGGTGATTACGTAAACACAAAAACATACGCAACTGGTGATATTGTTTTATATAGTGATCAGCTATGGAGAGCAAAACGTCCTATAGAGGCAGATGCTGTACAAAATTTCCAAAGTCACGCTTCAAATCAACAAAGTATTTCAGATGATTATGACACTACATCAAGTTCTTATCCTGAAACAGTCTTTATGATGCGTGGAAATTATGCAATGCCTAATTCTGCAACTGATCATATTTTGATACGTGCAGAAAAAGAACAATGGGAAGGTACAAAACCAGGAGACATATTAACATTAAAATGGAATCAATTCACATCATTAGCTACAGCAGGAGTACAACCTTTTAATGGCGATGCCGTTATGAACCAAAGTTTCATAAATGGACAACACGTTATTGCTGGTAAGGTTCAAATGGTTGTTGAAATTATTTCTGCATTAGCCACACCAGAAGTAGGAGATGAAATTACTACTGAAACTGCTAGAGCCAATGTTCAATATAGATTTATTGATAATGACAATAGATTAATTTTATACCTAAACAACGTTAACGGAAATTTATCAACGTCAGGCACAATAGCACAAAACAATATTACTATTGGTACTTACACAGCCATTAATAATATAAATGATAATTATCATGCAGGTTGGTGGTATATTAATGTAGGACAATCATTTAATTCAACAAATATAAAAGAAACTAAACCAAATCTTGTAGTTACAGATATTACATTAGAAGGAGGCACACCTCCAACTCCTATATTCAACAATATTTTAGATACGAAACAAAATGAAGATATAATATCTAATCCTACAAGGGTAAGTTACTATGGTGTTTTAAGTCACCAGCAAGGAGCAACTGAGATAAACATTCTTGATGATAGATGGTTTATCAGAACAGATGCAACTCAATATGCACAATTACAAGTTGGTAATAAAATTAGAACATGGATTTCGGACACTTACGTAAGCGGAACAAGGCAAGATCCTTCAGCAATAGGTCTTACATACGACTATGTAAACAACACTGAACACACAATTTTAGATAAATGGAATGGTTGGGTTGATGTTAGGCTAACTAACTTTGATTTAAATGGAGATCCGTTCTTACCTAATGTAGGAGATACAGTCACGGACACAACTACAGGATCAACTGCTGAAGTTGCTTACATACAAAGACAGTTTGCGGTTGCAAGATTTTTCCTTAAAAATAGAAATGGCACCTGGTCGAAAGGAAGTGATTTCGGCGAAGCAAGTAATGTAACATTTTTTGAAAATGATTCTACAGTACGAACTGTAGGACCTATCAATAATACCCATGTTGAAAATAATGTATCAGGTGGATTAGTAGTAATTAGAAATGCAACTAATATTGCAATACCAGCTGGAAATAGTTACGTACAGGATACAGAGTATTGGATTTATGCTTCTAGCAACATAGATGGCATAACAGATAGTGCAAATCCTCCAGGACCTTTAAATTTAGATTGGATAAGGGTATACAACATTCCGTTAAGTGCCGCAGGAGAACCAGCCGCAGAAAATATGGATGCACAAGGTGCTTTTGCAATTTACGAAAAAAGAGGATCAACATATCAATTACAAAATTATTTCACTGTGCCTAATGCCGCTTCTGGAAGGCGTTTAGGAAATAAAGTAGAGTTTAGAGAAACAGGAGCAGATTCTTACAAACTTTTTGTACATGCGAAAGGTGACGGAACTGAGCATAACCAAGGTAGAATTTATATAATTGAGAAAAACGCTACTGAAGATTGGTCTTTAGGAATTGATAGAAACTTTAGAGGCTTCCATAGAACATCAGCAACATACTTTGAAGGAGAGCTTGTTAGAGTAGGAAACGAGATTTACGAAGCAAATACAAATCTTGTACCTGGTACATTTAATCCAGCATTGTGGACACAAAAAACAAGTGGTTTGGATTTATTAGGATATGTTCCTAATGATACTAATTTTTCATTAAACACAAGCACTTTAGAACAAAACAAATTAGAAGCTTTCGGAGAAAACTTTGATGTAGATAAAAAAGGTGATGTCTTAATTGCTTCAACTATGTACACAAGCACATACGAATTAGATAGCTCTGATGGATCTCTTTTATATCCACCTGGCGAAGCAGTTGATAGTTCTTTACCAAATGTAAAAGTCGTAGTGTATAGAAGAGTAAATGACCAATATACATATAGTCAAATACTTGAACCTTTTAATCAGTTTGAAGATTTTGGTAATTCAATAGCAATTTCAAATGACGGTAAAAAAATTGCAGTAGGTGCACCTCTAAATAGCGACCTTACACCAGGCGGCGGCTGTGTATACATATATGTGCAAAATGGCACTACGTTCTCATATAGACAAACCATAAGACCGAGAGATACAAAACCTAATACTCAGTTTGGACATGAAATAGATTTTGATGGAAATACATTGGCAATTTGTTCTAGAGGAGGAGATTTAGAAACTGTAACAACATTTGATAATTCTCAAACTATCTTTGATAACAAAGCTACACAATTTAAGTTGATTGACAATGATAGCGGATTAGTAAGCATTTATGAAACAATTAATGATACTTTACTTTACGCACAGGATTTTGCTTATAATGTTGATACAGCAGATTTTGGTAACATAATGAAAGTCATGGGCAATCATGTATATTTAGGTTTACCTAAACAGCAAGTGTCTCTTACAAATAGTATAGACAGAGGTGTTGTTGCAGAATATAGAAAACCACAAGGTGTACAAAATTGGTCAGTTGCAAGAAGTCCTGTAGATCCAGTTGATGTATCAAAATTAAAAGGTGTATATCTGTTTAATAAAACAGACAACAGTCTTGTAACTTATCTAGATTATATTGATCCATTACAAGGAAAAATTTCTGGCATAGCTGATCAAGAAATAGATTTTAAAACAAGTTACGATCCTGCAAGTTACAGTGTAAGCAGTGAAGCAGGAATTGTAGCACAGGCTTTAGACTACACAGCAGAAAAATGGATAGGAAAAGTATGGTGGGATATAGGAAGTGCCAAATTCATTAATTTCCATCAAGGTGATATTATTGAGTCGACACAAAACTTTAATAAATTATTTCCTGGATCAACAGTGGACGTTTATGAATGGGTTGAATCAACCTTATTGCCAAGTGAATGGGATACACAAGCTGGTACTGAATCAGGTTTAACAAAGGGTATTAGTGGAACAACAAAATATGGTGATAACGCATATAGTGTCAGGAGAAAATACGACACAGCAACACAAACCTTTACCACTTATTACTATTATTGGGTAAAAGATAAGACAACATTACCTGCAATAGAAACAAGACGTACAAGTGGCTTTAACATTGCACAAGCTATATCAGATCCTGCAACAGCAGGCACAAGATTTTTAGCACCATTAGGATCAAATAGATTTAGTTTATATAATTGTCAAGCATTTATGCAAGATAAAAATGTAGGTGTAAGTTTTAATTGGTGGACTATAGAAAATCAAGAACAAAATACTCATAACGAATATCAAGTTATTTCCGATGGATTAGCAACAAGTATTCCTAACGCTGATATTGAACAAAAATGGTATGACAGTTTAGTAGGCTTTGATAAAAATGATAGACCTGTACCTGATATCAATTTACCAATAAGACAAAAGTATGGAAATTTGAATGAACCTAGGCAAAGTTGGTTTATTAATAAAACAGAAGCAAGAAAACAGTTTATTGAACGTGTAAACAAAACACTTAAAACTGAACTTATTGTTGATGATAAGGACTTAACTGATTTAACAAAAATAGATCCGCTACCTACAGTAGCAGAAGGAAGATTTGATACAACAAGTGATACTTTTGCTGAACTTTCCTTTGTAAGTGTAGCAAGGCTCAGAAGAGCAAGTGTTTCATTAGAAGTTGAAAATGGAAATATTATCAACGTGTTAATTAACGATGGCGGTACAGGTTATATAAATCCACCAACTTATACTATATCTGATTCACGCGGAACAGGTGCAGAAATATCTTTCAGCTTAGATGCAAACGGATCTATAAACAATGCAACAATTATTAATGCAGGACAAAATTATACTTCTAATGTTTCGATAAGCATGAGACAGTTTGGTGTCCTTGTTAAAAATGATGAAACTGTTGGAGGTAAGTGGGCTATATTCTCATGGACAGGATCAGAATGGCAAAGATCATTAACGCAAGCCTATGATGCAAATATGTACTGGAAATATATTGACTGGTATAAAGCAGGATACAATAAGTTTACACCTATTTCATATCAAATTAATTCTAGCTATGAACTTTCTGGATTAGACGATAGCATTGGCGATGTAGTCAAAATTGCTAATGTTGGTACAGGTGGCTGGTTATTACTACAGAAAAAAGATAATCAAGACACGTCAGACTATACAGTAAATTATGATACTATAGGTAGACAAAATGGAACGATAGAGTTTTTAAATTCTTTATATGACACTTCAAGTGAAAACATTGCTTACGATGGTGCAAGTTTTGATAAAATATTTTATGATACAGAGCCAGTAGAAGAATTTAGAATTGTAATCAATACAATTAAGAATAAACTGTTTATAGACGATCTTGCAAATAAATGGAACGAATTATTTTTTGCAAGTTTAAGATATGTGTTAGCTGAACAACCAAACGTAGATTGGATGTTTAAAACAAGTTTCATAAAAGCAAAACATAACATTGGTGAGTTAAAACAAAAAGTAACATTCCAAAACGATAATTTAGCAAGTTATCAAAATTACATTGAAGAAGTCAAACCATATAAAACTAAGATACGTGAATATCTAAGTTCCTATGAAAAAATTGATCCTTCTTCTTCTGTGATAACAGATTTCGATTTACCTCCGGTTTACAATGCTGATGCAGGAAAGATTATTCCGCAAAGTGTGCAAATTTTAGATGATACTATTGTATCAGGTATATCTGAAATTACAAAGTTTCCTAGTAAACATTGGGCAGACAACGTTGGTTTTGAACTTACAGATTTAACTATTGCTGATCCTGGAAGTGGTTATACAATAGCACCAGAAATTAAAATTACAGGTGGCGGCGGCACAGGAGCTCAAGCCCAAGCATTCATTGGAACAAATGGAAGACTTACATCTATTGAGGTTACCAAACCTGGAAGTGGTTATCTATCACAGCCTAAGATTGAAATTATAGGATCAATTGAAGACGGTGGAACAGCAGGTAGATTAAGTCCTGTATTAGGCAAAGGTAAAGCTAGAGCTATGCATGTGGTTTGCAAGTTTGATAGGGTAACTGGTGCGTACCTGTTTAGCCAATTAACTGAAACACAAACTTTTGTCAGTACTATTAATCAACAAATATTTGATTTGAAATGGCCTGTGCAATTGAAATCAACAAGGATTTCTGTAACGGTTGATGGATTAGATAGCTTAAGAAGTGAATATAAATTTGAAAATGTAAAAGATACTACAAAAGATCATACAAGATTTAAAGGAAGAATAACATTTACTAATCCGCTAAAAGCAGGACAAAATATTGTAGTGTCTTATGATAAGGCACCTGACTTGTTACAAGCACAGGATAGAATTAATCTTTACTATAATCCTGCAACAGGAATGTATGGTAACGACCTAGGTCAACTGTTAGACGGAATTGACTATGGAGGAGTTGAAGTAAGTAGCTACAGCTTTGGATCAGGTACTGGTTGGGATTCCGATGGTTGGTTTACAGATACATATGATACATTTGACACAGAGTTTGATGACGAAATATTCCAAATGGATGGAAGCACTGAAGTATTCACATTAAGTAAACCTCTAGCAAATGGCGTTGTGTATAATGTGTATCTAAACGGAACAAGAATTGATGATCCTAACTTTGGCACAAACGCACAAACTAACACCAATGCAGTGTTACAAAGCATAGTCGGTGCAGGCCAAACAACAATAACAATTACAAATGATGTGCAAAAATTTGTAGCAAATGATGTTGTGGTGTTTAGAAAAACAACATCTGATGGAGCGTTTTTACCTGACCCGAGATCCTATGATACAATTTTAAGTGGGGGAGATTTACAATTCTTCACAGCAAAAGGTGTTAATCCAGAAGAAATCGTTGTAGATGGAGATGGGTTTGTAACTCCAACAACATCTAAAGGACCAGAAGAACAAGTTCCAGGGCAAGTTTTAGATACTGTTGATATCAAAGTATTCCATAGACAAGGAAAAGGAGGAAGTGTCCTATCTAGTAATTCATATAACGCAGACGGAACACAGGTTGAATTTAGTTTTGGAATCCAACCACAAAACGAAGAAGGATTAATTGTACGTCTTGATGATATTATTCAAAACAAAAACACTTACAGAGTAGATTATAGACTAAAGAAAGTAAAATTTTTAAATGCTCCGGGAGCAAGTACATTTGTAAACATCATTAGCGTAAGCGGTAATGGTGAAAACATAGTTGAGTTTGAAGAATTTATAGGTGATGGATGCTCTGTACAATACGTAACTAAAGCAAGATGGTCACCAAACCTTGATTACTATGCAACAGTAGATGGTAAAGTAGTTGAATCTGTTTTAATCGCAAGCGATGATAGTGGTGCTGAAGATACAAAAGCTGTACTATTCTTTGGTAGTCCGCCAGCGGATCAAAGCGTTATTAATTTTGCAGTATACAGCAAAGCTGATAGCTTTAGTAAAATTGAAACACAAGAATTTGAAGGAGATGGTTCCACACTTAATTTCACTTTAGCTAAAACACCTTATAGTGCATTACCTAACAGCCATAACGTAATTGTAAAACAAGGAAACAGAATTTTAAATCCTGGTTACAATCAACAATTTATTGTAGAGGACGGTGTAAAAGAATACTTCTTAGAAATATGGCAACGCCCAATAGGTAGTTTTGATAATACTGATGTACTTGTCCTTTTAAACGGTAAAGTGTTATTGATTGCTACTGAATACAATATAAGACCTGCTAACAGCTCTTTGATACTTGAACCAGGTATAGGACAGCCAGGGGATAAACTAGAAGTCTTTATCAGAACAGATGGTGAATATGCTTTTGGAAGCGTTCAAGTTATCAATAATAATAACACATGGGTAGATAGTGGAAATGTATTGCAATTAAAGACTGCACCAGGCAATGGCGAAAAACTTACTGTATACACATTTAATAAACACGATTACATGGACTTTGAAAGACTCAACTATGATGTTGTTGCGAGATCAACGTTAAGTGTTGGATCAGATGATCATATACAGTATAATCATTTAAAAGCTGGTTTGGTAAAATTAAGAAATCCAGCAATTGACGCACAGTTTGTTTGGGTAATAGTAAACGGTATATTAAAAACACCAAGTGTAGATTACAAATTGACAGATGATAAGAAATTTATTAAGTATAACGGATCATTTGCAGATAATGACGTAATTGAATTGATACAGTTTAGTGCATCAGGACCAACTGAACCTAAATTTGGATTTAGTCAATTCAAAGATATCTTGAACAGAAATATTTACAAACGATTAGGTGACATTGCACCTTTAAAACTTGCAAAAGATCTTCTTGTTACAGATAAAGAAATTGTTTTAGATGATGCAAGCACAATTAGCTCTCCTGATAAGAATAGCAGTATTCCAGGGATTGTGTTTATAAACGGTGAAAGAATTGAATTCTTAATCAGACAAGGCAACACTCTAAGACAGTTACAAAGAGCTACATTCGGCACAGGCGCACCTGAAGTTCATTTTGCAGGAAGTGATGTGTATAATCAAGGAATTCAACAGACTGCACCGTATGCTGATAAAACTATTACAAATACCCTTGTAGGAGACGGATCAACCAGTGTATTTGAGTTAGGATTTACTCCAAAATCTGTAAATGAATTTGAAATATTTGTAGCTGGTAAGCGTCTAAGAAAGACGGCAATACAGTTATTTGATGCAACAAAAGATCAGGATAGTCCAGAAGCAGATGTTAATGCTCCAGCAGAATTTTCAGTCACAGGAAATACACCATTTGTAACTTTGTTAAATACACCAGCATCGGGTGTTAAGATACAAATAATACGTAGACAGGGCACTTTATGGGCAGATCCTGGAGTTTCACTTAATGATTCGGAAAGTTTGGTAGCACGTTTCTTTAAGGCAGAAAAGGTGGAGCTACCAAAATAAATACAGTTGTAGGAAAACATTATGATCGATAATTTAAAAGAACAAAACGGAGTTTTACTCCAAGGACATATAAAAATTCATAACCCTGAAACAGGTGAAATATTAGTGAATAAGCGTAACGCAATTCACTATGAAAACATGAGTATATCTTTAGCGGAAAGTTTGGCAAACGCTGGAGAAGGATTTATCTATCAGATGGCATTTGGTAACGGTGGTACAAGTATCGATCCTACAGGTATTATTACCTATCTAACACCAAACTCAACTGGTACAAATGCAAGTTTGTACAACCAAACATATATTAAGGTTGTAGATGACAGAAGCGTTAACAACACAGACCCTGCTCGTAATAAGATAGAATCTAGACATGTAAGCGGAACAAACTATACTGATATTCTTGTTAGCTGTTTGCTTGATTACGGAGAGCCACAAGGACAAGATGCTATTGATAATGCTACAAACTCAAATAGTTTATATGTGTTTGATGAATTAGGTTTAGTAAGTTACAGTCCATCAGGGCAAGGAAGACTGTTGACTCACGTAATTTTCCACCCAGTACAAAAGAGTTTGAATCGTCTGGTACAGATTGATTATACTGTTAGAGTACAAAGTTTATCAGGATTTAATGAATAATGGCTTATACTATAAATTACTCAGACAGCAATAAAGGTACTATATCAATTGAAGATAGTACAATCAACCAAGCTACCAGTTTAGACATACCTGGAAGAAATACAACAAGTTATGGATCTGTCATTGCAGAAAGTTTCTTACACTTATTAGAAAATTTTGCAAATAATGCGGCACCTAGAAATCCAGTACAAGGACAATTATGGTATGATAGTTCAACTGGTGTAAACACATTAAAATTATATGACGGTACAGGTTGGATTAACGCAAGTGGACTTAAAAAAGGAAACACTGCTCCTGATGTTGCATCAGCATTGACCGGAGACCTTTGGTCAGACACAGACAATAATCAGCTTTATATCTTTACAGGTTCTGGATGGACACTTGTAGGTCCAGAATACAGTGATGGTTTGCTTACTGGAGCAAAGCCTGTGATTGTTACAGGTAAAGATGAAATCAACTATACAGTATTACAAATTGAAGTAGGTGGTAATCCTGTTGCAATTTATTCAACTAAAAACTTTCAACCAAAATCAACTATTGTCGGCTTTAACATAATACAGCCAGGATTAAACTTATCTAGTGCTGATATTGGTGGAGCAGGAATTGGAAAATATTTAGGTACAAGTGAGAAAGCAGAAAATCTTGTTATTGGCGGAGTTTCTGTTGCATCTTCAAACTTTTTAAGAGGCGATGTAGCAAGCACATCAACAGAACAAATTACCATTAGCAACAACAAAGGTATTCAAGTTGGACAGGATGCTATTGTAACACTTGACGTTCAAGGCACGTCAGGAGTCATTACAAACCTTACTTCAGGTGCTCCTATTGACTTTAAGGTAAACAATCTAGGTACGCAAGCAAATGTAATTAGAATTGATTCAACTGAAAAAGTTGGAATTAATACATTATCACCTGCAGAAGCATTAGATGTTGCAGGTTCTATTCAAACAAGTAACAACCTAATTGTACAAGGAACAACAGATAGTGCAAGTATAGGAACTGGTTCTGTAAAAATATCAGGCGGTGTTGGAATTGCTAAAAAATTATTTGTAGGTACTGATTTGAATGTTGCTGGCACAAGCACCACAGGATCTATATTACCGAGTGCAACACAAACGCACAGTCTAGGGTCTAGTGATGCAAGATGGTCACAAGTACATGCAGTTGAATTTAGAGGTAACCTAATTGGTAACATTACTGGTACAGTTACAGGTGGCGCGGCAACTGCAAATAAACTTACAAGTGCAAGCACATTTGAAATTTCAGGAGACGTAAGTTCTAATCAGATTACATTTGACGGTCAAACAGGTGGTACTACAAAAGTTTTCACAACACAAATTAGTAACACTTTTATTGCAGACAAAAATTTAGCTTCATTACCAAACAATGATGATGAAATTATTATTAATAGAATTTCAGGTGATGAGACAGGTGTATTTAAAATATCTCAACAAGCGTTGGTTAGTTCAGTACCAGTTATTCCTGTAGGAACTATTGTTCCATTTGGTGGTGTAAGCACACCTGCAGGATGGTTACTTTGTGATGGTACAGAAGTAAGAATTGCTGATTACTTGAGTCTATATAATGTTATCCAGTATCAATTTAAAGACCAAAGCCAAGTTGCTTCAGGTTTCTTCGGACTTCCTGACTTTAGAGGTAGATTTCCACTTGGCGCAGATAACATGGGCGGATCAAGTGCTAACAGAGTAACTGATGTCAACGCTGATACGGTTGGACTTGGTTCTGGTGTTGAAAGTAGAGCAATTGATGTTAAAAACTTACCAGAACATGAACACGATTTAAGATCACCAAAAGGTGCACAATTTTATGTTATACTTGACGACAGTGGAACACAACAAGACGCAGACACTATTGTATACGATGCACCTACAGGAACAGGAGCAGGGCAAGCAAGAACTTCATCAGGAGGTGTGTTGAACAGACGTAACATTGCATACAATCAAAATACTGGAATAGAAGAATTTGAAACATTTGATATTACAGAACTTGGCACTCCGTATAATGTTATGAACCCGTTCTTAACAGTGAAATATATAATTTACACAGGAGTTGGGGGCTAATGGCATATCAAATTAATAAAACAAGCGGTGCTTTACTTGTAAATCTTGCAGACGGACAAATTGATACAGCGTCAACTGATATCACACTTATTGGAAAAAATTATTCAGGATTTGGTGAAGCAATAAACGAAAACTTTGTTAAGATGTTGGAAAACTTTGCAAATGCAAGTGCTCCTTCAAATCCGTTAGCAGGACAAATTTGGTGGGACACTGCTTCTTCAAGGCTTAAAGTTTACACAGGAACTGCCTGGACAACAGGTGGTGGACCAATTGTTGGACCAACACAACCAACAATGGTGGCTGGTGACCTTTGGATTAACAATGAAGCAAACCAGATGTACTTCTTTGATGGTACAGATTTAGAATTAGCAGGTCCTATTTACAATGCTTTCCAAGGACGCTCAGGACCACAGGTTGTAACTGTATTAGATGCAACTGGAACAAGTAGAACTATTGTAAAATACTGGGTTGGCGGAACACTTGTTGGACTGTGGAGTAAAATTTCGTTTGAACCGCAGAACATTGATACAATTCCAGGATTTACAGGAAACGTAGTAAAAGGATTTAATGTTGTAGATACAGATTTTGTTTTTGCAGGTACAGCAACTAAAACAGAATCATTGGTTGACCAACAAGGTAATGTTAGAACAGCTGGACAATTTTTAGCAAGTGACTCAGATGATTCAACAAGTGGTGCTTTAACTGTAAGAAACAATAACGGACTTACTGTTGGATTGACAGACAACCATGTGATAAAAGTTACAAACATCGGTGTTGTTGCAGAAAATAATGTTAGTGGTGAAGACTACACATTAAGAATGACAACCAGTTTAGGAAAAAGAGATAGTATTACAATCAAATCTACTGAAGGTAGAGTTGGTATTTTCAACACAAGTCCAACAGCAACCTTAGATGTTGGAGGTGACGTAAACATTACTGGTAATTTAACTGTAAACGGTACACAAACAATTATTGATGTTGACACTTTAAGGGTAAGAGATAAGCAAATTCAACTTGCTCGAGGTGACGATAGCACACTTTTAGATGATGCTGGTGTAGATGAAGCAGGTATTACAGTAGAATCTTCACAAGGCAATAAAGAATTCCTATGGAGAACAGCAACTAACGCTTGGACATCTAATGTAAGTGTTAATCTTACAGGGACAGCGAAATTAAAATATAATGGAATAGATGTTCTTGATGGAACAAGTGCTCCTGGTATTACATCAATTGGTAATTTGACTTCAGCAAATATTGGAAACATCAGTTTTACAGGCGGAGTAGGAATTACAACCGGAAGCACAGACTTAGGCGGCAATGGATTAGCTTTAACTTTAGCTGGTCCAATGAATTTTGTAAATCAAGTTAGGTTGAAAAACGTTGCAGATCCTGTAGCAGACCAAGATGTTGCTACAAAGAACTATGTTGACAGCAGAATTGATTTAGAAGTATTACCACTTACATTAGATATTACAGGATTGGGTACAGGAGCAACATTACATTCAAACATTAGTACAATTATTAATGATATTGCTCCAGCAGTCAATAAAAGAAACGGAACTGAAGCAAGAGTTCACTGTACATCCACTGTAGGTGCAACAGCAACGCTTTCTGCGGCTAACTTAAATGCAAGTTTCAACAAAGATTTGGAAGTTGTGCAGAAATTAGACGGTAGTGGAAATGATGATGGGTCAGCATCTGTTATTGGTGATGCAACATTTAACGATGTTACTGGTGCAATTACGTCAACAGTAGCAAGATCATTGAAATTATTTAGGGTAACGAACGGCGCTTGGGGCTATGTGCAAGACCTAACTCCGGGCAATTTAGTATAAATACATGTAACACACGATTAGGGGTTAATAAATGGCGTACATAATAAATTTAACGAATGGCACACAGTTAACTTCGGTTGAAGATGGAACTATTGACCAAAGCACAACGCTTAAATTAGTTGGTAAAAACTATGCTGGTTATGGGGAAATACAAAACGAAAACTTTGTCCATTTGCTTGAGAATTTTTCAAGTGCAAACCAACCTGCAAGTCCGTTGTCAGGACAGATTTGGTTTGATAGTGCAGTAAAAAAACTTAAATTTTACGACGGAACTAAATTCAGAACTACAGGTGGAGCAGAAGTATCCACAACACAACCGGTTGGTTTAACAACAGGTGATTTTTGGTGGGATACAAACAATAACCAATTATATGCACAAAACGCAAACGGTGGATTTGTCCTAATCGGTCCACAATCAATTGGTGAAACAGTTTCTGCAATGGTCACTGGAATTGTACGTGACAGTAACCAGGTAAACAGAACTATTATTAAAGGTACAGTTGAAGATGGAGTTGTATTTGTTGTAAGTAACGCAGAATTCACAATCGATTCAACAGATCCAAACAATGTAATTACAGGATTTGATGTAATTAGACAAGGTGTTACACTTAGAAATACAACAGCGGCCACTAATGGTGTTACAGCGACAGCTCATAGATTCCATGGTACTGCAACAAACGCAGAAAAGTTAAATGGATTACCTGCAAGTGATTACGCTATTGCAGGAAATGCAAACTTTACAAGCACAGTTAGATTAGCAGATGACGGATTGACTGTTGGAGCGGCGAACGATCTTAAAATTTCCATTGAAAATGGAGATCAAGGTTTAATTGAAAATACCACAGGTACAAAAATTAAATTTAAGGTTAAATCATCAGGTGGTGTAGCAACAGAAGTTGCAGAATTCCAAGCAACTGGACTTATTCCTGTTACGACTACAACATTTGATATAGGTGATGTAAACTATAAATGGCGTAATATATATGCTACCAACTTTAATGGGTTGGCTACAAACGCAATTAACCTACAAGTAGGAGCCAATTATAGAACAGGTGACGTAAATGCAACAAATAATACTGTTGCAGTAAGAGATTCAAGTGGTAATTTAGCGGCAAACGTATTTAACGGTACATCAACAAGTGCAAGATACGCTGACTTGGCTGAAAAATACGTAACAGATAAAGAATATCCAGTTGGAACATTAATGATGATAGGCGGAGATGCAGAAGCAACAGCATGTGAAAATGAACATGGCATTTGTATTGGTGTAATTAGTACTAAACCTGCCTACTTGATGAACTCAGAAGCAGAAGGACAAGCCGTAGCCTTAGTCGGAAGAGTGCCAGTAAGGATCACAGGTCCGGTAAATAAAGGGGAGCCTGTGCATGTAGCAGAGAACGGTACAGCAAGTGTTGAAGGAAAAGGAGACATGATTGGTATTGCTCTTGAAAGCAACGACAGGCACGAAGAGACATTAGTTGAATGTATTTTGAAGTTATAAAATAAAGGAAGTAAGATGGCAGTAGGCGATACAATTACCGCGGCAAGATATAATATTATCCGTGCAAGAATAGCCGCAGTCCTAGGACTAGGAGCTGGTGACGAAGGATACGGTCAAGCAGTTCAAAGTTCTACAGTCTCAGCAGGAACTAATATCACTGCAACTCACATGTTAGCTTTATATAATGACATGGTAAAATGTAGAATTCACCAAACAGGTTCTACACCAACAGAGATCGTTGTACCTGTGGTTGGAGATACTGTAGAGGATAGTAACGCAACATCTAAAAAAGGTTATGCACAATACGAAACATTAAGTAATACTTGTCAAGCGGCAAGGTTAAATGTTGACGCAGGTGAATTAGGCTTGCAGTCAGGTACTTCTAGCTCAAGATCTTCTTCATGGTCAGATGATATCAATCATATCTTTACAGTGACATTTGGCGGATATTCGGTCACAAACGGTGACGGTTCAACAACCGTAATAAGCGGCGAAAATCATATGCGTGTATTTTTTAATGCAGGCGGATCAATTAATATTAGCGGAACAATAGGGTCAGGTAACACAACTATTAATAACGACTGGAGAAACTTGATGTCTGCTGTTGGAACAGTAGTTTTTGATAGAGATAACACAAGTAACGGATCAGAAGGTACATCCACTGGTTTTGTAAACTTACCAGGAAGCTATACAACTATTTTTAATAAAAATGCAAGTGCTTACAGTGCAAACGATTACTTAATCGAAGCATATAAGAGTGGAGCAACTTTATATTTTAGAGTGACTTTTAACGAAGACAAAGGACCAAATCCAAATTTTGACGAAGCCGTAACTGCTACAACAACAAGCACAGCTCAGCTTAATCGTCCAAATAATACTAATTCGGTCAACATACCAGCACCAACTTTCGTAACAACAGATAATTTATAAGTTAAATAGTTATACATTAACTTGGAGTATAACTATGGACGAAGCATTAGAAAAAGCTCTTGACTTTTCTAATTATATGGTTACGTTTAACAACCAAAAGAGAATTATTCGTGAAGAATACGAAAATGATCTCATAATCTATGAAAATGGTGGCAAGTTTTCTATATCAAGAGAACTTTTGTCTTTTGTTGGACACTTATGTGATTCTGCAAATACCAAAACTGTTTTGATAGACGATAATGATAATCCTATACTAATTGAAGATTTGCAAAAATTCATGCATGACATGAGACTCCAGTATCTTGAAGTATCTACAAAGTATTATGAAAAATACAAAAAGATGATAGAAAAGAGAAATGTGGAAAGTTTAGTTGATGTCTAATGGAGTACTATGTTTTGCAAATAACAACGGCAAGATCAATTATATAAAACAAGCTGTATTTTTGGCAAAAAGAATAAAACGACATTTAGACGTGCCTACGTCTATTGTAACTTCCACGCCTAATCTTATCAACAAAACTGACCGCAAATTTTTTGATAAGATCATAGAAATTGATGACGAAAACATTAATACAAAAAGATATTACAACGGTTCTTTACATCATAGTAATTTAATTTTTAAAAATAACGGTAGATGTCAAAGTTATGATTTATCACCATACGATAACACGTTAGTTATGGATACAGATTATGTGATTTGTAATAGTGACTTGCGACATGCTTTTACTTCGATAAATGATTTTCAAATTTATCAAAAAGGCACTGACTTATGTCCATGGAGAAAGTTTAAAGAATTTGAATACCTTAATGACACAGGTATAAAATTTTACTGGGCTACTGTATTTTGTTTTAAAAAATCTGAAAATACAGAAATGTTTTTTTCATTGCTAAAACATATCGAAAAAAATTGGATACATTACAGTCGTGTATATAATTTGGCAGATAGAAACTTTAGGAATGATCATTTGTTTAGCATTGCAATACATATGATGAATGGGTTTAGCGAAGGCAGTTGGGCAAAAGAATTGCCTGGAAAAATGTTTTACACACTTGATAGAGATTTCTTAAAAAATATAGACGACTCAAAACTTACGTTCTTAGTTCAAAAAGAACATTACCTTGGAGAATATATTCTAACAACCACTTATAATAGTAACGTACATGTAATGAATAAATGGAGTTTAGGGGAAAAAATAAATGAGTAAAGGATATATTATGGTTGCTATGGGCGATAATTATGTCCTACAAGCATGTTTATGTGCGATGAGCATCAAAAAGACACAATCTATAAAAAACATTTCTCTTGTTACAAGTGATAAAGTACCTAATGAACACAAAAATTTATTTGATAAAATTATAGAAGTTCCGTGGCACGATAAACACTCAAAAAGTTTCTATAAAACAGAGCATAGATGGAAAGTATTTCATTTAACTCCATATGAAGAAACAGTAGTGTTAGATACAGATATGTTATTTTTAACAGACATTAGTCATTGGTGGAAATATTTTGCAAAAAATGATGTAGGTTTTATAACAAATGTATTAGATTACAGGAGCAATTTAATTACAAGTGATTTTTATAGAAAAACTTTTACTGCAAATGATCTTCCTAACATTTATGTTGCATTTCATTATTTTAAGAAAAACCAAAAGGCTCTTGATTATTACAAATTATTAAATATGATCTGTGATAATTGGGAAAAGTTTTACAAAAAATATGTACCAAAATTAACACCTGAAATGTCAAGTATGGATGTCAATCATGCTATTGCTTTAAAAATAAGCCAAATAGAAAATTATCAAAGCACAGCTTCGATAAACTTCACACACATGAAAAGTAAAGTACAAGGATGGGAAAATAATTCAGATAACTGGACAGACATAGTTCCTTATTATTTTACAGATGATAAAGAATTAAAAATAGGAAATTATTTGCAGACAGGTTTATTTCATTATACAGAAAACAGTTTTGCTAAAACAGTAGGAGAAGTTTATGGAACACACTAGGGTAAACACTCCTCAATATGTATGCTTTAATCAAAAGTCTGGAGAAATCTACAGTATAGGTGCATCTATAGAAGAAGGGTATCAATATTTTGAAGTTTCCTTAGAAGAAGTTTTACCAATTAAAACTTTCAAAGAAAAGATGACAGATTATATTGTTGCTTTTGATCGTAATGATAAGAAGTTTGTACTTAAGAAAAATATCTATGTACAACATGAAGCAAAATTCATTGAAATTAAACCAGTTGACGAATCAATCATTTACGATCTGTTATTGACGGTTGACAAAGTTACCAAAAGATGTTATATTACTACGGGTATTGAACTATTAGATACAATGAAAACTACAAATGTTGATCTACAAAAAGAAATAAGTTTTAGTTTTACAAAAAAAGGTGACCCCCATATTTTGTATGAACAACTTACATTTAAGATTGCATCGAACGAATCTAAACCTTTAAATATAAAAGGACCATACAGTGTTTACGCTAATTGCGATATGGCGACTTGTATGTATAAGGAGATAACATGAAGGTAAAAATTGCAGAATTAGATATAATTTATTTGAGTTATGATGAACCTAATGCAGAAAAAAACTATGCAGACCTTTTAAGTAAAGTTCCGTGGGCAAAACGTGTGCATGGTGTAGAAGGGTCAGATGCGGCACACAAAGCCTGTGCTAAATTATCAGAAACAGATAGATTTGTAACAGTCGACGGCGACAACACAATTCGTCAAGATTTTATAAACCAAGTTTTAGACTTTGATGAGCATACAGATCTTGAGCATAGCGTAATCAGTTGGTGCGGAAAGAATACTATCAATGGATTAATGTACGGCAATGGCGGACTAAAATGTTGGCCAAAGGAATTCGTGTTAGGCATGAAAACACATGAAAATGCAGACCCAGATAATCCACATGCACAAGTAGACTTCTGTTGGGATATTAATTATATCCAACAAAATAGTTGTTATTCAAATGTACATAATAACGAAACACCACACCAAGCATGGAGAGCAGGATTTCGTGAAGGTGTCAAGATGGCATTAGACAGAGGAGTAAAACCTACCAAGGAAGAATTTCTTGCAGGACATTGGAAGAACCTTCATAGGCTATGGATATGGCTTATGGTTGGTGCTGATGTTAAAAACGGAATGTGGGCAATTTACGGAGCAAGAGAAGGACTCAACATGACAATGTTAAGTGACTGGGATTACACACAAGTTAGAGATTTTGAATATTTAAATGAGCTTTGGGGAGGTAGAGATGAGCTTCCTGATGATGTTTTACACAGTGAAATTTTTAGTCTTGGAGACCAGCTTACAAACAGATTAGAACTACCAATCGCTGTCCAACCATTGAACGAAGAGCAGAGTGCATTTTTTAAAACTGTTTATCAGAATCCAAGCCGTAGTGCAGACCAACAGTTTATAGACAGAGAGTAATATGGAATACGCAGATCCTAAAAAAGTTAAAGAAAAACTAGATAGCGTAGGTTGTGGTTTTTGTTTAGCAAAATGGACACAGGTCACTATTCATTTAGGTTCTGGTTTAAATCATAGTTGTCATCATGTAAGAGCTCATACTATTCCAGTAGAAGAAGTAAAGAAAAATCCTAACGTATTGCATAATACAAGGTTTAAAAAAGATAGACGTAAAGAAATGCTATCAGGAGAACGTCCGAGTGAATGTGATTATTGCTGGAGAATTGAAGATAACACAGATAAATTTAGTGACAGAGTTTGGAAAAGCCGAGATGAATTTAGTTGGCCAATGTTTCATAAAATTTCTAAGTCTACAGGAAACGAAGACTTTTATCCAAGGTACGTTGAAGTAAGTTTTTCAAACGTATGTAACTTTAAGTGCGGATATTGTGGTCCTGCTTTTAGTAGTAAATGGATGGATGAAATAAAACAACATGGTCCGTACACATTTAGTATGATTAATTGGAGATATAACGAACCAAACGAATATCAAACACAAATACCCGAAAGAGAAGATAATCCCTATATAGAAGCATTTTGGAAATGGTTCCCTGAAGCAGTTAAGCATATGACTACGTTTAGAATAACAGGAGGTGAGCCTCTTTTAAGCAAACACACATTTAAGGTAATAGATTACTTAATTGAAAATCCACAGCCAAATTTAGAATTTGCAATCAATAGCAATGCTTGTCCACCTGGAAATATGTGGCAGAAGTTTGTAAAAAGAATAAAAATGTTACAGGATAAAAAATGTATTAAAGAATTTACATTATTTGTAAGTGCAGAAGCAAAAGGTAAGCAACAAGAATATAGTAGATTTGGAATGGACTGGGGATTATTTGTTGATAACGTAAAACATTATTTAAAAGAAACAAGAACTTATGATAAGACGGGCCACTATGATTATGATGCTGTACAATGTAGAATGAGCGTAATGGCCGCATTTAATATTTTTAGTTTTCCTACCTTTTTACCTTTTTTAAAATATGTGCTAACACTTAAACAGCAATTTAAAAATAGAGTAAGTGTTGATATTCCTTTCGTAAGGAATCCAGGATTTTTAGATGGAAAGATAGCAACCAAAGCTATGGTAAAAAAGTTTTTATTTCCGTGTGTGGATTTTATGGAACAATACCAAACATTTAATGATGAAGGCTCTGGTAACGGATTTTCTTACAGGGAAATTGACAAGCTGAAAAGAATCATAAAAGATCTTAATCATAGATTAGCTAATCCAAAAGAATTTGAACAGATAGCAATTGAAGGTCGAAGAATGTTTTTTGAATATGTCAAGCAGTATGATAAAAGACGCGGCACCAATTTTATGGAAACATTTCCAGAACTTCAAGACTTTTTTAGAGAATGTAAATCATGTATGATATAGTTTTTATAAGTTATCACGAACCTAATGCAGAAGATAATTTTGAAAGTTTATATAATCGTTTTAACAAGGTAGGAGTGTATGGTGAAAGAATTAAACGTGTAAAAAATGTAAAAGGTATACATAATGCACATGTTCAAGCATCTAAATTAGTAAGTACTGATTATTTTTTTGTTGTTGATGGAGATGCTGTTATTGTTGATGACTTTGATTTTTCTTATACGACAGAAGATATAGATACTGTACATGTTTATAGATGCATGAACCCAATTAATGATTTAGTATACGGATACGGCGGCGTAAAATTATTTCCTACAGTGCTTACAAAAAATATGGATACTACTACTAATGATATGACAACAAGCATTTCAAATAATTTTAAAGTTTTAGATCAAATATCTAACATCACAGCATTTAACACAGATCCGTTTAACACATGGAAGAGTGCATTTAGAGAATGTGCAAAGCTGTCAAGCAAGACTATTGACAGGCAAAAGGAGGATGAAACAAATGAAAGACTTAAGACTTGGACAACCGTGGGACATGATAGAGAGTTTGGTGAACATGCGATTCGAGGTGCTAGGGCTGGTGTGGAGTTTGGCCTTTCTAACAGCTTTAATTTAGGAAGAATAAATGATTTTGATTGGTTAAAGGAGAAGTTTAATGGAAACACATGAACTTTTAGATAGATTAGAAATAATATATCCTACTTCTTCTTTTATTGCAGATTTAAGGAAAGCGATTGTAAGCAATGATCAATATGCATTATTTAGATTAATACAAGGCAAAAAAGATACACAGTTTATTGAAGCATTAAGAAAGTTTAAACACGATAAAAGTTTTGATACCGACTGTATAAGCAGAGGTCAATTACAAAGTAAAATTTGGTTGTTGACAGAATTAAGCAAAAAGTGTACCGATCTAGGTACAGTATTTTTGTGTGCAGGTTGGTATGCAACATTGGCTACTATGATTTTTGAAAGCAAACTTAAAGTTAATAAAATTAGGAGTTTTGACATTGATGAAACATGTGTAAAGATAGCAGAGACTTTTAATTTTCCGTGGTATCAAAAGGAATGGAAATTTAAAGCACTTACACAGGACATTATGGACATAGATTATAATGAACATAAATGGCAATATTGGTCGAATAAAAATAACAGAATGAGTTACCCTATTGTAGAAAAACCTGATACAATCATTAATACCAGTTGTGAACACATAAAAGATTTCAAAGAATGGTATTCTAAAATACCAAAAGGTAAATTAATTGTTTTACAAAGTAATAATTTTTTTGAAGTTGAAGAACATGTAAATTGTGTAAATGATTTGGTTGAATTTGCAGAAATGTCTCCTCTTACAGAGACCTTATATGAAGGTGAATTAGAGTTAGTAAAGTATAAAAGATTTATGAGAATAGGTATCAGGTAATGTACAAATTAGAAGACGTTAGACAGATACATTTAGAAATTACACAAAAATGCCAAGCCGCATGTAGCATGTGTGATAGAAACATTAATGGTGGAGAATTAAATCCACATCTAACTCTTGCTGAACTTAAACTAGATGATATAAAAAGAATATTTAAACCTACTTTGATTAAGCAATTACAAGCAATGCAACTATGCGGAAATCACGGAGACCCAATTATAGCAGAACACACTCTTGAGGTTTTACAATATTTTAGAGAACACAATAAGGATATGTGGTTAAGCATGAATACTAATGCAGGTGCAAGAGAAGAAGAGTGGTGGAAATCTTTAGCGGAAACTATCGGTAGAAACGGAAATGTTATTTTTAGTGTCGATGGTTTAGAAGATACAAATCATCTGTATAGACAAAATGTTCAATGGAGCAAAGTTAGAAGAGCAATGAAAAGTTTTATTGAAGCAGGCGGCAGAGCTAGATGGGACTTTTTAGTTTTTGATTTTAACGAACACCAAGTTGATGAAGCACGTAAATTAAGTGAAGAATGGGGATTTGAAAAATTCATAGTAAAGAAAAGTTCTCGTTTTATTACAGGACATGTTACAAAGAAAAAAGACGAACATCAAGCTATAAACAGGAAAGGTCAAAACACAACATTAATTAAAGAACCTAAATCAAAAGAAAATAAGAATGAAGTTTATAGTGCTATGGACAAACTTGTAGAAAAATATGGAAGTATGGAAAACTACTACGAAGTATCAGAAATTAGTTGTAGGGTAAAACCAACCGGCAGTATATATTTGAGTGCAGAAGGGTTGGTTCTTCCGTGTTGTTGGACAGCAGGTAGAATGTATAAATGGTGGCATAAAGATCCTAAGGTAGAACAAGTTTGGCAGTTTATAGATCGTGCGGGAGGCAAAGAAGCTATTAACGCTTTGAATGTGGGTCTTGAAGGAGTTTTTTCAACAGGAATTTTTGAAATGATTGAAGACAGTTGGTCTATTAAAGGTTGTGGTAACGGCAGGTTAAAAGTTTGTGCAATGAAATGTAGCAAACAGTTCGATGTTGTAGATAGCCAATATCAGTAAAGATAAGTACATATATAATGGCAGATAAAAAATTACCCTCAGATACATTTTGCGTACTTCCCTGGATACATCTAAGCAGTAGACCAGATGGTAAAATGCGTACCTGTTGCACATCAAATGCAAGTTCGGTACAAGATCCTGATTCAAATAAAAAGATAGGCGGCGGAGAAGTTGGTGTCGTAAAAAATGATGACGGCATCCCTGCAAATTTTAATCACACTACTTTAGAAGAAGCATGGAATAGTTCATATATGCGTAACGTAAGAAAGATGATGTTGCGTGGAGATATGCCAGCGTCATGTTTGAAGTGCTATAAAGAAGAAGCGGCAGGACATTTGTCTAAACGAAACTGGGAAACAGAATACTGGGGGCATAGATACGACATAGATGAATTAGTATCGGAAACAAAAGAAGATGGAAGTATACCACCTAAGATTAGGTACATTGATTTGCGTTTAGGTAGTAAATGTCAATTGAGTTGTGTAATGTGTTCACCACATGATAGTACAGGTTGGATAAAAGATTGGAAGGCTATTAACCCTAAAATACAAAATGAAAAATTAAAAAACACAAGTGCCTGGGATAACAAAGGACAAAATCACGGAGCAAGTTATAATTGGCATAAGAATAATCCAAGATTCTGGAAAGACCTAATGGATCAAATTCCTCACATGTATCAATTGTATTTTGCAGGTGGAGAAAGTTTAATTATTGATGAGCATTATGAATTACTAGAAGAATGTATTAAAAGGGGACATGCAAAAAATATAGAATTAAGATACAATTCAAATGCTGTAGAATGGCGTGATGATTTATTTGATCTTTGGGCAGAATTTAAGCGTGTGAGATTTCATTATAGTATAGATGCTTACGGAAGGCAGAATGATTACATAAGGTTTCCTAGCCAATGGGAACATCAAGAAAAAGTATTTTGGCAACTGGATAACACAGCACCACAAGTTGAAGTAACAACAGCAACAACCATTATGGCATTGAATGTTGCTTACATACCTGAATTTATTCAATGGAAAGTAAATGCAGGTTTTAAAAAGTTAAACAGTTGGCCATTAGGTGCAGGAGGTGTAAACATGCATTTTGCATATTGGCCGCCTCAACTTAATGTGAAAGTCTTACCAGAACATATTAAAAAACAAATAAGTGCAAAATATGAAAATGAATTCTATCCATGGGTAGAAGAAAACTGGCAAAAGTTTACAGGAGTTAAGGAAAACAATATTACTAAAGAACAGTTTCTTAATGCTCCCTACGGGTTAAAGCGATATAAAGGAATAATAAACTTTATGAATAGTGAAGATTGGAGTGCAAGGTTACCAGAAACAAAAGAATATCTTAACCTTGTAAATGAAAGGCGTGGCTGGACGGAAGAATTTCCTAAAGTGTTTCCTATTTTAAAGGATATACTGTAATGCTGTATGCTAGAATAGATTTAGCAAAAACAGATTATGAAGTTTTAGAAGATAAGAAGATTCTTAGAAAAAAACCTATAGAAAAACTTAATAAGATATATTACCAATATTGTAAGTACAAAAAATTTCCTAGCGTGATGCCTTTGTTTGATTCAGAGTATGAAAAGAATGAAGTTATAGGATATTACCATAATGGAGAATTGGTTGCTTTTAGTATAATGATACTGCATGATAAACATAATGTAGAAGCATTTCAATTTGCTTGGGATTACGCAAAGCCTAAATTAGCTTTAGGAATAAAAAGTCTTAAAAGTGAATGTGCATATTATAAGAAGCGTGGATTTAAATTTTTGTATTTAGGAGAAGCACATGAATACAAGAAAAAAATTAAGGGTTTTGAAATCTTAGGACCTGCTTAAAACGCTTTCTTTATATTCTGGATCCCAATTTTTATAATAGTTTTTCTTTTCAAGTATTTTTCTTGCATCTAGTATTTTCTTTTTAGGCTGTAATAATACTAAAGCCCAAGTACCTTGATTCAAAATGTAACCAGAAACTGTTTCTAGATCAGTTGGATGATCTTCTAAAGCTAGATATCCTCTTTCAGCTAAGAATCCTTTGTTACAATTTTCAACAACTTCTGATAATTGTTCCGGTGTTATATGTTCAGGTTCAGTACCTAGTACAATAACTTCTTTGCCTTTAGGCCAATGATATGTGTAATTTTCTAATTCTGCTGTAAAATATTCGGGCATGGTAATTTGATATTTGTTTGCTTCTAATCTGCAAGTTAAAACTTTACCTTCAACCCATGCTTGTTTTGCAAAAGGACAAGCTGGTAAGTCATTAAATTCTTTTAGATTTACACTTAATCTTTCAGTAATCCATTTACCTATATCAGATTCCATGGTCAATTTGGCCACCTTTACGTTTTACATCTAAAGTTAGACAGTGCCAGCCACCGTCCCAAAAGAAGCTATGACGCAATGGACACACTATGGGTTCCATACCATTCTTTTTCAAGTTATCAAGTAGATAAGGGTTGCTTGTGTTAACAACAACGTGCCTGTCGTCTATCACAAGACAATTAACATCAAATATAGTTTCCTCAACATATCCTGTCCAGTTACCTAATATGCCTTCAACAAAATGAGTGAATTCGTCATTATCTTCTTCTCCAGGAACCCACCACTTGCCTTGGTTTTTATATCTAAGTCTACTCCATTTTTTTACATTATCCCAATTAGGATCATCAAACCATATAATTTTCCAGTCAGCAAATACATGTTCATACCCTTTAAGATCATGAGATGCAATTACAAGTCCAGGTTTCAACACACTGAAAATAGAATCATTGTGTCCACCAATTGTAATTTTTTTAAACTTGTATTCTGGACACTTATCGGCTAAGAATTCTTCAACAACAGACGGCACTTGCCAAGTATCTACAAGACACGTCTTTCCGATCCTTGTTAATGTAGGACTGCAAAAACCATAAAGTTTTTCATTTGCTCTAGCCTTAGCCATATTTTCTTCATTTGGTTCTAAGTGATTTTTCCTACACCAGTTTCGTAAGTTTAAATCACTTCTTGTAAATCCTTGATGTCCTTCAATAGAAATATCAACATTATCTTTACCAAACCATTCTTGGTACACGGGTATAAGATTTTTTGTTGCGAAGGTACTTGGGTCAGTCATTAATAATTTGTTTCCCATCACTACTCCGTCATCTCTTGGTTGTAAAGGAGGATTAGGAATTAGGCTATGACTGATAGCTGTTGTAAGAAAAGAACTATCGTGAAGACCGTCTTCGCCTACATTCTTTTTATATCCAAGTTCGCCATTAACGTTTACATAATCTAAAATACTCTTTTTGTAATCAAGTTTGCTTATGTCAGGTTGATACACCTTTATATTATGGCTTTGCATTGTAGTTTTAAAATTATCTAAGTCTTCGTGTGTTTGGTCAATAATTTTCTTTAATGCACTTTTAATTCTGTCATTTTTTACATCATTAAAAAATGAACTGTCATACAAAGTTCCAACAACTAATTCTTCTAATGGTTGGAATTCGTCCCAACTATTAATCGTGTTTGACATCTGGATAGTCCCTATATAGTGCGTGTTGAATTGTTTCTTGGTCTACATACTGATTAAAATTTACATGTGCAACGTCAACATCGTCTTTGTTTTCTAAAATATTTGTCATAGCATCATCTAAATCTTGCATGGTCTTGAACTCCATTACTATATGGAATTCAGGTAGATCCATACTTCTAAAGCCCAATTTCATACGTGTAATCTTGTAATCATGCATTTTATTCATAGATACAAGCTGATCTAAAAATAACTGCATTTTAGATACAAACATGTCTGGCTTGCAGTGTTGTTTTACATCTGCCCAAATGTGGTAGTAGTTCATATATGCGTTTTCCCAATGCTTTTTTTATATAAGTATATTTAACTATGCATTTAATGCCATTGAAGCAGAAGTGAGTAATGAAAGATCTATTACAGTATTCTAGACCACAAAGTATGTATGACTCTGAGGTACACAGATTCATTGGAGACATAACAAAAAGTGGAGATAATTTTGGAGATGATCCTGATACCTTATGGCAAGATTTCAAGGATAAGTTTCACGCATGGTTATTGGACAGTAAATTAAACAACGCAAAAAATTTAGATAAATTTCCTGACAGAGATATCATTACAGGTGTTACACAATATATTGATGATATCTACCAAGCAAAAAAGTTTGTTAAGGTGTTACCAAATGAATACAAGTATCATTGGAGATTATATGGCGATGTTAACACAGTAGAAAGTTATTATTTCCTAAAGCCTGGTAATAATTTAATTTTAAGTTTGCCCTTTCCTGCCTATGGC
>CEVG01052410.1_pt1 | contig 50824 bp, 47 predicted proteins | sample 356511 | NCBI WGS metagenome assembly CEVG01 (sample SAMEA2623426, study PRJEB7988) | marine metagenome | biome: marine biome (ENVO:00000447); feature: surface water layer (ENVO:00002042); material: "saline water (ENVO:00002010), including plankton (ENVO:xxxxxxxx)" | depth 5 m | reverse complement strand
TTCTACTGATGGTATACCTTGCGCAAAAAACTTGACAAGATTCGTGTCGGTTACACCTGGTTGCAACCACTCTGCTTTAGCCTCTACAATGTTAACGACTGGGTTTGTCTTACTAATTGGTCCCTTGCAGTCTATCTGATCTTTCTCAAGATCATCAGGAGTATGCACTCCATAAATAATTGAATGTAAACTTACTGCCTTGTTATATAAAAACCCACCATTTAAAAGCTTTGGTACATCTGCATGCTTTACTCGATCACCGGTCCAATTGCCGCAATATTTAAACGCATTTTTTATATGGTCGGGCGTGTCGTCAGGTAAGTTTTCATTTAAATTAATTGCATAACCAGAAACTGCTGTACCATCTTCTTTGGCATAACTTGCCCACGGCAACAAAGCATCTGAACGCTGAACTATATTATCGTAAATAAGATCAATGTCTTCAAGAGCATCATCGTCCGGAAGATTTTCTTCTCCAATGATAAGCTTATGAATGTTTGATCGATCATTCAGATCGTGATATTTTCTAATTTTATTCATCAAGCCTATCAATTTATCTCTGTTGTTTGCCATTAAAACAACTCCTCGATTTGCTGTAGATTAGTCGGCACAACTAGTCTTGTCCCCTCTGGCAATTGCATTCCCCAACCTATATCAGACAATGCTGCTATTGCCCACCATAAACTAGGCTCACCCATGTATTGAAAAGCAACTTGATCAAGCCGTAATGAACTTCCAATGACAATAACCCGAACTGAAATTCTGCCTTCATCAAAAGCACGACGAAGTCTTATTGCGGCCTTGTTTGTCTCTTTTGTGCTTCCGCCTTTGATTGTTCTATCGTTTCTATATCTCATTTTACAACTCTAGTTATTCGTCTAATAATCCGCCGTCATGGACAGATCGAGAAAGATTACCTACTTTATATACCGGTGCACGATTGAATCCATCAGCATCAATACCAGGAGTAATATCGTGTATTGGATTAAAACCAAGTGTAATTTTGCATCCCATAGGCGCGCGTGATCCAGGAGTAATATCCCAGTTATACGTGCCTAACTGCCAATCAATCTGCAGATTATCGATAAATCCGGCCATACCTTCACCAGAATTGTTATGGAATGCACGCGTTACAGTGTTGCCTTTTATAAAATCAAGTTTTTCAAACGGTGCATCGGGTGATGCTGTTACTATTTTTTCAATTTCAGACAATCTTATGGCAAAACATATCCCCCCGGGGGCATTTTTAGATGGTTTTAGTAATTTTTCTTTAGTCGCTTGCCTTTCTTCTGTATCAGGAAGCTCCATGGAACTGGTGGTACCAGTATTGCGCGATACTCCCATATCGTTAATACCCTGCTTCAGGGTCATGAATGAAATCCTATTACCAATACTTTCTTTGACTACCCAAACACGTACTCCACTTACTTTTATTTTTCCGGATTCTTGCCATTTTTCAGAGGCTTCGAATCCAATAATTTTAAATGTATCACCGGTTACGATAGTATCTGTTATAGTTTCCTCTTCACGATCTTCTCTAATTGTCGAGCGTGTTGTAAAGACTTCCTGGTTTAAAAACTGAGGTTTTGCCGGGACGCCGATAATATGCTTTGTCTTTTTTATCGTGGGTGGAATAACTTTTGTTCCGGGTGTAGCGATTTTACCAAAACTAGAAATCCGACCTGGGCTTATTTCTATAATATCTCCCTGGGATAACACAGCTGCGTTTGTTTGAAAGGAAAGAGTCATTGGTCTAGAAAACCCACCATCATCTGTTGGGGTCAACGTATCTCTCCAAGTCGGATCGATTTGTTTGGTCTTTACAGCTTCTGCACTAGAATCTGCGTTTATATCAAACCCATCATCAAATCCAACGCCTATCAATCTAGCCGCAGAGGCGTTAGAATAGTTGTTAGTAAGAATATCACCTATCCTCATTCTTACCATTGGAGACGCTGTTTGTATCTGTGAAAACGGCATATAAAATTTATCTTCACCGTTAATAAGTTGGGTACCCTTGGAAAACTGTGGATACATAAGAGTAACAAGCTTGTTTAATTTCCAGTAAAGCATATCCATATCTTCTTTAGAAAACGCAATCATTGTGAAAGAAACACCAATCGATCTAGATGATGACTCATATGTTTTTACCGGCTCGATTCTTCCTAGGCCGGTGGTAGAACCGTAAGTCGCGGTGAAGCCGTCACTTAATGTATCAAGAAACGCATGAAATGAGATAATTTCATTTGTGCGCATATCTTTAATGTAGAACGGCATATATTCTTGCTCGAGCACTGCCTCCACTTGTGCGGCTTGTGCGTTGGTTAGTTTTCTATCTGCTCCTTGAAATTGATCTGCTCCACCGGCTGCAGTCTCGGACACGCCCGATATAAACACGTCTGGCTCGCCAATTTGCTTTCGGAAATTTCGAAAAGACTTTGGAATCAAAAACATGGATGGAGAAAAGCGCACAGAGCCAGGATTCATCGAAAGACCACCCCACTCAGCACGAGTTTTGTTGAATATTGCAGGTCCACCGGAGTGCTGCATTTTCATAGTAAACTGACCAATTGCATTATCGCCAAGATTCACCATAGTAATAAAAAACCTAAAGTTAGCTTGGTGCCGTAGTTCCATAAAATACTCTATGAACGCTAGTTCACCTTCTCCGGTTGGATCAGGAGCTGCAGAAAGGGCAGATTTTCGAGCTATCTGTCGATAAAGATTAAAAAAGAACCCAGCAGACATTGGATCTTTAAGAGCAGAAATAGTTGTCTGCAAAGAACCAATGAGATATGATGGAACAAAAGATACTATATCCCCGACCTTAAAGTCTTTTACTGTGAAATTTGTTTTTGTCTGTATTGGTTTGTTTATGCCCATAAAATTCATTACAAATTCAACCAAACGTGGACCAGATAATAAATCTTGTACGTTAGGAATCCCAAGAAGCTCCAATATATCGCCGGTTTTTTGCGCACCATCGCCAAGAAATTCGGTGAGATCAACAGCGTTTCCTCGCGCTTTACCTTTTGACAACAACGGTGTGTCTTTGTTATATTGGGCTTTAAGATTTCTTCTTTGATCCCTTTGTGCGGCAAACTCAGCTGCCAATAAAGCATCGAACACTGCTGCAAGTAGTAAGTTTTCGACAAATATAGCCGCGGCAAAAGTCAGACTATTTATATATTGAGGATTTGAAAATAATCCCTTTTGTATAAATTGAGCAATCATAGAGTTCATAACGGTATAAGAATGGTTTTCTAGACTACCCTGTTCTTGATCAACTGCTTGGCTAGGTCTGCCTTGGCTATCAATATACTCAAGATTTATTGCTGGCTTGCGGTCTGGATCTCGGCGTCGCTCGAGCCATTCTCTAGTTGGGTTTGTAGATCGTTCTGAAATTCTTCTTGTTCCGTCTGTCAAACCGTCATTAACACCAGCTTTCAGACCATAACCAGTACCACCAACATTTTCAATAGTAAGCGACCCTAAGTCAAAGGCGGCAAATGTAGATGCCCATATACCCGGCAACCCTGTACTAATTTCGTTGTCATCTGCATCAAGTTTTGCACCTGGCTCTGGAGGATTGCCGACATAGCCACTTGCTGCAATAACAGCCTCTGCTCCAAGTCTTTGTAGACGTTCCCTGTTGTCTAGTGGCGAGTCTGAGTTTCTTGCTATACCACCGATGTTGCTGTTTGAAAAATACACCTGCTCTTTTATTTCTTCGTTTCTTTCTTCAAATCCCTCGAGAGTCTCGTTTGTCGCTGTGCTTCTGAATCTTCCAACGTTTCGGTCGAAATCGCGGTCGGCGCCACTTTGTTCGCCTTCGATAGAAAATCTAGGCGAAAATCTATTATTGGTTAGTACCTTAGATACCTGCTGAGAGATTGTGCGCACAACGCGGTCTTTTGCTATTTCGTGTCCAAAAACCTGGTCATTTTTTAATCCTTGTTGATCAATGCCATCTGTGCCGATTTCACCTGCAATTGTTTCTAATTGGTTTCCGCCCGTGTTTGGATCGATATCAAAAAACGCTCCGGAACTAATATCGTTGTAAATAGTAGTTGCCTCATTAGATAAGTTATCAAAAAATTTTGATTGATTTGGAAGGTTATCAACAAACGCCGCATCAACCTCTTGAGTTTGTGCATTGTTATCGATAGGAAAATTGTTTTTAAAACTTGTATCGATAGTTTGCGAATTAGGCTTTTCTGGATCTGGAGTACCTGCAGTTAGGTTTTTTAGGTAATCGCCAATGGTACGCTTTCTTTCGGGATTTAAATCTGCGCCTGGCATTTTAACTTTTCCAGTAGAGTCGCGTGTTGGGCTTGATGTATTTTTATTTGCCATGTTTAGCTACCTCTATGATTTTTTTTAAAAGCTCACGCCGAATGTTATCATCAAGCAGCGTTTCACGCAATCTTTCAAAGTCTTTTGCTTTCTTGTCTACTAATGCATCCCAAAATAGATCAAATCCAACTTTGTCACTTTCCTCGATCATTAATTTTTTAAATATATCCTTGGCACCGGTTTGCTCAATTATTTTTTTTCCGGAATCATTGAGCGGATCAAAACTCTGTGGTTTGTAATCTGGCTTAAAATCTTCCGGAAAATTATCAAGAACCTTTTCCTCAAACGTTTTTTCTGTCTTTTCAGAATTTTTAATTTTTTTATCACTCATGGCGTTGGTAAAAATCCTCCGTTAGATTCAAGGGTTTGGTAAGCGTCTGATCCATCGTCTTTTCTTTGCATGTTAACATAGAAATATGATCCGCCCGGGGCCTTGGCTATGCTAGTCGCTACAGTATGAGTATCCATCTTAACGTCTAGAGCAATTGCAATTTGAAGCTTTTTATTATCAACAACAACTGACAATGGTTTTTCACCAGATAATATCTCACCTACCCGACCAAGTTTTTGTTCAATTGCTATGACCGCAGAGTTGCTTATATCCTGATATTGCTTCTCAATATCTTGTTGTACTTGAATCATTCTTTGTTCGAATCTTCGAACAAAACCTTTTGGTCCCGATCCTTGAATTAATGTTTCGTCGCCGAAGAAACCAGCAATCAATCCATCGGCCATATGTCGACCCATTTCTTCGTAAATCACGGACGGTGATTTGACTCCAGCTGTGTCTTTACCTGCTTGGTTGGTTTTTTCCATTGCTTCTTCCATGGCACCCACTACCAGTGGCGTACCGGCATCGACACCCTCTTTCAGACCTTCCATCATGTTAAATGATAATGTTTTTGTTGGATCCTCTTTTGAAGGATCTAAAACAAAAAATCCAGACTTTCCTTTGTCTCCAAGAACGTCAAACATAGATTGGGCGTTTTCTATCTCTGCGTAAGCCTTTTTTAATTCCTTTCGTGCCTGGGCTCCTTTTCTAGCTAACATTCCCGTTAGTCCTTTCGATGCCGGGGAGGTACCCAATTTGGCAAGTGATTTATACAATATCACAGACGGATTTAACTCATCCATGACGCCAACATCTCCGAATTGCGCTAGGCCGTCTTCACCAAAGCTTGCAAGTTCTCTACTTAAAGATTCCATAGCAACATAAAAACCAGCTTTTAACTTGAGTATTAAAAGATCAAACTTTGAAGATAGATCCGTGCCTCCAGCCTGGAATGCGTCTCCTAACTGTGAGTCGCCAAACATTTTCATTAATCCACCAAGCAAGCTACCTAGCAAATCTTGAAATGGCGAACCTTCGTCTAAAGTCTCAGTGGTATCGCCAAACATTTTTCCAATAAGTGACTCTTCATATGGAATGGTTTTTCCCTGAAAAGTTCCTCCCACCAGATATGCAGATAGTCCCGCTCCGGCTTCCATGAGATCGGTAAACATATCTCCTATAGAAGAAAAAATCTCTTTGCCAAACTTCATAAACGAAGATTCTGTACCGCCTTTTCCGCCTGCAACATCATCCGTCGATCGGTCTATAAGCGAAGAAACCCAAGATACTGATTGTGATCCCACAAACCTAAAAGCCTGCGCCAGTGAATCCATTGTCAATTCAGCTAATCTTATTAGACCCTTTTGAATACCCTCAGTAAATATTGTTGGTTTATCGACCTCTTTGAAAGGCTCAAACAGCATAGTAAATATATTTCCATCTTTAAATGCTTCGTCGTCGCCACTCAAAAATGCTTTAATATTGTCGAAAACTTTTGTAAGAATACCAGGATTCTCGTCATCTCCTATCAGTTTATCAGCCACGTCTGACATTTGATTAAAATATGTAAAAAACGGCTCAACCATACCTCTTAATGGACCTGCACCTTCGCCAGCTTCATCACCTGCTTTAAACAGGTCAGAAATAAGATTATAAACCTTAGATCCAACCGCAAAGAACTTATCGAGAGGTTCCTTGAATGCCACTGTCAGTTCTTTAAATATACCACCTTTTTCAGCTGCGGTTGTGAAACCCTGTATGAAGGAGCCAAAAAACGTTTTTGCGGAATTTTGCATTGGATTCAATGCATTGTTTAGTTCGCGCATTTGGTCTGATATCGTCTTTAACGCGTCCATTTCAGTTAGTTCTTCTTGAGATTCGGCTGCAGCATCAAACGCGTCAGAAAATCCAAATTCATCAGTTGATATTGATGAAAGCTTTTCTAGTTGTTCGATAGGTAAATTTAAAGTGTCCGCTAGATATTTAGCTTGTCTTCGATCCCCAAGAATGTTCTCGATCGATTGTCCACTTTTCTCGAGAGCCTCACGTACCATATCCAGCTTTTTAGCAGGATTATCTTCCATCACTAAATCCATGGTATCGAGCTGAATACCGAAGGCCGCACTTAATTTTCCTACTTTTTCAGCAGCACCTTCAAAAGTATCAAATCCGTCAGCAAACGAGGTAAGTTCAGACATTTCCATGCCAAGCTTTGTTGCAAACAATGAGGTTGCAGATAATTCTTTTCTTGTCATATATCCAAAGTTGCTTGCGTCCTTAATACCCGCCTGAAAGTTCTTTGACACGTTTTGTAGACTTAGTCCGAGTTTGTCCGATCCTCCAACTATTTGTTTTGCAAAATCTCCAAAAGAGTCTTCTCCAAATCTAAAAGTCAAATCTTCTAAAGTGTCAATTGACATTTGAAGACCTTCCTTGAATAATATTATTTCACCAGCTGCGTTTTTGGCATGATCAACAAAGTGATCAAACCCGATACCCATTTCACTGGCATACCCAAGAAACTTTTTGGTAATATCACCATATTCAATACCAGCAATCGATGAAAGTGATCTTCCCGTTTTGGCTATCGTTCTTCCCGATGCCTCTACAAATTTATTAAATTTATCAATCGTAGCCGGCAACGTGCCAAGAGTCTCTTTAAATTGCTGAGCGGCTTCAAATGCGCCGGTTTGAGCGGCTGATACATTTTGCAGATTGTTACCTAGTATTTCAAAAACAGGATTAAGTGTTATGAAACTATACAATGGCTTTAAAACACCCATAAGGCTTCGAAAGCCGGCTTTGGCAGACATTACCGTTTTATTTAAAAACATCATTGCCTTGTCCATAAAACTAGTAGAATCGCCAACGTCTTTTTGTTTGTTGGCAACTTCATCAAGCGCGCCGGCTAAATCTTCCTGGCTACTTGCAGCCTTCGTTGTTTTTTCAGAGCCTTCCTCGAAAGCTGCAAAAAAATTAGCCTGCACTTCAGACTGGGTCTCTGTTGTTTCATTGAGTTGTCTCTTCAACTCAACGTTACGTGCGATAGATTCGTTTAATCTATCTTGCAGGGCTATCTGCGATTCTAATTCTTCGGGTGTAAGTGCCATACGTTAGATACTCCAACTTTAATATAGTATAAGTATCTTAAAACATAAAATTTACAGTGGCCAAACTTTCCCTGTTTGGTCTTTATATCTTTTGGCTAGCTCATCCTTGTTTGCGGAAAGCTCTTTTATTTCTGTCAAGGTAATATTTTCCTGATGTAATGCTTCATACAGATCACGACTTGCGACTAGAACGTTTAGAAACGCTTGTACCTTTTCTTTTGGTCCGTTTACGTTTAGTTGTTTTCTTCTTCCCGTCACGAACATTACTGACTCTTTTAGCAGGCTCTTTTTCATCTTGCTCCTCCTCAGGTATTTCACGAATATAATTATGCGGCTTTTCCCATTTCTGCCCTTTTAATTCTTTCTCGTCCCAGGCTGCATTTTTTTCCCACACTACGTAAGTGCCGCCACTGTGTGCATCGACTACAACAACAGCTGATTCCCTTTTTATTACTCTGACGATTGTACCAAACCTAGGACGCTTTTCATTGCGCAATAAGTAGTAACAACAATCATCGATGGAAGCTTCCATAGAATCAATCATAGATACTCCTAGAACGGTATGTTGGGATCGTAATTTCGTTCATGAACAAATACGCCTTCGTGGTATTCCGATAGTTTTATTCCGGTATCTAGAATTGCGGTGACTAGCCAAACGTTTGAGTTTTTTGTAACAGGTGGAATTGTTTCAATAACAGTTCCGAAATCGCCCTCATACACATCTTGTCTGTGTGTAACCCAAACAGCTATTCTATCACCAGGTTTAAATCTACATTGGTACTTCATATAATCTCCTATCTATATCATTATAGTAAGAAAATTTGAAAACTACAAAATTAATAAAGACCGTATTTCTTTTTAACTTGGGTTGTAATGTAAGTATGCACAATCATTTTTCTTTTGTACATTTTAGACTTGGAAGGATATTTCTTGCCTTCTAACAGAGAATAGTACTCGATTGAATTATATAGCGTTGCAACTTTTCGCCACATTTTTCGAAACTTTCTTTTAGTCTTTCTGTCGGCGGTTGTTATACCTGGTTGACCTGGATAGAAAGGCATTATGCCTATATTAAGATATTCCAAAACCACGAGCCCTTCGATCACTTCGTTATTTTTATTCATGATATACCGCCAAGAAAAAGAGTGGTTACTAAACGCGACTTCCGGGTATACGCGTTGTTCACCTTAGGCCTTTTAGATATAATTTTTGTTAAATGCTTTATTACACTAACACCCGGAAACAAAATTAGTTAGTTTACTCCAAACTAGTTAATAATCAATTATGTAAATCTTTTTGTTCTCTGCGGTCCTGCTGGACGCAATTTATTTGATAATCCACGATGCTCATTTGAGGTATTCTTTGAATCACCATTAGCTTTTTTAATCTCTGTTACTACTCTCTCTAAATACCAATTTCTTTTCCATATAGGCAGATTGTATGCTTCTCCATAGGTCATACCCATATAATAAACCAAATAAAATATCGGCTCTAAATATATTTCTTTATCGTTATGCGTCAGGCCAAAAAAAGCTTGCGCCAATAGGAAGGCGCACCTCCGACTCCTCGTAACAATGAGGGCAAACCATGTGTGATTTCATTTCAATACCAGGCTCGTTCGAATCCATAAACTTTCTTAAAGCTAGTGAATCTCTTGCCGGCATATTCTGACAAAACTTTTGTACCTTTACTTTATCTTCAATGTTGTTAATTGCGACGCATTGATATTGATACTTTTGTGTCACCAAGTTTTTCCGGTTGATACCTTTTTTCTTTAATCTTTCCTCAGTGATGCTTATCTCTTTCTCTTCGTGTCCGTTCAAGTATTTAAATCTAACAGTCGCTTTCGTAATGGGCAATTCAAATTCGAACGCGTTCGAACCAACGGCGATTGGCGGCTCGTTGAAATTTTTGATTGGTAAGCCGGAAAGATCAAACTCTTGCTTTGATCTCTCACCACAGTTAGGACAATCGACTTCAACGCTGTAATCGGGACCGTACCCTGTAATTCTTAGAGATGTCATGACAGCATTTCTATCACCGGCAATCATATCCTCTGGATTTATACGTTTGTCAATAAGGCAAGACCTAATCAATTCATTGATAACAGATTTCTGTTTGATGTATGCACGGTTTGTTAGAATATCTTCTTCTCGCGCTGTCATAGCACGTATCTCAATTGCTTCTTTCATATGCAATGGATGACCTTCGGGATACACAATGCCCTTGGACGGAAGCGGAGCTAACTCAGTTGGAATCGTAAGGCCAAAAGTGTCCTTTAAAATATCATGCGATTCGCCCTGCCAACCTTGACCTATTTTGCCGTCAGCGCCTTGGCCAGCAAATACATCGTTACCTTTTCTTTGACTCATTATTTCCTCACTAATATGTTTACATGTCTATAGGACATTCCCTGATATATAATACAAGGAATGCCTATATTGTATAAATTAATAGTGGAAATTAGTATTGTAAAACACAATTGTCAAATTTCATACTCAATGATATTTCCATTGGGTCTTGACCACCATAGCTCACACCACCAAAATCAGCAGATGTCAAGAAACATCCTTTCATGTCCCATAGTTCGATGACGGTACCGATCGGATCGATAAGCTTAAGCTGAGCATCTCTCTTATAGAAATCTGCGTAACCGGCACGACCTGAAACTGATTCAAAGTGTGTCCGACACCATTCCATGACCTGTTGTGCGCCAGATGGAGCGATAGGATCATGAAGCGTGACAGAAAGATCACCAAAAGTTGCTTTTCCAGCAACGTGTCTTTGTGAATTGATATAGTCAATAGTGACAGGTGAAATTGAAATTGAAGGTCTATTTGCAGACTTTATAAGGTAAGCGTCTATTCCTTCGAGGGCAAAAACCCATCTATTATTGTATTTTGGCTCGAACTTCCTGGGAAGCATGCTCGCGACGTCTAATGTTTCAGCCATTTGATTTTCTCCTAAGTGTTTGGTATATTTCTAATTATGCCTGATCGGTATTATTTATGTTAAGATCTATTGCAATTATTTCAGTACTCTTATAAGGTTGAACAAAAACTTTACCACGAACTGTATTGTTTTCTATGTCAGCTTGTGAAGTCGTTGTTTCATCAATCACAACTCTAAACTGCTGAACTGCACCAGCTGTTGCCAAAGTCTCTAGCAAGCTTTCAACTTCCTGAGAGAATTTAGTAAGAACAGAGCTTTGGTTCGGTTCAAATATGTAGTTGTAAGCAATGTCTCGAGTTTTTCGTCTGATATAGACCATCAACTTTCGTACATCAAGCCTGGACAATGCAGAATTTTTATTTAACAACGTTCTTTGGCCGGCAATAATTGCTGTTCCCTGTACGCCGAGATCAGTTGGTGACAAAAGTACAGGAGCTACCTGATCGTTATAAATAACGATTGGGTTGATTGAGTTAACAGATAACTCTTTTGTGTCACTTGCAACTAGTTGGGTCTGTGTATTTGTAATCGCAGAAGGTCGACCGTTGTCATATCCTGCAGGAGTACCCCATGCACCTTCAAGTCTATCAGTTCTTGCAAAAGCCGCTAATGCTGCAATGGAAGGCGGCATCTGATCATATGAGTTAACAGGACCAGGCCCTCCAAAAGCTCCTTGCTCAGGAAATGCCAATGAAACGTTTGGATAATATGCAGCTGCAAAAGAGTTGCTTAATCCACGACCCGAAAATCTCTCGATTGTTCTTTGCGTATTGACAACCCTAGAAACATCTAGACTCTCTCCTGGATTACCATCGAACATTATCTGATCATCGCCGTTTCCATATTGATCACAAAGTTCAATATCCATAAGGTAAATCGCATCAAAACGCTCTTCCATTTTGTTTGCAGCATGATCTGTAATAAATGTTGATCTCTGTCCAGGAATTGCCAATGCATTGATATCAACATCAGTTTTTTCTGCAATGATTTCAATACCCTTTCTATACGCAGCAACAGTTGATCCTAGTAATCCGCCTTGAGTGCTTGAATTCTTTTGCTCAAAGTGCGCAGCCCAATGATTCATTTTGTATTTGTTATCACTGAATATATTTAAACCATCAAATCCACCCTGAAACGGCAGCACGAACGATGTATAATTTTGTGTTGCAAATGTTTCTTTAAGATCAGTGGCTTTTAAAAATCTAAATCCAGCCGTTGATGGATCGACTCCGTCACGAATGTAATGCGCCTGGTGCCATCTTGTATCATCAGGTTGGACGACTGAATTGACTGTTTTTGTTGCTACATAGACTCTTCCAAGAGTAAACTTGTTTCTATTAAATTCATTTGAATCCAATACAGCTCCTTCAGAAGAGTTTGCAACGCCGGCGTTATCTCCAACCCACATTGGAGAAGTTGAATAGGATGGATAGAATTTATTTAGTTGTCTTACTAAGTCCAGATTTTTACCAGAAGCCCAAAGATTGTTCGAGTTGTTTACGTATTGATCCGCAACAGATCCCTGCGTGTTTCCTGTTAAACTCTTTGCCACCGAGTCTCCCGTATCGGTATATAAGAATCCTTTGCCCGGGCGATCGAAACGAACTCCCCATGGATAAACTGTTGTGGAATTTGCGTCATTTTTATTTTTTGTTCTCAACGGAACCGGAGGAACAATCATACCCATTCCTATTCCAGCCATGTTGCCAGAAAGAATCCCGATTGCATTTGCGCCCTCGAGAGCGGTTGTGTGAGTATAAGCATTATTCCAAGTATGTCCAAGTTCGATGTCCGAAAGCATCGCATTAGATCCAGACGTCACTAAGTGATGCATTCCTTGGAATCCGAAAGGTACAAGAGATTTTGAAATCTTACCATTTGCAACATCGTCAGTAACCTCTACCCTAAAGTAACGATTCTGATTTTCGTACATTCCAGCTAACACTAATTTCTGTTCATTGGTATTTACATCGAAATTGTAATAACGATGATAGTCACCAATTTCTCTTGCAATATAGTTGTCAGCATTTGGATCGAGAGACAGACCCTGGTAGCTCTGTATAAATCTGTTGTTATCAGTAGGGCTAGCCTGAGTAGTGTCAGTGTTCAATACGTTGTCGCCATAGCCGCGAACAGTTAAATCAAAAGTAGCATAGTCAGCTGAGTCTGCCGGATAAATAATGTTACTTATTTCAGCAAAGAACTGATCTTCTGTTCCTTGACCGTCGTCTAACGCATGTAATCTAAACAACTTTGTTTCAACACCACCAACCGGTTGTGAAATGACCCATGGTGTAAACGGTGTAGAAAATCTATCTTCCCAGCCTTCGTAATTTGGTTTATATCCACTTTCTCCATATGTGTTACGAGCTGCAGATCCAGTCGTCAAAAGAACATTATGGTAGTATGTTTCTCCACCTTGAACAAAGCTGTGAATTGATCCATGAGCGGTATTAGGGCCAAGAGAAGCGGTTGCTGCTATAGCCAATGCACTAGGTACAGGGTAGTGAGCGTATAAATAATGGCCAAGTTCATCAAATCGATCTGGCTCTGTATTAATACCATCTAAATAACCCGAAGTATCTGGGTCTAAATTAAAGTTAATAACTCTTGAATCAACGTCTTTAAGACCGTTTAGAATAAGCTGTACAGCACCGTTGCCTCTAGACGCGCCAATCCAGTTACCAGCATCTTGCCCAAGATTACCACTAAGGAAGTCCTGAGCGACAGAAGATCCTGAAAGGTCTTGTTCGCCAGAGTCTCCAGGGCGCCAACCAGACACTTGTAATTGCACACCTGATGCTACAAGAAGCACGGCTCTTAAAATAGGATCGCGATACCCCGTAAGGCCCGCATCAGTAAGATAGGTTGAGCCATCAGACTGAGACATGATTGTTGATAAGAAATACATTCGACCAGGCGCTGCAGGTGCGACGCGAGCTCGGCGACCTAGAGTTGATGTAGAACTAAAATGTCCACCAGAAATATATGTACCAGTCAGCGTTATATCGCTAGTAAGATCCGCTTTGGCGTCTGCAGTTACAGTAACATCTGTTGCTCCGTTTGCTGTAGCTGAGAAACCATCCAGCTGGTTGAGTAAGTGTGCCAAAGCAGCAAATATGGATGTTGCGTTTTGCGTTCCGGCAATACCGAGCGTGTGGGTCGCACCAGATAGTGTTGGAGTTGCCGTATATGGCGTACCATCATCAGTAGTGATCGTCAATACTACAGATCCGCCAACGGTGACTATAAGTGTTTGGTTATGGGTATCTGGTGAGACAGGATCTGCAAGCACGACTGTTGCTTCGGCACCGCCGTCAGAAGCGGCTGTTTCGTTAGCGTATGGGTTGTTTTGTAAAGATCCAACTGTCACTGATGAATATAGCGCTTTTTCAGCTTCGGTTCGAACATTGTTTGCACCAACCACGAATCCAGCATTTGCTACTCGGCTGTTTGTTGTACGTTTTTTTCCGTCACCAACGCCAAGAACGCGAAGATACACTAAGCCGGCATTTGCTTGAGCTTCACTGTACCAAGCTCTTACAGCAACAGAGCCAAAATGTTCCGAAGAAATGTTTCCAAACGTTTCGATGAAGGTCTCTTCTGAATTAACTAGCTGCGGTACAAAAGCCGGACCAGTTTGTGAAGTGCCTATAATTGCAGCCGGAATTCCAGCAAACGTCTCAACGACTGTTGGACTTGAATTATCAACTTCATTAATGTTAATAAGCATTTAAGTTTCTCCTGTTATTCTTATTGAAATGTTACGCCGTCTGGATCAATAATAAAATCAATACTAACAAATTCAATCGTTCTTGTTGGCACAATGATTACCTTTCCGTTTAGTTTGTAATTTTTTTGGTCTAACGCAGTATTGTTACTATCATCCATAATTATTCTAAACGACTCAATTCCCTGATTCAATTGTATAAAAGATAATTTTGGCGAAAGAGCACTGATGAATCTTGTGCGAAGCTGCGGGTTGTTGCGCTTAAACAAGAGTCGACGTGATATCTGAAGGATTTGTCTTTTTACTTCAAGTAACATTCTTCTCACGTTTACTCTGTCCAACGCGGATTGTCTAAGTTGCAATGTTTTTTGGCCCCAAATTTTATACTCGACAAAACCTGGATTTACAACGGGGAAGTTTGCGATTGGATTGATCTTTGCTTCATACAAATCGTCACGGTCTAGTGTCGTCAGGCGTACTGTTGTATTTTTAACCGGGCTCAAAGAACCTCTGTCAAAACCAGCTGGTGCAAACCATACAGAGCCACCTTTTGATGAATCACTGTAGGAGTATGCAGTCACAGCGGCGATCGATGCCGGAACTTCTGTTCTTCGATTACCGTTAATTGGATCGTCGATTATTACATCTGGGAAATATGTCGCAGTATAACTATTGTCTAAGTCTCTTGCCTCAAACTTGCTTACAGTTTTAACAACAGATGGAACAACGGTACTGTCAATAAATAGTCGGTTACCAGATTCATCGTAGTTTGGAATATCCATTACATACATGGCCATTTGATAATCTTCTGTTCTTTCAGAAGCGTAATCGGTGATTAATGGTTCACGTATACCTGGAATGTTCAATATGTGGTGTATTGACTGATATCGATCATTAATAATATCGATTGCTGAACGGTATGACTGAATAATACTGTTGTTTATTCCCTTACCCATAAGAGTGCCGTTATCAGAACCTGTGATTCCGGTTCCTCCGACAATGTCACGAGCAAAGCCGCCAGCCTCTGTTGAGCTAGCTTTATCGTTCATTTCATACGCGTCGCGGTCAAAAATATTTAAACCATCAAATCCACCATAAAATATAGTATTGAACTTGGCATATGAAGAAAACTTGTTGTATTTCTTTTTATCTTTTGCTAACAGCGTTGCAAGTGATATACGATCACCATCGAGCACTCTATCATATACAGTATAGTCAGCACCATCGACCACGCCGTTACGAATGTATGCTGCATCTTTGATATGATCGGAAGCCGAACCGGTGATGTCTTGTAACGGGTTAGTAGCATTTAACTGATTTACTAGCGCAACTCTTGCTAACGTAAACTTATTGTTATTAAATTTATCTACAGCTGATCCGGTATAAACGGTGTTTAGCTTTGAGATACCCTGAAACTTAGCATATGATTTGATAATACCGTTTGTTCGATCCAAGTCAGCACTGCCTGCTTCCCAAGGTTTTGTCTCAGATCTTTGGTTTTCAAATTGCACGCCCCAGTTCAATGTTGCATCTGTCGCAGTTTGAGGACCAGGCTGACCAATAAACGAAGGAGATGACTTAAGGTCACCTGTTTTAGCTTGCTTAAACCGGAAAGGCAATGGAGGCACAATCGAACCGGTCAGACCGGCTTTTACCTTTATATCATTGGCAGCAAAATCAGCAATCGAACCGGTAAAGAACGGTGCAAGCCTTGGTACGTCACCCAAGGCGATGTTTTCTGTAACAGCCGCTTCAGCGTCTGAGGCTGAACCACAATCTCTTATGGATGGCGATGTCTTAATTGTAGGAATACCACGGAAACCAAATGGCAATGCAATCGGTGGAATCAATTTTCTTTTTACACTCTCAGCAACGACAACTCGGATTCTGTTAGATTTTAATGGATTTGCACCAGAGTTAGAGAATCTTCTTTTATCTACAGTAGTATCAAAGTTGTATGTTGATTTGAAATCGCCGATTGCTTTACCGATATAGTTTTTAGCATCCGGATTTAGGCTTACTCTAGAGTAACGTTCTAGAATTGATGTTGCTCCAGCAGTATCGGGAAATGAGTGAAGAACAACGTCAAACGTTCCATACAAATTGGCTGGGTCTGTTGATGCTTTTACGTTTTCTATCGATATATAATAGTTTGTGTTTCCAGCGGCACCGTCAGAAAGATTTTCAAAGTAAAACAAGTTATGCTCTGTTTTTCCAAATGGTTGTGAAATGATGTACGGTGTTTTTGCAGTACTGTATCTTGTATCAAATCTTCCAAACATGTTTTGATACTGGTTTAACAACGTTGCCGGTACATCATCAGCTGCTGACAGTCCAACACCTGGATCTTCTGAAGATCCTGACAATAAAGCAATCGTAGAGATATCAGTTTTTACCGGAGCAACAACGTTTGTTACAGGCCAATCAATGTATAGATAATGTCCTTGAGAAGCCATGAGAAGTGGATCCGTATTCAAAACGTTTCCGATATATTCATCTTCATCTGGATTTAATGAGCATGTAAATATTTTAACTCCAGCATTTCCATCGGTTGTAGCAAATGTAGCTCCGTCAGATGATGAAACAAGCAGCTTAAATAAACTAGTTGATTTAGTTGAAACCGATCCAGAAGCCAAACCAGCTTGTCCAGCTGCAAAAATTCCTGCGCCAATACCATTTGTTGGAGTTTCAATATTAACGGAATCATAGTCAGCCACTAATAATGCAGATCCAGTTGGCGTGAAAATCATTGCTCTAATGAGGTTAACGTCATCTGCACCAGAGGACGAAACGCCCTTAAATGAATCGTTATCAGTAAAGTGTGGAAGCGCTGTGTCCGATGTAGCTGGTACTTCATGTCTTGCTGCCAAGAAATATGTTGTACCTGGAACTGATCTTTGGCCACCGTGAGTAATACGGTGATCGCCACTAACTGATGGCCCTCCTGCACCGTCGAGCAACGCAAAAGGATTAGGGTGATTAACCTTAAACCCGGCAGACTTAACTATTCCGTATGTTCCGGTGTTTGTGAAGTCGCCAGGCTGTGAGTTAGCACCGGCACCAAGAACACGAAGGTATTGACAAGATTTAGTAATGTTTGAAAAACTCACTCCCTGTTCGAACCAAGCTTTAACAGCATATGGACCAAATTGTGTGGGACTGATACTTCCAAATTTTTCGGTAAAGTTGCGCAGCTGCTCTCCAACTGTTGAAGCGCCAGCGGGCAAACCAAAATAAACAGGGTTGAAAGCAGGGCCTTTTTCTGCAGTACCGATAACAGCGAGCGGAACTCCTGATGCTGCTGACGTCGACCGGCTTATTTCTGTTTCGAAATCGAAAAAACCTGCACTTTTGAATGTTTGTTCAGCCATTTGAATAATCTCCTATTGTTCTTTATTAAATATGTTTTCTGGACTATAAAACCCTTATTTGTCTTAACACAATTTCACCGTTTCTTTTATTAACATCTTTGATAATATATTCTTCGGTTGTAACTTTTCCTGTATTTGGATCTTTTGTTTCTAACACGTATCGATTTGTAACTAATTTATTAGTGGTTCCTATTGTCACATCCGCCTCATTTTCTGTGTTCAAAACCGTGGTACCTAGTCCTGAGCCTGGTAAATTGTCAAATTCATTGGCCCAATCTTCCTCTACATAATTATTAGGATCATTGCTCGTTAACCCAGAAGATTTTAAAATAGTGGGTACTGTGCCTATATTTGTCTCAAAAACAACTTTTGGCTGCGTGACGTATCTCTTTATAGAAGAAACAGAACCTGGGTAATCCGGATTAATTATGTACCCATAACTGTTGAGAGTGATTGATGCTTTTACAATTCTTTCTGTGTCAGTCAAAGAGTCGGTATTGTTATCTTGGCTTATCGCACCATCGATGTTTGCTGTAAACTTGTATCCTTTTTCTGACTCCAGCATAAATGCGCGTGCAGGAGTGTTATAGAAATCCATCAAAGCTTCTAAGGCATTGTTCAACTGTGTTTGAAACTGACACCAGAAAGTAATTTCGTATGTACATTTAAAAAACCTGGGTACAGGCATTGTGTAATATTCACATATATTATTTGTATTCTTTCTGATGGATGGATAACTGTCTCCAAGGTAATATTCTCTTTTAGAAAAATGACCGTTTAAAACCTCTTCTTTTATAGTATAGTCAGCGTTTCGCAATCCCTCAAAGTTTTTTTCTCTTTTATATTCAGCGTTATTTTTATATATTTTTTTCTTAATAATAATTTCATCGCCGGTTGGAGTAAGTCCGTATCCCTCAGGATCCTGCTCTAAGCCTGTTCTAAGCACGGATATAACCGGTAAGATTAAAGCCCCTGTGTTATCTCTTAGTGCACGCCTCTTTTTTAACATGACCGCACGTTCACCAGAAGCAAATATTGCCGGCATTCTTTTCTGAGTATCTTTTGTTCGATAATAAAATGGAAGCTTATTTGCAAACAAATCGTATACGGCCTTATCTAGATCTTCAACACCACAAGATGGAAGTTCTTGAAAGTCTTCGACATTGTATAATGCTGCGTCTATTTTTTGATTCTTGTATATCATGATTCATCTCCATAGAATGAAGACTTTGCACTACCGTCCTTTCGTACCGTCTGAGCGTTTCCGATCGGGCTATCTAGTACACCATCAGACACCAGTTGTCTTTTGTCACCTTTAGATACGTCACCGCGCTGTTGTGCGAATGTATCTTGCACGGATCCGGCATCTGTAAATTGCTCACCGGTTGGTCCGTTAACAGGTTTATCAATCAGTCCTTTTCTTGCTTGCTTGGCAACTATTTTGTAACCGGTTATATGTTCAACTTGTCCAAACATAATCTTATCACGATTGACGGTCGTCATTTCGTAGAATGTGTCGCCGAATTGAAAGAAATCACCCTCCTCAACGACTAGTCCACGGTCTAATAAATCTCGATAGTGTAGATATATTTCAATTGATGAAAGCGACTGGTGGCCATATCGATCCGTTGTTTTTTCCGATGGATTCCATTGAACCGTACAATCTATTTCTACTGGTGGATCAAACACCCTTTCCGTCATTTCATCATATACGTTGTTGGAATTTGATAAATCTACACGAGGTTTGTAGTAGTATATCACTTGACCGATTATATCTTTTGTAAGTTCTTTTGTTATGTCAGAAATAAAATCGATTTCTCTTGCTGTTATAAATAATCTTGCCATGTATAGTCTCCTATCCTATCATTATTGACTTACCGAATGGAATAGGAACTAACTTTAACAATCTTGTCAATGTCTCAGCTTCATTTGCTTGTGCTTCAAGCAGCTTGTCGTACGTGAGACCATCTAACATTTCTTTTAACTCCGTGCGTAATCGTTCTTGTTCGCTTGAAGACTCTGATTTTAGGTCGCCACCGTTTAACGATACGTCGCCATTGGGTATTGGCACAGATCCGAATTTTCCTCTAACCTGCCCTAGCACTTCTTTTGCCAATGCGCAAGTAAACTGGCGGATCCACTGTTTGCCCATTGAATTAATTTTTGCATATTCAATATTTCCAAATGGTACGTTTTGTGGTCCCGATACCCCAAAAATAGTATCATCTTGATATGCTGGATTTAGACCATCCATAGCATATCCTACGCGCACCCAAAGCTTTTGGCCATTAACTCGTGCAGTTGGCTTTGGAAATATGCGTAGTTTTGTGCCTATCAGTTCGTAGGTATACTGTGATCTTCGCACTCTGTTAGATGTATCCATCTGCTGTTGTCGTAATACATCCTCAAATACAGGCAGGACATAGAACACAGTTTCCGGAGTAAAAGACTCAAAAGAAAACTCGTTATTCAAGTAATTTATAGCAGACGTTGTATCAAAAAATCTATAAGCTGCCTGAGCTGAAAAATGATAAATGTCAAATATACGAAGTTTTGTTTTTGAGCCAGCGGATTGTGCGGAATATATTGAATCGCCGTCTCCATTAAGAAGATCTGTATGGATATCATAGTCTTGCTGGGATCCTGTTAACGTAATAGATCCGGAGATTATGTTGTGAGACCCTCCGAGTGCCGCGTGCGAAGCATACGGTTCGGCTTTTCGCATAAGAAACTCTAATGTCTCTCGAGGTAATTTATTTTCTGAACCGGAAAGAGAGCCGGTTGCCATTCCCATAAGATTACCAAGCTGCGACTTAGTCATATACTCGTTTATGTATTTGCTGTATTCGAAAACAGATTCCTCAAAACACATCCATATTTGCTTGGAGGTCAACTCAACGCTTAGGACGTCATCACCTAGCTTTCTTTTTACAAATGTAATCATTGAATCTGCATCGGATTGAAAATCTGTATCAGAATCAAATATCCCAAAAGGAGTTGGATCTACTGTGTTTGTAAATGTGGCCACGCTTTATCTCCGTTCATGTTCGTTTATAATTATGTGTATAAAACCCAAACAACCTTGAACTAGTTTCTATTAGGATAAACTTTCACCAATAAAACTTACACGCCACACGCCATTAACCTAAATTAAAAAAAATAAAAAAAAATATCGGCCATTATGGCCGATATCCTGTATTGTTTACACATGGCTGGTGATTATTATTAGTTTTCTGAGCGGAAAATTCGGTCTTTTCTCAGCCATTTCCACATTGCATCAACCCGCGGATCAGCAGCACTAGCAGAAACTTTTGCTTCGCAGCATGCATCACACTTGTCAGCTAAAGCCTTATGTTCTTTTTCGGATTTTGCGCAATGCTCTTTTAATTCTTTTTTAAGTTCTGCAACTAACTTTTCTAATCCAGCGACTTTTGCTTCGAGCTCAGCGTGTCCGTGAGCAGCAACGGTCTCAGCCTTAGTTGTCTTTTTTGATGTAGCCATTTCTCTCTCCTGTTCTGAGTATATTAAACGCTATCTTTTATAAGTATGTTTTACTTTTATAAAATCTAACAAAAACCACCCAACCAATCAAGGAAGGGTGGCATGTTGTTACTTTATTGTTCTATTACAATGATGCGCTTGGCACTATACAGTATTTAACAAAAGCAATAACTGATCCGGCATTCGACATGTTAGCGCCACCAACGGTTACACGCATGAATATGTCTCTTGCAGTTGCGCTAAAATATGCAGCACCAGCCTTATAAGGAATCGCCGCACCTGATGCGTGAGGTATGTTTCCAAGCTGAATTGACTGTGTAACGCCTGCAGCGATATCAGTATTTGTTTGGTTAAGCTGTGTTGCGGTCACTAACTGAGCGCCTCCAGCTGCGGTACCAAATGAGAAAGTCAATGTTGTGGATGTATTTGCATCAAGCGCGTCGACACAAATATAACCCAAATCAGTGATCAGAGCATTCGCAGGAATTGAAATTGCTGCTGTATCATAATTTGTTTGGGTAACTCCAACTGCAATTTTGCTACTAAATTTAATGGCTTCCAAGCCTTCAACACCTGTACCGGTAACTTGATGAAGTCCCTTGGTATCGGTTACGATTACTTTTGGCATAATTTTTCTCCTTAAAGTTTGTTTGAGATTACTTGTCCACATGATTCCCTAGCGAGCGTGTGGGGTCCGCCTTATGTCCATGCTAGGGGCTTAATCATAATTATTGGTTACGCAGACATTATACCAAATATATTTTGTTTTTATAAATTAATTTAAGGACTACATGTACAGATTCATGTCCTCAATTTCATCGTCATATATTATTTCTAGCTGACCAAATCTAGCCATAGCAGGAATTAGGTTTTCCTCTTTTGTGTATCTGTGAAGATACCATTCTCCGCCGCCATACTCTGCCTCGGGCCCAACACAATATCCATCAGGTAACCGGTGAGCTGATACATCGGGCCTGGCTGTAAGATATTTTTGCCATACTCTTTCTGCTTCTGCAGACACACCTGAGCGGTCTGCTACCAATCCAAGACCATTCAGTGTTGCCCACTCTATTGCAACATCATATAGTGTTGGTCCATAACCACCACGAACTTCAGATCCTGTAACCTCAAACACGTCTGCAATACAACGGTTATCGGTCCAATGCCTATCAGCGCCGACTTTTCCTATAGTTCTTCCGTTACTGTTTAGAAGGACCACTAGTAAAGAATGACCCTCAGCACTTAGAGAATCACCAGCATGTATCTGCATTTTCCAACCATCAGGTAACATTTTTGGTTGTAATGCTTCCATGATAACATGTCTAATCTGACGTCTTGTAATTTTCACGAAAGTCTCTTAGTACGGATTACCATCATCAAAGTCTTGAGCCATTCGCATTGCTTGGCTATAGCCATATCTATAGCCTTTGCGAAATGATTCACTATGCTTTGATAAATCACGATCTCTAATATCTCTATTGTAATCAGAAAAACCCATGTCAATACCTGCCTCGTAATCAAGCCGGTCCTTGCTTGTAGCTTCTTTGATAATCTGTCTTAACTGTCTTTTTGTAATTTTCATTTTGGTGTCCTTACCTGAATAATACTTGAGCAGATACACCAATCTTAGATCCAAGCGCTTCGGCCTCGTCAAACAACGCCTCTTCGTATGGCGTCATCCTGCCACCGCCTCCAAAATCAGTTCCTAAGTATTCAACATATATATCTGCCATCCGTGATGCAATTTTAAAATCTCGTGGATTCATTTCTGATTTAAGTCTTTCAACTACTTTTTGTTGTTCTATTATAGACTGCCGATCGTAATTTCTTTCAGGATCTAGAATAAAATATGCTTGCTTAAGCTGATTAACTTGACTAACAATTAATCTGCCTGATGACATCCTCGTTTCTGTAATCAGACCCTGTTGCTTTAACCGCGAGTATTCTTCTTTAATAATTTTTTTAAGTTGTCTTTTTGTAATTTTCATTATTTTTCTCACTATACATCAAAAATTTTTAAATCACCATTTGCCCAGGCGAATACTATTTGAGGTTCATGCAACGGCATTGGAATGTTTCGGTGTTCTTGTTTAAGTCTCATGGAAAATGGACCAAAATCGTCAATACCGCGTGAAGCATATCCATAACCACTAAACTCGCCCTCAAAAGTCTTTCCACCGATGATAAGCTTATAGTACATGATACCTTTACCCCGCGAGACTTCTTTTCGTTTTATAACACCAGAAAGACCTTGAGGATGAGCGAAACCAGCTGGCATTGATTCTGGGCTGTGAGGACACACCAGTTTATCACCCATATCAAATTTTATCTTGAAACCTCTCTTTTTAGATTTTCCTTTTCGAGTAGCTTCTTTGATAATATACCGTAACTGTTTTCTTGTAATTTTCACTTTCTAACTCTTATCGTAATTTATCCATAGCTTCTGCAATCGCATCCTCTAATCCGTCAAGCCCTAAGGTATATTGCGCTTTTTCAAAGATAAAAGCAATCAGATCGCGGTGTTGTTCTGGGCCCATACTCATGATCTTGTTTTCGATCGATCTATCGTCACGCTTTTTTGTGCCAAAAATAGTATCAGCGCCTGGTCCAGTCATTTTTACGCCGCCAACGTAGTGAGCGTCCGATCGGTCAAAGGACTTGGTTTCTTCAAGGATTCGGGCCTTTTCTTCTCTAATAATTCTTTTAAGTTGTCTTTTTGATATTTTCATTTTGCACCTTTAATAAAAAAGGGCGGCGGTCAAAAGACACGCCGCCCCGCTGTTTAGAACACTCTAATCAGATTAGATAATGTTCATATCCAAACAAGTTACAGTTCCGTAGAAGTCCGAACGAACCATTTTCTTACCGTAACGAGTCATTACACCCTTACGAGGAGTGAAGTCCTCAGGAGCAAAGATTGTTGGAGTTACGATCAGAGGTACGTATGGAGCATAGACGTAACCAGTTTCAAGGTAAGATCCACCTTTGTAACCGATAAGAATCTTGTTACGTGGGAAGTAAGGATCTTTGTACACTGTGAAACGGTTAGACAATGAACCAACTTTTTCAGCACCGATAGTCATTCCAGCACCAACTTGTCCGTCACCGTCAAGGCTGTAAACAGGCTTGTACAATACAGAGCTTTCAAGGATTGTAGCAACATCAGGTCCAACCACGATGAAGTTAGCAGATCCACGAAGAGTCTTACGATGGATTGTGTTAGAAGCGTCGATGATGGTTTCAACCAAAGTCTCGTACCATTCGCGTACTGTACCAGTGAATGCAGGACCGCCGGCCAATGAAGAAGCCTTGTTAGCAGCAGCGCCAGTTTCTTTGTTTACGAACTTACCAGGAGCACGTGACCAGAAGAAGTTAGCACCGTTAGCTTGTGTCAACAAGTCGTTCAAGATTTCGCGATCAAGTTCAAGAGCGATTTGCTCAGAAAGGATCTGAGTCAATTCAACTTCTGCATCCAATGAGTGGTATGCGTTCAAGTCTTGAGCAAGCTCTGGAGACCATCGTGCACGCAACTTACGAGTTACAGCAGTTACAGACAAAGATTCAATCTTGATGTCGATTTCAGGAATAACTGGAGATACAGAAGCACCGTTTGCAGCCAAGTTAGACTCGAAAGCAGGGATAGTAAGTGCATCGCCGATTGTGTTATCAACGTCAAGGTTTGATCCAAGAACAAATGATATGTTCAAATCATCATCAGCGTCACCACCGTGAAGAGCACCACCAGCACCAGTTGCAGTTCTAGAAGCAGAACCTGTACCGATAAGTGTCATAAGAACGAATGCATTTGATGTGCTAGTAGTCGCTAAAGGAGCCGCAGAAACAACGTTTGTGGCAGATGGAATAGTTACCAACTGATTCAAGCGACGCAAGTTACGGATTCCGTTTCCAGCTTGAAATGATGCAGGTACGACTTCAGGAGCCACACCGTCCTCTTCAAGAGTCGAAGCGTCATCCATAGAAAGAGCTACATCCTTGATAAGAGTAAGATCAGCTTGGAAACCAGAGCCTGACAAGTAGCCTACATCAACACGTGCAAATTGTACGTGAGAGATAGTACCGTTTTCAAGAGCTGTAGTTACCTGTGGGTCAAACTGCATGAATCGACCAGAAGCACCGGTCAATGATCCTACAGCTGTGATGATGTTACCTTTTTCCCACTTACCAGACTGGTTAATAATACCAAACTCAATAGCAGTAGTTTCACCAGAGTGACCTGATAATTCAACTTCAGCATGACGACGAGAGAAACCAGATCCAGCTAAATCGTATTGACCACCAACAGCAAAAGATCCTTCTTGGATTGATTTACCAGTTGGAGAGTTGTAGATCGATTGACCTGCAGCATAAGTAGCTGCATCAGTACCTGAGCCTGTGTCAACTTCACCGTTTGAAGATCCGTATGTGTAATCTAAGTAGAACAAAAGTCCACTTGGAAGAGACATTGGTTGGATAGAAACAAGGTCATTAGCAACCAATCCACCGAATACACGACGAACGATTGGAAATGCGATGTTTTGGAATCCACGGATATCACCTGATGCGTTTCCAGATGTTGCGTTGGTAGTACCACCGAGTGTGTTTGCTTCGCGAAGAACTTGAGCGGCTTGGTTTTCCAAAAGAACAGCCATGTTCTCGCGTGATTGGTCTTGAAGACCTCTAAGTAGACCAGTTCGGTTCCACTTTTCTGTCAACCGTTGGTGTTGAGCGCCCATATGACGCTGACGGATACCTTCGGTCAACTGATTTAATGTAAAAGACATGATTAATACTCCTTTAAAGTTTATTTGTCTTGTTTATTATTAGTTGATTACTTCTTGATACCTGCCAAAGTGGCCCAACGATCCAAACCCGTGCTTGACTTAGCCGGTGCTGATGACCGGGCAGGGCTACTTGCGGAACCGCCGCGTACCAATCCTTCATTTAAACTAGAAGTTCCAGTCTTAGACTGAGCTCTTCTTCGAAGGCTTTCGGTTAGGCTAGTGTATAATAGCTTAGCTTCTCTTTGCGTCTTGGCATTATCTAGGGCCTCGACAATTGCACGTTGTTGCTTAGCGTTCAAGTCGTGTTGTTGCATTAACTTATTAACGTAAAGTAATTTGGCATTGAACAGATTTGACTCATTGAGTTCTTTCTTAGCTGCAGCTGCAGCTTTTTTAGCTTCCATGAGTTCTCTTCTTTGATTATCAGCTTGGCGTTGTCGTCTTGATTCAGACAATCTTCTTTGACGACGTCGACGGCGTGATTCGGAGACTTGTTGACGTCCAACAGATCCTCCGCCAAAGTGACCAGCCATCTTTGAAGCATCTCCACTTCCATCTGGATTGAGGTCTAAACCGTCAGAACTACCGAGTTCCTCTGCCAATGCATTAATTAAAGTTTCTTCGTCTACTTCGATAACTTCACTTGAGCCACCAAAGTTTGCTTGTGCTGATAATGGATCACCCATTTCAGAAAGACGGCGTCTTCTTGCCAAACGGCGTCGACGTGATTCAGCCATACGTGATCTACGAGTTGGACGATTAGAGCGGCCGCCAGTCATGCGAGCAAGTTCTCTACGAATAGCAGATTCATTGATTTCAATCATTTCATCTTCATCCATGTCATCAGCCTCATCCATATCTTTATCAGCTTCTTTCATGTGATGCATTTCGTTGTTATAATCAGCTTCGTTGTTATAATCAGCTTCATTGTTATAATCAGCATCATACATCTTATCCATTTCGTCAAGATCAAGATCTAATTCTTCGTCTTCATCCTCGTCTTCGTCTTCTTCGTCTTCGCCACCCTCAGCAACTTCAAGACCGATAGCTCCAGCAAGATCTTCTACAGCCGACTTAATAGCGCCAACGTCGATATCCTCTTCGCCTTCTTCCTCGTCTTCGTCTTCGTCCCCAAGGTCGAGATCTAATTCGTCTTCACCCTCTTCAGCTTCAAACAACCACCAAGAGTTTTCGTTAATCCATGATTTTTTATTTTTTGACATTTTTTTGCTCTCCTTAAGAACTTCGTTTATTTCTGTGTTGAGTTTCTTATCAGCTTCATTTGTAAGCACTAAACTTTCTTTTATTGTTGATAACTCACGCAAGATTTTATTTTTTTGCCGTGTGTTTTTTGCTTCCTTAAGTTTAATTACTAAGTCTACGGCTTTCTTTCTAAACATTTTTGCTCTACGGTCAAGTCTGGACTCGACTGTAATATTTACTGTGACGTTTTTTTCGTCTTCGTCATCATCATCTTCTAAATTAATTTGCTGAACAGGCTCGATCGGATCCGGCTGCATTGGCATACCCGCAGTCTCCATATCGGTCATTCCTAGTGATTCAGCAGCAGTTGATGAACCAAGCATTGCATCTAAATCTTCCATGTCGTCATCTAGACCGCTGGTATCAGAATCACTTAAATCTAATTCATCGTCGATTTCTTGCTCAATAAGCAATCTAATTTTTGGCGCGATTGACTCAATTATTTTATTGGTAGCGTTTTTTTCCGCCAACTCTTTGAGTTTTTTTGCGTCTGCGATTGCTTGATCATACAAATTACCACTCATGATTTGTCTCCATGTTATCTTTTCATAATTATGTTGTTATTTTGCAAGGATTACTTTTTTTTCAATCTTCTTTGAGTACGTCTTTTCCCGGCCATTTTTTTCTTTCTAGCCTTTTGTCCACGTGTCACTGGATATTGCCGGTCTCTTAATTCTTTTAAGAGTCCAGATTTTTTCCACTTTTGCAAAAACTTTCTAATTACCTTTTGGCTCTCGACCGATTGATCTTTCGCTTTCGGGTTTGCTTTCACTTGAAAATTAAATTTGCTCATAATAATCCAAAATCATATTCTTTATACATTCTCTTAATTGCTTTAAAGCCAAATCTTTTAATGAGTATACAGGCTCATCTTCATCAGGTAAAGGCTCACTACTATACTTATGCCCAGAAAACTCTTTTTCTACTCTAAAACCGTGCGCATGTGTGCTGGCTATGGATTTGCTAGATCTACCCAAATGGCCATCTCTTTTTTTATACATGTTAGGAAAGGGTGAAAGCCCCGAAGCCACAGCTTCTACTTTTATAATATCGTGATACGCAGATCTGTCAAGTCCGGACATGTCGCCATAGTCAGATACAGGCGGTAACATTTTGTTTTGTATCATGTCCTTTAATTCTAACTCATCGTCGGTATATTCAGGTTCTTCAAAATCATCAAGGAATGGCCAGCTATTTGAGCCAACCATTCCTCTCTGCATTGGTGATTTTGCTAGTCTTGCAAAACCTAAATCCGATCTAGCATCTTTTGGAAAAGCCATTTAACTATACGACCTTAATCATCATCGCTGTTCCATCTTCCTAATGTCGGCCTGGTCCAATCACCAAGTCTTGTTCGAGTAGAAGCAGGATTCAAAGATCCGTCTCCTGCATTTAAATCAAGGCCAGTGGGTTGAGCGTTTTGTGGAAGTGGAAAAGAATTTCTAATACCGTTTGTCGTAAGAGAACCAGCGTAATCACTAGCACTGGTACCAGCTTTGCCGGCGGCAAGATCTGGAACAAACGCGTTAGGAATATTTAAATCTTCAATAGCAACCTGTGATAAATCTGGCGCCTGGTCATGCGTTAAGTGATGCGTGCCGTAATTTGCGCCCATGTACTTTTCGGCGCCTAACGCCGGACTTGAACCTAAAGCCATTGCCTGATCTCCGGCAAGGAGCTTTCTATATAAATCAAGTGGATCATATGTGTTTAGGCCTAGTGTTTCAGCGGGGAATGCTGCATTTAACACATCCTGATTACGGCCTTGGTTTCCAGAACCAACGGCTGATATGTCGTTGCCCCTGATATCTAACGCATACACATTAGAAGGCTCTGGAATTATTCCTATTCCAGTTGGATATGGCATTGATTCCTGTGCTCGTCCGGCTTGTTCCGGATGAGATTTATCTGTTATGTTTATGACGCCCATTTATTTTCTCCAGTTTGCAATTTAAATTATATGTCCTTCATAATTTTTTTCTTTAACGCAACTTTTCTTTTTTGCAAACGTCTCATTTCTTGTACCAATTTTTTGTGAGCAGCCTTGATTTTAGCTTCTTTCAATTTAAGATGCTTGGCATGGTTCACATTCTTTTCAAGCTGAGAAGCTTCTTGTCCAGCTTTATATTCTTTTGCCTTTACTTTGCTGACAGGTGTAGGTTTGCCAGAAAGTTTTGCGGCTTCTTGTAAAATAAACTCTTTTAGATCAAATGATTTTGTTTTTCTTGCCATGGTAATATCTCCTAAACTAGCAAATTAATCTCAACAATAAGTATGCCGTAAAATGATTATTACTTGCTCTTATTGTTAAATGCTAGAGCCGCCCAGTTTCCAGCTCCCTCAAACAAATCTTCTAGATCGTTATTTGCAACTGCCTGAGATGCAGCGTCAGCTGGAACCCTTCTAGCGTCGCGGGCATTATTTGACATTCCTTGTTCTTGTAATGTCGTCTGGGCCGTATCTCTAAAAATATCAGCCATCATTGGATCTTCCGTAACATTATTAATTATTTGTTCGTTCAGATCATTGACCCTGACTTCATCTAGCTTTTTGCGATGAGAATTAATTCTTTCGACTTCCTTTTTATAATTATCGTTATTTTTCGAAGACGGTCGAGGCGTTGCCGCCTCGACCAATGCATTAGCAATGTTTGAGTCAGCGCTAATTCCTTCAACCAATATCTCAACTAAACACTCTTTTATCAACTGTTTTAAAACTGAACGTTTAACTTTTGCCATCTATTCCATCCTAGTATCTTGTGTCCATATCGTATGTGTTGGTACCGCTTGGAATAAGTGACATACCCACTGTTATTGCTGCATCATTCAAAACGTATATTTCTGATGCTTTAATATACATAATGTGCGTTGTCGAATTACCGCCAACCGCTCCGTAGTTGCTGCCGCCTGTACCGCCATTACGAAAAGCATACTTTACAGTATCGGAGGTTATTGCAGTAATCTGAATCCATTGGGACTCAAAAGGAAACTGTACACGAGTTTCAGAACCGTATGTACCCGCATACTGATACGGTATTGCGTTTGGGTCAAATGATCCAGTAACGTTTGGAAAGCCAATTGTGCCTTCCCTTCTTCGGTCTATATCCTGATAAGCCATTTTATTTTCTCCAATCTAAAATATCGTTAAGTATTCTATCCACTCTGTCAGATTTATTAAAATATTTTTTTAAATCCGATTCTTTTATTTCACGGCCTTCTTTCATCATGAATGCCCCAGGAGTAGATGGCTCACTAACAAAATCCCAACAAATAAGCTGAAAATCATCTTGAACCACTTGGTGGTCACCTTCACGTCGAGTAGACCCAACACCACGAGAACTAATACCAAGAGTAACGCCTGCGTCAACAAGTGATTTAAGTATTTTTCCACTCGGTGTATCAAGGATTTCAACCACTCCATAGCATATATCCCCTTCCATGTAAGCCTCAGTTACAAGGTGTGATGCGTTTTTAAGTTCAACTACTGAAGATTCTGGATGATCTAATTCACCAAGTGCTCTACGTTCTGCAATAAACTTTTGATAATTTCGGACTTCGCGTTCTAATATTTCTTTCGGATATATTCTTCCGTTTTGGTTTAACGTGTTGGATTTTTGCAGCACGCCTCTCATGACATACCGGCCGCCATTGGTTGCTCTTTCCTCAAGTATCTGTTCTCTATCGTATGAAAAAGCATTCCATTCCTGTAATAATCTAAGGGCATTATCCATTTGTTCTCTCCTTAAGCTCTTTTTGCAAATGACACAAAGTCATAAATTTGCTAAAGTTTTCGTCATTTAGATTTGCTGTATCCAGTTGTTTTAGTTCTAAAATGACAGGATCTATTTTGCTTTTTACTATTGATGATTCACAGTTGATTGAATAACGATTTAACTCTCTAATACAGTTTTCTCGTATAGAATTGAGTGTCGATTCAAAATTAATTTTCTTATCTGACATTACATAATTTTTTATAAGCATGCTTTGCTGATCAGTAAGTTTAGAACCGTATTTCTGATTAAATTTTTCTGTCATTATTTTTACGACAAGATTATCAGCATCAGGTGATTTATGCTCAGACAATGTTTTTACTGTTTTTTCAGATGTAAGTATGTTGTGTACCTTTTGCTCATATTCAACAATACGCTGAATATTAGTGCTATTTTGGCGCCAATCGTTCATTAACGTCTGTACTGTAGCAAACTCCTTGTATTCCTTGATACGTGTACCATAGAAGCCTTTTCCAAAAGTTAGATTTATGTCTCTTATGAGTCGTGATTTTTCACGTTCTAATCGATTCGAATCGTGGGCTCTTGCTGCTTTTTTTGCCTCGCCTAAAATTGATGTTGCCAACGAATCATTATCAATATGTGGTTTGACAAGCGCTTGAAAGAGTTTGTGCTCTTTGTATAGCTCGGTGCCAGGTACAAAATGTTTTTTAATAATACTTTTCGCGCTTTCAACAAGCTTTGGATTATTTTTTACAATTCCTTTCGAGACAGTCAAAATCAATTGCTCGTAAATAATCCCGACATTTCTTTTTTTGTTGTGGGATTTTCTAGTCATTATCGTCTTCCTCCAATTCGAAGCCTAGTTCTAATTCTTTATCTTCCTTTAGTATCTTTAACTTTCCAAACTTTTTATTCATTGACTCCAACGTTCTTTGCATAGCATAATCTAAACTTGGTCTGTAACCATTATAATTATTATCAGGTTCTTCTTGTTCACCTAAAATTATATCTGCAAGACTTTTTTTGCCCTCTGTAAACGGATTACCAAAAGGATTTTTTAGGAAATCAGTATCATATGGATTATTTAAAGTATCCTGTTTTCTACCTGCCCGACCGGTTGATGTCATTTTTAAGAAATCCGGCATATGCGTCTCAAGTGATCCATTCTTCACAGATCGATCTTTTTTCTTTATTAGATCGTCTCCAAATACGTTTTTCTGTCGACTTGATACCTGTGATGGCTTGATATATTCTGCTGATATGTTTTCAAGATCTATTTCATCTAGGTCTTCCTCAGACACTTCGTCATACTCAGCCATGGTATCACTATATTCTACCGGCATGCCGTCAAGCAAATTCTGGTTTGACGGATAGTCTGCGGCAAACAGACCTCCACCTTCATCACCGCCGCCTTCGTCTCCACCACCTTCAGCTTCCTCTTCGCCTCCAGGCGGTTTGGCGGCCTCAATCTGCATGTCCAGTATTTTTTCAGCCAACTTTTGTTCTTCTATTCGATCTATTTCGTCACGTGTGAATCCAAAAACATTTTGCCGTATCCATGTTCTTGAGACCATTCCCTCAGGTGCAGAACCAGCAATTGAAAATTTTTGCTCTATTAAAGAAAGTTTTTGTTGTTGAGCTAGGGAACTTGGATTTGATAGAGATAAACTAAAATCTAGTAAGTCTTCACCCTCAAATCCATGAGAGTAAAGATGGATCATTGCAATTTTATTAAGTTCTGCAATAATTGTCTTTTGAATTCTTTGGATTGTTCTAGAAAACCTGATATCTTCTTGTGCTAGCGTTGCTTTGGCTCCGACATCTTCATCATATCCCAAATAAGCTTTTGGTATTTTTAGAGCGGCAAATAGTTTTTTCTGTATATATTCAACGTCTTCGATAGCAGATGTGTTCGAACCTCCCGCTAAAGAATCTATTTTTGTTCCAGAATCTCCACCTCTAACTGGAATAAAATAATCTTCGTCGACAGACATTGGATTATATCTAAGGTCCATCTGGCCATTGCTTTTATCAATAACCGGGCTTCTCTTTAATGCCGTTTTGGCTTGCTCAACATAATTGGGTACATCCTCTGGTGGAACGTTACCTACATCAATGTAAAACACACGTCTTTCCGGGGATCGAATAACGCGATACACTAGCATTGCATCTTCAATAAGAATAAGCTGGCGCCAAATACGACGCGCAGACTCTAATACCGAAGAACCATATGGAAGAAAAGCGTCGTTACCCAATAAACGAAAGTGAGAAATCTGCCAGTTTTCTAAAACTTGATTGCCCTGTGTAACCCAACGAAATCTTACCGCGGCAGGATCTGATGGATCGTAATTTTCCTCGCGCTCCATCTCTGTAATAGGAATCGGATAAGCGTTTATCACTCCATACTCTGGATGTACGTCGTTGAATAAAAAGAAATCACCATACTTACAAAGATTTCTAACCCACATGACAAGATTGAAATCAATGTTTAGGGTATCATAAAACAGTGTACTTAGTAATTCCCTCACCTTTCTATTATCAGATCTGATGTGTAGGCATTTACCTTCAGCGTCTTCTGAAACTGTTTCTTCTGCGTATATATCAAGCGCACTGGCAATCTCTGGTGTAGCTTCCATTTCTGAAAAATCAGAATATCTTGCCATTCTATCAAAAGTACCATAAGCACTTAATGTTGAATTATATACATCTGAATGAGCCTTTTTAAATAAATCAACCGCGGTTGAGGCAGTCTGAGAATTTGGATCATATGAGCGAACTCTTCTTTTTACAGTAGGTCCGGATCTGAATAGTTTAGTTAGCCGTCTAAACAGATTTTCATTGTTGTTTTCAGCCATTTAATTCCTCTTTATCATATAAATATATGACTATTTTATAAGCCAATCAAAATTAGTATACTCATTATTGTTGTTAGTAATTATCCTGTTGCCTCTAGAATCCACAGTACTGTTTGGTGATGTGTTCATTACTGTGTTTGACATTGATGTGTTTGATGTACCAAACGCTGCCAACATAGCTTTATTTATGTCTGTGCCAGTCTTTGAAAGTTGCGGTGTCGTATCATACAACCAAACACCAATTGCCAATGCCATAATCAAATCATCGTTCTGTCCCTTTTGAGCCTGAACTTTTCCATTTTTCCAAACGAACGTTTTTAATTCGTCATACAGCCGCGCAGATTTTACAGACAATTGCTTTGTTCGGAGTACCTCTTCCAGCTTTGTTAGAATCTGTGATCTGGTCTTAACATTAGTTTGAAACCCTATCTTTCCAACGTCCTGTGTACCGTACATATGGGAGTATCTATCCTTTTCGTTTTGGAAGTAGAGATTTCTATAATCCATTTCGACTAGTTTCATAACTACGGCATAACCGTATGAATTGTTTTCCGGGCAAAGTAGTGCATCATTGTATCGTCGACCAGCTTCCGCAAGTACTTGAGCAAACTTATCAGGTGGCAACTTACCCCTATATTCAGCTACTACCGATGATGCTTCTGTATCGAACACATGAAAAGTTGAATAGTCGTTGCCGTCGCCTCTTGCTACGTCAGCGCTAATAATATATTTTTTTGTAGAAAGAGGATAGTCCCATACCCATACTCCCATGTCCGGGCCCCACTTTTCGATGGGAGGTCGAATCCAACCTCTAATGTAATCGATATCCTCGACTTGCAAAAAAGTATCGCCTGATGCCTGAAAATCACACATCAATTCTTGTGCAATCTGTTTTTTTGACATGTTCTTAGTTTCTTCTGCGAACCAAGCGTCATCCCTATCTGGGTGAACGTCCCATGTCAGTTTGATTGGATTAAAAACGTTTTCTCCGTCTTCAGCCTGTTTCCACAAATCGTAATACTGTCCGCCGACACCATTGGGGGTTGATAACACTATGGCCCGACCACCAGTCGATAGGGTTGGATACAGACCGGTCCACAAAGTATCAAAGTTTCTTACAAAAGCAGCCTCGTCAACTATCAATAATGTAAGCGCCTCAGATCTACCTGCATCTTCTGATGTTGGCACAGCTTTAATGGTCGAACCATTTGAAAATTCTAGAGCCTGTTTATTGTTATTCACAATCTGTGGTATCAATAACCATTTTGGCATTGAATTAATTACAAACTTTACTTTGCGTATAAAGTTTTGTGCAACAGATAATTTAGTCGCGATAACAAGGATATTCTTGTCCTTGTGAAATATTGCTAGCCATGCAGCATATGCAGCAGAAATAGTTGACAAACCGAGCTGTCGGCTTTTAAGAACAATGTTGAATCGATGTTCTTCAAAAGCCTCAACGCATGTGTCTTGGAAATCAAAAGTCTTGAATGGAATTGCTCCCTTTATAGGGTGCTGAATCTTAACATACTTGTTAAAAAAATATGTTGGATTCTTTCCGCACCTAATTATTTCTTTGATTTGCCGTTGTTTCTGCGTAGCTGGCATTAGACACCAATCTTATATGCCACGGTCGCAACATATCTTGCTCTTACCAAAGCTCTATTGAATTGATATGGCACAATATCAGATTTTTCTTTGCCCAACTGCTTTACTTTTAAACTAGATTCAGCTAGCTCTCTAAACTCTTTCTTTGCGTCAGCGATTTTATTGCCAATTGCTTTGAAAGCATCTTTATCTAAATCTAATTTTTGTTTTGTTAGTCCGTCGTTAGGCGAAAAATTAATTCCTCTTTCAAGACGCAACTCTAAAATAAGTTCACCATCACTTGGATCAACCATAGTCTTATGACGAAGTGCGTGTCCCTTATCGTTCATTGAGCCTTTTCCGAACGTTGCTTCGAAAATGTTTTCTAATACACTGAGTTGTTTACTGTTTAACATTTGAGTCTCCTATATCTCTATTGTTAATTATGCTATCGATTTCATTTCTGCTGGGACGCCAACCATTCTCCCATTTTTTTATATTTGGTTGTCTGAAATATAAAGAACAATCTGTACAACATCCATGCCGATCATGCTCCTGCACGTCTTGCATGTCTCTCAAGGCAAATCCACAAATCTTGCAATCCTTTTCATCACAAATATAATTAGCCGGCTTTATTATTATTAACCCATTTTTTTCTTCATATATGATGCTATCAGACATATTCCACTTTTGATTCCATGCCAACTTTTGTTATATCGATAATATTATCAACTGAATCTTTTACAACGTCAACATGCGAAATAACCATGATTAGTCTGTAATAAGCCTTAAGTCTTTTCATTAATGAAGTTACAGCTTCTACATTCTGATGGTCTAGTGCGCCAAAACCCTCATCTACAATAAACATATCAGACTTGTTTAGATTTGATACGTTTCCTAAAGCAACTCGTAAAGCCATAGAAGAAACCATCTTCTCCATGCCACTTGCGCACTCTATAGGTCGCCGACTATCACCGTAGTTAATAAAGATATCAGTTTTCTTATCTGTAATATCTAGCTCCACTGTGAAACCAGAAGTATCTTGAAGTATCTTTGACATTTCACTATTAATAATCGGTAATTGTTTTTTCATGATATACGCAGGTATACCTCGCCAAGACGTGGCTTTGAGCAAATAATCGTATACTTTCCATTCAACTTGTAATCTATCGAACTCTACCGATTCCTTTTCTAGTTGTTTAATATTTGCCTGACACTCTCCTATTTTTTGAGCTAGTGAAAACATATCTAGCTTATACTCTTTTACTTCAGAATCAATCGCTTTTAACTTAGATTTTAAATTAGCTAACACGACAGATTTTTCTTCATCGGATCTTAACTCCATGTCTGTAATCTCATCAGACAGTCTTTGGATATCCTGCAATGCATCTGCTAAATCTCTGTTCTCTTTTTCTAGTTTCGATTTAGAAACCACAATTGACATTTTAGTATTTTGAATTTTTTTGAGATTGTCGTTATATTCTTCTATTTTTTGTCGTAAACCTTCTTCTTCAATCTGTTCAAGTTTAATTTTGGCTTCGTCTAATTCGGATTTTAAATTACTTACTAACTCTTTCTGTTCTTTTAATAAAGCTTTGTTTTTGTGACTTTCGGCAATGAACTTACATGTAGGAAACGAATCACCACATGGTACCTCTTTAAGAAGTGATACTGATTTTTTTTGATTTGCCATAACAGTTCTTTCTTGCTTAAGATTCATTTGCATTTTCTGCAGGTTTCTTCTCAAACCCTCGAGCAACTCTAGCCTTCTATTGTATGATTCTAATGGAAAATTGTCTCTAAATGTTTCTAGAACAACGAGGTTTTCCTGCTCGGTTGATAGTCTTTCTTGTAGGGTGCTAATATGATATCTTATATCAGACAAACCTGATTTTTTGTTTTCAAGTAATCTTCTTTTTCTAGCTAACTGAGAAGGGTCGACAAAGTCGCCACCAGACTCCTCTTGCGCTTTTTCAGAAAACTCCCGATAGCGATCATTTAGATCGTTGATCTTTTCAGCCAAATGAGTTCTTTGCTCTTTAAAGTTGGTTATATCTGTTCTATTTGATCTAATCAAAGCAACCCAATCTTTTTCAGATAACCTTTTAAGCATGTTTTTAACGCCAGCTGATTCTTCTTTTACGATACTTTGAAATTGATCATATACATCCAAGCCCATAAAGTTCGAGATCGTCTTTTTTCTTTCTGTAGGCCCTTGCTTAATAAAAGAGTTCATGTTGCCCTGTGCGGCAAATGACGTCATCATAAAGTCTTCTGGAGTACCAATCAAATTTCTCAGAGATTTTTCAGTATCTCTTCTTTGTTCGCCTGAAAGGTCTTTGATAATTCTGCCTTCATCATCAACCTCATAGAGAGACAGATAAGACATTGCGCCTTCGTTCTTACCGCCTCTAGCAGGATATCTAACGCTATGTCTTTCCAGCCTGTATAGTCTGCCGTTAACAGAAAAAGTGACGTCGGCTGAACAGTTTGATCGCCTAGTGTTAATGACGTGCTGAATTGATGCGATTCCTCTATCGTTAGAATTGTATAAAGCGTACATGATAGTACCAGGAATAGAAGATTTACCACAGCGATTACGTCCAAATAAACCAACAATTCCAGATAACTTAGAAAAATTAATAACGTTGTCTTTTCCGTATCCAAAAGTGTTATCAAAGTTCATTTCTTTAATAGACCATAGATTACCTTTATGGTCAGCTGATACTTTTAATTTTGGCACGGTTTCATCTACAATACGATCAACCTCACTCCAAAATTCTGGATCTGTAAGTCCGTCATCGTCTGACCACTCTCTCAATAGTTTTTTATGGGTTAGCGGATCTGAAAGATCTTGAATCTTTATCTTTTCAGACGTCTCTTTTGATATAGAGGACTGCTTTAGCTTTAACTGATATACTACTTCATCAGCGCCATGTTCACGACGAAGGACTGTTGCCAGCTTTCTTTGAGTTTTAGGATCTAGTTCAACGGTCGACCTAATTCTAAATCGTGCTCCGGCCGGCCATTCTTTCATACATTTAGATATGGTCGACTGAATGTTACCTTGCCAATCAACAGTGACAAATGGATTGTCATGTCTAATAGGAAAAAATTCTACATCAAACTCAGAGTCCGATTCTATGTCCCATAATAGAAAGCCTTTGTCTCCAGATTCACCATAGTTCTGTTGTATGGGAGATCCAGGATACCATATACGGCCATCTTTATCTAGCTGCTGACGCTTATGTATATCTCCCAGCATAACATAGTCAAAACCGCGGAAGAAATCCATCTTGCAGTCACCGTCTAGCATAAAGTCCATATCAGTATGAGAACCCCACACAGCGCCGTGATACATAGCAATATTTATTTTTCCTCTTTGTGGCTTGACCTCTGCGTATCCTTCTTCATCAAACGGACTAAAAGCACACCAGTTAAATCTATCATCGTTTGGGTCGTTATATACGCCGGATTTTTTGTATAGATAAACGTTTTGAAGATTCAACGCATTAAGTATTGGACTAATCGCATCCTGGCGATCCTTGTTTAAAATCAAACCATCGTGATTTCCAAGAATAACATGAGTTGGAGCAATACGTGAAAGTTCTGTAAACCACCAATTTAAATTATCGATTAACTCAGGTGATATACCCTGTGTTTTTGAATGAACGATGTCACCAGCAACGCATATGGCGTCGACCTTTAGTTCCCGCAATTGTCTAAACATATCAGAAAAAGATGTACGGTACTCAACATGACGTTGATAACCGCGCCAGTGGACGTCGGCAATATGTGCTATTCTCATTATAAACTCCAAACAGTATTTTATATATTATAGTCTATTATGAAGTAATTTACAATATATAAAAGCCAGGCTTAGCCTGACAGATTCTCATGATACTTTTACTGTATCAGTAGTATCTATAATTTCTGTTTGTGTGTCTTTCCCACATATCGTCTGCAATCTTTTCAGCCATGTATCTTTCGTCTTCATCTAATGCTTCGATTAGTTTGTACACTTTTTCCCAGTACGAGTTATACGATGGAGAGTTATCTAAGATAAAATGTACGTCCTCTCGGAACTGTTCATCTGGTGAATAAAAGGTACCCGTACCGTGCTGATGAAAATACCTACCCTCGTAGCCGGCTTCTTTAATAATTCTTCTAAGCTGTGTTCTTGTAATTTTCATGCTAGCTCCCTAAGCTTCCTTTTCGGTCTGTGCCTAAACTAAATTGTTCGCCCGATGGTATATGTTCCATAGCATATCTTTTTCGGCCGTAACGTCTATCTGTTTGAGTTGTTATGTTAACTCTTTTAAATTGTTTTGAAAGCTTTTCATACTCTTCAGCTACCTCTTCGATCTGATTTGCAGGAATATGGCTTTGAGGCCTTCGTTCAAGATCTGCACGAATGATATCGGCGTATCTTTCTAGACCGAACCTTTGGTATATACTAATATCATATCTGCCGTTGCCTTGCTCTAAAGACTTAAGTCTATCGTACGCGGCCTGAGGTGAAGATGCATATACCGCCTCTACAATCAATCCTCTTAATTGTCTTCTTGTAATTTTCATCTTAGTACTCTCCATACTTGGCATTCAATTCTTCTGTCTCTTCTTTTTGCATTTGCAAAAGTTCTGGTTCGTTCAAGAATGATTTGAGATCCTCTACTTCGTCGAATATTAATTGTTTACCTTGAAACTTTAATTTGCACTGTACAGGACCCTGTGTGCCATCATAGCATCTTATATCTGATAAAAGACCCATAGCTAACTTTATCCAAACTCCGTTCATGTTCATCTCATTTCCCAAGCTAGCATGGTTGCATTTACGCTGATAACCTCTAAGCAATCGCATCATTTGATTATATTTTTCTTTCGGTCTGTATGGTGCACCAAGATTTTGATGTAGTGGACCGCCGCGGTACCGGCTGCCTATAGGCTGACCATATTTATTATAGAATGCCTCTTGAATAATTTTTCGGATTGTTTTTCTAAGCCGTGATTCTGTAAGTCTCATTTATTATCTTCCATGTATGATATGATTATTTCATTTAGGCAAGGTGACGGGTTTGTTCCGGCTGCATAAACAATGCCGGTACGATCGTCTAAAAAGACTTCGTTTTCCTCAGCCAGCTCATCGATAACATCGAATGCTTTAAAGCCGAAATTATCTTTTAACTCGTCAAGGGTAACACCTTTAATTCTAGAGGCTAGCGCTAGTATTTCTGCATGCATTCATTGACTCCTAGTTACACTCATAATTATTAGCCGGTCTATAAACTTCCTATTAAATTATTCAACCGGGTAGCTTTTGTGTACTCTATTATCTGTGACATATGACTTTCAACTTCTTCCGGCGCCAGATCACCCCAATCCCGTCCGTCTGATGGAGGCTTAACGTAATAAACACGCTTATCATATGCCATTAAGGCTTCGGCAATTGCGTCTTGCTTTTTCTGAGCGTCTGCATCGAGACATAGTATTATTTTGTCGGCAAACATTACCAGCTTATAAAACAATAATGACTGTTCGGACAGAGAAGAACCAAGTAAACACGTTGAGTTTATATTCATACACTTTATCAAATCCAGAGGACCTTCGACTAGATACACCGGCTTGTTCCAATCTATCTCTATCTCGTTAAATATGACCTGCTTCTTGTCTGCCTTTGCATTTAAGTATCGATAAGGGTTATCAGGGTCGATAGAGCGACTAGTCCAGTAGTTTAGCTCACCTTCTTCTGTAAAGGAAGGTATAATCAAACGACGTCTGTATGACCAATCCTCAGTAAAGCCGACGCGAAAGGACCAAAGCATAGAATCAGTGATGCCACGTGATTTAGCATATTGATATATCGGTAAAGCATCTGGATTGTTTAAGTTTGTCATAAGTAATTTAAAGCCAATTGGTATTGTGACTGGCTCAATTGTAGTCTGTAATTGGGTATAATTGTTGTAGGTGAAGTTTTTAGCAAACCTTTCAAAGTATTCGGCGACCTTCGCAGGGTTCTTTTGTTTAATTAATCGACCCAGGGATCGACCCTTACTATTGCATACCCAGCAATGCCACAAGTCAGAATCAAGACGAATATTCATCTTCATTTTCTTGGTTTCCTTGCAATAGGGGCAAGGAACCATAAGTTCTATTCCGTTGTTTTGCAGCTTTGATTTACCAAAGACGCCGTGTAGATATTTTATTTTGTCATTCATGACATTATTATATCCCTATGTTGACGCTTTTACAAATCCCGCCTTTGCTACAACCCATGCATCTGCCATATCTCTGGCTTCTTCCAATATTATAAGCTGGCCTTTTCTAGGGCCTGATTGTAAAATCTTAGTTGGCCACTTATATTGTAGGTGATTCGACACCCAATCAAAAACCTGTTCTTTAACGTCCTTTCCAGCCTTCTTTTTCGAGAGTGTTTTTATGCCTACTAAACTTCTACACGTGTTCACAGCAATTGGTTCTGGCGCTATTCCTAACTCATCATGACATATGTACTGAACTATCCCGTTAAACGATGATAAAAGCGTGATAGTACGCGCAGAGGACATGCCTCGAGCAAATCTTTGAAAGTACTCCTCTATAAAGACTTCCTTGATACTGTGCCTTTTGCAAATCTCTCTCAATACTTTTCGAAAATGAAAACCTTTGTTTGTTATGCCTTTTATTTTCTTAAGAGATATAAAGTCCATTTCTAAAACAAAGCCGTCGTTGTCGAGCACCGTATATCCGATCGTTGCAGTAGAAACATCAAGTCCAAGTATCATTAATAATCCAGTTTTACGCGAAATAAGTATTTGTTGTCCGGCCTTTTAATAACTGGCTGAGCCAGCTTTGCTTTACCAACAACATTAAGGTTGTTGTCGTGTAAATATACCGTCGATATGTATACAAAGTCTTCGGCGGATTCATTATCATTCAATGAAGGTCGTAACTTATTATAATTTGGATTTGATGAACTGTTAAATTGTGCTGATACACATGGGATGCTTGCTTCAAAAACATTGACTTGACTTTCAGATTGAAACTCTAATGTCATATCACTATCCGAGAATCCGTATAAGGAAGGATGCCTTATGTAAATTAAACCTTCGCCATAAAAGACGTCGCCCACTTTATTCCAATTGGCTATTGAACCAGATGCTTGGTGCCTATATAAAACTCCGTAACCATTATCACGTAATTCGATTTGAGCCTGGTTACCATTGTAAAGATGACTTGATAACTTTAGACTGCCAGGCTTTATTCTTCTTCCATAATAGAGCTGAGGAATGGTAACAACAGTCGTAAGCTGTCCTGGAAAATCCGATGTGTCAAAAAATTCTGACATTGCACCGGCAGACGTTGGTTGATCAAAATTCATAATATCTTGGTTAAGTTGATCATCGTCTATAACAAATAAATCAATTCCAGAATTATATCTAGAATCACCGCCTTGCGTATTCTCGAAAGATTCTGGAGAATTAAAAGTTCCTCGCTGCGCGAAAACATCATCAATAAAAAACAATCTGGAATCTAGCAGATCATCAAGGTCTCCAATGTTCTTTGTGTTTATATAAAACCCATCATTAGAAAGGAAATTGCTGCCAGTCGAATGAAACAGTGTATTGTAATCAGGTCTAAAATTGCCATTGTCACACGGCAAAATAAAACAGTTTCGGGCTTGATGTCCCAAAGTTTGGTTAAACGAACTTGTCAAATCTGCATTTGTATTATAAAAAGACTCGTACACATTCAACACTTCAGCATCTGAATAAAAATCTCCGAGAGACTCAGATAAATGATGACAGTGAGGAAAGTTAATATTTGCAAAATCTTTTAAAAAACCTTGTATATTTACGTTAGCAAAATTTCCTATGTTTGCGTGGTTCGTGTTATACGGGGCAGCGATCAGCTTCTTAGTAACGCCTGGCGTGGCTCCATCAAATAATTCACTTAAATCACTTATATTTGCCGCTAGCGATCCTGTGTATGCAACTGTACCAAAATCTGGTGTCGAATTGTTTCCATAAGAAAATGTAAATCCGGATGGTTGATTTTTATTTTCAGCCGCAAATTTGCTGTCACGTGGATTAACAACATGAGTATGTAAGTATCTGTAGTCAACATCAAACAATCCCGGTACATAAAGCATCAAACCTCTATTGCGATGGTCAGCATATGAGCCTGTATAGGTTGTATTCATGTATTGCGCAATTTGTTTCTCGTTAATGACTTTGTTCCAGATTCGAACTTCATGGATATCGGCATTTAAATGGCAGTCAAAATTACTAGAAGCTACATCCTCAGCGCGTTGTTGTAAGGAGCCGTGTCCTTGAATCTGATCACTAGTAAGCTTGGGCAAGTCTGAAGTTGATCCGTTATAATAAGATCCAATTATCAGTCCATTATACGTATCGGTAGTTGCAATCCCACGAGCATGCTTGGATCGTGAGCTAAGTTTTCCGTCGATATATATCGAAGTATCACCAGTAGATCGTTTATAGGTTATTGCACAGTGGTGCCAATAATCTTTTACTATAGTTGATTGCGATTTCTGAGTTTGGGAAGTTGTTCCAAAAGTTAAATTATACGGAGTATCAGCCGAACTCAGGGTTACAGCGCTACCGATAGCTAAACCAAGAGAGTAATTTGTTGCAAATCCGCTTGCGTTTTTCTCAGATCCAGTTAAAACCGAAACACTAAAATGACCTGGATAATGTATGACAGTCCCGGTTTTGAGAGTATCTCTTAGTTTTATGTAAAATTCAATTGAAAAATCTCCGCTTCGGGATTGATAAATGTATTCCAGAACGTTGTTATTATTTAATTCAGTCTGTGCGCGATATATCAAAGCCGGTTTTAAACCACTGGGTTCGAAAAAGCTCATGCAATTAAAATTAACAAATTTTGAACCTATAGCACTGTTCTGTACCTTGTAATAAGGTTCTAAAATCCGTTCAGATAAAGACAAAGCCATCGATCCAGAAGAGAAGATTGAATTTGTAGGTTTTAGGGCCCTCACAAGAAGTTCTGTGCTGTTCCTGGGATGCATTGATATATCACTATACCCAGTTTCAGACGTTGTCGTAGAAGCCTCTATTCCATACTTCTCGTATTCTGGTGGCTCATGACCAGCAACCGCACCGGTACCATCAAGCAACGTTGCTATTTCAAATTCTGCGTTACCAGATCCTAATGCCGCAGCTTCCATAATCATAATACGCCTGCCTTCGTAGGTATTTTCCCCAAAAGGCTGTGGCGTATTATCACCCGTCAGGCCTACCCGATCGTCAACACTATCTTTCTGGGTTTCAGACCGATCCACAATAACTTTTAATGCGCCTGTTATCCCAAGTGACGATGAAACAAATGTACGATCGGCATTTAGAACAACAGACGTCATCGCAAAGTTATTTTGGTTTAGCTTTACAAATGACATCTGTAGTCCTCCTATTAAAAGTCTAGGCGAACTCGTATCGTAAGATCCTTTTCATCATTCTTTTCAACCGGTCTTGAAAGCTTTCCTACGGCCAATAAATCCATGTTTGGACCATACAACCCAACGGTTGTAATAAATGTAAACGATCGCTCTGTTGCATCAGCAGTATTTTCGATGACGTTCAATTGGTTAGAGGAATCTATATAGGTCGGATTTGAGCTGTAGTTAAACTCGCCAGGTGCGGCACGACAGAAATAGATAGTCGACTGAATCTGCGTAGAGTTTTGAAACGCCATGGCAGTAAGGGTACCAGAAGAAAATCTCGTAGTAGCAACGTGATCTATAATGTTGTCAATACTTCCAGACACAAGAAAATCAGGTATAAACTTGGCGTTAGAATTACCGCCACCTGATGTATCACCAATAACAACGGTACCTCGCTGAATTGTTCCTAATGACGTCATCGCCGTTGAATTGTTGCCTTGCAACTTATCCGAAGTATGGCTGTATGATGTGTTGTTCATCGCATCAATCAAACCATAGACCGGTTGAGATCCCCAGTTTGCCTTTGCCATATCTAAGACAGCAATACCAGTGTCGTAAAAAAGTAGTCCAACATCGCGAGTTGTGTCTGAGGCCATTTTAATTCTTGCCACAGATCCCGCAACCGTAGTTCGATTATCTGCATTTGCACCAATATCAGAAAAAATCTCAACACCAAACGCGGAAGTTTCTGCGATTCCACCACCACCGATGTTTCTAGAGCCTGATGCTACTAAATTTGTGTCGAAAATATTGGCTTGTTCACCTACTGATGGATCAAATTCTGCTGTTTCTTGAAAAGAACCGATCATTGAAGCACTGGTGTAGTAGCGCATTGCAAACGTTTCTTTTCTTAGTTTATCACGAGCAAACAGACGTTTAACATTAATGAAAAGCGCCGCATCGATTCTGTCAGTTGCGGTAGACACAGTGCCGTTGTTTCTTGGGAACGTGTTCGAACCTAAATAAAATGCATGATCAGCATTACCCAATAAGTAAGAAGCAAACTGTCTGTACGTATCGACTTTTTCTCTCATCATCATTGACTGAGATGCAAACAAAAGCTTGCCATTTGTGTCAACCCGATAACCCGGAGCCTCAGACACAATGTTTGTAACTGCGGAATTATGAAACAACCCAACAGACATATCGAACAGTTCGTTTGACGTCTGCAACGAAAAGTCCTGATCGTACGTGGTTTGATACAGTGAACTAGTTACACCAGGTCCTATACCACCAGTTACATATACTTGGTATTTACGTCGAGTTGCAGATCCAGATATGTCTTCTTGAATCACGTCGATAAGCTGATTTAGTGATGATGCAGGTTGAGAAAAGTCAGCCGGCGTGAATGATTTGAACTGAGCCATTGGTACTCCTTATTAATACTGAACTTGGATTTCAAATGTTGTAGAGACCCCAGTAATAAGACCATCAACTTTAACAACAGTTGTTACTTTGTTGTTCGAATCTTGAAAGGCCGTTAGGCTGCTACCAGTAGAAACAACTCTAAAAGTAAGCCTGAGTGTTGATAACGACTCGCCGACACCAGCTGATGATGCTGACATATCATATACAAGATTTGGACTAAAAGGAACTGTTCTTGGCGCTGCTCTTGTTCCAGCAAGTGTGATAAACCTGGAATCAAGAGTTACTCTGTACTGCGTCTCTCTAAGCAGAGCTGAAACGCCTTGAGATGTGTTCGAGGGAATCGATTGATTAATTGTAACAACCGATGTATTTTGACCTTCGATGTTTTGTAACGTTTGGCTCGAGCCAGCTGCTACAGCTAAAGATGGAAAAACCGTAAGAGTTGGATTTGACAATGTCACCAGCGGATGTTTAAGTGCAAGGGCGCCGATAGTCTGACCTTCAAAAACCGGGGTGTTCTTTTCTATTTTTTCTTTTCCGATTGTTCGACCAAACTTTTTAACAATTGTATAATCAACTTCATCGTCGCCAAATCCATAGTGTACAATTTTAAATGTGCCATTGTTTCTTGCTAGCAGTTCTCGACCTTTATCGGTCAGTACTGCGTCAATGATAACATTGTTTGTGCTGTGATCTAAAAATCCCATTTTTTTCTCCTTAACAAGATTAATTATATCTTTTCTTGAGTTTACGTTAAAATTAATTTGAATTCATATCCTTTATAATTATGAGCCAAAATTAATAAGATTCTGCTGCTGCCTCTTTAGGAAGATATCTACGATCTTATCTGATTGTTTTGTGACGTTAATAAGCTGTATTCGGTATGCCGGCAGGGCTTCAAGCTGCTGGGCAACAACGTCGACTTTATCGTTGTTGTTTTCTGATAAATTTACATGTGTGAGTTCCGGGTCAAAAACTACAGTCATCTTATTTTTTCCGGAAACCTTTATACAATCAATAAATATTTTGTCAGACATTAACATGTTTGGATACTGTTTCGGTGCGCCTTTATATGATGCAAAATCAACCGTTATTGTATTAGTGGTTGAATCAAGTCTTACAATATACTGCGGCGAAAGGTTTGATGAATTTCCGTGCGCATCAATAGCACACATTGCCACAATGTAGTTTCTGTCTCTTTCTATGTTAATTGTGTAGTCTGTCACGTGGTTTGTAGATCTAGATATGTATTTTTCTGGAATATTTTCTTGCAATGGAAAGTTTTCTAATCCAATCATATCATTAAATGTCAGATATTTTTTTAACTTAAAAGGCGCATTATAATCTTCGCGTACAAATATCTGGTATCCTTTGATATCGCCTATAGGCCGGGTTGGGATGTTTCCATATTGTATAGGACTAGTCCATCTTAGATTAACGTTTCCATCACCCATATAAGAGAATTTAATTGCTTCTATAGGTGGAGGTGGCACGTTTTCTACGCATCGTATTTTAACAGACTTTCCTCTAGCGCCAATCATTGCAAAAGAAAATCTTTCGTTGGGATCTGGCTTTACAATATACAACGGGTGGAGATTGTATTTATATCTCGCCCCATATTTAATCTTTGGATCAGTGATTGAAGATGATTGCAGATCTTTAATTATGAATGATCCAAGTTCCGCTATAACGTTTCCAAGCTCATCAATCTCACTCTTAAAAAGTATGTAGCCAATGATTCCCATGCCGGCAGTGTTATCAAACTCAGCAAAAAGATCGGCGCTGTTCTCAAAATCTAAACCATCAACGCTCATCACATATTCGTCAACGCTTACTAATGCAGGATTAGTTCTTCTCCGAGTACGTACCTGCAAATTTCTTAAATTCCTTAAGTCGTTATGATTTTTTTTACTATGTATGGAAAATGGATTTGCTGCCGAAGCTTCAACCAAATCAAAGCATATGTCAGATGCTATCAGCGTTTCATTCGCGCGTTGGGAAAAAATATCTGCGGACTTTGAAGTCGGCCTGTTTGTTGTCAGATTTAAATAGATTCCCATGTTTTCAGGCGTGTCTGCAAACTGCTGACCGTCTGCTGTTGAAGCATTTTCAAAAAATGCAGATATTTTGCTTTTGTTTTCTGAGGATCCAAGATCAGAGGTATGGTAAAAAGAATAATCTCTTTCTGTATCGCTAGTATATTTTACAAACCCGGCAGACTGCAAAAGAAGTTCGCTTGTGATCTTGTCTTTTTGAGTGATAATTTCGTTGATATGTGAGTTAAATTTTTGGCCAAAGTTATTTGATGCTACAATACTTTCTACTTTAGAAAAATTAAGTTCAATTAAACGCGGAGGGAACTCTAATTTATCGGGATCCCTTATGTCGACTTCGTTTATAAACTCGTCTCTTTCGTAATAATTATACACAAATTTAGCCGACAAAAAGCTCGGCTGTTGCGTAGAAAATATCATTACCGGTTTGGATGGTAAGCTGCTCATGATGAATAACTCCTGAAAGTAACCTGAGAATTAAAGTCATTATGCATTGAGTTTTGAGAATTACCAGTCTCATCAACGGTACCGTCATCAGATATATCGTAGAAGGACAATTCAATGTTATTTGTCTCGGTTGCAATGTTTTCTGATACCTGAGACATATGGCTCCAAAAACAAAAGGTTCTATCAAATATGTTTGGTACTAAAGCCATCGTCGTCATTTGATCGGCCGAGAACAATCTGGACTGAGTAATTGACACAAACTTCGCATATTTGTCATATGCGACTTCACTGTCCGAATCAATTGTTTGCCTATAGTAAAAATCCTTAAATGAACGTATTTTATTCTCATCTAATATATTTTCTTGAGATTCTATTCCACACTCTCTAAGTAGTAAATCGATGTTGTCAATACATTTTTGATCAACGTACAAAATATTTGATTGTAGATTTACAGAAAAAGAAGATTCAGCAAAATTTAATCCAGCATAAAAATCTAAATAGAGTTTAAGTAAAGCATCCAACACGTGGTTGAAAATTATATGATCAGCTGTTGGCATACTAGTTATTACATTATCATTTTCGTCTGTAGGTATATTCATTTTTGGTGAGTTTAAAATATTTTCGTTAATATATTCAGAAATTGTTTGATAATCTTTTACAACATACAGACCAGTATCCTTGTCGATTGTACCATATACTAAACTATCTTTTAAGCTTTGCCAATTTGTTTCTTTGGAAAGCCTTTGTATAAGTTCGGCTCGATTAATAAATAATGCTGGCCAATAACAACGCCAAAGCGAATTTAAAGATTTGCCGTTTAAAGGTTCGAACTCTTGCTCGAGCCACACTAGTCTATTTAGTATATCAAGCGACGTCGTCGATTTATTTGCATCAATATATCCTGCCGGTATACCTACTGCGATTATTCTACCAAATTTTAAACTATGTGCATCTCGCGTTCGATTTGTCAAATTTGCATTTTCAGAACCATAGTTGGTATTATTTGCACCGGTCCCTAAAAACACTTGCAAATCTTCGTCTGTTGTAGATATAAGCGATGCATCGAGAAGCATGTTATTTATTAAACTACTAATATTTAAGACGAGTGATGTATCGTCGGACGCCATGTTTCTGGATACTGGCCCAAAATTTGAGGACGGAGCATATGCATTAGATCGTATGCCTGATTCTTCAGATGCTAAAAACGATCTTAAAAACGTTTGTCTTAAAGATGAGTATTTTATAATTTCGTTAGCTTCTATACCCGGTAATGTGGCGGCATCAAAAAGTTCAGCGCCGTTTGGATCTTTGACTAATCCTTCCATGTTTGCTTGAGCTTGACTATAGTGTCTAGATACTGACTTTAGGTATTCCATTAGCCTTCGTGTATCTTCCCGGTGAAATATACATGCCTTTATTGTTGTCGACAAAGCGCCACGTTGAGGAGAGGAAGCAAAAGAGCTAATAGGTAACTCAGTGTTATCGATAAAATTATAGGGAACAATTTCATCCTTGTCAAGCAAAAATCCAAAATATGCTCTTACTGAGGCTTCTAGGCTTTGTACCTGGGCTTGTGTTTCCGCAATAAAATTTTGTCTGGCTTCGAAGGTGTTAAACGTGTATCCTCCCGTTTGTTCGGTAGATTCTAAAAAGGCGTTAACGTCACCGGCTGGCACTACGACACCTTCTACTTCGACGTCCATGCTGAATTCACCTGCAAGAGTTTTTTCAACCCCACGTGAAATAACAAATCTTTCAACAAACGTTTGATTCTCAAGCTCGATACCAGCTGAGCTCCAGTCACCGTAATTTATTTGCCACCGCACCGGACCTTTTTTTGGATCTACATTGTCAACTATAGGCAGGAAAAGTTTTGCAACCTCTGCCTCAAGCATAATTCTGTCAATGCT
>CEVG01029536.1_pt1 | contig 57355 bp, 34 predicted proteins | sample 356511 | NCBI WGS metagenome assembly CEVG01 (sample SAMEA2623426, study PRJEB7988) | marine metagenome | biome: marine biome (ENVO:00000447); feature: surface water layer (ENVO:00002042); material: "saline water (ENVO:00002010), including plankton (ENVO:xxxxxxxx)" | depth 5 m | reverse complement strand
GGGCAAAATTATTGTCTGAAAATGTTACATCTCAAACTGGAGAAGAAACTGTTCTGAATGTGTCTTTTGAGGGTTACGAAAGAGACAAGTTGATGAATGAGCCGTGGTTTTTAAATTATAGCGACCTGGAGCCTAGTAATGATCTGGATGTTTCTGGTGGGACGGAGGCTAGAATAGAGAGGGTTGAAACATGAGCGCTTTTACTAGTTTTAGAAACTGCCTCGTAGAACTTGGCGGTACTCAGATTTTTGCAACAAGCGCAAACCTTTCTATAGAAACATCTTTACAAAGAGATGTTAGAATCGAAAGTTATAGTGAGGATACCGCTGGAGCTTTAATTAATGACCCTAGATTGGTTCCTACTGCTGGAGTAAAAGGTGTGCTTAATTTTGATTTTGTTATTGCTGACGAACATTTTAATGTCAATCCTGTAGATGGCAAAAATAGTATACATAAAATATTTGAATTGAATAGAGGTATGTCTCCAGAGTTAGAGAAGGTTGGTAGAATTGGTAATTATAGATTTTTTAATGCTGGTATAAGGTCATTGTCTTTTGAAATGCGACCTTTTAGTTTAATAAAAGCTAGAGCTGAGTACGAAATATTCGGCAGTGTTGTGGAGGTTCAGGCTAAGTCTTTGCCTGTTCAATCTGGCTGTTATGTGAATGGTGTGCTTGATGACAGCCATCAAAGCGAGACGGCTTGTAACGCCGCTGGAGGGGTTTGGAGGTATGGTATTAATCCTGCAGAGGGTCTGAAGAGTTTTGGGACTGTTACTGCAAATGGAATTAATTTAGCAACACAAGAAAATTATGATATACAATTAATATCTGCTAATTATTCTATAGTAGCAAAAAGAAAATATAATTATAGTATAAGAGCTAATGAACATCCTATTAATCAGTTTGTTCCTGGTGCTATGATGCCTTATAGAGTGTCTTTGTCTGAAGTAGAAGTTAATTGTAATATATCATCTAATAAAATTATACCTAATATGAATGAAAGCGGTTATCTTCAAAACTCTTTTGAGAGCTTAAACCTTAGGGAGTTGGAAGTTCAGCTTAGTTTGTTTGAGGCTAGGAATTTTAGTACTGGTAGTGAATCTAATAATTTAGCTAATTTTAGTTGCATTGGTAATGTGACTAGTCAAAATCTTGAAGTGTCTGACGGCTCGTATTTGGTTGGGTCTTTTAATGTAATGCAGGTATTGAAATGAGTGTAAAATATAGAGGTTTTTGGGATCCATCTGAATTATATGAAACAGGGGATATTGTCGAATATTATAGCAGTTCGGTGGCTGATGCAAGTAAGCCTTATGCTGGAATTTCATCTTATACATATACTAGCGCTGGGTCTACTGTAGGAATATGCCCTTTAAAAAACTTTACCAACCCTCGCAGTTTATCCACCGCGTCCGCGCCGATAGAAATAAGTCTCTCTAGAGACGTTTTAAGATCTTTTGTTTCCGCCCAGGGAATCTGGAATAGTTATAAATATTATAATCCAGGTGAATGGGAGGGTCCACATGGGGTAACCAAGGCTGGTGGAAAACTTGAAGATGTTAATAGTGAATATTGGGCGGAAGGCGTGGCTACCGAGCAGGCTGAGTGGGGAGATTTAACCAAGTACGACGCATCCCATCAGGAGTATGGATCATCTTCCCAGAAAACATTATCCAAAGGCAAATATGACACACCTAACGAAGAATTATCTGAAGAATTTTCAGAAGTTCAGGGTGAAACGGACTCTGATGCATATTATATATCTTCTGTACAAAATTATAAGAACAATTTTAGTGAGTCCGAAAACTATAAAAAATTTGATATTGTTCGAAGTCCTGTGTCTAGCGCATTTTATTATGCACGGTCCGATATAACTGGAGTTGATCAAAGTTCAACTTTAACTTTTACAAATATAGAAATCAGAGAGCCATCAGATTATACTTATTCTTCTAATCATATTGCAACAATAGAATACCTTGGGACTGCCGATTCAGGCTGGGTTGCTAACGGGGAGAGTATCATAAAAGTCGGTCACACTTTAAACTTTTCAGAATTTACTAACGATTTAAATAACAGACTGCTGATGGTTATAGGTGTTAGTCCTGATTTAATTTGGTTGGGCTCTTTTGGGAATGACGATAAGGAACTAGCTGTTTACGAAAAGATTACTGGGAATATGTCGGTAGAGCTGTCGTCTGGTCAGGTTAATATAACAAGTAATGATGCTGTTTGGTCTAGCGATCAATTCTTTTTTGACCCAGACTATGGGTCTAGCGTAGAATTTAGCGCTTTCAATAAAAAGTTTGAGCACGGTGACGGTTATTCTTCGGTGTCTCCATTTGGAGTTAACTCTATAAGGATGCGGTTTGACTTGGAGTTTACTAATAGAAGTAATCGAGAAGCTAATGCTATCCTTCATTTTTTGGAAAATAACCTTGGTCAGCACGAACGCCAAAAACCTAGTACCCAGCTAGAGTATGACCAGGGGATATCTGGTTTTAGGATGGATGGAGAGAGTTTATTTTTTCCATATAATTCAACGGAAAATTTAACAAGAAGATTTCATTGCTTTGATTTTTCGCACGAAATTGAAAATGAAGATGTTCATACTGTTCGGGCAAAGATAGAAAATAGTACAGCTTCTACATTAACTTTGGCGCACCAAATTTTCGTAAAAGAGGCTGGACTGTGGGACGCTGATAAGACTTATAATCAACATGATGTTGTTTTTTGCCATGATAATTCTAAGTACTATTACTCCAAATCTGCTCGCCCTCAGTCTGGTAATAGGCCTTGGATTCTTGAAGGAGAAGATGCGACTTCAATCAATAAGAATATATGGACAAGAGAGTTTTATTGGTCTCCCTCTGTACCTTTTAATGTATCTCACTCACCTAGTATAGAGAAGTTTGGTACAGCTCATGGCCCATATACCCAATATTACCCAGAAAACCAGCAGAATGTAAACTTATTAGAATTAGATTTAGAATTCGAAAATAGAAGTGACGAGGAGGCTTACGCTATACTTCATTTTCTTGAAATGCATTTAGGTTATTTGTCGTTCTTGTTTGTTCCACCCTCTCCATATAATAGGAAAAGGAGGTTTTATTGCGAGAAGTGGAAGCATACTTATGTATTTAAAAACAATCATAAAATTTCTGCTACTTTCGTTCAGTTCCCCCTGGGGCAGAATACACCTCTTGATGATGACGAAATAGATAAGATAGAGGTTAAGGTAAAAAAGAAGCCTGGCAGGTTGTTAATGTCCTCCGCCCCATCTATTTCGGTTAATCAAAATTACAAAAAAGATGATAGTTTTTATGTTAAAATTCCAATAACACTAGCAAATGATGGAGAGACTGATATTTTTATAAAAACAATTTCACCAGATCAAAATACTGTTCATTCTGATGCTAAGTTTAAAACTTTAAAATGGGGTGGCTATAAAGATTCTGTTACTACTGGATATATGATAGGTAGTCAAACCTTGTCTTCTACTTCTGATATAAATATTAATGGGAACGATTCTGATGGTGTTGTTATATACAATACAAATTCTGCGCAATATATTCATACTGAAAATGGAGTATTATACAAGCTAGAGGCTGGTTCTGAGCCTGAGTATCTTGAGGTTGCTGAACATAAGGCAGATATAACTGAAGCTCCTGCAGATAATAAAATTAGTCCAGGTGAGAATTATAAATTATTTTGCCAGTTTGACTCAAGCGAAGTAGTGTCTACTACAAGTAGGTCTGCGGAGCATAAAACCGAAGTTAATATTACTTACTGTTATGCTCCTTCGAGTGAGCCCCTGTTTGACCCTAGTTTAGAATATACAAAAGGTAATATAGTTCAGCATGCGGGGGTTGTGTATCAGGCTAAAGAAGATATTTCCCCTGCAGTTTGGAACGCATCTAAATGGGATGAATATATAATAAGCACTTCTATTCCTATTGATGTTGTCGTTAATCCAGAATTAAGAGACGGGGTTAAAGATAGTATTTCAATAGAAATTTCTAGATTTGATAGGGATAACTCTACTGTAGTTGATTATGATATTAGAGATAATTCTGATGCCGTGATCATGCTTAGTCAGAAGGAGAAAAATTTATTTTTTGATATTGCTGGAAGCGTATCTGGGGAGGGTGGTAGGCTTGCTGTACCTTCAAGTCCTTTAGATATTGAAAGAATACTAGAAGTTAGTACGGATATAGAAACCTATGTTTACTTGGGTATAAAATACGACCCAGAGAAAGATCAATACTATGATTATTATGACCCAAGTTTCGTTAATGTAAGTCAAGGTAACGAAAATATTATTAGCGAAGAAGAGTATTTTGCCCTAGCTCCTTCCGATAAACAAAATTACTCTAGGTCTTCTGTGTTAGATTTTTCTGATGTGCCATTGGATCAAGGGGAGGGCGGGGAATATGTTGCGCTTAATATCAAGACTGGAAGTTTTATGCTTGTTTCTGAGAACTCTAAAATTGTTGAGGGTCATGTTGTTGAAGATACTGAAAGCTTGTCTAATGGATCTATTAATTTGTCGGACTATATATCTTCTCATGAAAAAATTGAAGGGAGAAGTCTTGGCGAACTTCAAGAGATTAATGTAACCCTAAAGGGTATATTTTTATCCGAAGACCCGAGGATTCCCGCTATATCAACAGGCGGCGGCTATAGTGATGAGGCTGAGTTGAATCTATATCTTGGCACCTCAGACGAGGCCTGTGAGATTATTGGTCGGGGTGGACAGGGCGGTAACGGAATGATAAGCGAAGGAATTATTTACGAGAATGGACAACCCACTGAAGTCGATTCAGATCTGAACCCTCCTACCTCGGGCGAAGACGGTGGGGATGCTATATATATCGACGACCACGTTGGCACTTCGGGGGTTAATATATACTTGGTTAATTGTTCTATACTTGGTGGCGGCGGTGGTGGCGGTGGCGGTGGCTATCAGTCTGATTTCAAGAGGATAAAAAACTATAATTTTGTTAATATAGGAGGCGGTGGCGGTGGCGGCGCCGGCCATGCTATAGGAGGTTTTCCGCTTGGCGAAAGATCTATATCAACCGATGGTTCTTCAGTTAGGGGTGGTCAGCCTATTAATAATGCAACAGAATACAGAAGCGCCTTAACTAAGGGAGGTGATGGGGGCGGATTTGGTGAAGACGGTCAACCTGGGGGCGAAGTTGGAACCGTGTTCGAATACAACAGAGTTGGCGCGGGGGGTTCTGCCGGTAGATCTATTTCCTGGGGTTCTAATATGGTTCCTAATATATTTTTGGATAACGTAAAAATGGATTATGAGACGCATGGGGGTGTCCTATCTTTTTATGATAGTAGTGACAGATCTATAAATAACCTTCCTGAGGATTCTAAAGTGGATGTTGCTGGGGAATGTTTACAAAGAACTCAGTCAGATTTATAATATATAAATGAAAGAAGAAGATCCATCACTTAAGAAAGTCGCTGTTGAGCTTTTTAAAATGCAGCCTGATGCTCTGGTTGAATTTTTTGAGATAGATTTCTCTAACCTTCAGGAGGATTTTAGGGAATTAGAAGAAAAATATGGTAAGCCATTGGGTCTTGCTCAAGGTGCAGAGTCTGTATATAGATTTACGTCAAATATAAATGGGTCTAATCCTTTATACTGGCAGGGTAAAGGTTATCAACCTCTACCTATTGAGACGTCGGACTTCGAGTCGCCTTCTGACGGAAGGCTTCCTCGACCCAAATTGGTTATCGCTAATCCTTCTGGGCTTTTATCCTCTATAGTTGCTGTTAATCATGACTTTCATGGGTGCAAAGTAACCAGAAAAAGGACTTTTGTTAAATTTTTAGACGACCAAAATTTTCCAGCAAATAGTTTTCAGTATAAAGATGTTGATGGAAATTTGATTGATGTTGTAAGAAACCGAACGCAGGACGAGTCGGGTAATGCTATACCTGGAACTAATCCTTTTGGTAAGGCTGACCCTAATGCTCACCTGCCTGACGATATCTATTATATTAATCGTAAGGTTATGGATTCCAAAACCAGCATAGAGTTTGAAATGACATCTATACTGGAAATTGGAGATTTAAAGTTTCCTGACAGGCAAATCCTTGCAGACTACTGTGGTTTTAGATATAGGGATTCTAGGTCTTGCGGTTATAAAGGTCTACCCGTAAAAGGGCCTAATGGACAAAGGTTTTCTGTATATGGTATTTATGAATTAACTTTCATTAACTCTAAGGGTGTTAGGAGGACGCTAACAGATGATACATTAAATACCGTTCCTTTCTGGGACTCTTCCATACAATACCAAAAAGGTGACGTTGTTAGATTACCTATAGGTCGGCACCCTTCTGTGGAGTCTTATTATGTATGTATAAAAACACCAAAAAATAATGTTCCCTGCCCCTCACCCTCTTCTAGTGAAGAGATTTGGGTTTTAGATGCTTGCCAAAAAGATTTATCCAGCTGTATATGCCATTTTGGTAAAGAGGCTGCGAGCAAAAAGGGGATAAATTTTGGAGGATTTCCGTCTACTGAGGGCGCTAGGTTTTCTTAATATGGATGAAGGGCTACTCAAGAATATACTTACTCAGTCTAGGGTTTATTTTTTAAAAAATAGATACCAGGAGTCGTGCGGTGTTGTTTTTAATAAAAAGGTAAAATTTACACCAATAAAAAATGAGGCACCAAGTGGGTGGACTTTCTCTTTAACTCCAAGACTTCACTTAATAAAGTCTAAAATAAAAATAATCTGCCATTCTCACCCTTTTGGGGATGCGTATCCATCTGCTCTTGATACTAAAACCGCAATAGATCTCGATACTCCTTTTCTTATATATAGCTGTTTATATGATAATTTTGTATTTTTTGACCTTGAAAAGTGTAAGCCTTATAAGGTCTAAGGTGTTATGAAAAAGGTATATTTACATGGCGGTTTATCAGATGGCATTCGCTCTGAGTGGGAGTTGAATGTTAAGACTCCTGCTGAAGCAATACGAGCAATCAATGTAAACTGCCTTGGGGCCTTGCTTGAGAATATTTATAAACTTGCCGATGAGGGTTCTTGTATCGGATTTGCCTGTTTGTCTTCGGAAGAATCTAAGACTGCTGAGAAAATTAATTCCGAAGAGGATGTCAGTGAACAGGTTATGGTTGAATTTTTGCAATCCCCTGAAAGGCTTGACATGGAGGGGGATTTTGATGAAATACATATTATGCCCGCTGTGGATGGTAATTTTGTAGTTACCCCCACTTTGACTGCTGCGTTTATTGCAAAAACAGTATTTATGATGGTCGTAGGAATGCTGATCGCTGGTATTGCTGCAGCTATGTTTCCCCCAGTTAAGGTTACTAACAATACTAGAACCACTAAATCCTACTCCTTTGGTGACAGGCCTAATATAAGAAGGCAAGGCGGGCCCATTCCCGTGGGGTATGGCATGTTGAGATTAGGGTCTATAACTTCATCTTTTTCTAGAAGAAATAAATTTCTTCCTGGAGGCATAAACAACGGAATGATCGAGTCCTATACCAGCTTCGTAACTCATGATTTAATATCCGAAGGCCCTATTGAGGGGTTTTGTGATTCTAATGGAATTTCAGTTGCGCCGTATTCCGAAGGTCAGTATAAGAGGTTTGATAAAAACCCTGTTTTAAAGTCTATATTTATTAATGACGTAAAGCTAATGAATGATCAGGGGCAACTAAATATTATACCCAATGAAGACGCAGGTGCTGGAGAAACACAGCCCATATTTTCTTTAGGATATAACTCTGACTCAAGAACTCACAAAAACCCAAGCTACGGGATTGATTACGAGAAAAAAGGACAGAGCCCCTTAATTGGTCCAGATAAAAAAATAAGCGGCTTTGCTTCAAACGTTAAAAAGTCTGGTGCCAGTGCATTTACATACGCTGTTTCTGACCGAAATGTTGGGATTCTTACCTTGAACATATCTTCTGAAAGAATGTTTAATAATTGGACGGACAAAAGAGTGCGGCGCAGGCTGTTTGGCACAAGGGTTTCTGTTACACAAGGAACCGATCCAGTAGCAGTGCAGCTCGCAATTAGAATATTTGATGGAAAGAAGTACGTGAGCCCTATAGACGTTAGGGGTGGCGACAGCTCTTACTCTCAGTTGGAGGATGTTGATAAATCTAAACAAAATTATACCTCTAATTATACAATGTCTAAATATTTGGGAGAAGGTAATCATAAGCCTCGTATTACGGTTAGTGATTCGCTTTTGGTTAAATATTTTACATGGACTTTGTTTGAGAGCTTATCAACCAATCAATATCATTTTAGTGGCCCCGCTCATCCTGAGGGCTGGGAATCAACTTTCGTGAGCGTGAGTGACTATAATTCTTTGCCCGATAGTCAGCCCTCATCATCAACCACGCCATGGAAGGGATGGTATTTATCTGAGCCATATTCTAAGCCTTTAAAGAGCAAATTATTTCATGTCGTGCGCTCTGCTGAAGATTTTGTTCAAAAATTTCAAAGCGCTTATTTATCATCTGCAACATTTGATTTTATGGGGCAAGGGGAAAAGACTTTGAAAGAAATATTTTCTATGTATTTTGATGATAACAAAAGAATCGAAGAGGGTGTGTTAAAGGATAAATCTAAGTCAAAAATATCTACTGCTGCGGAAGTTCTGGGTGTGCTGTCTGCTCAAACAAGGTCTGGTGTACGTGCTTCTGATATATTTTTAAATAATTTTCACCTGTGTATGTCTTTAATAAAATCCCACCTTGATGAAGATCAAACATTAGGTAATGATGGTAATATTTATGTCACGAGAAGTAAAATGTATTATAGGCATATTGGTAAAACTTATGCTAAAAATATGTGGGAGGTTCTTGCGCTTGCCAAAAAAGGAAGTAATTGGTCATTTGACAAAAAGAAGCAGAAATGGTTCAAATATAAAAGTAAGCAGTATATTAGCTCACTTCAATACAGTACTCGTAATTTAAAATTTCGAAATCAAAATGGTGATCTGGTTAGTAGTCCTTTTAAAGATCAAAGCGATAACCCTTGGGTTAGCGCTGGCAATTGGAACTTTAACCAAAGTATTATTACGATCAGGGGTATAAGTACGGCTCCTGCATCTATAGATTTTAATATTCAACTTCCTTATATTGGTCAAGGAGAGTCTCTTACTGTGCAGCTTGTAAGAATTACACCCGAAATCACAGGTGTTCAAGCTCAAGCCGAAACTCAAAAGAGGTTATCCCTTAAGGGTATACGTCAACATAAAACAATAGCTGGAAAAAGAATGAGCTTCTCAAGTCCATGTACTGCGTGGATAGCTACGGAATTTGATTCTGTAAATTTTCAGCAAATTCCTGATAGAAATTATTTGGTTAAGCTTAAAAAAGTTGCAGTGCCTAGTAATTATAATGTTTACTCTAGATCATGTCTAGGTGCGTGGAACGGTTTGTTTAGGGGACAGCTTGATGGTGATAGATTTAGTGATATATCTGAAAGCGATTTAGTGTGGACGGAAAACCCCGCCTGGATTTTATTGGATATACTTACTAACACTAGATTCGGCATCGGTAAATCTGGATTATCTGCAGAAGATATAGATATATGGAATTTGTATAATGTTTCTAAATTCTGCGATGAGTTGGTTGAGACAGGTTTTCCTAATGAAAGGCCATATCGAGCTTTTGTTACAGATAATCGAAGTCCAGATGATGTATCCGAGGGTGTTCCCGCTAAAAATTATTTAATAGGTTCTGGCGCTCAGGATGCAGAGTATTGGGATCAATTTTCTAAAGCTAAAACTTTCGAGGTTTTGGTGGTGGATGAAAATGGAGAGCTTGTTACTGAGGAAGAATTCTCCAGGGAATTTAATCAAGGTTTCGCTGACGTTGGTAACACTGCCGCTTCTGGTAATAATGGTAAAACCGTGGCATTTTTTATGGAAGACGGCTCTGTTGACAGAAAAATCATTTCTTCTATTGACGTTTCTAGGAGGGCCTTGATATTGTACGGCCCTAGTTTTATACTGCACCCCACCACCAAAAACGTTACTTCTCATAGTTTGGTTGGGGAGGGTCTTGCTTCGGGTCAGGAGTTTCAAATAACAGAGGGTAAGTGTGTTGCGGAAGTTAGTTACCCCTTGGTTGAACCGAGATTTTCAATAAACACCATATATACAGAGCAGGAAAATGCATTAGATGTTGTGCGGGAGTTGACGTCATCCTTTCGAACGGTGTTAAATTACATTAATGGACAAATATCTTTTTCACCTGAAAATTATCAAGAGCCCGTCATGCTATTCACGGATGCTAATGTTGATAAAAGTGGCTTTGCTTACGCTGGTGCAAGTAAGGCTTCTCGGGTTACTGTCGCAAAAGTGACCTATACTGATAGGTTTGATGAATTTAAATCTAAGGTTGAATATTTTGAGGATCCTAGTGGTATAGAAAAATTTGGGTATATAGAACAAGATATTATTGGGTTGGGCTGCACTTCAAGAGGGCAGGCTCAGAGGCTCGCCAGGTTTACTGTGGTGGCTCCCCTTCTTGAGGGAGAGATCGTCTCTTTTAAGTGTGGTCTTGAAGGTTCTATGCTATACCCTGGAGCTATAATTGAAATATCGGACAGTAGGCGCTTCGGCCAGAATGTTAATGGCCGGATAAAAAAAATAGAGAAGGATTCTCGATCGATTTCTATAGATAAAATAATTTCAAACGTAAAGTTTTATGACCCTGTGACTGATAAAGATAATGATCGGGTGGAATTATGTATAGCATCTCCCCAGGGATTTGAGGAGGTTGGTGTTAGGGAGTCTTCCGATGGAGAGCCTACGGGGTTATATAAAAAAATGAAAATTCTTTCTGCCGCTTCTTCTGAATTTGATGTTGAGGATCAAGAGTCTTTAATTGCCGGATCAAAAAGAAGTCAAATAATATACTTTGATGGATTTCTTTCGTCTAATAAAAGAAAAATCGTAGAACTTAGGAGGAAGTATAAATTTACCGTAAAGCCTTTATCTAAAAATATAAAAAGCCCATACCATGGATTGGGTTCTGGTGATATTATTCAATTTATTTCATTTGGAGTTTTGCCTCAAATTTCATATATGGTTGGTAGCGAAGAAACCGTTAGGAAAGTTGAGTCCTTTGATTACTTTAGGGTTAATGCAGACTATATATCTAATCATAATTTCAAAATAGAATACATCTCAAATTATGGAGGGTCTAATGAAAGTTTTCACGAAGTTACTTTTGAGGATTCAGGTTTTGTTACAAGGGATGAAGATATTTCTGGGGGAGAGCACTTTTATTATATAGAGAAAAGCGTCAAAAATGTAATTGATGATACCGTATCGTCGCTTGAGCAAGTTTCTGTTGGTTCTGCTTGGGCAATTAGAGGTTATCGTAGGGAGTTTTTTGGAGAACTAGAAAGACAAGCCCAGAATCTACAGAGCGCTTTAGCTACTATTGGTTCGGAGTCTATTAATGATTCTAATAAATATTGGAGTGACCTCTTTGGCGCTTTTACTGTTACTCGATATGATTCTGTGCATAGAAACTTTTTGCAAATAGATCAATCATCAAACTCTGGAAGTGGTCTTGGGGGATTTTCTATATCAATAGACCCTGCTGGCGATTTTCTTCGACAAGAAAATTCCCTACCATATCGAGCTGTTGATCATTTTTTATTTGGGAAAATGAGGTTTTTGAGCTCAATTAGTATCTTGGTGGAATCCGAGAGTCCGACAGGAGAAATTGAATTGTTTCATTTTTATCGTCCGAGTTTGGAATATGGAATTTTAAGATGTGAGTCTTCAGCCCTTGCCTCTAGCGGTAGCAAGGTTGACTTTAAGGATGTTGCTAGAGATCATATACAGATTAACTCTAATAGATGGAAAGTGTTTAATAGGCAGGAAACTTTTACAACAAAGAGTGGGGAAACGGTTACTAGGCAGTGTAATTATATCAAGGTAGATGATAAGGTTAATGGGCCAACTTTAGCAGAAGTTGAACTAGCTTTATCTGGTGGAATTGATGATGTTAGTGATGTGTCAGATATAAATATAGAGATTCAGGTTCCAATAAACTATGATATTAATGATTATAAAAATGTGGGTAGAAGGCAATATAGGATTAACTCTATTTCTGAGGAAAATGGTAGCTACGATATTAAAGCTAGCGAATACAACCGAGAGAAATTTGGAATCATTGAAAAGTCGCTTAGTCTTAATCGACCTAGCTTGCCAATTCCCCCTCAGGTTAATATGTCTATACCTAAGGCGCCGTCGGATATAACAATAAAGGATTTAACATTTAGAAATGAGTAGTCGGGTTAATATATTAGTTAGTTTTAAAATCTATAGTAAGACTGATACTTACTATCTCGTTGGCTCTTCTAATACGGGTAGTTTTACTCATAAATTAGGCAGGGGTTGGGATGCAGATGGATCTCCCGACTTATATCATAGTAGAATTGATGTTAGCGAGGTCGCTGATCTTGAGGCTAATGGTTTTCTTGTATCCAAAGTTGTTCCCCTTGGAGAAAAGTACGGAGACTATAGAATGCGCATGTATGCAGAAAATGAATTAGGAATAAGGTCTGCTTACGTTGAATTAGATAAGGTTATTCCTGCACCTGATATAGATGGTACTTTTAGGTTTAATAGCATATATGTTGATAGATTGATCGAAGAAAAGCCATCTGCTTATTCTGTGGTAAAAAAGTCTCCTCGTAGGGCTGCTCCAAGTTTAGAACTAGATAACTCTTTGGTTGTAGAAAGCGAGTTTATCGGAAGGAGTGCGTTAATTAAATGGGATCTTAAAGCGCCTTATGGTTTTACAGGTTCTCCTAAGGGCACTTTGGTTCAGCCTTCTAATATAGATTTATTCGAAAGTTTATTTAGTCATTTTGAGGTATATTTTTATAAAGAGAACCCAGAAGAGAGAATATCTACACAAGATGATGTTAATAGTCCTCCTGCTGGGTCTGCGGTTTTTGATTCTGAGTTGCCTGTATCAGAAGTGGGGCAAATTGTCGATTTAAGCTTTGATAAAAGAGTTGGCGAAAAGATTATCGATGAGGATAATTTTGAAATTGGTTTTTCTAAAAATTTTATAGAGGATTTAATGGGTGATGGTGAACGTTTTATCTATGTTAAAGTTGTTGGTAAGGATATATTTTATAATAGCGCAGATGATAAATACATGCACCGCTTTACTGGAGTAATAAAGGTTGAAAATACCCGAAGTCGAATACAGGAAGCATTTGCGGATTTGTATGGGAATCAAATGACTCTATCTTATGTTAATCGAGATAGAGACTTTCAGGGTGGAAAAGTTGTTTTAAGATCTTTTTCATCTCAAGATAATGTTACGTGGACTCATTCTGATTCTGCCGTACTGAATTCCGCTGGAGCATCTAATGTTTTTAAGCAGAAATGGAGTTCCCCTACTAATAGGAATTATTATAAATATATTTTAGAAATACATGATTCTTATGGATTTTGCGGATATCATTCTGTGTCTAGCAGGGGAGTGCTTAAGGGATTTTTTACAAAAAAACTAACTGGAGAAACGCAAGGAGAGGATACCCAGGAGGAAGCTTTAGATGCAGCTATAGTAGATACTCATGCTTGGCAATCCGAAAGAAAAATAGGATCTATATCTATAAAAGAAAATGGATCTAGTTTTGACGTGTCATGGAATGTCGTCGATTCTCAAGGTCATTTAATTAGCCCACCCGCCCCAAGTAAGGATGCATCGGGCGTTCCTATTTTTACAATGGGAGACCGAATAGAAATCGAAGATCTCGCAGGTTTTACAGTTAACTTTGAGTGCCCTGATGAATATATAAATAGTGGGAATTCTTTTCCTATTAGAGACGCTTTTGATTTAGGCATACTAGGTATTGAGGCAGAAGATCAAAATGGAAACAAAACTTATAAGGCTGGATCTCCTGAGAATGATTCATTCGGGCAATTAGTTATTCCAGAAACCATCGGTATAACGGACGGGGTTTTGACTGCCGAAAATAAATTATCAATTAATTTAGATACATCAATACAATTATCAAAACAAGAAAATGCTGATTTATATAGAAGTTGGTTTAATCATTTAAATTATACTGATGTTCCAGTTGGTAGTGAATTTAGAGTATTGTATGAAGAGAATAATAATACTGATGTTGGTAGTTATAAAGATAAAGGTTTTTATGCTGTCGATGCCCAAAGGAGAATCAAGCTTGCTGTTTCACTGATTGATAGCGAGGGTCGGATAATCGACACAAAAATCGGCGAGGGATATAATGCTCCTCCTCGGATATTAGTTAAGCAGGGATTGAGTTCTGATCCATCTTCTGTTTCTTCTGCGTCAGTTAGGTCGACTGATTTGGTTGAGTTTAAGTTATCGCTAAATGAAAAGACTAATACTGTGGCCGTATTTAGAAGACCCGTTGAGGAGCCTAATAAAGAAGAGGTGGGTCATCCGGATTTTGAGGATAAGTATTACGGTATTGGTGGAGAGTCTAATGTAGATAAAACCAGAGTAGATGATCCTGATCACGCTAAGCCTATATCGGTATATAATTTTAAAGACGCAGATTATTTTGCGAAAGATAACCCCACCTCTAAGGATGTTATGCTTTATGGATTTGGTGTTGAGATGGATCGGTGGGTAAAAGATGACGACCCTGAAGATTTCATTAGTAATGCTGAATATGTTCTTTTACCTGACGACGCTGAAGCTATGGTCGCTGCTGGCGCTAGTAATCACAAGAAACAATATGTGCGATTCGAGGTTACTGGTAAAAATATAAGCAACGCAGAAGAAGGTGGGTTCTTTACTGCTTTTATTGATTCCAAGGGTAATAAAGCCAACTCTGATTCTTTTGGGACTAAAAATTTCTTAGCGGGAGGAAGAGTTATAGGCTCTGATAATAATATAACTATTGTAGATCAACCCCCGCTTATTAGAGAGCAAGGGTTACTTAGAAGAAAAGCTCCTGGAACTCAGTATGACTATATGCTTCTTCCTTTTGACTCTTTTGGAACTGGAGAGGCCTGGCTTCCTGATAGAATAAATTTCTACGGAGGAGTATTGTTTTCTCAAGACGAAAACGGAGCAATTGGTACTGTAGATTTTGACGCCCCTTTTCCGCCAGAAGGACTACAAGTAAGAGGTGCAAATAAAACGTTCTTTCTGGAGTGGCAATCCCCCGCTTTTGATGCTGGTGATGTAGATTTTTATAATTTGTATTACATTAATGATTCTAGGTCTGAAACTGAACGCCTTGGTCTTGGTGGGTCTGATACTAGGATAGCTGATGGAGATATTTTAAGATTTAATAAAGATGATTATGTGCATGAAGATTCAGAATTTCATGCTATAGATTTAGATTTCCAAGCAGAAAATAACAATACATTTGGATCTGTTGTGCCATGGCAGGAGCAAGCCTATAATAAAAATCACTATGTAAAATCAAGACCAAGGGGCGATTCTAGCAAAGCATTTAGGTTGTATAAGGCAAATGCTGACACTACGGAAAACGATATTCCGGGAAAATCTGACCTTTGGGATGAACAGGTGAATGTTCAGCTTTGGGAAAATGGAACTGCAATTCATCGAGATGATGTAAAATTTAACGAGAGATCTTCTCAGCAAGAGAGTGATGGTGGAGGTGGAAGTCAGACCTTTGGTTTGATTTTTTATAGCTCATTTAAAAATTATACCCCTGGTCAAATTGCATTCCGTGATAACAAGTGTTATATTTGCACTGGCGCTACTACTGGAAATTTTAATGCACAAAACTGGTCTTTGGTTGAAGGAGTTTCTATAGAGGAAATAAAAATTCCCGTTACAGAAACCTCTCTGACTGTGGTTGCTGACACGAATGATAAAGGTTATTTCTTTTTTGAATCTGTCGATAGAATACAAAATAGAAGTAGGCTGCATGTTGATCCAACTAAACCAGAAAGCGAATCTAATGAATATACTCACCAGTTGGGAAAATCTACACTAAAAGATATAGCTAATTTTGAGCAGGAATTAAGCGCTGAATTTCCTAATGCTATAATGTTGAGGCCTTCTGATCCTTTTGAAATTGTTGATAAAACAAACTATGATAATGCGAAAATAAAGTGGAAGGCGCATTATCTTTATAATGATGGATATGGTTATTTTATGCCTGCTGGTGAAATATCCCTGAGGTCGGACGCCACTTACATTAAAGATAAAACTATAGATAGCGGACAGTTTATTAGACACATATATTGGAACCCTCGATACGGTTATAATACTAACGCCACATCAGACCCGTGGACCGCAAGAATAACAGAGAGCACCACCGTAAGGGAAAACCAACTACCTTACAGAAAAAAATCAGGACATGATGAAGCTCCAACTAGAATAAGCTCAGAAACTTTCAATGAACTTGCACAAACCAGGTGGGTTGCTAAATCGGACTCTAATGTTACTGATAGAGAAGTTTTTAGCGATCCTGGTAGTTCTGATTATTATGAGTGGTCAAGCTCTATGTATGAAGAGGTTCCTGCGGCAGAAAGAGATAATGACTCTTCTTTGTCTGATAAAGAATCTGATACTAATATAGACTATAGGGCATACTATTCGTTTTCAACGGGAAATCCTGCTTCTCAAATATACAACCGAAGACAACAGGGTACCGATCACTGGCTTTCAGATCCAACTAGGTCTAGTACTATCTATGATGAATTAAATAAAGTTACAGATGTTATTCATGAGACTGCTGCTCCAGTAGGATTTGGGACATTTGGACTACATATCACAAGAAGCGAGTCAATGAAAACAAATAAGTCTCCAGAGAATAATGTTACTGACGGACTGCTTGAGGATGGTGGTTTTCAAATATGTAGGATAGATCATATTGGTGGAGAGTATAGTCACACTGTTAATTTTGAAGTTTTTAATAATGCTACTATTGGTCAAGCTAATATTTCAAACGCAACCATTACTAGCGCGCAAATAACAGATCTTAGCGCAGATAGAATTACTGCTGGAATAATAGGATCTCATCGAATACAAATTGGTAACGCATTGATTCCTGAGGTTACTGATGGATCTCTGGGAGATGCTCAAGATGACTCTCATAATGGAGGGCCTGCAAGCGTTATGCCAGATGGAACTAGTCTGGCCGCTGGAGCTGATGATGCATATACTAATAGTAAGTATGTCTACGGATCAATAACAAGCCAAGGATTTGATCATACAACGAAAGGGAAGCCAGGGTTTTTTATTAGTGGGGATGGACAATTTGGATTTCAGACAACAAACGGTGGAATTTATTTAAGGGGCGGGTTGGATACTGATAGAAATCAAGATAATAGTCCGACTCAATTGGTTATTAGGGGAACTTTGATTCAAGAGAATTCTGATCCGTTTGTTAAAATGGAAATGAGTTCGTCTGTTCAAAATTTAAGTTTTAATGAGCATGCCGAGAATCATTTTTATTACGAAAATAATGGTAAGTATAATATTTACGGAACAGAAGCCACGGTACTTCGACCTTCTAATGGAGAGGTGACTGTATCTTATAATATACAAAACGCATATCATACCGACGGCTCTCCATATGATATTAACGAGCTTCAACTAATTATGTATGTTGACGGAGATCCCTCTAGAACAATCGATCAGAAGGATGTATTTAAATTAATTAAATCGAGCGCTCTTCCGACTTATCAGCAAAGATGGGTTCTCAAAAGCATTTGGCACGGGAGTAGTGTTAATAGGGATTCAACGTTACTTCAGCCGGATCAAATACTTACATCTGATCCGAACGATCCTGATCTTTATGAAGAAATTCTTGTTCAAGAAAGTAGTGTTCATGGAGAATGTTTAGTTAATGGTTCTGTTGATTCAACTCGTAAAAACAAGACAGCCTGTGAGAATGGCACTCCAGCTGGAGCTTGGGTTCCTGTTGTTAGGGATACTGGGCCAAACCTTGGTTTAAATGATGTAGATGACCTTAATAAAGGAGGTTCTATTACCTTTGATTTTGTTGGAGGTAGGTATGGGGACACAGCCGAATTAGTTGACGCCGAACCTTCAATGATATTTTTTACTGGTGCGCCAATCACTGATGTTTCAGAAGTAGTCGAAAGAATAGAGGAGGAGGATTTAAATGATGTCGGAGAGGATCCTGGTAATACTTTGATTCCGATAGCCGATTCTGTTACAATAGTCTTGAGAATGGTTTCCAGGGCACCTGTATGGAGTTCTACTCAAACTTACCTTGCGGGCGAATTAGTTAATCACAGTGGCAAGGTATGGAGGTCAGTTCATAACGGAAGTAATAATAAAGATCAAACTCCATCATCTTCTTCGACTTACTGGGATGAGGAGCCTGCTGGAGAGGTTGTTGTTGAGGAGAAATCTGTAACTATATTTAGAAAAGATCAACCAACTAACCTAGCTTCAATAGATCTTGTATCTACTGGTAGCGGCATAATAAGAAATAGCGATAGTAATGAATCGGTTACTGTTAAGCCCGTATTGACCCATGGCGCTACTCAATATAGTTTAGAACAAACTTCAGATTTAGAAGATTGGATGAAGACTCTTCGCGGTCAGATGGCAATTTACCAAGGACCACCAAACCTTCTAAAACAAAACAAATATAAACTATTAACCAGCGGGAAGGATGCAAGTTTTTCTATAACTCTTAAAAACGAAGATGTTCTTGAGGGTAAAACCACATTATATCTTGTTGATACCAAGGATAATTCTAATTGGCCTGACGCTAGGGACTCCCTGAGTGTCTACAAAGAAGTTGCTACTATAGACGTGATTGATGTTAACGATGGTGTTGATGTCGGACACATAGACTTGGATAAGGCCGACAAGTTTTATACTAGAGAGTATTTAATAAGGCCAAGTAGTGGTGGCACGGTAGATTACTCTAGCTCGTATAAGCTAGAAGAGATAGATGAAAAAACCTTTGATGCAACCATAAGAATAACAAGTCAGGATGGCAGAGAGTTGTCAAAAGAGATTTTTGTCAAAATCAAAAACGTTGCCCTCGGAAAATACATTGAGAAAAAAGACATCACCATCGAAGATAAGAGTGGAAATACTATATGCTCTTTTGCGTCAAACGCAGAAAACCTCGCTCCTGTAATGGTGCCTTTTACTCTTGATAACGATAATGAAGTTTCTAAGCAAAGCGAATACGATGTCGTAACGGGAGATAGCGCTGACGACCTTAAAAAAACTGGGGTCGGTCGAGTATATTTTAGCGTTGATAATAGACAGCATGTAACCGAAATAGTTATCCGATTCGACTTTATTAAAACCCGTGGTAACACTATAGCAGTAATTGGTAGCGATAATGAGACAAGCTCTACTCATTATAAAGTTCATCCTTTGGACAGCGTTAAAACTTGGGGTGGTTTTTCGGGCGAAAACTTTACATTTGCTGCTGATATGGTTCCACAGATCAGTGTCGAAGAAAATATATTAATTAATACTTTAATAAGACCAAATCCATCTTTTCGATTGTCTTTAACAAAACCATATATAACATACAGTAGAAATAGTATAAATGATAATAATCAAACAAGTAATCAAAATCTGCTTAGAAGATCTGAAAATATTATACCTATTCAATTATATATGGGTGAAGATAATATTACAGATGAAGTTGATAATAAACCTACTGGTGCTGAATTTAGTATGGATATTATTCCTACTTTTGGTTTTGTTGTTTCTTATGAATTTTTAAATGGAACTCATTCTGATGATAAGTGCTACTGGCCTAAAAATGAAACCGCCGCAAGAAGCGCTATCGATGATTTAAAAAGCGAAGATATTGAAGAAGGTGTTTATTATGATAAAGCCTCGGGTATATGGAAAATCGCTGATAGCGATGGATCTCATATTGCTGCAGATTCGAATTTCTTGTACTATATACCTCCTAGGCTTTCTGATTTACCAGGAATGGGTAACTCTAAGATAAAAATTAAAGCAAGTTACACAAGATCAAATGTTCCTGTTGCAAGCTCTGGGTTGAGGGGTGCGAGTAACGGCGCTTTTGCTACAGATAATTTTACTGATATCGAAACGATTAATGTGGTTGAGACTTTAAACGGCGAGTCTGCGCCGTTTGCTATTCAAACCAATGAAACTGTTGCTGTGGAGGTTAATCCTGCTGGAAAGATAATCAAGGCGGTTAGCGAAACCACTTTTGACTCTGAGGTTAGAGTTAAGGTTGCTGATGATGATGTAGCTTTACTTAATAGTAGTGATCAGTTGCTTGATGGATTTGTTTTATCTTCAGCCTCAACCAGTCCCGCTATCAATAGAATCGTGTTTGAGTCGAGTTCTGCAAAAAGTATCGCTCACAACACAACCTTAACCTTTAAGAATAGTGGCGGTTCAGACGTGAAGCTTTATGATTTTGATGACAGCGAAATTAAAATCAAAACTAAAGACGGTTCCACTGCAAGCGTAAAATATATATCAATGTTTGATGAAAATGATTCTAATCAAACTGGAATGCTTGAGGCTGGGCATACGTTAGCATTCTATGATAACAGTGGTAAAATTGTTGCGTCTTCTAAAATGCCTAAAATATTTAAACAAGGAATCGCTCTTTTGGTCAACGATAAGTTTACTGACGATATAAACTCTCAGTACTTTGCAACTAATCAAGAATGGAAGAAGGTTGCCAGTAATAATAAAAATGATACATATGTGATCAGTGACTTTATGTGGGGTGCTGGTGCTACTGGTTCTAACCCTACTGGTTCGAAGGAATTGCTCGTAGGCGATACTATCATGAATGATAGTGGTCAAGCTTGGTTTGGGTCAGATGCTAACTCTGCCATCACTGTTCAGGCGCAAATTGCGTTTTATGCTACATCCAGGACGTGGAGAACTGACGAAGTTGTTTCAACCTCTGTTTCTCGACAGGTAAGGTCTGCAACTCAAGGAGAAACTGGCGCAACTATCGTTTATAGATCTGGCAGGTGGACTGCTTCAACTCAATACATAGGCACCACAAAACGAAGAGAAGTTGTTAGGCATGAAGATAAATATTATATTACAACGGAAAATGCATCAATATTAGCATTTGGGTTGAATTCGCTGGCAGAATTAGAAAGCACAGGAGATCTTTCTTTTGATGCTTTGTATCAAGGCGAAAATGATAGCTCCGATGCTAACACTCTGAGCAAGTGGAAGCAAGCATTTCAAGGCCAGACATTATCAGACCAAGAAATTACTGAGAGGAGATTAAAGCCAGGGTTCGCAGGAGACAATGTCAATAACGTTGCCCCAATATGGGAAGAATTTGGCGTTCAGGTGGAGTCTGTCGCAACAAACCTTCTTTTAGCCCATGATGTAAGAGTTCAGCGAGGTATTGTGGCTGGATTGGATGACGCTACAGAGGGATTTTTTGCTTCGCAAATTGATATCACACACTTGGATGCTAATGGAGATTATAAATACGGATATGATGCAAGGCCAGGAGAACGTGCTGTTAGTATAAAAATTCCAGACAATCCTATAGCTATCGGGAAATTTGCTGATAGAGAATTTAAGAACGAAAATGGAGTCTCGGTGACACTCGCAGAGTATCAAAATCTTACTGCCGAAGAAAAAGACCGATATTCTCAATTTGATAAAACAGGCACTGAACACGCTAATTCTCCAGAGGTTGCATATCTACTTGGCGATAGTGATTATGATGCTGGGCATCCGTTTAATCCAACGTTAACAACCACATGGAAAGTTCCTTTTACTAATGTGCCTGGTTTCTTTATAGGTTATCATAGATTGGCTTATGATCTGTCTAGTGATGCCGATCCTTTTCTTCGAAAGGATTATAGTGAGCAGGCTGATTTTCAAAACACCTTTAATTCTCACCTGCCCATGATGGAATTCAGGAGTCACACTGGAAACTTTTTAAGATGGGACGGATTGAGATTGGAAATGTACGGTTCCGTGATAAACGGATCGGTTAACCCAAGTAATATCAGTATATCTTTAGGGGTTTCTGATTCTATTCGAGTATTTTCAGATCAAACTTTATATTCTGGTCAAATTTTCTGCGGCGGAGGCTTTAATAATTATCTTCCAGATTCTTTAGAATCCTTGGGCTCTGCAATAGTTGGAGGCGGAGCCAATAGAATCTACGGAAAGTTTTCTGCTATTGCTGGCGGCTATGGTAATTCTATTCATGGATCATTTTCCTTCATAGGGTCTGGGTTTGGTAATGTTATAAATACTGGATCTACTGGGCTGCTAGGTTACAGTTCGAAAGTTGCTGGTGCTGAAGATATGAATAAAAAATTCAGTGAAGTTCCTGCGAATAGCATGGATAATATGGTCAAAGGATTTTATCAAGAAATATTTAATAGGGATGGATCACAGGCTGAGCATACTTATTGGAAAAATAGCGCCATCAATAATAATTGGACAATTTCTCAATTGTACGGAACGATAACTAATTCAGATGAATACTGGGAAAATGGAATGCGGAACAAGGTAGACGTCGGATGGGGTTCTAGTTATGGCGGAGAAAAAATAGAAGGCAATAGCATATCTAATCCTTTTAATGCTATTGTTACTGGTAAGGGTAATAGTATTATAGATTCTAAATATAGTATCATTGGTTCTGGTTTTGGTAATCTAATTGATAATAGTCAATATTCCTCGATTCTTAATGGCCAAGGAAATTCGATAACGCATCGTGATAGCGGTGCAAGGAGAGACTCTAACGTAACTGATTCAGGTATATACATAACTAACGAGGGCACAACTAACGCTAAGTTAGGAGACGGTACTAATGCTATGATAGCGGCAAGTAGTAGTAGTAGATCTAGTGAAACTATGTATCAGGGTTTATCTGTTTTTAATAATTTAAAGAAGAAAGAGGGGGATGATAACGAAAATTGGTATATAGTTAATAAAGTCAATGTTAATAAGGAAGATGGCGATTTTGACGCAATAGATGATGATGATATTGATGTCTCTTCCTTGATGATTTATGATAATACTGACGGCTGGTATTTCATGGCTAGCGAAAGAAGATTTAATGCGTGGGTTGATGGTGGTAGAGACCCCAATCTTAAATTCGGTAGGTGGGCTTATATCCCCGCTGTTGCAGGACCTTACTTCTGGTGCCCCGTGACCCTACAATACTACTCTCTTAAAACTGGACCGAGCGATATACTTCTTACTGCTTCTCAGGCCGTCGCTCAAGCGGGAGTCACTGGAGATGGCCAGTTTGAATGGTCATGGGTTGTTTTAAGCGAGGATAATCTGGATTATCACACTATCAGTGAGACAACTATTAGGAGCCAAAAGCCAGGCTTCCTTCCAGATTTGGAGTTGCTTAATTTTATAGACATGTCTCTTCCTGTAGATGCTAAAAATGGAAGCGGTAGATTTGGATATAATACAATTGCTGGGGGAAGTCGGAATTTAATTAATCGGAGTTCTAATTCAGCCCTGATTGGTTCTGCTAATAGTTATGTATCTGATTTAAAAAATGCAGTAGTCGGCGGTATGACTAATCGAATTTTTGGTTCCGCTGTTAAGGTTGACGGTAGTGGAGCTACAGTAAGTCGTATGGCTAAAGACTTGCAAAAGGGTGTTACTGTATTTGGTTCAGAAAATATATTTGATGTTAGAGATGTTAATTGGGCTTATGACGATCTTATGTCTGCTATCGTTGGTTCTCAAAATACAATCATAGGTTGTAGAAAATCTGTTATTTTGGGCACTGGTAATCAATTAAAGGGAGGTAATAAACCAATTACCCCTAGTGGGACTGCGGGTCTGAATTCTTCAGGATGGAGTACTCTCTATGGAGCAACTACCCCCTCATATTATAGTATATCTGGAACAGAAGTAAATATCCTGGGAACAAATAACGTAATCAGAGGTAGTAACCTGTTCGCTCGAAACTTGTCTATATTTGGATCTAATTTCGTACTAACTTCACAAGAGCAAATCGTAAACTCTTATTATATAGGCAACCCGTTTCCTGCTGGCGGACTTCTAACGAGACTGTTTGTTGCTGCTGATGGTGGAGCGTACTTTACTGGAGACGTGGTCTCTTTCGCCTTGTCTGACGAGAAATATAAGGATAACATTCAACTAATCTCAGACCCTATCGATAAAATAAAGGGAATAAGAGGCGTTAGTTTTGATTGGAACGACCAGCAAGAAGTTTATCAAGGTCATGATGTAGGCGTGATTGCGCAAGAGGTTGAGTCCGTATTTCCTGAAGTTGTTGAAACAAGAAAGACGGGTAAGGCGGTTAAATATGAAAAGCTTACGCCCCTGTTAATTGAAGCCGTAAAAAGTCAGCAAGAACAAATTGAGTCTCTTAAGAAATGTGTTGAAGAATTAACATCAACCATTAACAAGCTTAAGCAGGACTCTTGATTCTGCTGGCGGTATGTCTGTCCAATCTTCCCAAGAGGATGCTGCTTCGTGCCTATACTTTCCATCCCTCCACCAGTCTCTTAATACTTGTTTGAAATCTTCAAAAGATGCGCAATTCATTTTATTGGCTGCGTTTGATTCTAGTATTGACGATGGAGTGATTCCGCTTGGGGATTCTGATTTTTGTAGAGAGCTATTTTTCTTTCCGTTGTTTTTATTTATTTCATCGTCTCCAACGATATGTACGTTTAGGAAATTTCTAACACACCTTACGAAGGCTCTATTGCAGGCTATTGTTTCTAGGAAGATTTGACCAAAGTCACTGGTATTATTGATTGTTGCATTAGCCATGTCTTCGAAGATTACAGAATTCCCGCTGGTTTCATAGTTACCTGTGAATTTAATAGTGCATATAACCGCAACGTGTTCTTCGCTGCATTTTTCAACCTTATACCTAACTTCTTCGATACCCCTAAGCCTGGCAAGTTCTTTAATTCCACTTAGTTTAATTAGAAGTTGATGATCTTTGAGTCCTTCAATAGAGGATGGGTATTGCATGTTTCTGCTTTTGAACCAGTCTCTGTTTGGGAATAGATGCTCTTCTCCTATCATGGCTCTCCAATTAATCGAGCCATCTTCATTGAATGAATAATTGTGATTTGTTAACAGGCCGTTTTCGTCTCTCTTGAAGAGACTTGGGCTTGGCGAGGTTTTTTTAGTTGTTTTAGTTGCCATAATTAAATATTTTGAAAAATTCTATTTCTTTATAAAACTCGGGCGAGTCTATAACTTTTTCTACATCACTTTTTTCTATACCCTGATCTAGGTAAGCTTTGCATGAATAAAATTTATTGTCTGATATGATCATTAGTGATGATTTAAAGTAAGAATTATCGCATAAAATAGAAGAATTGTCAAGATCTTTTTTTGTTGTATACTCTTGCTCTTTTATATTTAATGGAAATAGATCTAATCTTACATCCGATATATTGCTTGATCCTGTATAGTTGATTGCTAAATTTATTCCTGTAGCTTTTAATTTTAATACATAATCATTATTAATTCCTTCATGTAATAATAATATTATTTTTTTAATATTCTTTTTATGTTTTCTTAAAATATTTAAATCTACTTCTTTATCTATGTATAGAGCAATTTGATGATTCTTTATCCAATATTCTAGAAACTCCGTATTGTCTGTATAGTCTTGTCTTATTGTTAATATTGAGTTCTTTAGAAAGTTTATGTTTTTATTTGGAAAAAAGTTTGGAACAATATCTGTTACAACTTGACTGTAAGAATCTCCTAGGTGGACTGCCTCTGTTTGATTTATTATTCCATCTCCGAGTAGTAGCTTAATTAATTCATACGCTATTTCGTTTGGGAATATTTTATCTATTCTTTTTTCTTCTTCATTAGGGGCGTAAGAAGGTTTGAATTTTGTATAATCTGGAGAAAAGAATTTATGCTCCCCTTTCCAAAATGGATGGCAGGTGTTTGGGAACGTTGGCCCGAATAATGTTACTAGCGGAACATTATAAAAACCTGCCACATGAGAAGAAAATGAATCATTGCTTAGGTGCAGCATGGATTTACTGAGTATAAAAAAAGTTTCTCGCAATTTTGTTTTACCTAGAAGGCTTATTGTGCCGTCTATGTGAGAATCGTGCGTTTCGCCAATCTGTAGGATGCTTATACCCCTCTCATCTAGGACGGGTTTAATTATTGATATTACATCTTTATAATGACTGTAGTTCTTGGAGTTCATGCCTGAGCCCGCATGAAGGGTAATATACTTATCCGCAGGAGGTGGATAGAATAAGGGTTCTATATGGGGTTTTGATATTTTGACCCCTGCAGTTAATGCGAAATTTTCAACTAGGTGCATAATTCTAGGGAGATTTTATCTTCTCCGTTTCTTGTGTAGTTTAATACTCTTTGATTGTTTACATTTAATATAATTGCCACATTAAAAAAACTTTCTTGATCTGGCCTGTCGGTCCTATTGCTAAAACCCTCTAGCATTAGGGCATCAGAACAGAATGGGTCATATGGTATAACCTTATAGAGGTAAGGGTTTCCTTCGAGTATGGGGAAGTATTCTTTATTTGTGATAAAATAAATATCATAATCTTTATAAGTTTTGGATAAGTCTTCGAATAAACTTGTGGCCATGAAAACATCTCCGATGCTTTTTGGCAGTACAAGTGCAATTCTTTTATTGGGTCTATCAAAGTCAATATACTCTCTTATGTCGTACTCTTCGCGAGGTCTGCTTGCAACTTCTTTTTCGTTATTCTTTTTTAAGGCTGATAGTATTTTTTCCCTAGGGGTTCCCGCCTGAAGTTTATTTAATAAGAATGGCAAGACTTCATCTCTTTCAGATATTTTAAGTTTTAATATTTCATTATATATAAAAAGTATATAATCTTTATCAGATAAACCTTGTGGTATTGGCTTGGAGAAATCCGCTTCTAGACTACTTAATTTATAATCCCAAGATATTTCCTTGGGTTCATCTATGAGTTTCATTAATTTTTTACAATTGTTTTCTATAGAATATTCGTTTAATACGAAATCCCTACCTGTCTTACCCATTCTTTCTCTTTTTTCTTTGCTTAATTTGGAAACTTTTACTAGTTTAGAGAAAATACTCTCGGGAGAGGTGCTTGCTTTGATGAATTGGGTGTTTGGTTCCCTGTATTCGTTCCATGATAGTGGGAAACTTCCTGTTGATTCACTGGAGCAATCCTCTCCGCAGCTATAATTGGTCACTAGGGTTACTAATTCACAAAGCTTAGCTTCTTGTATGGGGATTTCTTGACCACCTGAAGTAAACGGGTGGCAGTATACATCCATTAAATTATATATTTCATTTAGCTGCTTTTCAGAAGGGCCATTATGAACCGTTATCGTTTTCTGGGAAGCTTTCTCCCCACAAAACCTACAATCCTGCGGGGTTTGTTTTGATTTTGACTCTCCTTGGAATGGTTTAATTTCATAATTACCACACTCCTTGCAATAGTAAGTTGTTAGTACGTCACTATTATCAACTTTTTTTTCTTTTAATAAAGAAGGTATATCCCAGCCTTCCTCCCACGAGGTGTGCAGTAAGAGTTTTGCGTTTTTATTTTTCTCTTTAAATTTTAAGAAGCCATCTACTAAATTGGTGACAGATTTTCTTAACTGATTTCTGAAAACAAAACCTATGATAAAATCATTTTCACTTATACCGAATCTATGTCTTAATTCTGATTTATGTTCATTGCTTAATTTAAAAAAGTTTTTAGAGTCTACTGGGCCGTGAATGCATTCTGTATTTTTTACACCTTTCGATTTAAGTTCTTTTTGTGGGAAATTGGACCAAGTTAAAAAATGGTCTGTATTTCTCGCTGCCTCATATGCTGACTTCAATATCGGGTTTGAATCTAATGTTACCCATAGGATTGTTTTAATCTGTCTCCACCATTTGCGCTCCCACAAACCAGAGAAAGCCCAGAGGTCTTCAGCTCCTATATATACGTCAGGTTTTTCTTGCTCTATGACATCTTCTATCCTTAGGTGTCCATAACCTACTTTATTTTTAAAATTATTATCTGATTTAATTCTTTCTTCTACGGCCTGATCGTCTGGAAAACCTCCCACAGCTTTCCATGGGAAAGTCTCTAATGCTGGAGAGTTTTCTTTAACGCCATTAGCGAGCTCTACGATATCATATTTTCCGGTTTTGTATAAATAAGTTAAAACGTTTCTAGCGTTCTTACCGAAACCAGATAATACTTTAGAGCAATTGCTGTGGTATAGAATTTTTTTTTTAGCCATCAGAAGGGAGCTTCATCTTGGTCTAATACGTCACCTTGATTGCTGTCTACTTCTTCTTTAGCTTTACTTTTAAAATTTGAAGCTGTCTCTTCAAAATATACGAAGAGGTACTTTTTCATAAAAGATTTTAAGGTTTCAGTTTCCCCTGGTTCAAGTGGGATTCTAAAAGTTTGATTTCCATTCCTTGTTAAAACCATTCCAAATGCGGGTATGGTGTTACCCTGCTTAGTTTGCTTGTCCCACGGTGTGAATTTAATTGATGTACTATTATCGTTAAAAGTATGATAAGAGCTGTATTCATACCTATGGTTGAATGCGGAAATAATTGAGCCAATCTCCCATTCGTTGAATTTAACATTAATATTCTTTTCTGGGTTATCTTTATTCTGGGAAAAGCTAGCTTTCTTAGTTTTGTCATTCCAGCTATGTTGTTGAATGGCGCTAACATAAAACGAAGGAGTTCCATTTGGTGATTTTCCTACGCTAAAATTGCAAGCACAACCAGAATTTTTACTATTTGGTTTGTATAGACTTAGATTCATAATTTAATTGCTTTAAATTATAGCAAAATAATATCTTTATGTCAAGTAATTATTGACAGCTTTCACAAACCTCTCCATTTTTCATGGCTTCAATGCTACAAGCTGAAGGTTCGCTAGTTGCTGTTGAGGAGGTTTCGCTTGTGACAGATTTTTCAACTTTTGTTGCTGCCTGATTCCTTAAATAGTAAGTTGTCTTTAGTCCGTGTTCCCAGCAGCTCATGTAGATATCGTTGAGGTATTTTAGGGAAGACGTACTATTGTAGAGGTTAAAACTTACCGCTTGGTCTATCCATTTTTGCCTTACTGCGTTACATTCTATTAGCTTGAACATATCCCTGTCGAAAGCGGTCTTGTACTTTTCTTTAAGATCGTCTGGAATATTTCCATTAAGAAATTTTAAGTCTCCATCGGCTTGCTTAACTAAACCTGCGATTTCACTATTCCACAAACCTCTCTCTTTCATATCGTTTACGAAATGAGGGTTTGTAATGAAGAAGTTTCCGCTTTTATTTTCGTAAACAAAAAGAACTGAGAAGTTGGGCTCTATGCTCTGTTCTATCCCGTTGATATAGCCTATTGTTGCTGTTGGAGCTATTGCCATAACATTAGAATTTCTCATTCCGTGTTCTTGAACGTGCATTCTTACTTCTTTCCATTCGTCAAGAGTTTGCCCTTTGCCTGTTAATGGTTTGCCTGTAACAGACTGTTTAGGGACTTTTTGAACCCCTCTATAAACCATTAAGTTATTATAGGAATCGATTGGAAAGACCCCTTTGCTCCATAATGAACCTTCATAGGTTTTGTATGCGCCTTTTTCCTTGGCTAGTATAGAACTTGCGTATATCGCCTGCATGGAATAGAACTCAAATAGTTTATCGTTGAATTCTACAGCTTCATCACTATCTATATTTATGTTTAGCTTATGCAGGACGTCATGAAGTGCCATCATGCCTAGACCTATAGGCCTGTGTTGCATATTGCTGTTTCTGGCTTCCGGTGTTGGATAAAAATTTAAATCGACTACGCTATCTAGCGCTCTAATCGCTGTATGAATTGTTGTTTTAAGCTTATCATAATCAATACCCCCATCTTCTTTTAAATGGTTTAGTAGATTGATTGAGCCTAGATTGCATACCGCTGTTTCTCCAATCTCGGTTTTTTCACCCTTGTCGTATTTAGAGGCTTTTGTATGAAGTGTAATCTCGGTGCAGAGGTTACTACTGTGTACCACTCCTTCATGTTGATTGGTATACCTGATATTACAGGGGTCTTTAAACGTGTTCCATGGATGAGAGGTTTCAAAGAGAACCTTGAGCATTTTTTTCCACAGTTCTTTGGCTGGAGTTTTTCTAAAGTTTTTAATTTCGCCGTATTCTGCGGCACGGCATGCATCTTCATACCTATCATCAAATTCTTTACCAAAGAAATCATGTAAGGTTCTTCCGTCTTCGTAGGTCATTTCAGAGGGATCGAAAAAGTACCAGTCTTCTTCGTTCTTGACCCTCCTCATGAATTCATCGGGAATCCATGCCGCCGTATTCATGTCGTGGCACCTTAATCTATCGTCTCCTGTATTTCTCCTGAGATTAAGAAAGTCTTCAAAGTCTAAATGCCAAGGTTCTAGGTATGCGCAGCCTGCTCCAGGCCTCTTTCCTCCTTGATTAACTGCAACTAGTAAATCGTTATATATTTTTAACCACGGGACTAAACCGCTAGATATTCCATTCGTGCCTTTAATGTGGGAACCTGTAGACCTGAAGGGTGTAACATCTAGGCCTAAGCCTCCCGCATACTTACTCTTTCTTGCTTCTTGCCAAGCTCCATCGAAAATACCGTCGATGCTATCATCAAAAGTATTTAAATAGCAAGAGCTTAATTGAGATCTAACTGTACCACTATTAAAGAGGGTGGGGGTAGATGATGTATAAAGGAATTGACTGAACATGTCGTAATATTTAATCGCCCACTCCTCTTTGTTTTCTTCGTTTAAGGCCAAGCCCATGGCAACCCTCATCCAAAAACTCTGAGGAGCTTCCATGATTTTCCCGTCCTCTCTTATAAAATACCTATCTGTTAGAATCTGAATCCCTAGATATTTAAAGGATAGATCCCTTCTGATTTTTAAAGCTTCTGAAAGTTTCTTTAGGTCATACTCTAGCATTCTTTCGTTTAGCTTTCCTGATTTAACAAGTTTCTTTACGCCTTGTACGAAGCTCTTTCTGTACTGGAGTTTAAAAATATCTGAATCCACTCCTTCTCTAAATACTTCCTTATATAGTGAGTTTAGTAGTAGTCTTGCTGCAGCGAAGGAGTAGTTTGGTTCTTTTTCTATTTTTTGCCTCGCTGAAAATACTAAAGCGCTATCAATTTCTTGGGTAGTAATTTTGTTAAAAAGACCTATCTGTGCATCTAGTATAACCTCGCTGGCTGAAACACCATCTAGTTCTTCGCATGCTCTTTCTGCACATTTGTTTATTTTTTCTACTTTGAAATCTTCTAGTCTTCCGTTTCGTTTCTTTACTTGAATATTCATTTAATGATTGGTTTTATAATAACACTTATTGAATTTAATTGCAATAAAAAACATAAGATGTTAATAATTAAATTTGATTTATGTTCTGCAGCCACCCTGACTCTTGGGATCTGAGTGGTCTGTATCTTCTGTAGCTACATGTCCAGGTTATTTCGCCCAGTCTGATGATGGGAATAATTCTAAAATTCCTTTTCATCATTTCTTTAGATTTGTGTGTTTTTGAAAGATCTTCACCCTTGTTTTTTAGGAAAGCTCTGCATATTAATTGCTCTGGAAATTTTACCCCATCTGCAAATGGAGTGTTGCACATATATACTGCCGTTTGGAATGCTCTTAGCATCGTGCAAGTGGGTGCGCCAATAATGTGGTCTGATATATGAAACTTCTCCTCCTGGTCTTTTCTGAAGAAAATGTCTGAGGTGAAAATCTTGCCATACTCTTTGAACATTTCCCTTGCGAAAACCTCTAGTTGTGAGTAGATTTCATCTGATCTTACCTTGATCGACATGTTTCCAGTCGCAGCTTCTAGCCCGTTTCTTGTTGTGAAATTTTGAAAAATCCATGGTGAGGCACCCCTGCTGCCTAATCTTTTTTCATAACGAGGTAGGTCTTCGTATTTATTTAATACTAGAGTGATTGATGGATCATCTATTAGGTCTTTAATTATTTCCAAATTGTCATTATCCCAACATGATATAACTAAGTTTCCTAGCATTTTATCTTCTGTCAGTGGGTTTCCTTCTAATTTTTTTGATAAATATTGCCTGCTTTTAATTAATTTTAAATAAATTGGTATGGACTCCCTCATTCTTTCGTTAATTGGCCCCTGTATAATTATTGAAAGAGAGTTCTCTAGTGCTTCCATTTTGGGGAGCATTCTTTTTAAGTAAGAAAGATACCAATCATCCATGTTCATGATAGATAGTCCGAGCAAACCCCGAAACAATTCTGGTACTTTGCGTATTTAGAGTTGTTGCATACTATTATAGATTTCTCGCACACTTTTCTGTGCGGATATGTCCAGATAAACCCTTTTGAGGTTAACGTGTACGCATCGTTCTCGTGCCAAAAGACATTGAGTTGATGCATTGATGATAGTAATTCAAGTGATTCTATGTTTTTACAATGAATCCAAAGACTGTCTCTATATTCTAATAGGAAATCTAGATCTATGTCGTACTGCGCTTGGTCATGCCCTGAGTAAAATCCATCGTGAAACCAAACGTCGATTTCTGCATCAAAGCCTTTGTTGATTGCATGTACGATGTGATTCGGATTGTTTTCATTTTCTGGATCTTTTCCCGAGGTATTGCCTCTATGCGCTATTAGTTTCATAATTATTTATGAAAAAACTTAAATCCTCAGGAGTTCCCAAGCCCCACATTGAGTCTTTTGGTATTCCGAAAATTTTAATTTTCTCTCCATTTAATATACACTCATTATATACTGGGCAAACGTAAAATTCGTTATTGGTTCTGATATTTTTCTCGATCATTTGCTCCGCAGCTCTGACGTAATTCTCTCCGTGCTTGAAATAATAAACCCCCACAGTTGCATGGTTGCTTATGGGTTTTTTCTCTGCGACCTCTTGAACGAACCCATCTTCATCGAGTTTTGCGTATGACCATTTCGGGTGAGAGGATTCAAATGTAAGTATACCCCCATCCGTTTCATCTCCTATCATTGAGTACATGAATTGATTACTATCCCAATCTAGAAATTGGTCTGAGTTGGCTATGAGTAGTGGTTCTTTATTGTTTATAAAACTTTTCGCTAGTAAGGTTGTGCATGCCGCACCTTCTGTTAAGCCTTCTACTTGTATGATTTTGCAGTTTGGGGCTATTAGATTTAGGGTATGCTGTAGTGCGTATTTTTCGTAGTGGGATTTCTGTACTATGAATATGTAGTTTGCGTTGATATTTAAACTCTCTACTACGGCTTGTATCATCGGCTTTCCTTTTACGTCGATGAGTGGCTTGGGAAAAGTGTAACCCGCCTGCTCGAATCTACTGCCCGCTCCAGCCATTGGTATTAGTACGTTCATGCTCCCGCCTTCCCATTTTGTTTTTTCATAAGGTTTGTCTTCGATTTTGTTTATATAATTCATAATTTTATTAAAAGTTAAATCATCAGGATTTTTAATGGCTCCTAAGTGGGCTCCAGAATTTAGCACCGCTTCCCTTCCTGTGTTGGAGTCTTCTAATATTAACGTGTGCCTTGAGGGAATACCTGACTGAGTCATGATCTTATAATACATTTCAGGGTTAGGTTTAGATCTTAATACGTCTTGATTTGATACTATATGGTCAAAGAAATGCAATATTTTTTTATTATGTAATGATGTTATTATACTATCTCTTACTGAGTTTGATGCTACTGATAATTTAAAATTTTGATCTTTTAATTTTTGTAGTATTAAGGATAATCTTCTATCCTCTACATAATTATTCATTAAGTTTAATGTTATTTCTTGTTTTCTTGCCCAGACTTGGTTGTACATGTCTTTTGGTAGACCTTTGTTTTTGGTTAGTAATTCTAATTTTTTTGTCGTTGGTAGTCCATCGTAAGTTGATAGATGTTCCTCTTTGGTTATTGCGAAATCTGGGCATATTTCCCTGAGTGCGGCGTCAAATGATTTAAAGTGTAACTCTCTAGAGTCTATGAGCACACCATCTAGATCGAATATAATTTGTTTTATCATTTTATAAGTTTTAATAATATATTATTAAAAGAAGAGGATCCTGTCAACTGTTTGTATTTACATTGCTGAATATTTAGACATATTGTTAATACTGATTCTGGAACTTTAATCATGTATTCTGGGTAACCTTCATTCCATAGCATCTGGATTGCTGTAGAAATACTGAATATACTGTTCATATATTTATTCATTTGATCTGGGTGTCCTATCGCAATTTGATCATTAATTTGATTAGGTAAAGATGCTTTATCATAGACGAAGCTGAATGCGAATTCTTTCTTTAACTCTTCTTCATGATTATATATATTTGTGCTTTCGAATAGTGGTAGTCTTATATGTTTGTTTTTTGCGCAATCTTTTAATTCATGTACTTTTATTTGTTCAAGAACCTGTATGTCAGGCCTTAATCTAATTACTAAATCATATTCTTTTTTCTTGAAGGTCATATGATCCTGTATCATTGTGTTTAGAATTTTAAGTCCTGCTGCCATAGGTATCAAGCCTGCGCCAGGCTCGCATGGTAGTTTGTCTGTAGGCCCTAAAAAATCCATGGTTTCTTCAAAGTTTAAAATCTTCCTCTTAACAGGATTGTAGACGTTGCAGAAGTCATATGAGGGTTGGTCATCCCAGGTGGTTACGAATATATCTGGCTTCAGTGGCCACACGATATTCTCTAAGATTGACTCCCAGCAATCTTCCCATCGGCCTAATTTGCCACTAAAGCAAAGCGCGACCTTTATTTTTCGACCCTCCTTATAACATGCCTGTCTAAATTTTTGCCTTCTAAGTTCGGATTTAAGAAAAAGTTGTTTGATTTAATTAGGTTCATGAGTGCCTCCACCATTTTTTCGGCATCATACTCTAGAGGGTAATATAGTTGCGGAAATGTTAGCCACCTAGTTTGGAATGCTAGAGGGCATATGTGTGGGTCTTTACATTCTTTGGCCCAGGAAAGCGTTGGTATGTTGAACATGTAACCAAAGTACTTTATTCCGGAATCTATAGCAAGTAAACCCGAGCTTGATTTTATCATTGATATGATTGTTGGTAGACTGTCTGACACTATCTCTACGTGCCCCTGTTCTTCTATGTTGTCCCTTATGAAGTCTTCGGTTGAAGGTGTTGATAGGATTTTTATGTCAAACAAAGGCGGTATGTTAGATATGATTTTGTTTATATAGCTTTTGCTCATTCTGTGGTTGTTGCCCATGTTATCTGAAGCTAGATGTAGGACAACATAGGAGTTGTTTGCATTGTAAGGCAGTATTTTTAAGCTTGGTTTCGGGAAGTGGTAAAAGTAGTTTTGCCAGTGGAAATCGTAGTATATCCATTCCATCCAGTCTAGGTGGAGATTGTAGAACTTATCGTAATTTAACATTTGAGCTTTTTGCTCGGGGTCTGTGTTGTTGATGTGTGCTGCAAAATTTTCTGAACCAAATTGTGAGGAGATTCTGTATTCGTCCGATTGTCTTTTGAGTAAAGTTCGACTAGAGTAAAAATCATACAGGCTAAGTAGAGTATCTGACTGGAGGCTTTTGCCTCCTGTGTCTGAAAATAAATGTATTTCTGCTCCAGGGTACTTATCTAGTATAGCAGGAACGAATCTATTGGCTAGAAGATGGTCTCCTAGTCCTCCTTCCATTCTTACTGAAATTTTCATTGAGCGTGAACCCCCCTTATAAATACGTTATTTTTATCTTTTACAAAAGTTAATAACTCGGTTGATGTTGCTCCATTGAGCTGGCATCGATTTATGTGTCCATTTTCGGATAATCTCTTGAGGCTATCCGATATCCTACTTAAAGATATATTCCCCAAGTCCTTGCACATCTTAACCCTGTTTATGTAAACGGGTTTACCATGCGCAGCCTTGCTACATAAGTACATGTATATCATGATATCTGAGGGTATCATCCTCTTCGAGATCGTGTCGTTGAAAATTTCACTAGGTATAGATATGAATTTTTGTCGCATGTTTGATATATTATTAAAAATTTAAATATAAGTCAAGATTGTTTTTTCACACGAGGGTGTTTGAAAAATCCTTCATCTATTAATTTACATAAATATTATATATTATACTTAGGTATATATTACTGGATATAACTTTCTTGACATCTAGTTGTTGTTATGATATTCTTATAACTTAATGAAAATCATAAAAAGCCAAACATCGTCATCAGTATTTTACTACATCAGTTCGGGTAACTGGAGTTCTGTGGTATCTGCTAGATCCAGGAAGGATGCCCTAAGGCAGTTATTTAATGATATTATTAAAAATCCTGGAAGATACGGTCCAATAGGTACTGTTATAGTATTAATGGATATTGATGAAGCTATGAAAGACTTAACGCTGGAAAGCGCTCTTAAATTTATCTCAACAGAGGAAGCTCTTGAGATGGTGGGGGATCCAGATATAAGCGAATCTATTTTAGGGGAGGGTGATCCAGGTGAATTTTAATGTAATAGGAGTAATGGGTAATGCTAGATCTGGTAAAGATACTGCATACCTGTCGATTAAAGATATATTCTTTGATCTTAAAGTTCATCGGGTTGCCTTTGCAGATGAATTAAAAAAAGAGTGCGACTCATTCCTTAGAGATAATATAGGAATTTCTGCATTCACCGAATCCCCAGAGGAAAAAGAGATTATTAGACCCTTCTTAGTTACATATGGAACTCATGTTAGGAGGAAACTAGATCCTAATTGCTGGATCAAGAAAGCGGAAGAATCTATGTGCCACGAGGGTGATAGTGTTAATGTCATTACGGACACTAGATACCCAAATGAGGCTAAATGGATCAAACAAAACAAAGGGTTACTAATATTTCTTAGCAGGGATGGAATAAAACCAGCAAACGAAGAGGAAGAAATAAACAACCCTATATTACAATCAATGGCGGATGTAGTAATCGAAATGCCAACCTTCCAAAAAGACTATTTATCAAGATGCAGACATATAATCCAGAATCAGTTAAACAACTTACAGATACAGAATTGTGTAGCTTAATTAAACGACATAACTCAAATGAAGCATTAGGTGAACTAAACAATCGCCACGGAGCTTTAATTGTATCTATAGCAACAAGGTTATCCAAAAAATATGACAATTGGAATATAACCCAAGAGATTATAGATGATGCATATTACATCATGTACCTCTCTGCATTAAAGTATAAACCAGATAAAAAAACTAAATTTTCTACTTTCGTTGGCAATGAGACAAAGTGGGCTTACTTAAATAAGTGCAATAAATTTAAAAACCTAGTATCAAACATATCAAAACTCGAGTTAATAATGAAGTTCATTCCATCAACCACACAGAACGAGTCATCACAGGACGAATTACTAGATTGCGTCTATTCGTTAATAAATACCCACCCAGACGTAAGGATGCATAAAATATTTAAACTAAGATATCAAGTGGGAAAAAATAACAATGTAATGCCCTGGCATTTAATAGGTTATAAACTCGGATTAAGTGCGCAAGGTTGTATTAATATACATAACTCGGGAATATCTTATTTGAAAGAAAAACTAAAAAAGGAAGGAGTATCATGTTAAATAGATTTTCAGCAATAGGGAACTTAACGCAAGACCCGCAATTAAGGCCTGTGTCAGACAAATACAAAGTTTGCAAATTCACGATCGCAATCAATAATCCCATCAGGAAAACAGTCTTATTCATGGATGTTGAAACCTGGGGTAAAACCGCAGAGAACTGTCAAAAATTCCTATCAAAAGGATCATCTGTAGCGGTTGATGGCAGGCTAGATGCCAGTAAGTGGCAAGACAAAAACGGAGTTAACAGAACAAAGATGTTTTGTACAGCAGATAATGTTCACTTCTTAAAAGGTAAGAGTAACGAAGGGCCACAGCAACCCTCTAGCCAGGAAGAATTTGATGAGGAAGAGGATCCAGATGAAGTACCATTCTGATGAACGAAATTATAATAAAATGCCCAATAAACCACCTCTCTTACGGAAATATATCTTACAATATCTTAAGAGAGTTATTTAAATCAGGTATAAAAACATCCATATTTCCTGTATCAAATAAAATAGATATATCAATTTACGACAAGACAACTAAAGATTTTTCTGACTGGATTCAGGAAGGGGTAAGCCGGAGATACATGCATTTAGACAGGGATGCACCATTCTTAAACATATGGCATATAGCGGGAGCAGAAGATAGAATATCAAATAATTCCGTATTATATACATTCCATGAAACTAGCGAAGTGACAGAACAAGAAAAGAATATATGCAAACTATACAATAAAGTTATTTTTAGTAGTACCTACTCCTCAGATATCTTTAATAACTCAGGCTTAGAGCACTGCGGGTACTCAAATCCGGGCTTTGATGAAGATTTATATATAAATAATTCATATAAATTAAAAAATAAAATACACTTCGGCATAATGGGTAAGCTTGAAAACAGGAAGCATACTATAAAATTAATAAAATTATGGATCAAAAACTTTGGAAATGATCACAATTATCAATTGTCATGCTGTGTAACAAACCCGTTCTTACCAAAGGATCATATCGACAAATTAAAAGAAGTAGTATTTGACGGAAGAAACATAACAAATGTAAACTTTCTTGAATTTATGCCAAAAAATTCTCAAGTAAATGCTTACCTAAACTCAATAGACATCGATATAGGTGGGATGAGCGGAGCAGAAGGCTGGAACCTACCATCCTTTAATGCTACCTGCCTAGGAAAATGGAGCATAGTGTTAAATTGCACGGCGCACAAAGATTGGGCAAACAAACACAACTGCATCTTAGTTGAACCAAACGGACAGGATAGTATAGAAGACGGCGTCTTTTTCACCAAGGGTTCTGAATTCAATGCTGGAAATAAATACTCATTTAATAATGAAGACTTTGAAAATGCACTACATAAAGCTATAAACAAAGTAAAGAATAACATAATAAATGAAGAAGGATTAAAATTAACTAAAATTTTCACATATAAAAATACATTAAAAAATATTATAAAACATTTTGATATATAAAAATAACAATCATATTATATATTGTTATGCCATTATATGTTTTTCAGCATCCTGAGTCAGGAGAAGTAGTAGAAGTTGTTCTAGGCATGAACGATGATAAGTTTTATATAGATGAAAAAGGGACTGAATGGAACCGCGTATTTCTCGCGCCCAATGCAAATATAGACGCTGATATCGACCCATTTTCATCAAGGGGTTTTGTTGATAAAACTAACACAAAAGGCTCGATGGGAGACCTTATGGAAAGGTCTAAAGAGATGAGCGAGAAGAGAAAAGACAAGCTGGGCTACGACCCTGTTCAACAAAAATATTTCAAAGAATACTCAAAAAAAAGGCGTGGAATGAAACATACACTAGATAGATAGATAAAATATCACAATTCCTGGTGTAATAGTATACATGCCGGACTATAAAAAGAACCCTATCTTCCACTCTGATATCAACAGGATTCAGAGTCATGAGCCAAATATAACGTTTGGTTACTCCTGGGATGATGTGTCGGGAAAATGGATTCCAACAGCTAAAGATATAACTGTTGACATGCGTTCCACGAACGCAATCCTAGAGGGGATATCTGGCGAGCTGTCAAACATCCACGTCGACGTAGAGATAGATAGCGACAAAAGGTCTCATGAATTACTGGAGTCTATTTCGGGCTCCCTAGAGGCCGTAGGAATGGTTGATGATGCCAATACGCATAGGTTATTGTCAGGCATATCTGGCCAGCTTTCAGGCATACATGTAGATGTAGAAATCGATAGCGACACAAGGTCACATGAATTATTAGAAGAAATATCCAACTCCGTATCAAGTTTAAGTAAGGTAGATGACGAAACGACGCACAGTTTATTATCAGGAATATCCGGCGAGCTATCAGAGATACATGTGGATGTCGCAATAGACCACGATACAAGGGCTCACGAGTTATTAGAAGAGATATCTAACTCTGTATCCAGCCTAAGTAAAGTAGACGATGAAACGACGCACAGTTTATTATCAGGAATATCTGGTGAGTTATCAGAAATCCATGTGGACGTTGCAATAGATCACGATACGAGATCACATGAGTTACTGGAATCAATCAAAGATGGGATCTCAAATTTAGGAGATAGTAATGACGAAACCACTCATGAACTCCTAAGAGAGATATCAGAAGAACTCTCCAAGATTCATGTTGATGTAGAAATCGACCATGATGTAAGGTCTCACGAATTACTGGAATCAATTTCGGGTGGTATTGGTAGCCTAGGAGACAGCAGCGACGCAGAAACCCACAGGCTTCTACAAGAAATATCAAATGAATTATCAAATATTCATGTGGATGTAGAACTTGACCATGACACGCAAACACACCAACTACTAGACCAGATTAATGAAAACCTAAAATTAATTGACGTAAATATTATAGGCAACAACCTATCAGATACAGAGACTCATAGAATATTATCAGGAATTTCTGGACATGACGACTGTCACTACAGACAAAACCAAAGGATGCTTGGAGCAATCAAGGACGCTTCGGAGAACTTAAACCTCTCAGTAGAAGAGCTTAAAAAAGACTTCAGGGAAGTTACATACCACAAAAAAGTATTCGAGAAGCACGTATTAATGCCCGAACAGTCCCCGACGCAACCACCACAAGCCCCCCTTTCGTTCGAAGAAAAAATATTTAAACTAAGAAAAGATCGACAAAATAGCGAGTATTTATTCATGAAAGAATCCTATGACGGAGTCGATCGAGATAGAGTAGAGGATATGGAAGAGTCTATGGAATTTGCAATCTACGGAGAAAAGTACGTAGGGGACGATGCAGATTGGCACAGCTTCTTTCCGCTCGCCAAACGACTAGGCAACAGTGATAGGATCAATTTATTTAATAATGATATATACCCCCTAGAAATAAAATTTCAAGGGGGAGACTCCACGTGGATTGACCCAGGTTATAAAGTTGAAATGTCAAAAGAAGAAGCATCTCAATTATTCATAAGAAATCAATTTGCTATCTCGAAATTTGAAGTAGAATACTCCTTACAAAGGTTGTACACCCCAGAAGAACAATTCACAAGGAACGACGAACACGAGTATACCCTAGGTCACCAAACCTACGGCAGGGTTGGCTTAACCTCTATGGCTATAAGTGAAAGTTTCCTTTATGTTAAATATTTAAATAAATGGAAAAGAGTAGCGATAGCTAGTTGGCAAGATATAGATACTAGAACCCAACACGCATTCCCAATATCTTACTTTGATGCATATTCAGACGTAAACTATCTTTACCTAAATACGAACGAAGGAGAAAGAAGGGTATTAATCGCAGACTGGGAAACTACGGACAAAATACCAATAGATAGCCACAATAAAATCTGGGCAGATAATGACTTTATATATGCAAAGCTACCAAGCAGGCTAGATGCTATCTGTGAAGACAGATTAGGACACTCATCCTGGAAAAGATACCCTATAACAATTTTTAGTAAATCATGAAGATAAGTAAGTTTAAAGATATAGACAACTACCAAGATAGAAAAGACAAAAAAGAGGTCACAGATCTACTTGAGGGTATAAAAGACTCAGGTGAAACTACTGCGGCGGAAATATCTAACGTATCTTCAGGACAGCAAGATATAATTGACAGGCTAGAATCAGTTCAAGACAGAATTGAAAAACTACCCTCTAGATCCGACAGAACTAAAATATTCAGCCAAAAAGTAGAGGAGGATCTTATTATATTAGAAACTCCAGATGAACTATTCTCAATAGAACAAGATTGTGAGGATTTTTTCGACAGGACATCTCAACTACCAGAGGTAAATCAGTTTTTTATTTTATCAGAAGAAGCTAGGGATGATAGGTGCGTCAAACGTACTTATAATTTTGACCTGGAACAACCTCTAGCGATAAGACTCGACAGCTACCTCGGAGATGAGAACGGCTTCATTAACGCCTTCGGGCAACTGGAAAATAAAAGCTCGGATATAACCATAATAAATGATACTTTATATAAACTGAGGCTAAGGATGGATGACGTAGAGTCGGATATCAGCATTGAAGACGGTTTTTCAGCAACATTCAATGACCTCGAAAATGACAACATCTTATCCTTCAAGAGAGATCACACTATATCTGGTTATGTTTTAAACTATGTAGTTGAAGGTAAGATGAACTCATGAAAATTACCCGTCATAAAAGCCTCGTAAGAGAAATTGCTCCAGGAATTATTGTTGTTGGAAACAACCCCTTTGCTCCAACACTACGACTGGACGAGCTCTCCTCTAGAGCTCAATTAAACAACGAAGACGTACTAGTTAAACCTGACTTAACTAATATTTCGGGAGATAGCTTAGATTACAAAAACTTGCATTCCATCTCAGGCTCCTTCGAGACGCGTCCTAACGTCAAAGGCTTAGACGTAATGCTTTCAGGAGATTTAGATAATCAAATTAACGATTTAATAAACCAAGACCAAAACACCATATCAGAACTAAATATTACAAGTGGCATCTTAAATGAGACACTCGAAAATGCAAGCGGAATATTAAACGACAAAATCATATACGAATCTCAAGTCAGATTCACTAAAGACGATGGGCTACAGCACTCAATAGTATTATCAAGTGGAATTTTAAATGACAAAATAGAAGAAGAATCACTAACAAGAGAGTCTAGCGATCAAGAAATAAATACCAAAATAGATGTATTAAACCAAGAGGTCAACGATAAAATAACCGTAGCCAGCGGCGACTTACAAAATTCCGTAGATAAAATCAGCGGTCAGCTCGAAGCAGAAACCGATTACAGAACCGCTATGGATAATAACTTAAACCTGAGCATTATTGAGATCAGCGGTCAACTCGAAGCAGAAACCGATTCCAGAACCACTGCAGACAATAATTTAAATCTTAAAATAGATGAAGTCAGCGGACGCTTAGATTCAGAATCTCAAACAAGAGAGGATTCAATTAACTCACTAAATCTCAAGGTTGATAATTTCAGTGGAGAAGTTGACTCCAAGATTGAAGACCTTGAGCAAAATGCCCTAGGAATAAGCTACGCTGAGGCCGCAGACCTAGCCAAAAAATGGGCAATAATCCTAGGTTAATCAGGATATCTATTTATCTGAACATCTATTTTTAAATCTGCATTTTTTACAGCATCTACATTTAAACCATCAACGCTCAGCATTCCAGTGCTCTTATTTAATCCAAAAGGCAGATTTTCTGATTTTTTCGTGGGAGCAGATGGGTCACTAGAATCAGTAACTTCAACTTGTAGATTTGCAGAAGTTAAATCTGAAGTGTGGTAATCGTTAAAATAAACATTCAACCCCTTAGATTCGTTGTAAAAATCAATACTCTGAGGATTCAAACTCGTTCCCTCAATATCAGACATAGAACCAACACTAAATTTAATGTTCGGATTGGCAGAATTTGAAATAATTGTACTTCCGTCTAGTAAGGAGTTCATTAAATCCCCACCTTGCTTGCCCCTTAATCTATTACCACCTGTAGCGCCCAGGTGATTAAAATGGCCTATTACATAATCACTATTTTGCCAATCCATCCTATTGGTTAAAAAACTACTGTGGTCGAGTGCGAATTCAAAATAATCATTAGGTTTAGATTGTACAAGTTCAATCAGCTTTTTAAGTGGGACCTCATTAATGTAATGGTAATCCATAAAAACGCGGATCCTAATACTTCCATCTTCTAAATCTTCTTGGATATAAATTTCGTTCTTCTTTCTTGTTCCAGTTGCCTCTGGATCATCTACCGAGTGCCACAAGTTATGTTCACCTAAGTAACTAAAGGGCGTATACCTTTTATCATAAAAATATACATAAAGATTATTATTTCCTTTGTGCTTCGCCCTTATGCCCAGGTAGGATTCATTAACAAAGTAAACCTCCCCGTAAGTAGCCCTATCTCCACTAAAATCATATCCATTCACTTCTTCTAGGGATAACTTTTCAGGAAAAACGGGCAATGACATAAAAGGTTTTGGCCTGGAATTATCACTCGCTCCCGACCCATCATTAATGGCTAAATTCGACACAGTCATATAGTGATAATCATTAGGTAATCCACTAAAAAATTGCAAGTCTGTAAAATTTTCAGTAAACTGATGCTCTACAATTAAATCTCCAACCTGAAACTCTAATTTACCATTTTCGTCAAAATAAAAATCAATATTATAACGAGTAGGACTTATGGGTCTTATATCCCAACTTGCACTAGCGATTACCGTTTGAGTTGTATGATTCTTTATTTTAATACCCAGATCATGGTACGTATCTAGAGAAACGGAATAAAGGTCTCCCCCAAAGTGAAATCTAAATATGTCTGTAGGTGAATAATAAGTATGACTAGCCCAACATGTCCAATAATTAATAAAAATACCTTTCGAAAACTTGCTCAAATCAAATTTAAACATTGATTGCTGATTATCACTCCTACCCTGAAAGTGATAGCCATAGTATTGTTTATATTCATCCTCTGAATTAAAAGTATTTAGATTTGTCGAAAACCTATTTATTGAACGATTGGTTCCACTCTGGAGTTGCACGACATAAGCACTAAAAAAATCACCCGTCGTTGTCGCCCAGTCTTTATCATAAAACTCATGACTTTTATTAACCCCCGTGAAAGGTCCCTCGGTCTGCACCCCATTCAACCTTACGCTACTCATAGCGCCATTTATTAATCCCCCAAACAACCTAACCAACCCTTCAGGATTCATAGATTTATGATACAGACCATTATGCCAATAAGGCTTGGAGAAATAACTAAACCCTGTTCTTAATAATTTAGCCATAATCAGGAGTCCAAATATTTTAACCTAAATCTATAATTATCACTAGGACCAAAGGGCCAATTCGAGGGACTAGAGTTATCAAGGGTAAAGTCTCTTATAAATTTAGTAGTAGGGCTTAATTGTAAAGCAAAGTCTTCGGATGTTTTATAACTAGGAGTAACTATGTTATGAAACTCAATTCTTCCAAATTGCGATGGAGCAAATCCCACTAGATCATCAATCCTAACAGGACAGTATTCAATTGCTGTAAAATCATCACGCGACATTGGATTTCCATCTTGATCGAAAGCCCAACTAGAAACGTCAGTATCCAAGTCCAATACCAATTCTCCATTCTTTTGAATTTCAATAAATGTTCCATCATCACCATCTGAAAGAGCTTCATCTACAGTTACGCCAGAATTATTATTAACCAAAGAACTCTGAGAGTCGTTATAAGCTAAACTTTCAGTAACTCGGTATGATCTTATGCTTCCAGGCATTGAATTATCTACTCCTCCAGAGCCGTCGTTAACAGCAATATCGTCTAGTGGCTCACCATTCCTTGTTTGTCCGCTCAGAGAAGCCACGGTCCATTGCGAAAAAGCCCCTGAATCCAGGATCCATCCTAGGTTTTTCATGTCATACGAAACCTCAACTCCGTCATAAGACGCATAGATTACCCCAACATTATCTACAGAAAACTTTAGATTTATCCAAGTATATCTTTCTATCGAAGTGATGTCCGCGCTTTCGGCAAGAATATTGTGATTATTGTCGGTAATGTAAATTCTTCTTTTGAATGGCTCTCCATCTACAATTCCAATCCAGGCCAATACGCTTCCGTGGTCCGCCCAAACCCTACCAATAATCATACCGTAGGCGTTCGCTCCCCCAGAATCTGGATCAATATAAAAACCAGTTGCCCTACTCCACCAATTTGCAAAAAAACCTTCAGTAAACTTCGAGGCGTCGAACTGGCCTATTCCATTTTGTCCATTATACCAAACTGCAGTACAACCCTTACCGTTAGCATTCAGGCTTCTAGCGGACACATTATTAGGATTGCAATACGCATTAGAGGTGGTGCTATAAAAGTTTTCAGCATAAAAGGTATCCTCCCCATCTAATGGCTGATCAGGAAAAGTCGAAGTATCCGCTCCGTAAAAATTCTTCTCATGATTTGAATTAAAATACGCAAATTTTGTTATCAATTTTTCACCAGCGCAAGCATATTGATTAAACTCATTAACGGTTATATATCTTGCGGCATGATTTAGGTTCATAACCTCCCATCCAGTTCTTATTTTTTTAGCCATATTATTTTATACACATTTTATGTGCTCTCCTCCATAATTATTTCCAATACAGGGCGACGACCAACCCTAGTTAATTCTGTCTGCAGGCTTTCCTCTGTCACAATCAATTCGATATTTGGCTCAGATACAACGTTAAACTTATTTAAATAAGCCACAGGGGTTTCCATAAAAGTAAATTCTGAGTTTATTTTTGAAGTTTTAATCAGAAGGTCTCCAGGTTCAAGTATCAACTCCACCGCCATTTCTCCGAATCCTGCCCTGCCATCTCCTTCCATAATCAGCTCCATAGCTATTCCGTCCATGCTAATATCTGCAAAAGATTTTGTTGGGTCAGAAGGAAAGTCGTCAATATTATCCCCAGTTTGATCGCTATCCGCATCCACAGTTTCACGAGGATCGTTCGGGAATGCGTCAGCATTGTCTCCGATTCCGTCTGAATCACTATCAGCGCTTTCGGTTGGGTCCTCAGGGAATGCATCTATTTCATCAGGCACCCCATCTCCATCAGTATCAGTGTCATAAAGTGGATCATTAGGGAATGCATCTGCATTATCCCCTGTTCCATCTCCGTCGCTATCCGCACTTTCAGTTGGGTCATTCGGGAATACGTCCGAATTATCACCAACACCATCACCATCACTATCAACGGTTTCCGTAGGGTCATTTGGAAATGCGTCTGTATTATCACCTACTCCATCGCTATCGCTATCAGTTGTCTCGGATGGGTCGCTTGGGAAGTCGTCAGCATTGTCACCAACACCATCGCTATCACTATCAACGGTTTCTGTTGGGTCATTTGGAAACGCGTCTGTGTTATCCCCAACTCCGTCTCCGTCACTATCAGCGCTTTCAGTTGGGTCATTTGGAAATGCATCAGATATATCAGGATACCTATCCCCGTCGGTATCTACAGGTATAGAATCAGAATAGAAGCTGGCGATTAAACCTAGGGACGCAGGAGGATACTTGGCGCTTCCATGACCATAATCCTCTCCATCAACTCCATTCGTTGCGCTATTCGGCATGTAATAAGTTTGACCATTAAGAGTGTGGGTATGAAAATCTGTTAAACCTTGACTGGATAAATATAAGGGCCAATAGAAACCGTCTCCCTCAACATAAGTATAAAGAGGATCGTTTGAGGAAATATTAGCGTCATATGGGAATACGTCAGTGTTATCTCCCACGCCATCCCCATCACTATCAGCGCTTTCAGATGGGTCAGCAGGAAACGCGTCTGTGTTATCCCCAACTCCGTCTCCGTCACTATCAGCGCTTTCATTTGGGTCACTTGGGAATGCATCAGATATATCAGGATATCTATCCCCGTCGGTATCTACAGGTATAGAATCAGAGTAGAAACTGGCAGTTAAACCTAAAGAATCAGGAGGGTACCTGACATCCCCTTGCCCATAATCTTCTCCATCAACGCCAGTTGATGCATCATTAGGCATGTAATAAGTTTTTCCGTTTAGTACATAAGTTTGAAAATCTGACGCATCTGGATTTACTCCAGTTAAACCTAAATATAAAGGCCAGTAGAAACCGTCTCCCTCCACATAGGTATAAAGAGCGTCATTTGATGAAATATTAGCGTCATCCGGGAATTGGTCTGCATTATCGCCTACGCCATCTCCGTCGCTATCGATTGACTCTGTGGGGTCATTAGGGAATACATCGGAATTATCACCAACGCCATCTCCATCAGAATCTAAATGTTCCGTAGGATCATTAGGTAAATCATCTGCATGTTCACCGTATCCATCTCCATCCACGTCAGACCAATCCGCACTAAAAGATGAGACTTCCAGTACGCCATTAACTCGAAGAAAAGTAAAAATTAACTTAGACCCTCCAGCTGTTTCATACTCACTATCAAAACCCTTAGCGCTAACAGAAGCTGGGTAATCAACCACTCCATCGGAAGATTTAGCAAAAGTACTCCCCTCGAACAAAGAGTGTTTAGCATTAAAAATCATTCCATTTAAAGAAATGCTTGTAACATTCACCCCGTCCGTAATATAAGAAACCTCAGAAGGCAACTCAATAAGACCCAATTCCGAAACCTTCCTAACAGAAGTTCCCTTGGGATGATAATTTTTTAAAGCTGTAGTAAACACCAAAGAGCCAAATCCTGCGACAGTTACTTGCTCTTCAGAATTAGTACCTTCCCCAATAATAAGGTTATCACCCAAAGAGAATAATGATACATCATCTACTTCGAGTACATTTGTGCCAGATCCAGTATCCTGAGAGACAAACGTAACACCGCTAAATGAAGAGTTATAAGAAGGACTATAGTCCGCGTCCATTTCGTTAGGTATCCCATCTCCGTCAAGATCGGGGTCGGAATTATCACCTATACCATCTCCATCAGTATCAATAGATTCTCCTGGGTCATTCGGGAATACATCAGAATTATCACCAACACCATCACCATCCGTATCAGTGGTTTCTGTAGCGTCAAAAGGAAAGGCGTCTTGATTATCAAAAACTCCGTCGCCGTCACTATCAGGATTAGCATAGGCCTTAGCAAGGATATGAATCTTAAAACCCGAAGACCTTATTTCATCACTAATATAAAAATCAAATTCACTATTCCTTATATTCGCTACCCCTGTAACATAAAAATTAAAATCCACACCCACAGGAGACTCTAACTGACAAAAAACGGAAACCAAATCACCCACAAGGTTTTTTCCAAAAGAAAGTGTCGATGAAGTAAAACCTATAGGAAGATCGTAAGAAATAACAGCCTCAGAACCAGAACTTTCCCCAATACTAATTGTATCCCTAATTGCTTTCCAAAACAAATCCCCATTAGAATTAAAGTCAGCTATATAAAATTGACCAGACTCGCTCGAAGCAACAGCGCCCTCAAAAGGAGGGTCCGTTTCATCCAGAAAGTCTGTAGAAACCTTCTGAAGCTTTAGTGGCATAGCTGCCAGAATATTACCTAATTGAGCCTGAATATTACTTAAACTCATTAGATACTTTCCTCCACGGTTATAAATACATCTTTAACATTCCCAGCGTTTGTGATAACTTGGTTATCTATAACAATTTTATTATTATCTATAACCCCAAAAGCAGCCTCAAGATTACTAGTTCCATCTTGTTTTGCGCCATCAATAGCTGAATCATAATTGACAGAAAAAGAATTACCACCTTCAGGCTGAACAGAAACAGTCAATTTTGAAATATTATAAATATCAACACCCAACTCGACAGGCTCATAAGCTGTAGCTAAAGCCTTAACAGTGCGCTGATTAAAACCTCTGACAGTTGCAATATCCTCTCCGGAAAACGTTTCTCCAATCACCTTAGTACCAGTAAAGTTTATAGTAAAAGGCCCCCTGGGAGTTTGATCACTAACAGATAACTGCAAAGAATATCTTTTATCATTAACCCTGTTTAAATTTGAAACAGATATATTTGCATCAGATACAGAATCTACAGTTAAATCAGAAACCTCCTCACCCAAGCTAATAGTGATATTATTTAATACCGCTCCAGAATTTGAAGAACTAAAAGTATTCGGAGAGAAACTTAAAGAAGGTATGGTTCCAAAAGATTGAATCTGAACAGAAGAACTTGAAAAGCTAGATGTCCGCCCATTAGAAGCTTTCCATAAAGTTACAGACATAGATCCACTGGTTCTATTTGAAGCATTCTCAGCGGAGACAACAAACGGTTCTTGAGTTAAACCTGTACTTGGGGTTGAAATAAACTTCAATACAGAGCTTTTAGAAAAATTATAATAATCAAAGTTATTAGCTGAAACATTAAAATTAACCCGATCAGTGGTATTATTTATTATACCTGTGGTATTAGAAACTTGAGTGGTACTGAGGTGGGTTGTCACCTGACTAGTATACATTATGTGGCCATTATCAATTCCAGATCCCGCTTGGCCATTATGAGCATGAGATCTACCTGCGGATGCATCAGCAATTGATCCATTAACCCAAGCCACAAACCAACCAACCGTAGGGTTACTTGAGGAAATCTTTATGGCAAGAGTTTTACCGTCGCCACTTAAGGAAAATTCATTAGAAGACTGACTAAAACTAAGCGTTGCGGATGTTACTCCTAAATAAATCCCTGTTAAATTAACATAAACATATCTACTGGGCCATCGTCCATGATTAGTGCCTATTCTAATCTGCACTCCAGTCACTACCGTAGTAGGAACTATAGAGAAAGATAAGCTTCCAGACGGAGATTGATTATTGGTAGTAATTGTATTAGAAGATGTTAATGTTGTAGATTCATTTCCAACTAAATCCCAAGTTTTTGCTGTAAATGTTTTATCAGAAGGAGAATTTCCTGCTCCAGATATATTTACATTAGCCTCAACAGTAAAAGTTCCGTCACCATTATCAGTAAAGCCACTATAGATATATTTTGATGATATCGCTGAACCACTAAGCAATACTCTGTCAGGCTGCTTCCTGACTGTAACCCTAACCCTTGCAGTATCACCATTTTTTGCCTCAGTTTGCTGAGAAGAAACATTTCCGTCTGTGGCAGAATTAAAAGACGAAGTTCCATAAAAGCTTGATGTGCCCTGTAAATTAATAAACTCCGCACTAACAACCTCTGGAGGTTGGTCTCTTTCAAGGCTCACGAAAGTCTTCCTGGATCCATTCTTAAAAAAGTAGGTTTTAGGAGTAGAAGAGTCTAACCTAACTGTTGCATTAAAAGAGTACCCATTTGAGTGAATACTTAAATCTTGATCATCTATTCGTATCGCATTCTCTGAGTCACCACTAACATAATAAAATATTTCAGGTTTATAAGTTTGAGCATCACCCCGCTCAACCATAAGCTTAACATCGACTTGGTTACTAGCAGTCCTAACCTTTCTCACGATAGCTCCACCATACTCGGATTCTAAAATTTCCCTAACTCCGCCAACAGCAGTTACATCTGTCACAAAAACAGGTCCAGTATCTAAACCTCCAGAAGTCTCAGAATCCCCACCTCCCCCAGAAGTCTCTGCAGCAGTTAGAGATCCAACAACTATCTCATCAAAGAATCCAGTTTGACCTCTGAATACGAACCCGCTAATGTCCCCAGATTCCGTAGTGAAATCAACAATCTGAGAAACTCTCATGTCTCCAGAAACCGTCAGGTCTCCCCTAACGGTTACGTCGTTTATGAAATCTTTATGCCCAAATACTTCCTCATCTCCACTTAATCTCATGTAGAGTCCAGATATAGGGTCTTCTTTTGGTATAAATCCTGCCATCAGATATCAGTATATGTTACGGTGACAGTTACCCTGCCTCCAACTTGCGCCTCGACCCATATTGAGTCTCCAGCTTCTAATATAAACTTTTCTTCTAAGGTGAAAGTTTGACTTGGAGGTATATAAAGTTTAGCTAAAACTTTATTCTCCAAAGATGGTGATTCTCCGTCTTGAACGACATAAAGATCTATAACGTCCGCATGCTTAGTGTCAGCGTTACATAAAAATATACAGAGATTCGCAAGCTTAGTCTGCCCAGCATTTATTATCTCAGATAACCCGTCTACAGTAAATTTATTCTCAATCATTCTCTTGCCTCCGCTTACTGTGATAATATAGAGCTGCAGGATATATAGACATTTCTTTGGTTTGACTAATTTCTAAAACATCTTCAATGCAACCCAGACTAGATATTTTATTATTATCATCTATGCAAGCCTTGGCTAGAGATTCCCATGATTCTAGTTCTGTAGAACAAATAATGGATTCGCACAAATCTTCTGCGGCTTTGTCTTGGGCTTTATTTAATTTCTTTTTATATTTAGATCTCAAACCCTTTTTCACAAACTCGCTCAGACTTTCAGCTTTATAGATAATTTGTTGAATATCTTCCCTGGATATTTTATCTCCAGAACTTTCTTGAGGTATGCCCTTGGTTCCTGCGGGTCTACCAGTCTCTCCACCCCCTGGTGTCACAGGCTGTTCGGAGCCAGCAGGTTCAATCATAGGAACTCCACCTACCAACGGATTATAAAGGCCGTCCTCTCTTTCTTTTGAATATTCCTCTTGAGCATTTTTTAAGTCTACGCTCTGAGGGTAAATTCCAGTTTTAATTGCATCAATCCCTTGTTCAGGAGTAAGAACTCCCAATTCAAGCAATCGCGTGACAACTCTTTGAAATTGTACTTCATCCTTAATATCTATTTCTTCAAATTTAGCCCGAGGATAATCCCTAAGGCCTAAATTTTGACACACCATTTTAATTTGAGGCTGAAGAAAATCATTAAGAAAAGCGTTTCTAGCTTCCTTTAGTCTTTCTAAAAATATTTCTGCTTTAACTTGAGTATTACTATATCTTTCATCTCCTACGATTATATTTTGAAGACCCTCCTTAATATCTTGATTAACTATTTGATATTTATCTGGCCCAACTACTTTTCTTAAATCTGGTATAACAAAGTCAGCCTTGGTAGTATAATCACTAACAAGAACCCTGCCGACACTTTCGTTCATAAATAGGTGTTGCATAGCCTCTAGGTTTTTGGGGTTTATCCCGCCTTTATCTGGCTCAGTACCCATTGTGATTAATAAAATTACATTCTCTATAGTTCTACATATAGCCTGATCAATTTTCTTTAGCTCAATCTTATAATTAATATCATCTAAGACTGGGTAACCAAAAGGAACAGCGAAGGGCTCATAATCTTGTTTTTTATAAAAGGAATATATAAGGCGCTGAGGCTCTAATGGAATCTCAACACCATCCCTAGTAAAAGTTCCGTTTTTAATTTTCTTTTTTAATTCAGCATCTAAACTTTTATAAACTTGTTCATCATACTCAGTTTTAGGGTCTGCCAATCTTTCCAGATCATACTCAGACAGCACCTTAAAATACGCCCCTTCGGAAAAAGATGTAGACCTTTTGGCTGTAATATCGTACGGGTTTAAAAATATATATTTTAAAGGAATCATGCCGGGCTTAATGGAAGAACCATAAACCTTAGATATCTTATTAAAGTCTTCTACAGAAAACTTTCCGTCAACCCTGTATATAAAAATATTACCAGATCTATAATACTCCCTAAAGTATTGATCTCTAATTTTCCATAGACCAATCTTATCAAACCACTTTAAGCAAAAATCTCTACCCTTCTGATTTCCACCCTCTAGGATAATTTCTGAATTAGCAAACTCAGACATTACATCTACAGCATTCCTGAAGATTGGTATATTAGCGTAAGCCTTCTGGCAAAGTTCTACAGCCTGCCTTATATTTATACCAGTTGAACTAGAGTCGTACGGCAATAGCCCAGATTCAATATTAGAAAATTGATTCTTCTTATCAGAATGATGTATCTTATTCTTCCTTTTGGCGTTAGGCAAAGAATTAGACTCAGTCCTACTTGCCAAAGCCTCTATAGCAAAACTATGATTAGACTGAGAATAATAATTATCTCCAGCAAAAATTGGCGGCACGGAAACCTCTGGATTAATATTGAGATTACCCGTTGAAGACTTATCAAACTTTTTCCAATAGTCAGACTTTTTTGTATACTTCCTCTTTTTCACTGATTATTTTACACAATATATTATGCAAAAGTCCAAGTAAAGTCCAAAGTTAACTTTTAAACATTCATTTTACAGTTTAAACTCTAATATACAAAGCAATCGTGTAATTAAAAAAACATGAACATAGCCATCGTTTCAAATTTTAGCAAAAGCATCTTCTCCAACGGCTTAACTCAGAACCTTCTTTATCTACACGGGGTTTTAGATAAAAGCGGATTTAATGTTTTTTTTATAGATTTATCAAGAGAAACTAAATCTAAAAAAATAGAAAAAACAAACAAAACATTCTTGAAAAACAAGCAAGTTATACCAATGCGAAATTTAAACAAAAGACATAAATGCGACATAATCTTAAACCCATCAATGGCAATAATAGAATCTGAAAAAGATTTTATTTTATCTAAAATACAATGCAAACCAAAATATGTCACAATAAAATACGGAAACAATACCATATCAAGAATGCAAAGATGGTTCTTAAATAAAGCTGAGTCCACCGCCCTACATGAACCAATTAAATCGGAACCGTTTTACGATGCAGCACTACTATCCCCCCACTTTTACTACGCGCACCAAGCAGAAGGGATTATAAATGAATGTAACATAAAAACAATACCATACCTATGGTCTCCTGAAATTTTCATAAAACAATCTAAACTTTATGGAATCGATGATCTTTATTATAAAAAAACAAAATCAAGACAAATCGTTGTACCAGAACCAAACCTTGAAATTGCAAAAAATTTCTACATACCCATATTGTCACTTATCCACCTACTAAGAACCAATCCGAACCACTTTGATGAAGCGACTATAACAAACAGTATGAATATAATACAAGAAAAAGGTATTAAAAATTTTATATTATATAATTTAGGATTAAACAAATTTCCAAAGAAAATATTTTTCGATGAGAGGCATGTACTATGCAGCACTTTAAATAAATATAATCCATTAATTTTAACACATCAGTTATTTTGCGAATTAAATTATGTATTCCTTGAGTCCTTGCATTTTGGTTACCCGCTTGTTCATAACTCAAAAATGATCGAGAACCACGGCTACTTCTATAAAGATTTCCAATGTATTGACGCGGCAGAAAAAATAAAAGAAGCGTTCGAATCCCATAACGACAAACTTCAGGAATATATAGACTCATCTCAAGAAGAAACCTGGAAGTACAACCCAGACAACCCCGAGGTGCAACGGAGCTACGAATCACTTATGAATGATTTAATAAAATGAAAATAGCAATAACATCTAAATTCACATCAAGTTTTTTTTCAAACGGTTTAAACCAAAACCTAGTACTATTATATGAATGCTTAGAACAGTGTGGATTTGAAGTTTATTTTCTAGATTTTACAAATAAAAATAACAACGAAGTCTTTAATGAGCATTTCTTCCTGCAAAACAAAAACATATTAAACTGGTGGGAATTTCAAGATTCAACACTACAAATAGACATGCTATTATGCCCCGGAGTTTCAGCAAATACAGACATCAAAAAATGCTTAAGGCTTAAAAATCCGTCCGTAAAATTCGTAGCAGTTAAGTATGGCAACAATTTAATAACTGACAGTCATAAATTTTTTCTATCAAACCCTCCTATATATTATTCAATGGATTCAGACAGGGGAATGGATCACGTACTTTACTCACCTCACTATAAATTCCAAAGACAGTATTATGAATTCACAGAACGAGCTCCAAGCAGCGAAATACCATACATATGGGATCCAAAATTTATAGAGTTTGAAAGTAATAACCTATCAATAGACCCAACCTTTAAACCTTGCGAAAAACCAAACATAGCAGTAGTAGAGCCAAATTTAAACATATCAAAAACATCATTCTTACCCTTTCTATCCATAGTAAACTTAATCGAAAAGAATAAGTCGAACACGTTCGACCAGGCTTATATTTTTTCAGCCAACAATAATACAGATCACACAAACCTCGCAGAATACCTCTATAAACATACAATCCTAAAAGAAAACAGGGCAAAGATCTTCTTTGATCAAAGAGAAAAGATGCCAATTATTTTATCAAGAGATAATCCAATTATACTATCTCATCAGTTTTACAATGAATTAAATTATGTATACCTAGAAGCAATCTATTACAACTATCCATTAGTTCATAATAGTGAAGCATTTAAGGATTACGGCTTTTACTACAGTGGCTTCAATATAGAAGATGCATCAAATCAACTATTACTTGCGATAGAAAAAGCTAAAGATTGGCCAAGAGATATCTCACACATAGGCTTACATCTAATAGAGAAATACAGTATCAAGAAAAACAAAAACAAAATAAAGAAAATTTTACTAGATATAAAAAATGATTAATATAGGCATAACTTGCGAACTATCCAAATCTATTTGGACAGGAAGCTTAAAGCAATCTGCGATATTCTTATATGAATGTTTAGAACGTTGTGGATTCAATCCTTTATACCTATCAAACAATAGACAGATTAGCGATTTCAACAAAAACCACAAAGCTTACAACATAAACCAGATACTATACGATAAGTTTCCAAAGCTAGATATAATAATCATGCACGGATTCACAATAAACGACGAAGAAATTGACAAAATTAAAAAAATTCATAAAAATTGTAAATTTATTTTATTCTACAATAATCATAGAATATATGTTGATCAGCAGAACCTATTGTCTGGTAGAAGTTTTTCAGAAAGGGTAAATAAAGTAGATGAAATTTGGCTATATGGTCACCATTCAGACTGCGCTCAGTATGTAAAATACTATCACGGCACAGACGCCGCAGTAAGAACTGTACCGTTTCTCTGGTCTCCTTTTTATATAAACCTAGCAAAACGAAAACTAAACTTAGAATTTAACGAAGAGCTTCAACCTCAAGTTTTAGTTTTAGAACCTAATGAAAATTCCTCAAAAACCTGCTTAATACCACTATTAATATGCGAAAGCTTTAATATGAGTTTCGGAAATGCTTGTACAAGCTTTAGCTTATTCAATACGGATAAAATAAAAGTAAACAAAGGTGCCAAGGAGTTAATCTCAACCTTTTCGGCATCCCAACAAAACAAAGTTTTTTTAAATAAAAAATGGAAATTTATAGATGCAATAAGCAGACTCGGGCAGTTCGTATTATCTCACAACACGCACAGCGAAATCAATAATTTATTTTTAGAAACCCTCCATCTAAACTTACCACTAATCCACAACTCTAAAGTTATTAAAAACTATGGCTATTATTATCAAGACCATGACATACGCACGGCGTCAAATCAAATTTATAATGCCATATGCAACCACTCTGAAAATCTAGAAATATACAACAAGGAAAATCAAAATTTAATTAGAGGCCTTTCCCCCACGGAATCAAGTAATGTTTTATTTTTTCAAAAAATAATTTCCCATTTACTAAAATAATGAGTATATAAGGGCATGCCTAGAAGTACCAACTTCGAGGAGCTAGTACTAGATGGAATTTCGCTCAAAAAGAGCGCTTCAGATAAACTTGAAGTAAACTCCGTAGTACTTGCCGATGCAGATGATATATCAAGTGTTGATTTAAGAATCAATGCGCAAGAAACAAATCGCTCGGACGACGTAGACAGTCTTGATACTCGCGTTTCTCTTGAGGAAAGCACTGAAA
>CEVG01038283.1_pt1 | contig 70104 bp, 77 predicted proteins | sample 356511 | NCBI WGS metagenome assembly CEVG01 (sample SAMEA2623426, study PRJEB7988) | marine metagenome | biome: marine biome (ENVO:00000447); feature: surface water layer (ENVO:00002042); material: "saline water (ENVO:00002010), including plankton (ENVO:xxxxxxxx)" | depth 5 m | reverse complement strand
CCAGTGGTTTGTTCGGGTGGGATCCAGTCAATACGACGAATAACCTGAACAGCGTCGTTCGCAAGAACACGCTTCATCGAGATCATATCATCGAATGAATCAGAAAACTCCTGAAAAGAATCAACGGGGGTCGGAGGATTGTTCTCGTTATCCCATTCTTGAGGACGCCCAATGTACACATATAGACGATCCCTATTTGCACCAGCCGCTATGTCCGACTGGTTCTTGTCAGGACCTTCCAGTGATTTGATGAATTTTTCCGCAGTAAAAATTCTAAATTGGTCAGTAAGTAGTGCCATTGGACAGTTTCTACCTTCTCTTTATTTATGAGGGTTTTAGTCGGGTTCGTTTCTGAGGTATGAGAGATACTCAATTTTCAGTGGTGTACCTACCGTTCCTGTCGAACCACCAGTAACGGTTTCGTTGTTATTCCAAAGGAAGTTACCTGCATTTCCTACTACAGTTTTAACTACCAGAGTCCGAGATGTTGAATCCCAAGACTTCACAGTGGCACTAATACCAGTGATAGATCCTGTAACAGTTTCATCAACTGTAAAGTTTCCATTTACGGGGTCAGTGCTACGCATAATAAATTGCACCTCAGCAGGGTGCAAATCACCATCTCCCAGTTCACCTGCTACAGATACTGTAGGAGATAGTGGAGGATTGGATCCATCAGTCATCTGGTCTCCAATCGCAAACAAAGTGGTATTTGTACCACCAACAGTTTCTTCAATACCATAAAGTGAAGATGCAATTCCACCGTCAAGGTTGATTTCACCTTCAAAGTCAGTATTAGTATTTACCAAATCGGGGATGCCATCGCCCGCTCCACCTACTTCATCGTCATCTTCGAATGCCTTATCTTGAATATAACTGATAGGAACAGTCAAGGTTATGATTCTTGCATCAGCAAGATCTATCAAGACGTGTGGTTCAACACCAGTTGAGGATGCTGAAGCAACACCACCAGTAAAGTCAATAACCTGTGACTTAACTTGAGAGGAACCACCATCAATGAAAGCAAGTTCATCAACCTCGAAAACGAGGAAGAGTGCTCTCTCAGATGGAATCCAGTCATATACTCTGGCAATTTTGTTACTAGAACTTTCTGTGGTTCTAATAACTCTGTCTCCGACGTTAAAGTTATATCCTGAAACGCCATTCGAATCATTTGCCAGGGAATCGACCGTTACCTTTTGATCATATCGGAAGTTAAGAGCACGGTCGCAACCAGTGAAGGAGGTAAGTGTTTTACCCGTATATCGGATAACTTCTCGACCGATAAGAATTTTGCCTGAACCAGGGTAAGGAGCAGTCGTTTGTACATAAATGGTTTGATCATTCTCGTCTACGTCTGCAAGTAGACCAGATATGTTATAGATGTTAGAGTTAAATGATTGACGGTTTCTTGACTGTTTAGTCAAGTCAGTGTTCCGTGTAAACAGAACAGAGGGTGCAGACGAATATCCCCCACCAGGGTTGACAACATCAATAGATGTAATGGAACCTAGATTGATGTTTGCTTTCGCAACACCACCAGATCCACCACCACCGTTGAGTAGGATAGTAGGTGCAGTTTCATAAAACTCACCAACGTTGGATACTTGGATAGATTTGACAACGCCAAATTCATCCACCTCAGCAACGCCAGTTGCACCTTGTCCCCCGCCACCAGAGACAACTAAGTTGATGTCTCCCAATTCATAGTTTGCACCAGGATTTTCTAGTGACAAACCAGTAACGAGTCCAACAACAGGACGAAGTTCAGCACCTGATCCACCACCACCTTTTACTTCAGCAGTTGTGGGAGATGAGAAATACTCGTCACCGTTAGACAAAACTTGTATGTATTGAATAGATCCTGCAGGAGCAATAATAGTACCATCAGGTGCAACTTCATCCTGCTCATACAAGATTGCTTTTGCCACTGCACCGTGACCTACTCCTTCAGTTTCTAATTCAATTCTAAATGGATCGTATCCTTCTCCAGGATCCAAAACCCTTACTGAAGCAATCTGACCATTTGATATTACTGGTTGTAAGACTGCTTCTCTAATTGGTGTACCACAGTTGCCGACTTTAAGTTGAGGAGGGTCAGATGGATTATATCCATTCCCACCATCTACCACATAAACCTCTCTAACGCCATAGATGCTGTTAAAGATAGGTTCAATAATTGCTCCGCTACCAGGTACTGTTCTTGGCATTTACTTATCTGATGTCAATGGTCCCAATCATTCCTGGGTGGATAGTGCACTGGTAATACAAAGTAGTAGGTGCATCCATAGGAACCGTGAAGATCTGGAGACCAGTGTTACCACCAGTGATTCCAGTTGTGTATGCAGATCCACCATTCGATGTTCTAATCGCTAGTGGGTGAGCACCACCTGCTTGGTTATACAAATCATATGTAAATCCACGGTACAAAATGATAGTAGGACTACCAGTAGCACCTGATGAAGGGAACCCTGGTCCTTGCACTGTATAACTTGATTGTCCTGCAGCAGTAAATCTGAACAGGATAGTAGGAGAAGGTTTATGGATTGTTACGTTATTATGTCCCTTAATGATTGATGATCCGATAGGAGCATTGTTGATCTGAGATTGGAATCCTCCACCAACTTCATTAAAGGTAGTACCATCGTTTGCAATCTCCAACTCACCATTGGCACCAATCTTCATTCTCTTGGTTCCAACCTTAATCTCTGTATCAGCAGGAAGTTCTAAGTTATCATTAGCATCGAACTTTAGTTTCTTAGTTCCACCAGATCCGAAACGAAGTTCTGCAGTATCTGGAACTTCGAGGTTACCAGATCCATCGAACTTGATTGATTTAGCAGCATCACCACCAAAGCGAATGTCAGTGCCAACAGGAAGATCCAAATTGCCACTACTGTCCATAGCAATGACTTTCGCAGAGCCAGAAGCACCAAAACGAATAGAACTAGTTGAAGGAAGTTCAAGGATTCCGTCATCATCAAATTTAATTTCTTTACCTGCAGCAAATTTTAGTGCTTGTCCACCCAACTCAATGTTGCCTCCTTCATCCTCAGAAACCATACGGTTGTAGGATGTAATCTTGACAGCACTAGAGACAGACAACTCTTGTGACTGATCAGCACCTGCAGCGGTTGTTGTTATATATCCACGTGCAGCACCTGCTTCAGCAACGAAGGTAGCAAACGTGACTGTTGCTTTAGCACCAGTAGCATCTTCAATTTGCAACTTAGTGCCTGCTTTCATTGCAGAGAATCTAAGTCTAAACTTCTCTTCTTGTGTAGAATCTTCAGAAGCAAGTTTAGATGCAATAGTACGAGTAGCACCAGTGTCAATGCTGTTAACAGTGTGCTCTTGTCTCTTTCTACGATTTAATTCTTGTGTTACTGTATCAGTAGAAATACCAGTATCTCCCATCCAAATGGTAGATGTATCGAGGTACAGGTCTCTGAATTTCAGTGAGGGTGAACCCAGATCGTATGTTGCATCTGAGTTAGGAAGGAAATGTGTATCAATAACAACGTTACCCGATCCGTTGTTAGAAAGATTAGTGATTGAAGAACCACCGCCTCCACCACCTTGTAGATCGTCCCCTGCTTGCCAACGAGCGTTTGCTTCGTTCCACTTCAGAACCTGTCCGTTACTGACACCGCTAACATCAATATCGGTAAGATTAGAAATAGAAAGTTGACCTTCAGTAAATACTGAACCATTCCATTTTAGAACCTGATTAGTTGACGGACTTCCGACACTAATTTGCAGGTTTGTGTTGTCTCCAAGAAAGGTATATAACTCATTGATAACGTTGTTGAGTTTAATAGCACCATCTCTTAGGGTATCACCAGTGCCATCATTTGCTGACACACCAATGTTAAGATTTTGCTTAGCCATAGCGGTGGGGTTTTTCTACAGTTTTATTTATGTGAGGTCGAACTCGAAATTGGTCAAGTCAAATCTTAGGTTGTTCCTAGTGAAATCGGGATTGTTATTATCCCTATCAAGAGGAACCGCAGTCATATCATAACGTCCAACATTACTATCCCATTTCAAAACACCTGACGTATCTACTCCACTGGTTCCACCAGTAACAGTTAAGATAGCGAGGTTTGAGGATAGAGGAGAGTTTTGTGCTTGCTGAGGTTCACCAATAGGACCTATCAGCACACATCTATATCTATACCCAGTCATCCAAGAAAGTGCGATAACGGTTAAAACGTTAGATGTTGCACCAGTAATATTAGACCAAGCAAAACCACCATCAGTGGAGACCTGCCACTGATAGTTAATAGTTCCTGCTTGTGGTTGAACCTCTGCTAGAACGGTAAACGTTTGAGTACCACCGTTGCTAACAGTAGCATTGGTTGGTTGCAAAGAGATTACCAAAGAAGGTGGATCTGGATCGTCACCACCTTGGTCTCCACCACCCTGCTGCTGTTCTTGGGTAATGCCTTGATTAGCAGGAACATTAACTTGTTCTTTTGATACTAGACCAAAGATGAATGGAAATTTAGGTTCATAACTCATATCTGCGATCACAGTGCCGATCGCATTGTTCGCCATACCTGAATGATTCAGGCAGTAATAATATAGATTAGCAGGTGCATCTTGAGGAACTGTAATTACAGTTTTAGCACCAGGTTGCCCAGGAGTTCCGTGATATGTTACTCCTGAAGTGTATTCTGTACCTAGGTTCCAAGGTCCGTTCAAGGTCGCTGAGATACGAATATTGTGTGTGGCGTTAGAGGGGTCTGACTGATCAAATGTATAGGTAGAACCTTTGGTAAAGGTTATGTCAGGATATAAAACGCCATCAAGTCTGTATTTGTTGCCATCACTTTCTGAAGTGACAGTGACAACGAAAGTCTTATCGTCAGAAAGATCATCGTGAATCGACATAAAGTACGCAAAGGTACCAGTCGGATATTCGGGAGTATGACAGAAACGCCCGTTATATGCATCTAGATGTCTTCCAGGGAGGTCTACATTGTATTCATAGTCTTGAATAAATGCACCTTTAGGGTATGTTGAATCATATGCAGGTCTATTAACAGCAATCTGATCACGGATCGTATATCCTGTGACCATAATTTTGACTGCTGATGTATTGTCAGTCGGGTTGTCATATCCATATGGTCCGTAGATAGGATACCCATCAAAGCAAAAACCGATGATCTTAGAGTGACCATCAGGGTGACGCATATTGTCACCTTCATATTGTGTTGAACCGTAGTAATCGTTATAACCTGCCATCACCTGATTTGCTTTCCAACAATTCAGGAGATGTGAGTCACGGTAATGATATTGTCCAGTTGTTTCAGGATAACCACCACAGTTGTCTTCACCAAAGTCAATAGCAGTATTTGTTCCTGATGCAACCCAGTTGAACCCTTGTGGAGGAGTTCCTTGTGATCCACCTGAAGGATTATAAATGGCAACTCCATTGGCACTAAGACCAACGATGCCTACAGGAAGAGATCCTGAAGTTGTTGAGTTTGTCCCACCTCTATAGGTAAAGTTGTGGGAGAAAGTATATGATGTAATCGTATTGGCATTATCACTATTCGGGAACGTACCAGGAACTACAGGAGTTGGAAGACCATCACCTGTGATTGTTAGTATGTCTGTTACTGAATTGTAACTCCCATTTGCTGCCATTAGTCGATTTCCGTAAGGTTATATTCACAGATCATCGCAAAGGTTTGTTTCTTCAAATATTCGAGAAACTGTTGTTCTTCTACAGGTCTCGCAGGAGAACCTGGCCACATCTTGATCGAGTAACAAAGGTGATCATAGAATGCACGAAGTTCGTGGATTCCCATCTTCCACTCGCAATAGAATTCATTATCTTCCATTATTTAGTTGTCATCAAAGATCTGGTCGGGACTGAAGTTGTCCAAGGTAGTTGATCCAATGTTGATAGTGAGAACTGCGGAGTTAGAAAGTGTTGGGGTTGCACCTGCTGCGGTGAGACCACATCTGAATTCGTCACCTCCATCTGCCTGTGTGGTAACAGGAGTTGTGTATGAAGGAGATGTAGCACCGTTAATGTTGTTCCAATCACTCTCACCGTAGTTCTTCTTCTGCCACTGATAAGCGATTGTGCCGCCTACAGGGACTGTAGAAGCGATGACTGTGAAGGATGCCACTTGACCTTGGTTAACAGTTGTGTTAACTGGTTGTGACTCGATAACGATTGCCTGTTCACCCTGTGCCTGAGATTCACCTGGGGGAACGTAGTTAGGATCATAGATGTCGATACCACCGTTGACTCCAACACCTGAAGGTGCGAAGAAGTTATCAGGAACGGTAGTGTTCACATTGATTTTTGGTTGTACATAACCTTGACCTGCGTTCTTCACGTCAATGCGTGCGAGACCAACAAGTGCCTTGATGCGTGCACCAAAACCAGAGGATGAAATCACATCCACGTTAGGACGTGAATCGTAACCATCACCAGAGTTTGTAAGGATTGCTTCAGTAACACGACCCTTCTCGATTGTTGCAAGAGCAGAACCGTTACGTCCCTTAACAGCACCTGAGTATTCGAATGTGATAAGTGAGTTAGAAGATTCAATCAGAGCAACCTCTCTACTCTCATCCTCACCTTCGATCTGCAGAATGTCACCTGCCTCAACAGGAGGAACGACAGTTGCAGCGATAACGTCAACGTCAGAACCGATGTAGGAGAAGGCAACGAAGGTTGAACCTGCACGAGGAACTTCAGAGAAGATGATTCTAGAACCAACGATCTCGAAACCAATTCCAGGTTCCTGAATAACACCGTTCAACTGACAGATGATGTTGTTTTCAGGGAGGATAGTGTTGGACTGTACACCGTCAGTCAGTGTAAGTGAGTAGAACACACCACCAAGTTTCAAGTTGAAGGAGTTCCTCAAGGAGTCGAAGTCGAATGAGATGTCATCCAACTGTCTCAACTTACCAACGTACACACCGTGGAATGTAGATCCAACAGCAGGTGCCTCAGTGAACTGGATATTGTCGGAGAACGCTGTGTAAGCGTTGTTACCACCAGGAGGTTGGAGAATACCATTCACGAAGATCATCATATGACCTGCAGGATCTGGGAAGTATGCAGTACCGTTTCCAGTGGTCAACTTGAAGTTCTGCTGAACACCGTCAAATCCTCTGAAGAATCTCTTCACACGCCCGCGTAGAGTCTTAGCAACTGAACACGCTGCTCTGAATCCAAAGTCACCAACAATCTGAGCATTCTTAACGAATGTTCCAGAAGTATCACCAAGGTGAATGATCAAGCGAAGACCGATTTGTTGGATCTTCTCAATCTTACCGTAGGCAGTTGTTGGAGTTTGTGTGACTAATGTAATACCAGATGTGTAAACGCTTGGGAAGTTAGATCCAGGTGGAATCTTAGCAAGTTGATATGCTGAGTCATTTGCGATGACGCTAAGGTTATCACCAATGCTCACGAAACGACCAGTCTCATTTGCGAGGTAAATTTCGTTATTTTGAATGTCGTGTTCAGTAACAACGAAGGTATGACCAACAGACTGACCAGAGTTTTGGAGTTGTAGTACATCACCAACTTCGAATGTGTCAGTAACACCTGTATCAGTGATCAATCCTGCGTATGTAAACTTAGTAATCTCGGTAGAATGGATGTACTCACCGAATCCTGGGAGGACTGAGAATGATTCAACCTCGATAATTTGATCAGTAACAGAACCGTAGATAACGTCATTAGGAGCAAATTCACCCTTAACAGTTTCAATGTCATAGGTAATTCTACCTGATTGGTTATCAACCAGAGCACCATCGTTGTTTCTAACGATAAGAGCGTTTGCTTTACCTGAATCTTCCTTAGAATAAAGGATGTCAGTAGCAATAAACTCACCTTGCTTGAAGTTGACAAGCAATCTGTCGTGCATTCCAGTGTTAACTGTAGCAGTTGCACCTGAAGTTACGCCCTCAATATTGTCAGTAGCAGCAAATGAACCACTGGTCATTTGTACTTTTATGTAAGTTGCGTTGTCGGTAGCGATAATCTTACCTGCATTACCTGTAGCACCAGTCTTAACGATGTCCTCACCGTTAGCAAATACTTCAGGAGCAGATGTAACTGTAATTGGAAGATACTTAACTTTGTAGTTAACAGCAGCAAGGTTGTCCTGAACTCTGATAACTTCAGCGTATGCACCTGATGTTGTTCCGTAGAAGATGTCAGCAGGTTCAATACCACCAGATGTAGGTGTAGGAATAACACGATCACCGTAAGTGGTTGGAATCCTAGTGACACCAGTCTCTCTGGCGACAGAGAATGTGTGGATTTCACCTGGGAGACCTGGAGTTAGAGATGTAAGTTTGTGTCCATCAATGTATTCTGCCAAGTAGATGTGGGTTGAAGTAGTATCTGGGTGGATGTAGTATGACGCCCTGTCAAGTTCCACAATGTTTGTACCCAAGACAGTGTAATTAACTCGATCATATGCTTCAAATGGGTGATTTGGTTTATGGATAGAACCATCAGAGTTCACATCAACACCAACGTCAATCGCTTGCTTAAGATATACAGTTGGCAACTTAGATTCTGCAAGAGCAGTGTAAACCAAATGCCACAACTGCTGAATCTTATGTACAGCGGTCATTGTTGGACGCATCTCTCTGTCCTTGTAGAGAGATTCAAAGTTATAAGTTCCTGGTTCAGGAGCAGTGCCAGAAAGGATATGAGTGATCATATCTGTGGTTGCTTCTGCGTGGAAGATCAAGTAGGTTCTGAAGATGTTAGGGAATGCGACGAAATTACCCTCGGCATCAAACCAACTGTTGATTAACTGGACGGTCATAGCATTACCGTCAGTCAACATATCGTAAATGTATGCTTTTCTAATGGAATCACCGAATGACTGATCACCCGTGTATCCTGCATACTGATTCATTGTCTTATAGTATGCCTCTCTATTAATATACTGATCATTGATGGCAATAAGACGTGTTGCTTGACGATACATCTCAGGAGCAGATCCCAGTGTATCCTCAAGAAGATCAAAGAGAACGTTAGCAGCAGATGTCACGTTATAGCAGACACCACCACCGAACAGTAGAGTGTTGTTCTGTACAGGTGTGTTTCTAGTAATACCTTGGTTAGTAAAGTAACTACCATTACCTGCAGCAGCATCTTTAACAACGCCGATAACAATATCAAAGAGAGAACTGATAGTTGAAGATTCAACGTTACAAGCACCCTGACCTGCCTGATCATATGTGATAGTAAGATCACGAACAGCGGCACGCTCACCTGTCAGTGGCCATTCGCCTGGCAGCGTGCGGGCAATGCCATCTATGTAATTTTGTGGGTTACTTGTACCAGTGTTGAACAGATCTATAGTAATTCCCATCAATGTTGTGATAGCAGATGCCTGTGAAGCACATCTTGTTGCTCCACCACCACCTGTGATCCAACTAATTGAGTTAGTTGTAGAACTGACGAATGTGTGGTTATAGTTACCACCACCCTGTACAGCGTTAGATACAGCAGATACGAATGTATGAGGATACTGTTCGCTAGAAGGTGAAGGGTTAACATTAACCTTGATTCGACCATTCTTAAATCTGATTCCGTTTGCAACTGCACTTGTAAATGTGTGAGTGTAGTTACCACCTGCAGAAATTGCATTGGTTGTAGCACTTACGAATGTGTGTGTAGTTGTGTTGGTTGAAGGAGTTCTACCAGAGGCAAGAACGTTGACTGTGACTGTAGTTGCAGTAGCAGCAGTAACTTCAAGAGGAACATCGTATGCTCTATCCTTCTTCCAAGTAACACCACTAGATGTTGCTGAAATGAAGTTGTGAGCAGTAACGTTAGTTGAAGGAATACCATCAGAAAGAAGAACCTGAACCTTAAAGGTATTGGCAGTTACGTTAGAGATTTCCAACCAAGAGTTTGATGCAGGGTCACTGCTTCTTGGATATGTGTGATCTGACTGATAGTTATCCTCTGCACATCTAAAGGTTAGAGAGTTATCAGCAATCTTGATTTGATCACCATTAGAGAACCCGTGCTGAGGAATGGTCAGCGTCATAATACCAGTTGTGCCATTATATTCAGCACCTGTAACTGTATGAGTTGTAGTTGTAGTTCTAGGATATGAGTGGTTGGTTTGGTTATCGTCTTCCTCACAAGTAAAGGTTAGTGAGTTAGGTTGGATCTTAAGATGTGATCCAGTAACAAGACCGTGACCTTGACCCAAAGTCAGAACCATATTTCCTGTAATAGGATTGTATGCAACGTTTGAAGGTGTGAAGTTGACTGTACCTGTAGTACCAACGTTTACAGTGAATGTATTTGTAGTTACGTTACCAACAGGAAGATACTTGTTAGCAGCAGGGTCAGATACACGAGGATATGAATGAACAGTGTAGTTGTTGTCCATATCACAAGTGAAGTTCAGAGAATTGTTAACAATCTGAACGTTGTCCCCGTTAGAGAACCCGTGGTTAGGAACTGTAAGTGTAAGAACACCAGTTGAAGGAACGTATGCTGCACCAGTTGCAGTAAACTCAGAATCTCCAATCTCAAGAACAGTTAGAGATCTACCAGATGCATAGTCAGTGGAACGAGGATATGAGTGGTTTGTAGCATTACCATCCTTGGTGCAAGTAAATGTAATTGCATTATCAGGTAACTTGACGTGTCTACCAACATCCAAGGTGTTGGAACCGATGTCAAGGAACATATCACCAGTTGTTTCATTGTATATTGCATTAGTTACATCGTAGTTAACGTTAGTAGTTGTACCAACATTGACTGTAAATGTAGAAGATGTAGAACCTGTAACGGGGAGAAGAGCACCGTTTGAAGGATCAAGAGGTCTTGGATAAGTATGCTCTGTCTGATTACTGTCAAAGTCACAAGTAAACTTCAATCCATAAGTTGCAATTTGAACAGCATCACCTGTTACCAGACCGTGACCAGTCTTAGTCAAGGTCAAATCACCTGTTGCAGGATTGTAAGTTGCGTTTGTAGGAGTTAACTGACCAGTCTGTGAACTACTGGAGTCAATAGTAATACCAGTATCATACTGAGCATAACCTTCAGTGTAACCATTGACAGAAACCAACTGCTGTCTCATCACCTGAATGGCGATGTCACGTGCCTGTTCGAAGATGTACTTAACTTCAGTAGACTGTGAATTGATGTGCTGAATAGCGTTTGCATCAGTGATATAGAATTCAGTTGCATACCAAACCTTGTTATTACCACCGTGCTTGAGGTTCCACGCCATTGCCTCAAGGATGTCAATAACATCATCGATACAAGACTGATAACCATAACCACCAAATGTAAGGTTAGGATACTGAGCATATCCACGTCCTACAGCAGTAGAAGCGATGAATCTCAAATTATTGAGGATCTCGTTACCTGCATCGTAGTCTTTATTAGTAGTAGCGTTATTATCATAATCACCACGTGGAACTCCACCACCAATGGCATTTCCACCTTGTCCACCGCCACCACCTGCAGTATTATCTTCGAAGGGAGTAAACCCAAGTTTATTGCGGATCGCGAGAATTGACATATCTCTTGCCATCTTATAGGCATAGATTGTCTCTTGTGATTGACCAGTGACGTGCTTAAGACCCATATCTGTATTCAGATAGAGTGCAGCAGCATCATATACTTCGCTGTTAGAAGAGAATCTCAAGTCGTGAGCAACAGAGTTGATGAAATCAACGATGTCGTCTTCACAATGAACCTTACCACCAGGAACTCTGAAGTTGTAATGCTTGAATGCAGAGGTCTTAGTTACAATGTCAACTGCCTCAGCAGCAATGGTACGAGCATTTCTTTCAATAATATTGGCAGAGTCTAGTGCTCTGTGAGTACCTTGGAAGATCTTAGGATCAGGAGGATAGAATGTGCTCTCAGTAATAACACTGTCAGTCAGATCATAGTTAACAGCAGGATCATACTCTTTTCTGTATGCACTAAGGTCACTGTACTGAAGTTGATAGAAATCATCAACAGTATTAGGAGTTGTGCCTGCAATGTTAGCAATGTTCTCATTTCTACCAACCAAGAGGTTCTGAAGTGCTTTACTTGAAAGGAACTTAACGTGCTCAAGAGCATCCAGCATCGCCAGCAATTCATCTTCGATGTAGTTGATATTGCTTTGTGAATCAAGGTAAGAATCAATCATACCCTGAATATTTGAGTTACCACCAGTTAGAAGGTCTCCCGCAACAGCAGGAACGATGTGATCTCTAATATCTCTAACACACTTCGCTCTGCTAGGAATGTCGATCTTATCCTGTTGGATAAAGTTGATCATAACATCCCATTCTGCCTCCATCATAGAGACTGCTTCATCAGCAATCACTGCACGGTTGAAGTAAAGAAGGTCAGCACCATCACGGAATCTGTGACCAGTAGGTGCCATCACATCCAACATATCATCCACAAGATCCATAATAAATGTCTGGATCACTGTAGGTGCAGGAGTTGAGAAGTAATTAGGAATACGAACACGTTGTGTGTATTCTCCAGTCAAATCATCTTCATTCTTGGTAATAATGTCGATGCAAAGTTTGGCAACTTCACGCCAGGTATAGATTGACTGTAGAAGTTCACCATTAACGTGCTTCAGAGCACCTGATCCTTCCAAATATCCACGACCTGCAACAATAGTATTGAAGTTACCACCTAATTTAAGGTCATTAACGATTGCAGGAATGATGAATGAATGTGTGTCACGAATACACTTGTCAGTACCTTGAGTGGATGTTCCTGTATCACCTGGGATGAGGAATGCAGGATACTTCTCCTTCATACGACCAACTGCTTCTTCTGCAATCCAATAACGGTTCTTTTCAATAATATCAGCACAATCTCTGTAAATATCACGAGAAACATCAATTTCCTCAGTCATAATCTCTTCACGCCAGAGTTCAACACCATCAGCGTTAGCAGAGGAGATGATAGTCTGTTGATATGTTGCGTAAACAGCAGCAAGTTCTACAGGGAAAGGTGCTTCGCCATTGAAACCGAATGACACGTCAAGTGCACGGAAATCATAAACGGTGGGGGGTATAAACCCACTAGAGTAGCTGGCGGTTCCTTTTCTAACAATAAAGTTATCAATGTTACCTGTGAAAGTCTCACCGTTGTTCCAAGATGCACCAACAGCGATTGGTGAGTTACCATAATCAGAAGCGTCAGTATAATCAGACCCAACAGGTTGACCGTTGACAAACATCTTGGTAACGTTAGATGCTCTGGAAACAGCAATGTGATACCACTGATTTGCAGTAGGAATAGCACCTGCAGCAGTAATATGGTCAGTTGTAGCGATACCAAACTTCAGTGATGTACCTTGTAAGAATACTGAAGCAGCGTTACTACTGGATGCAGTTCTGAAATCAACAAGTCTCTGTGTTCCAGATACAGTTGTAGGATAGATCCACATCTCAACAGTGTAATCATTAACACCAAATGCAAATGCAGCATTGGAAGCGTGATTGATTCTGGAAGATGTACCACTGAATTCTAGTGATCCAGTACCAGTTCCAGGGTTCAATTTGTCAACAGTAACGTTGTTATAGGTGATTGTGGAGTTTGTGACGTACTCAGCGTCAGTAAATGAACCAGTAACACCCTTTGTATAGACCCACTTACTACCTGCATTGGTTCCAATGATCTCTGCAACAGCACCTGAAGACACACCTTTCAGTGTTTGACCGAAGTTGAAGAATCCACCAGATGATTTGTCCTTATAAGAATGCTTGATAGAACGAATTGTCTCACCCTCTTCGAAGGTGTACGCAGGTGCAATTCTAGGAACATTGCTAATAGACCACTGATAGGTAGTAGGATCGGCACCAGTAGGATCTTGTAAGGTATCAGTAATGATTCTGAAGAAGTTTGCAACAGCAGATGTCTGAGCAACACAAGCATTTTCATTAGGAATAGTTGTTCTACCCTGTGAATAGTCTGCCTGAGGAGCAGTTTGAGTAACTGCTGCTTGGAATGCTTCTCTAGTTCCTGGAGATGCAGTTGTACCAAGAGCATTGATGAGAATATCCATCAATGTTGTGATAGAAGCAGCAACTGCTTGACAAGTTGGACTTGCAGTGTCAGCAGTGATAGAAATAGTTACTTGGTTCCAATCGTGTGATCCTGCCTTGGTAACAGCAATATTTCTCATAATATCAAGAGACATTGCCTTTGCCTTAGTAAAGGAGTTGACAATAGTGTCTCTATCACCAGATGTCACACCATAGTGAAGAATTCTGTCTGTTGCTTCCCAGATGAAATCATTACCACCGTGGGCAACGTTATAAGCAAGTGCTTCAACAACATCTACGATGTCAGAGAGGCAATGCTCATCTCCACCAGATACGTTATATCCTGGGTTCTGGGTCTTAGCATAGTGAAGTGACTCGTATGCAATAAACCATTTGTTAGCAAGCAACAAGGTTCTAGCATCACCGTGACTGTTACTTACAACCTCATATTCAGGAGTAATGGTAAGATCCTTCCACTGAGACAATGTTGTGAACTCTGTGGTGATATTAACCATATTAATGCACTTGTTAGCGAGATCTCTCGCTTGATTCATTGCATATACAGTCTGAGGAACCTGTCCATTAACGTGATAGATGGTATTGTTCTGAACATAGAAGTTTGCAGCATCCCAGACTTCAGAGTTACCATCGTGCTCAAGTTGCCAAGCAATTAGATTGAGCATATCAACGATGTCGTCCTCACAATTAACTTTACCTGTAGGAACAGTAAAGGAGGGGTAGAAATCTAACATCTTACCCACCGCTTCTTCAGCGATGAATTTAGCGTTCTTAACTAGTGCCTCTGCAGCGTTGTTAGCACGGGTATCGGGTACAGTTCTAATAGATGAGTTACCGAAGTAGATCTTCTTAAGTCTGATATTAGTGCCAGGTGCAAAGTCAGTACCAACTAGACCATCATAACGAATCTCTTGGTTTCTAACAGATTCGAAATCTAGGAAGTCTTGGTTGTTAGGTGACTCAGAATCATAGAGTTCAGTTGGGTTAATAACAGTTTCACCGATGTCATCAAGAATAACGTTCGGATATGTAATTGAAGGAACTCTCTGGAAGACAAGAGCAAAGAAACTAGATGAAGGTGAAAGGTCAACAGTATCGATGATCTGCTCTGAAACCTCGTCCTGATAAGGAGAGATAGCAGAAACAGTTGCTGCAATCTTAGATCTTGCAGAATAGATGACATCGTTGAACTTGATTTCAAATTCACCAGTTTCAAACTTAGCAGTACCAGATGTTCTAGAAACAACTAAAGATGTGTTGATAGTACCATCGTCAAGGTTGTTTTCTTCAATAATTGCAAACTTACCATCAAGGTTAGTGATTCTCTCACCTTGTTCGAAGATGGTTTTAGATGAGACAGGATTTACAGTATCAAGAGTGGAGTTGAATCCAGTAGCACTGCTAAGAACTGACTCACCAGACTGGAAAGTACCCTCAATGTCAATAACATCGATGTAATCAGTACCAGAGTCGATTACAACAGCAGTTGCCTCTGAAACAAGACCTCTGACTCTATTACCAGTCAACGGGAAGATACCACCGATAACACTGAATGTTAAACGAGTGATTTGTAGTTGAGTAAAGTCAATATTTCTAAACTTAATTCTAGAAGGTGCCTTTGGAGGTTCAGAGAACACAATAGAAGGACCTGAAGTAGAGAATGAATCTCCAGGAGACTGTGCAACACCATTGAGAAGAACAAACATCTGATCTTCAGTTGCAGTGATAGAACTACCCTCAACATTCAATGGGAACTGAGTTCTTACACCATCAAAATCATCAGAAACGTTGTCAATCTTCTTAACGATAGAAGTTAGAATTTCCTCAGAGTTAGTCAGTCTCTTCTGTCTGAAGAGCACCTCAGTGTTATTAAACTGGGTATAGATCGGTTGTGCGTTAGCAAATGATGTGATCTGGTTAATATTAGTAAATGCGTTGATATTAACTTCTTTAATCAGATCAGAAACAACCTTTCTTCCTGAAATATCCTTACCACCTGTGATTGCCAATTCACCGAAGAGGTTGAAACCAACAGGGTGGTTTGTCTCAAGAACTGGTTTTCTCCACTGGTTAATAGGTGTTTCAGACTTAATAACATAAGAGAAGTTCTGATAGAAGTAAGAGTCCTGAATTTTCTGGACAATCTCAGAAGGTTTACCAACGTCATCAATAAACTGACCAGGTGTATTGGTTAGAGAGTCAATATTAAGAGTACCACGAGCGATTGATAGATTGTCAATCAAACCAGAAGCACGAGAAACCTCACCAGTTACACGCTCACCTGGGGTCCAAACACCTTTATAGTTCTCAAGTTTCAGGATTCTAGGACCGATCTGCCAACCTTGGTTAGTAGAAACGTAACCAGTTGCAGATGCAAGTTCAAGAGATGAACCTTGATAAACAAGTTCACCCTCAAGGAATCTTGAAGTTTCAACAATAGCAGTTGCTTGACCACCAAACACTTCGGTCAAGAGAATCTGTCTACCTTCACCCTGTGTCAAGAATGTGATATAAGAACCAGATTCAGCGTCAAGTTTAGTCAGTGAGATACGAAGTTGGTCAGATTCAAGACCATTTGCCTCACCTGCAATAGCATAGTAAGTCTGAGATGAAGACAAACTAACCAAACCTGCAGAACTTGGTTTTGGAAGGATACCAACTGTAGATCCAAGGTCTTCTGCTCTCAACTGGATTTCAGCACCAGTTGTAATACCGTGTGGGAAGTTAAACTGCAGATAACCCAAGTCGATGTTAACAACATAGTTAAATTCTGACTTAAGTGTGACTGAAGGTTCAGAACTGTATCCTGCACCTGGATCTTTGATGATAACTTCAGAAAGTCTGTTGTTCTTAACAACTGCTTCTGCATTAGCACCTGATCCACCACCACCTTCGATTACAACAGCAGGAGTTGAGGTATAACCAGAACCAGGGTCTGTAATCTTGATTTCTGAAAGAATAGCGGTATTAAACAACTGAAGGTTCACGGGGAAAGTGATTTCAGGTCTCAGAGTGTAGTCGTGAGAATAACCGAAACCAAATTCGTTGTTCTTAAGTTTCTTGATACGTCCGATGCTCTTACCTTGTAGGAACACAGAAGCACCTGAACCTTCAGAAGGGATCACAACATCAAGTTGTGCACCAGAACCTGCAAGTAGAGGTCCAAGAATGCCAGGAATAGCATCAACATCAATGGATGCTGTGGTATAACCTTTACCTGCTGATGTCAAAACAACATCAGTGATGACTCCTTCGAAGTCTCCATCATCGGTAACAGTGATATTACAAGAAGCACCTTCACCATCTCCACCGATAGGAACGTTATAGTAGACACCGTTAACATATTCAGTACCACCATTCAGGATACGAACCTTTTCAATCTCTCTATTAGATGCAATATCAGTAACAATAGGAAGTTTTTGGTAGAATCCACCTGGGTTTACCAGTTTGATGGTTGCAATAGGTCCAATCGCCTTGAGTGAGGTTGTAGAATACAAGGAACGTGGGTTTCCGAACTCATTATTACCGACAGGAGCGTTAGATTTCTCTGGTTCAACCAAAAGTGGGAAGTCAAACTCCAATCCATCGTTAGAAACTCTATTAACAGTAAATGTACCTTGGTAAGGAGACTGAATAACGTCAATAAATGACCCTTCACCAACAGGAGAGTTGTCTGGTGTGGTTCTAGATGGGTCAAAATAGTATGAAATGTTAGTAACATCGTCATTAATGATGAATTTAACCAACGGAGTCGGTGAATCATCATCGGTAAATCCAGGTGTACCCTCTCTAATGATGTTAATGAATGGATATTCCAGTTTATACTGGTTATCTTTAGAGAATGATAGGAAGTATCCAAGGTTAGATGAATCATCAAGGTCAAAGATATACTGATGTCCTCTAACAAATAGGAACTTAGGATGCTTAGCGTAGATATTAATGTTAGAAACAGAAGAACCTTGTCCAGAGAATGTAGGATCCTGAACAGCAGTGCTTCTTAATTTGTATGTGAAGTCTCTAGAAGTGAATACTTCTTGTACAAAGAATGAACCATTATACTCATTAGTAGAGAATCTCTCAGTAAAGATGATGTCATTTGCTGAGAAGTTGTGTCTACTAGTAGCAGAGCAGTAAACAAGGTCAGTATTTGTCAGTGCCTGTGAAGGAACAACGTCTTTGTTAAGTTTTGCTTGAAGATTGAACTGCTTAACACCAACAAGACCACCAAATGTTGCGATCTTACCAGTTGCATCAACATCAAATGTCAAGTTAACAGCGTCAGCATCAATAGTGTCACCTTTGATGAATGTTGAATCAGCATAGATCTGCTGAATTCTAATGGTGTAGTCGGAAGCATTGAAAGGTTTCCAAGATGCAAACTGTGCAAGAGTGCCAGATCCGTGTACACTATTCGCCAAATCTACTGAGAAGATACCTGCAACGCTTGTAAACGCCCAGTTGATGTTACCATCAGAAACAGTACCTGATGTATGTTCAGGAGCAAGAGGTCCTGCAGTTGCAGCAGTACCAGATGTATAGATCTTACCATTACTATAGACAACATCACCAACAGCATAGTTCTGATTCTGCTGCCAAACAGGAACTGTAGTGTCAACGGTGAACTCTTTGTCCATCTCGTTAATATCACCTGCAGTAGACTTCAGCAGTTTGCTTGTGTCAAAACTACCAATAATCTTACCAATCTTACAGGAATTGGTTCCAGATTCAACGACAGTACCATATGCAGATACAACATCGTTACCACCAATTACAGAATACTGTTGAAGAACAGATCCTTTAGTAAATGTGGCATTCTGGTTAAATGTAATAGTCTTTACAAGGTCAATACTTGAGTATCTTGCATCTCTGATGTAGAACTTAGGAATAACCTTAGTAGTGAGGAGTAGTTTCTTACCACCTTGTGTAGGAATGGTTGCAGTTCTACTTGCATATGCTTCATCAGTAGATGTAATAGTATAGACTCCAGGGATGTGAGTCGATATAACATCTGAGTAATCAAGAATCTGAATACCTGCAGGACCCATTATCCAAGGGTTAACAGCAACTGACTGGGTATTAAACGTATAATTGCTTCCTGCGGCGACGTTTAGGGTATGTCCTGCCTCTACATCGTCTAGGGTGAATGTACCAAGTTTTGTCTTATCTTTGTCAATCTTATAAATGAATGCCTTAGATACTGAGTTTGTACCAGTAATAAGACCTGCAGTGAATGCATCTGTGTACTTAGCAGAAGGTGTAAGAACAAAGTTGTCAATCCAACCGATCCAGTTGTTAGTAGAACTTGGAGTTGAGATAGGACCAAGTGTTGCCTGCATCAAGTTAACATCAACAGTAGAACTGTTAACTGAATGTGCCTCTACACCATTAACGTAGATACGATAGATGTAAGAACCAACACCAGGGCGTTCCTTAGAAATAGCAATGTGAACCCACGCCTCAGAGTTAAAGGCAGTCCAGAATGTTGTACCAGTAGAATATGAAACAGATCCATTCAAATCAAGGAATATCTTACCAAAATTGGGACTGCTTGAAGTTCCATCAACACCAACCTTGACTTCCTGTGTCAACTGAGAGACAACACCGAAGAATTCTGGTTTAGATGCTTGTGCAGAATATTGAGTATTACCAAGAGCAAACCAACCTTCCATTGTCCACTCAATACTAACATCAGTAGTTGTGCTGTACTGAAGGAGCATTGAGTTAGGAGCATCAAGTTTTACTGAAGATGCACCGTTATAGAACTTAGTATTATCGATAATAGCGTTACCTGAGGCAGCCCACTGCTTATTTGAACCAGTTCTTAGGATGTCATTATATGTTTCATCAAACAGATTGTCTGCAGTGTTCCAGTTAAAGATAGCAAGTTGATCTGCCTCAACCTTGTTACCTGCAACAATAGTGTCACCAGAGTTATCGTTTGCAACACAAGTTGGATGGTAACCAATACCATTGGTCTCTGTTACCTCAGCAGCAGAAAGAACATTACCACTATTCCAAGAAATCTTGGCAGTAATTGATTGAACAGCGTTGAAATCTCTTTCTACAACAGCACTGATGTCGATATTACCAAATACGTCAAAGGAAACACCTGCATTCTTAATAGAGGTGTAAGTTCCAGTAGGAACGTACATCTTAGCAAGAGATACTGCTGTATAGTCTTGGTTATCAAACTTAGCGTAGAGAACACCATAGTTCTTACCATTTGTGTCAATAGCAGTTGCAGTTACATAAACTGAACCATATTCATCAATAGTAAAGGTAGGATCAGCAAACTGGTAAGCACCAGACTCGATCTGCTTAGACCATTGAACCTCAATAGTAGCAGTATCGTAATATGTCTCACCAATAACAATGTTAGCATCACCTGCAGGGTCAGAGATACCACAGAAGAGGAATGTATCATCTGTTCTCCACTGAATCTGATGAAGATGCTCACTGCCTGCAGCAGAAGCAATCTTACGCTTCTCCATCATAGATCCATCAAGATCAAGCAAACCAACCCACATATCGTCAGGTGCAGTAGAGTTGGAGTCTGTATAACCTGCAATCATTACTCGACCGTCTTGGTCAAGTCTGATGTCAGTAGCATAGTCTCTTCTAGTAGAACCAGAGATACCTGCAATATCACGTTGCCACTGAATGATACCATCAGGGTTGTTAGCAATATCAAAACCAGACTGATACTTAGCAACAACGATGTCAGGGTTGTGAGTAAGGTTACCAACGTTAGGAACAGTCTCACCAATCACATAGATGTTGTGAGGATTGCTGTTTTCAATATGAAGTGCCTTCCAAGATAGTGACTTATCAGCGTTTGAAGGAACAGTAGGAATCAGAGTACGCTTCCAAAGCATTCTACCGTCACTGTTAAACTTAGCAAGAACACCTGCTGTATTACCATCTACAACCGTTGTTTGACCACAGACATAGAAAGTACGATCATCAGCAACCTTAATATCATTAATCGTTACAGTAGAACCCGCTTCTGTTAGAAGTGAGAGGAAATAACTTGCTTTCTTAAATCTTTGAGGATGAGAAACACGAATTTGAGGTGGATTGTTCTCATCATATCCTGAACCAGAGTTGATAATATCAACAGTTCTTACAGCACCACCCTCATCTCTATTGATATTAATGTTGAAGTCTTGTCCAGAGTTAGTAATAACCTCGTAACTAGGAGGAATATCTTCAGAATAACCAAGACCTTCCTGATCAATAGTAACTCTTTCTACACCAGAGATAACTTTTACCTTGAATGTCTTGTTAGTGTCATCAAGAATAGGTGTGCTAGTTACGATGATTTGATCATCTATACGCAATTCGTGCTCATTTGCAGTAGTGATACGACCATATGGAAGATCGTTCTGCATATATGAAGTATAACCTGCAATATCTAAACCTTTAACTGCTTCAACTTTTGCAGAGGCTCCGAAACCATCAGTTCCTTCGTTATCAAAGAACAGTTTGTCATTAACCTTGTAGGAGACACCTGGGTTCTCAACCACAAATCCATCAACTTTAGCGTCTTCAAACTTAGTCGTAGTCTCAATATCGATGTCAACAACTGATCTTGTAGAGACTTTAGGGTAGTAATCAAATAATTGTAGTACGGGTTCTTCAGTAATCTGAATGGGAGTGGTTGATTCATCATTATTGATAAGACCATCTCTGTTAGTATCTTCGATTTCAAAGATAAGATCCTCACCAAGTTCAGTAACAAGAGTGTCAGTTGCTTGGTTAGGTGTACGATCAATATCAATATCCACATCCTCGTAAGGATCACGGAATCTAACCACGTTAGATGGGATATTTGTCTGTACAGCATCCTGAGAGAAGTTCCATTCATCAGGTGAAGAGTACAGTTGAGGACCACAAATGTATGGGAATACAGGGTTACCTGCATCAGATGCATCGATTGATACAAAATATGCGTAAACACCTTCAGGGAATTCAGGAGTCTTACAGAAACGACCGTTATACTGGTCTAGATCACCCTCTTGGAACACATATTCAAAGTCATCAATGAATGATCCTGCAATGTAATCAGTAAGAAGAGGACCATCTGCGCGAACAGGATTCAAGTTTGTCGCAGCATCATAGATGAGTGCGGGTTTAATTCTGTAGGATGAACGAATTCTTCTAATACCAGATGACTGGTCAGTGGCATCAATGTAACCGTAAGGTCCGTAGATAGGGTTACCATCGAATGCCCAACCCAAAATAGGAGAGTGTTGGTATCCAGTTGTAAGTTCTTGTAGTTGCTGAGTTGACTGATTCTTGAATACGTTGTCACCAAGAACGTATCTTAGTTGCTTAGGATCGGAAAGGTGTGCATATTCACCGCCATACTGTGTGTTATAACCTGCAAACACATAACCACGTGCTGTGTCAAAGTTCTGTCCTAGTTCATCTTGAAGGTTTCTAGTCCACTCAAACACAGTTGCAGTGAACTCTGCCATCTCACCAACCGCATCTAGACGGACAGTTGTATTACCAGTGGAGTAACCTACACCTCTGTTTACAACAGTAACACCGATAACCTTACCTCTATCTTCACCAACAGCACCAATAGTTGCTCTTGCAATAGCACCATAACCGTCTCCATTGATCACAATCTCAGGAGCAGTTGTATATCCTCTACCTGCTGCAATGATAGCGATAGAAACGATTCTACCGTTAATAATAATAGGTTGAGCAACAGCACCCTCACCAGAGTTTAGTTTGATGTCAGGAGATGATGTGTACGCTGCGCCTGTTTGATCTACATTTACAGATTGGATAGGACCACGCACCTGTGCAGTAGCAAGACAACCATTGCCGCCTCCACCAGAGATAGAAACGTCAGGTTGTGATGTATATCCTTGACCTGGAGTTTCAACCAGAATCTTTGATACTACACCATTGGTAATAACAGCGGTAGCAGTAGCACCGAATCCGCCACCACCCACGATAGAAACAAGAGGACTAGAAGTGTAACCAGTACCCCCGTTAGAAACTTCGATTTCACTTAAAGCACCGTTAACAACAACACTTGCCTTAGCACCAGATCCACCGCCACCATTGATCTCAATGATCGGAGGATTAGCAGCGTCATATCCTTGACCAGGGTTGTCAATAGTTATACCAGTCAATCCACCAAACTTAATCTTAGTCTCAGACTTATAGGACCAAGTTGATACACCGTTAACCCAAGCACCGATAGGACCGAATGATGTATCTGTACGTCTAGAGATTGTATTGATAACTCTAGGGATACGGATCAACTTACGTTGGTTACCAGGAAGTAGCGCAGATCCTACAAAAGGACCAACTTGATAGTTAGGAATACCAGAGGATGCAATGTATGCATACTGATCATTGAAGAATGTATTCTGTACGTTGGTAGTAAAGTCTCTGATAGCAACGCTGATACCCTCTTCTGGAGACTTACCTTTGTTCAGGTCAACAGAAAGAAGGATGTTACCCTGTGGAGCATTAGGAGCAGGAGCAGGGATGTTATATTCAAACTGTGTATTATTGATACGTGATGTAACCAAGAAGGTTCCGTTGAACACAGTTGGGTTTGCACCGTAGATGGTAACAGTGTCACCAACCAACAGACCGTGGTTATTAGAGCAAGTAACAGTTGCAGTCTGGTTATTAAGACCACCAGGAACGATTTCGTTGATATTGATCAGTTTCTTAACGTTGTACAACCAAGAAGTGATTCTCTGGTCATTAGAAGTCGAACCAAGTGATGCAACGTTTAGTTTGTCACCAGGAAGATAGTATGAACCATTATCAGACAGAACTGTAGATTCTGCATCAGCAATACCAAGAACACGCAACTTACACTCGTTTTCAGTGCCACGGTTGACATAAACGAAGATGTCAGAGAAAACTGTAGTACCTGCATCCCAATCTTCAACTACACCGTTCTTAGAACGAGTACATTCGATGAACTGGTTCAGTGTTTTCTCTTTGTACTGTACAACCTCAGCGTCATCAATACGGATAGTACCGTTTCTTTCTGGCCAACCAATCGTAGAGTCAACTGTAATAATTGATTCAGAGGTAGAAAGTTCCTCAACCAGTGTGGTTTTGTAGGGAATTGTGAACGCACCTTGCAGAGTTTCTTCTGAAATTGCAAGTTCATACACAGTACCAACACCAGTGTTGATGGCAATAACGTTCTCAATCAGTGCAGATGCACCTCTTACGTTAGTGTCAACGTCATCAATATACTGAATCAACTGTGAATCAAGTAGATTCTCTGGAGAACCCTCCAAAAGATCTGCTCTAAGAACCGTATCTACGTTCCAAGTTGCAGCAGAAGGTTTGATAATCTCATCCTTAGGATAAGAAACATCAACATTTTCGGAGTAAAGGATCTTAAAGAGGTACTGTGTGGAGATCTTCGTACCTTTAGATGCGTAAAAATCCGAAATAGTTTTAATAATTTGCGGAGCGTTGACTCTGTTATAGTCGATTTCCGCATTAGGTAGATATTGATTTACGAATCTTCTGTATAATTCTTTGGCAAAAAGATTATCAAGATTGTGAATTGTTGCTCCTACAGCGTGAGAAGACTGTACCAGACTGGATTCTCCACTGTAAACTTGATGACCTTTCTGGTCGTATGATGTAACACCAGATACTCCGCGCTTTACACCAACAAATGCTGAAGGTTGATAGTTTTGTCCCGCACTGTGGATTGTGAAACCTGTAATTTCTCCAAAACCAACGTCACAAGACGCTTCTGGAACAGGAGGAGCAGCAATGAACACTTTAGGAGGTTCTGTGTCTGAGTATCCAGTACCAAAACTAGTGATATTGATGTCAGTGATTTCACCGTTAAAGATGGTAGCAACAGCAGTTGCACCAGTACCACCAATAGGAACACCGTTAGTATCCTTTCTATTATCAACGATATACACAGATGGAGCATCTGTATAACCCTTACCACCAGTTAGTAGTTCAATATTAGTAACTCTACCACCAGTACAAGATACATCAAGGATCTGAGCACCAACAGGATCAATAATTCTTGCCCTGATGTTACCTTCATATCCCTGACCTGCTGATATGATGTCAATTCTTGATACTCTACCGTCATCATCAAGGATTGCTTGAGCAGTTGCATTGATAGCATTATCCCCTGTAGGAGGATCCATATACACCAAAGGTGCAGTTGTATAACCAGAACCAGAAGCGGTTACTTCGATTGATCCGATGACGATTGATCCGTTTTCAACTGTAGGATCTGAGCAAGTAGCACCACCAGGATTAACAAACTTAATTGAAGGAATGCGGTCATATCCACTTCCTGAAGAAGTAACACGCAGTTCCGATACACCTTCGAGTTCATCTGAGACAATAGCAGTAATTTGTGCTCTGGTTCCCTCTTCATCAGCAGGAGCATCCACAACCACGATAGGTGGGTTGTCAGAAGAGTAACCTTGTCCAGGGAATAGAAGTTGAGTATTCTTGATACCGTTTACAAGTGCTTCCGCTGTAGCACCTGAACCAGTACCCTTATTTGACTGGATAGTGATTCTAGGAGCAAAACTTACTCTGTAACCAGAACCACCATTTCTAACAAGGATGTCGTTAACAGCACCGCCATCGATTTGAGATACTGCTGAAGCACCTGAACCAAATTCAGGAGCAATGAGTTCAACAGAACGTACATCTATTGTAGCATTTTGTGATACATCCTGCTTGAAGATGAGTTTATCTTCAAAAACTGTAAAGTCCTCAAAAGGTCTCTTCTCAACTCTGTTAACAACAACGATTGATGAAACAGTAGAAAGAGGACTGTATGGTTGAGTATTGAGTTTCAGTGAAAACTCTTTAGCATCATTAGCAACTGTAATAGTGTCCAGAGAACGAACTGGAACGCTTGTGTAACCGATAAGGTAGCGAATGGTATTGATTGCACCTGTCAACGCCCCTGTAGTCGGTTCTGGAGGGTTTACAAAGCGAATACGGTCACCTTCAACGAAGTAGTCCCTATCAGGGAACATAAAATCGTTATTTACAATCACCAAAAGGTGATTAGAAGACTGAGGTGAAACAGGTCTACCTAACAGTCTTAAATTAAATTCTGTCTTTGAACTATCAAACTGAGTGTTAATAGGTTCAAATTCTTGTACTTTTCTATCAAATTCTTGCTTATTAACCCCTGGAGTGAAAACAATGTCAGGAGAATGTGTTACAGACTCGTAATATAGAACCTCATTATCAATTTTTAGCGTACCATCTTTCTCTAAGAAGTAATTTACATTCTCAGCAACGATTTTATTTTGCGTCGGATCAACCGCCTCCAACACAGCAGACTCTGATGACAAGAAGTTAGGGTTAAATTCCCCTGACCCAATGTCAACATATGCTAGTATATTGTTCAGGATGTCGTATGGACGCCCCGATTTCTCTTGTGACTTATAGTATTCTGTCAGCAAGTTGACGAACTGGTCGTTATCCTCCTTGATAAACGCAGGAATCTGACTGTTCAGTCTCTGAGAGACCTTAATTGCTGTGTTATGTGCAACCATCTTTTAAGTACGGCGGTCTTAGAAACAGGAGTTGAACTCAGGAAGTTCAAACACTGTGCTTGGATAATCAATGATATTTAGTGCGGTTCCGTCAAAGTTGATTGCAGTAAAGTCGAACGGATCGAATGCGCCAATATTGCTGCCATCAATAGTGTAATCAATGGTTGTTACAATCGGGTTAAAGATTGTTGGGTCAACACCAGAACCAATGTTGATATTTGGTGATTTAGGAATCACTGTTACAGGGATACGGTTTGTTCCATCAGGTGTAGAATCTACATCCACAGGACCAACACAAACCTGTCCAGACTTGTAATCTACAGTACCGACTGAAGATTTAAGGGTAACTTCCTTCTCATCCTGCTTTGTCACCATAATAAGGTTTCCATAACCATCATCACGGATATTTACAGGGAGAAGTGCTGATGTGTCATTATCAATGAATGATGTAGCAGAAATAGAGTTAGATGATGTACCTTGAATGGCAAGAAGGTTTTCTGTGTAACCAGTAGCATAGAATGTACCAGTCTTCACACTTGAATACTTCGGTAAACATTGTCCATCTCCACCAGAACCGTCTCCACTTCCTTTTGCACCACCAGAGAGATCATTAGGATTCTCGATCTCATTTTCAAAGTCAACACACTTGGAGAAGGTTTGACCGAACTCAAATCCTTCAATATTCATACCAAGGGTCATATGAGTGACATTACCGCTAATAGCAGGATCTGAATCGTCAATCATTCTCTGATATGCAGAGATGTCAATTCTACCGCTGAATCTAGACGCAGAACCTTGATTATTGTACTGATCAATGGATCCAAGGATAGTTGTCGCAATTTCGTTATTTGATAGTGAAGTTTTAGTACCATCAAAGAATGCCCAAGTCTTAGGTCTGATATAAAGTGAAATAGGATCAATAATTACTGGTTCGATAGCAGCAATCGCATATTTCTGCAAATTATTCTTAATACGCTTCTTAGTTGTAGTATTCAGCGTAGCACCAGACTTAGTACGGATAGCAACGTACACCTTTCCGTAAACTGGGGGATTTAGACGCTCTCCACCATATGCAGTTACAGATCTTGCTTGAGGATACACCTTTTTAGTGATGTACTCGTAATCTGACTCAGTAACCGCTCTGTTCTGACTGTTAAACGCCCTAGGAGCGTTATATTTGATGCTCAGGGTAGTCTCTAGGTTCTCACCGTCTTGTGACCCGTCTATGGTCGCTAGAGAGACACTGGCATTGTTGATGAAACGGTTCTCACTGTCAACAACTCTACCAATGAAGTTAAATCTCTTACATCCATTTGCATCAGGACCATCTGTACGAACATACTTCAAACGGATGACCTCACCAGAGATCAACCTACGACAAATAACGCCATCACCAAAAATGACGTTATAACGTAGATCATCAGTCTCTTCTAGGAAGTAACCACGAGTTGTACCGTCTACATCAACAATATTCTGTACAAGGTTGTAAGTATCGATTTCTGTTGACTGTGCATTAGGAGAAATGGACACTGATAGCAGCGTAGTGTCTACATTCTCTGCAGGAATTAAGTATTCTCTCTTGTTAACGTCATCAACTGTGTAAGTGTACTCAAGAGTGTTGCCCTGATAGATGATAATCTTATCAAACGTCGCAACACCATCAGATTGATTAACAGTTGCTCTGATCTCGTTAGGGAGAGTGAACGTGAATGGTTCACCATTAGTAGTAGAAACAAAAACATCTCCCGCTTGGAGAGTGACTTGTGTTGGGAACGATACACCATCACCTAGGTATGCTGTCTGCACACTGAATCTAACACACGCTTTGGACGCTTTGATAGATCTAGGAGTGTAATTAAGTTGCTTGGCAATCTTTACAACGTTGTCTCTAACGGTTGCAGATTCCAAGAATGCCTCGTTCATCGCCATATTAGCGTTGAAGGCAGCATAGTATGTGTTATATGACAGAACGTCCAAAAGATATGACGCAGCACTACCATCAAAGTCATAGTCCGTGAACTCGTCTCTCGTTCGCAGATATGATCTGATAGATTCTCTGATTTCAGTAAAATCTAGGGATGTTAAATTTGAGGGAATTGCTGCCATTTTTTACGCCTTCTCTAGGAGGAAGTCTACAGTGTAAACAAGTTGTTCACCGATGATTGTGTAATCAATCTCCACTGCTAGTTCGTTAGTGTCATCCACATTGCAACGAACATCATTAACTGTCACCCTAGGTTCTAGACGTTTCAGTGTATTCCTGATTTCGTCAGTCAAACCCTCAATCATAAAGACATCGAAGTTTTCAAATAACATCGATTTGACACGAGAACCTGTTTTTGGTTGAAATGGTCTTTCACCAAATTGTGTCAACAACAGGTTCTTCATTGCCTGCTTGATTGCGTTTTCGTTTTTTACAATAGAAAAATCTTCAGTATTAGGATTTGCTTTCATCCCAATACTGAAGTCTCTAAACTGCCTGCTTAGATTTTTCTCTGCTCTGAACCTGTACGCCACGATCTGATACTTGTTTTAAGTATTTATCAGCTCTAGGATCAGTTATTAGTCTCATACCAGATTGAATGAACCAATCTGCTTGATCAACCTTAATCATAATTGTTCTCCGTTGTTAATGAAGAACTTTTATAGTGGTTCCTATCACTAATGATTTTATTTAGATAGTTTCCACGTGGGAGGATGAAAAGCACAATATTCATTAAATGTGATCTTCATCTCTTTGTTAGTAAGACCGCAATGCTCTGCTGCTTTAGGAAGATTCCATTTAGCACCCCAGAGCATTTCCATCGCTTCGCGAGTCTCGGGTCTCACTTACCCTGACCCCTGTACTTCTTCCTTGCCTTATTACGGGAAGTTGCTGAATATTTGGTGTTTTTACCGTTACCCTGACGAGTGCTCTTAGGGTTTGATTCAATAAAGACGCCTCCAGAGAGACCTACTTTTGCTCGTGCCATAATTGTTGTGTGACTACCGTAGAATTATAACACATTTATCCCGCTAGGACATTAGGAGATCCATAAGCGATCTTAGAAGAGCACGGGTACCCCTTCGGACCTAGTGAATCACCCAATCTACCTATCGGTATCTTGAACGCCCTTACAGACTGATATAGACCCGTTGAGAGAACTCTAGGGTGACCACCTGATATATCCTCAGCAGTCAGAAGTGAACAGACTGTTGGAGTCGGAACAATACAAGTTGCTTTACCGCAAGGACACAAATAGTTAATAATATTGGTTGTTGGTGACAAATGAGGTGTAAATGCATCACCATTGATCATAATTGGCAGACCATTGACCACTACCATTGCCCTAGCAGGGTTAAGAGCAGTCAAAGGCACCAAAGGAGTAGGTGGCCACAAGCAAGTTTTGTTCTTCATCACGATTCCTAACCTAATAGGAGGTGTTTTACACGCTTGTGTAGAGTGAATTGTAGAAGGAATCGGAATACCGTGTCCTGTACAGGGTAAACCGTTATGATTCGCTACTGGTTTGTTTAATCCTAGTGCCATTAGTAGTCCGTTAGATCACATTCGTCGAAATAGGGGTTCCCAAAGTTATCTAGGGACCTATCCATAAGGATGGTTGCCCCTGTTAAGTAGTTTGTATAGTTCAATCTACCTCCAATCGGAGCAAGTTCGATGTTATTGTCAACATCTGAGATCGCACCTGGGTCAAAAGCGATGGTTGCATAGATCACATTCCTCAATGCTGCACAGTTAGAGAAGTAATTACTGAATGGAGCATTGGTACAAAGACTACTTGCCCAGGTATCACTCGGATTTCCACTGTTATTCCAAGAGTTATAAGCATCCAACACACCATCTACCACAAAATTATGCCAACACGGGTTAGGAAACTTGCCTCCAGAGCAGGATGAGAGTTGAATTGTGTTGTATGTAAGGGTATAGGTCTGTGTTACACCTGTTTCTGAGTTAGTAACAGTGTGTGTAGAGGTGCCTGTACCATAAGAACTGAAGTTTCCATCACCTAACCACGTCTCCAACTGCTCTAATTCTGTACCATAGAAGTCAAAAGTGTTCTCATCACCTGAATCTGGGACGAATGTGTACTGACCTTTACCAGTTTCATAGCATTTACCCTCTACATTTGACCCTCTCTTACAAGAATGCGACTTATCCTTACCTGCAATACCCACAATACGCGGTGCAGTGAGGGTTGGTTTGGGCAATTCCTTCAAAAAGTCAATAAAATCAGTGTTTATTGCCTCTCCTTTCTTAATTACATTACCTTCAACCTCCATTGTTACCTTAACTTGTGCGTGTTCTCTGCTAGATCCGCAATATTTGTACGGTAAAAATCCAAAAGTACGCGAAACTCCGTCTTTTCCGACCTTAACTTCGGGACAAGGTATGTCAAAGAAGCGTCTGACACCGTATAAAACGCTTTGTGACACCTCAAGACACTCTCCACCGAGGATTCCGTTCATTCCATTGTTCAATCTACGGTTAATTGTGCTAGAACTGTCCTCACTATCAGTAACAAGACGAGTAATTGCTTCTTCTTCCTTCTCTAGATTGGGATTATACTGCTTTGCCTGTGCATATAACTTTGAAGGATCGATGTAAGTTGACAGTTTATGCCAGTCTGCACCGATTCCTGGGTCTAAACACTCAACAGGAATCACATCTTTACAGAACTTCATCTTCTCAGTATCACTTTTTTCGTGTGCTTTGAGGTAAGATGTCGTATATGTGGTTGTAATAGGTTCGTCAAACTCCTTAACAGCGTCTGAATAGGCAGATTGTGCGTCATCAAACAAAGTATTGGTCGAAACGGTCACAATATTGCCATTTTCATCCCGAACTTGAGCAGGAGTGTCTACCATCGGCATATCTGGGTCATTAAATGACTTATTGAAGCGTGCAGAGGTCTCTTTCATCCCACCACCGATGAAATCGTCTTGTCTGGACTCAGTTTCCCTCTCTACAACGTAAACAGCAACCTTATCTCCAGGTGTATAACCTTTTCCCTTCTCAGTAATGGTTACAGACTTAACAGCACCCTCTTCATTCAGTGTAATACGTGCTTTTGCCTGTTTAACTTCCTTTTGGAATCCTGCATCAGTCAGAAACTTCTCTTTTCTGATTTTACGCACTAATTTACGAGGTGCCTTGTCTGCATTCTCGAATTCATCGCTAGTTTCAAGATTAATGTTGTAATTATTGAGTTTACTGTCTGCAAATGCCTCAACTTGGTTCTCTGCGGTATCTGTGAACCCTTCTTCCTTCAATTCGTCGGGAATAGACACCACAACATCGGGATTGATGTAACCAAGACCCGCATTGATGATCTCAATCGACCCAACACGCCCTTTTTTGTCAATAGTTGCCTCTAGAATCGCTTCATCGAGTGTTCTTCTTGGAATTAACGCTCTATTATCAATTTCTACCTTAAAATAACTGATTTTTTTCGGAAATTCGTACACTCCGAAGAAAGCAGCGCGATCTTTGATGCCATAACCCGCTAAAGCGAGTCCAGTTGCACCATCAGGAGCGGTAATTGTCTCATTATAACTAAAAGTCTGTCCTAAACGGTTCTTTTTCTGCCTTAAACGCATATAACCGCATCTAAGTTCGTCTCCAAAGTACCTAACTTGACTAATACGCCATCCTTTGAGGGTATCACCGATCAAAAACGCACCAGTTGACGATGTATAACGGAAAAACAGCATCTGATCGTCTGTTCCACACCCCCAGAATGAATCAGCGATGCCATCTCCGTTAGGTGCAGCAACTTTTATGTGTGTTTTCTGCGTTTGCCACGCATCTTCTCTAATCTTATAGTAGATACTCCTATATGTGACGGTAGGTTCTTCCTCATCATCATAAGAACCACTAATACAGGGAGCATCAGTAGTAGTGAAGTTGATACCAAAGACAGGTCCCGCAAATGGATACTCTGTATTATACAGATAGTACACAAACTGCCCTTCAAAGGCATCGTGGAATCCTAAGAACCTAGGCAGTGCACATTTGACTGCTCCGTTCTTACCAAAGTACCATTCGAAGTTTGCCTGAGTAGATGCAATGTCTGCTGCATTAGGATCACCCCACCCCTGCTGTGCAGGAGTCAGTGTTTCGTCTTCATATCTCCTTTGAGAGTAAGTTTCATCGTATTGATACCAAGAACTACGGTCTACTTCACCAGTATTCTGTGGACCACCAGTGTCTATGACAGTTCCTCTCCTTCTAGGAGCGAATGCATTCATCACATACCCATAGATACCCTGATATTGGTATTCTTGCCCTCTGGGTTTAGGTGAGTCAGGTACTCCTGGGATACCAATCTGTAGATTGACCTCTCCTGCAGGGTTTACGGTGTAGAAATCATCTACATCACCGTTTGAGTTCTTTCTATAATGATATAGAGGTTGCAGTGTCTCACCTGGGTTCAGTACATCACTAGGTGCACTATTACTAGTGAAGATATGCCCAAGCAGTTCTACAGCACCACTAGAAGAACTAGAAAAATAAGAATTAAAGTTTGAAGAATCATAATGTAAGTATAACGGACTTGTCCCAGTTTGGGAAGATGCCATCAAGTAAAATGACCAGATACCATTCCTAGGTTCTCTGTTATATCTCTTTGGGTTCTGTGGAGACTTATCAGGCATCTCCGTGTCATACCAATAAGTATGATCCTCTCTTCGTGCACTATAAAAACGATATACTTCTCTTCTCTCTACTTCACAGTGTGCAATACAAGTCTCATTCTGTACACCGATATAATATACCTCATCACGACCAAAGGCATAGGAACCAGGTCCCATACCTTCAATCTGTATCTGCCCAAGCGGTCTCCCATCCTCATCATTGCCTGAGAAGGACGGGTGATCATCAGTTGTGTATTGACGTTGGTAGTCATAAGAATCAATAGGATTCTCATAACTTCTCCCCGTTTCAATTATGAATATGCTCACTCTTTAACTGGGCAATATCTTCTTCAATTTTATTTAGTCGCTCAAACAGATTATCAAACAGTGCAGTCAGGTTCAAGTGCTTATCCTCACCCTCAGGTTTGTACTGAATCATATCAGCGCCCCTCTGGAGGAAAGACTCTACAGTTGCCTGACGGTGTGCAAGGTTCTTAATAGAAGAAGCAACCTTCTCAAATCTCCATTCCAGTTCTGCCTCATAAGAGTCAAACTGTGGTACACCTGGGGTAGGTTGCTGCTCAGCAGGAAAGTCAATGCTCATACGAAAAATTGATCAAGTACAGATTCTTTAGAAGAGACGAATGCTTCTTCGTGACTATTACTATGGTTTCCACCACGAGCAATCAATGCCTCGAAGTTGTTATCAACGCCCCTCTTGCGTTCTAGGTTTGTCCACCTACTATCATAACACCTTTGGTTCATATGATCAATCTCAAATAGAGATGCCATCTTACGTTTGCCCTTCTTGGACATACGATCCCAACCAATGTCCCTCAAGAACTCAGTGTCCCTGCAGGTAGGAGGAACTTCACATATATCAATGAAGGTAGCAGCGATGATCTGATGTGATCCAATGTCCTTTGTACCGTGCTCTGCAGCAGCACTTACAAATGGAGCATTCTTACCATTCACCCCCTCTGGGAGAAGCAATGGAGCGAAGTACCACTTATCACCATCACGATACTTAATTTTATAATGAATACGATCTCTCCACTTACCGTCCAGACCTTTCGTACTCTTCATCTTACCGAACGCTAGACAGTTATACTCTCGGGACCACGTTTCATTACACTTATACTTCTTATTATGACTGGGATGATGCACGTGACTCACAAGTCGCCCCAGATTGCTCACGTGGTAGTACGGTATGATAACTTCCCTACCAGATTCATAATGACGCAAGCATCTCCAGATCTCTCCAGGCAGACACGTTACTACAGTCCCTTTCGGACATCCCCTCAAACCCAATACCTCTATTAGTTCATTATCTCCCTTAACTTCCAGTTCTTCTAACAATTCCTTTCGACGCGGCGCTTGCACGTCATTTCCAGAGTTCTTCGTATTCAGAGGTTGCGTAAAGTTAGGTACCCAGTTCTGGTCCCAGTTCCTATCGTAGGTCCACGTATAGAGTTCGTATTTCATAGTAGTTTTAGAATAGTTACGACGCTCGCGGGGTAACGTCTTAGTATGTTTAATACCTTAGAAGTAATTTAAGTTTAGCACAAATCGAAATTTAGTGTCTGTAGTTGATGTACCTGCGTGTGGTATGTTTACTGGAAAGAAGACAATCCTGTTCGCCTTAGATTGAACTCTGGTCCCGTCCTTGAAGAACGTATAACCATCGTTATCATTCAGATAGAACACAGCGGTTGTAGCGCCCTTAAAGACGTTCTCACCACCGTCAGGATGATACTCCCCACAGTCTGTGTGATAATCGTATTCTATTAATTCGTCTGTGTGATGGTTTAGATTCGCCTTGACACGTATTAACGCTCTCGGTTGTATCCGATTGATCAAAGGTAAGATCAAATCCCACTGTGGACTCTGAGGTCTCCCGCCCTCATAGAACTTGTGTACCATCTGCCAATTATATATCTCTTTCTTCTGTAATTCTGGGTCAATCATCCTTGCCACGTGCATTACCTTTGCGTGGTTCAAATACCAAGGAAAGCATTGGTCACCACATATCGCCTCTCTCATCTCAGAGAACTCTTCCTCTGGTAGGAAATTATCAACGATACGTTGATGCTGCATCTTGTGCATTGTCATACAAATCCCTCAGTACAATCTAACTTCTCTCTCAGGGACTTGTGTAACGCTTGTACCTTTGCTAACTCCTTGCCACCACATACTTCTGGTTTATACATCAGTGCCCAAGCACCACTATTACAAATCAGTTGACGTTCTTCTTTCGTCACAGTGATGGTCCAAGTTTCAGATGTCACAGTCTGTGTCTGACGCAATTTCATACCGTTTCAAAGTACCATAAAGAGATGATAAGATCTCATCACACTTATTATAGCGTTCACCCGAAGGTGTTGCGATCTTATTTAACTGATAGTAACGTACAGCATCATAAATGACCTGTTTGTGTTCGATTGATAACTTTTTCCAATTCATACTAAGGTTCTTTGAATTTTTTCAAAGTGAGTTGGTCATCTTCGATGGAATATTCTAGTTCATCACCATAATACCATCCCATCTCATCCAAGAGATCATCGGGGAGATTGAGTAGCAATTCTCCAGTATCGTCATCCTCATCTATTGTAAGGATATATCTATGAGACATTCTTTCGTATCACATATAGTGTCTGTGGTATATAGGGTTTTACTTTCTCTATCCTCGACACGTCAAATGCTTTGTGATGTAATACGAATCCATCTCCAAGATACAATGCTCCGTGATTCAAGCGATTGCTATCCAAGTTCATCAGAAGAATGTCATACTTCTCCAGATCCTCGATTGTGAACTCCTCGCCCATCTCGGAAGTCTTGATGGCGGACCATCCCTCGTCATTCCATATAGACTTAAGGAAAGCACGCTGATTCAGACTATAGTCTTCCTTACAGACGTGATAACCAGTATTCACTCCATAGTCGTAGAGTAACTTGAAGCATCCCCCTCCTTTCTGACCTCCCCACTCTCTGCCGAGGTACTCAGCATACTCTTCACGGTACTGATCGATCTTTTTGGTCATTTTTTACCTGGAAAAATTTTTGATATATGGGGGGACCCAAAATGGGATTTCGATAATATATGCGTCCCTATACTGTTGTAGGTTAACACTAGGTTCCCTTTTTAATATGTCGCAACACTACTTGACAACTAACTCGGGACGTGGTAGCATAACCCCTCACTCACTAAGTAAGTAAGCAATTTATTATACTTAGTGAAGTGCGGTTGTAGTTCAGTATCTAGCAAGAACTGACCCCACTCCACTAACTCCGAGGGTGGGCAAGAATTGGACTCGACTAACTCATTGAGAAATTCAAATCTTTTCATTGCTGTGTAGTATAGTCAAGATCTAGATCATTAGATTCATCATCGTAAAATTCATAATCTAATTCTACCATATCATCATCGGGTTCGTCAAGTAGTAGATCAATCCAGTCTTTTGTCCTTGGGTCATTCATTGATAAAATCCTCGGGTGATTCGTAGCGATCTTGTTTCTTGTTTCGTCTCTGGTAATTCTTGTTAGTTAGGGGTTCGTTCAGTTTGTTCCTTTTTTCCCGTAGTGATTTCGCTCTGTTACTCTGGTAAGTGTCGTTACGTTTGTATGTGCGTCCCATTGTTAGGGGTGATTGTGAACTGCTGAATTATATACCATTTTCGACTACTTGGCAAATGTTACAATTTCGCTGTAATGCTTGACAACTTTCGATCGATATGTTAGGGTCTAAGGTTGCAATTCTTCCGTGTATTCTGAGTTAAATAAAATACTTACATATATTTATTTGTACATTTATGAAATCGGTTGTTTATCTAGTCTAAGGTTAGAGACGTGATCATTTAATTTGTTTCCGTCTATGTGTAACACATTGGTAACACTTGAGTGTGCCGATATAAATGCCAACGCGGTAAGTTTAGCAACTCGCCTTACTACGGTCTTACCATTTTGCCTGAGAGTAACACGCCGATAACCATTTTCGTTTAAGTGGATTTTCAATTTTTTCCACTTTCCCCACTTAGTAGAGTAAATCATCCCGAGGTTAGAAACATAATAATCTTCGTAATTGGGGATAGGTTTGTATAATGTTCCCTCTGTGTCCTGATAGGTATTATCATCAATTTTTTTGAATGGGTTCATAATTTTCCAATAAAAAAAGGACTGTGTGAGAGTCCTTTATATTATAAGCGATTTGTGTTAGACTGTCAACTCAATACCGCTGTAGAAATCAACTTTCTGAGATGGGTTGAAATTCTTACCGATAAACCACTCCCATTGCTTTTGAAATACAAATGTGCCATAAGCGAATTCATCAAGTAATGCATTCAAACGTGACTTAGTTGTATTAGACTGCCAACCGCCATCGAATAATTGAAGTTTCCTTTCTGCGTGGAAATATGTAGCAATGTGATTACCGTGTAGGTAAACAGTAGACTCAAGACCATTATCAGAAGTGAAAACTGTTGTATTAGCGTTTGCCCAGTTTGACTGAGTTCTGATTGCTTTGTTCATTTGAGTTTCGATTTTTCTCATTTGGATTGTCTCCTGTGTTGCTTATACTAATATTATAAAGGATAGAGCGGCGATTGCTCGGGTGTGTGTGCCACTTTGTGTACTGGCACATTAGAACACACTATAGACCGTTTTTAGTGTACTGTCTTCCACGTATGCACGACCGTAGTCTGTTGCCCATTCTATGCAACTTTTTTTAGCATTTTCGAAATCGTCAGTATAATGCTCGTGAATGCCTAGGGGATGATTAGGAACTACAATAGCATATTTGAAAATGTTCCTTGGGTGGTTTTTTTCTCTTTTGTAGTTTTTTCGCTGTGCTGCTTTTAACTCTTCTAAGGTTTGCTCTAGGTAGAGGATTTGAGATTTGTATGACATAATTATTTGATGTAAGTTTGGTTAGCGTTAACAATGGCATCTACCAAATTATCATAGGTTTGCATATCAAAATTTGGGTTGCTATCCTTGGGTTCTGCATTAACCACTATGTTGTATAACATCAAATACTGTGCTTGAGTGAAATCGCAGTTGAGTCCTTTTTTCATAAATTTCCTTTGTTGTTATATTCATTATAGGGGAACATAGTGGGGAATAGTGTTATTATGTGCCACTTTCTAAACTGTCATACACTCGGATGCTTAACTCTGCATCTTGTGTTAATGTAATGCCTTCCGCGTCAAGTGCTTCCCAAATAAGGTTAGCAAGTTTAGAATGTTTGTCCTCTGGTATTACTTCCCATAGGTTAATATAACCATCAAGTTCTATAAGTTGTTTGTAATTCATTTTACTAACCTCTCTATAGTGTTTTTTCTCTCTGTCAAGACCTCTTTAAGATTTGACTCGGAAAGTTCAACTAGGAGATTAATACCTAGTAGAAAAATAATCAAAGTGAATGCAATTCTCATTGTAATTAGTGTGAAGTTGATTTGTGTGCAAGTGCATCGCGAAATCCTTGACGATAGGATGCTTCGCGAGTCTCTGAAAGTTCCTCTAATTCTTCAGCGGTAAAACCACTCTCTTCAAACGCGAGAGCATTATCTGAGAACTTTCTTAACTCTTCGATAACCTCATCAAAGGGAAAATTGCGGTTTATGGCATTCTCACCGAATGCTATTTCGTAAACCTCTGCTATAAATTCGTCTTTAGTCATTTGTTGTTTAAGTGTGAGATTGTTTAATAAGATTTGAGTATCGAGAAATATATCGTTCATTAGAATGGGTTGCTCCAGTTGTATGCTTGATAATCGGATACATATCCATCTTTGTTGAGAGAATCTACAAAATTGTTCCAGTCTTCTCTCTTTGCAACTACATCACCACGTAAACTAGGATTCTGTGCAACTGCTACTGACCAGTTATAACGAAACTGAGCGAGAACTGCTGCTTTTGTTGCTTTCCATTTTGACATTGAATTTTTCTCCTTTGTTTGTATGTTCTTATTATAGTGGATTAAAACCCGCCTGTGTAGGGTAGGTGTGCCAGTTCGTTAACTGTCCTAAAAAGTGGTCAGTCTTAACTGTCTCATCTATCATTTATTAAGGGGACTATTAAAATATGCCTTATTAACTGTGTATAGAGTGAAAATTGCAACTAGGATACCAAAGAAACCTAAAATAAGGATAGGACTCTGTGGAAAATCGTAAGTTGGGATGGGTGTAGTCAAAAATGTCATTTTAGTTGTTAGGATTGTAGTAATTAAGAATGAAAAGTAAAATTGCTATGATGAGCAATATGGATATAAAAATAATCATAGTCCGTAAATCCTATCCTCTTTTTTAACAACATCGTCACCAGTATTACAAACTAGATCAACAAGTGAATCGAAATCTTCTTCGATCATATCGCCGCCAACTCCCAACTCATTGAAATAGCGAAGCATTTGAACTAGAACTGCGTCCTGTTTTTCGTTTAGTGTGTATGTAGTCATAAAACCTCTTTGTGTATGTTCTTATTATAAAGGATGTGTGGGTGTAATGGGGAAACTGTGTGACACTAATGAAAGTGTCACAACTGCGGTTGACTTTAGTAAATAATGCACTTATTAGATACTGTGACTATCATAAAACCGCACTTCTTTAAGATATTCTTATATCTTGTAACCTGATAGTCATCGCGATATGCTGAGAGATCATTGCCAAATGCAATATAACTCACTCTAGCATTTTGAGATTTGTCAAGATGAATTGCTCTATATTCTTCGATCGAAATATCATCGTGTGCTTCTTCATAAACAACTTTCGCAACAACTTCGCCGCCGATCAATATATTTGAAAACATACTTTGATCGTGCTTATGATGTATTGACATACCATTTTTCCAGTCACCACTTCCATAAGTGTTAATTGCATCAACTAGTAATTTTTGGTATGTGTCAAGTTTGGGTTGAGTTGCTGTTAATGTCATTTGTTTTTTTGTTGCTTATATGCTTATTATAGAGGAAGATTGCTCAATAAAAAACACCGTGTGTGCCACTAATACAAGTGTCACAACTAGAATCGCTCTAATACTTTGCATTTGGTATAATCTGAAACTGGGTGATAATTGCCTGACGTTGATTCATCGGTGCATATTTCAAGTTGGGGATTTGCATATTTTCCCCATCTTATAATAACTTGCCCGATAATTCTCTTGCCATTGTCATTAGTGTAGGCAACTGTGTCACCTACTGAGATCTCGGAAAATGTCTCGTATGTGTTGTAACTAGGCATATGCAACCGCCCTTGATTCGATGATAATATCTCTCACTCTCTCGCGATCGAGTGAATCACCATCACCAAATTCAATATCGGTTGATGCACATAAATCGAGATATTTTAAGATCGCGATTGCTATCTCACCTTGAGTTAAACCGTCTATTGGATATAATACATCTGCGTGATATGGTGCATAAAACATTTCGATGTACTGTAGAAATTCTTGAAAGTTGTGCATTTGTTTTGTTGTGTATGTACTTATTATAAAGGCATATTGCCGAGATTAGTTATACTGTGTGCCACTAATATAACTGTCACACTTAACCAAATGAATGGGAATTGTAGTGTGTTCTAATTGGTTTGGGTGCCTTGAGATCTTTTTTAGGTTTTGTAACCTGTAGATAGATCTTTAATAATTGCTCACTTTTCATTGTGTGTTTTTACCAAATAGTCCCCAGTTTGGATTGCTTCAAAAACTGCGGTTTGATTGTCTGTTAGGGGATAATCCATATCTCTTAGGGTATCCCATAATTTGATCATTTCATATGCCTGATCAAATGAAACTGGTATATTAAGCATCGTAGTTAACTCCTGAGAATACTCTTAACTGAGTTGCATAGTTAACCAACTGATTGAAACCGTCCTCATTAACCTTTATCTCATCAAGTAATTTTGAGTCTGCACACTCATCTAGGTATCTCATAATAGTTTCAAATTGCTCTAATGCTTCAAAACTAAATCCAGTCTCTGCTTCAACTTGTGAGCGATCTGGGAAAGTGTTGTTTTCAATCATTTGTTTCTGTGTTGCTTATGTTATTATTATAGTCAATGTGTGTGAACTATGGTGTTAGTTTGTGCCACTTATATAAGTGTCACATAAACACTTGACTATGCAGTTTGTAGTTCTTCTAATAGTGAATCGAGTTCCTCAGCACAACAACCACATCGCCATCCTTGAATCTCGTCACCATAGTATGCATAACGATTGACATACCTACCAGTTCCAAATTTACAAGACTGGTCGCAGTCAACACAAATTTCTTGCCCAAATATGTCTCTTATCATTGGCACATATCCTCGAATCTCTCGCGAGCAATATATTCGCAATGCTCTTGTAATGCTTCGGGGGTGAACATTTTATCCATCCCAGTTTTTTCCATTAGTTCCATTTCTTCTTCGAAGAATGTTTCTAACATATCTGCGTGATGTGCTACTGACATTTACACTTCCTCCCAGTAAACTGTGTCTACTTTCTTGTAAAGATCAGCAACTTTACATCCCTTCCTTCTAGCAACTTGTCTTGCTATCATTGCTTCCCATCTTAGGAAACTTTCATAACGTTGTTTGTTTGTCATTTAAGTTTGTTGTTTGTTTATATTATTATTATAGTAAATGTGTGGTTAGTATGGTGTTATGATGTGACACTTATTTAACTGTCACCTGTCCAGTCCATAAATATCCACTCATATGTACCATCTTCGGGGTCACGTCCATTAACTACGAACTCCTTAAAAATTGCGTCAGCATCCTCAAAACGATTGCTATCAATGTGACTAGTAACCATTTTCATATAATGCTCACCGAGGTGATCGATTGACTGTTGCATTTCGTTAGTAAAATCGCCGTGGTCGTGATACTCGTGGATTTCTCTAGAGAATTCTTGTTCCATAGGTTTGGATTGCTTTGTTTGGGATTGTGTAACCTAGACGTGGGTCTTTTCTAACAGTATTAGAGTGAAATTGCTTCTTTAGACTAGGTAGCAGCAATTTAAGTACGTCATCGCCTGACATTTGCCAGACTTCAACAACTTGACCATTATGGTATCGTGCAAAGAAGTGATCTTTGTACTTACCAATTTTTTCTTCCTTCAGATACTTAACTTGATCTTCCCAAGTATCTTGAACTGAAATACCGTTGTATGTAGCGGTTAATTTCTTACCTATAGTAGATTTATACTCTACTGGATTGCCAGATTGATCAAATGCATCAGCACCTGAGTAATCATCAGCAACTTTATGCCCTAGTATGCCTGCAAGATGTATCTCTCTTGATCTAGCATAACTGAATGGGTCACCCCATCCGTGCTGATCGCATAGAGCATACATTTGCTCAAATAACTGTTGATACTGTTGTTCGGGTGTGGTCACTTGCATTTCTTTGTTTGTCGATACCTCTATTATAAGGGGTGAATCGCCCTGTTGTGCATTTAGTTGTGCCACTTGTTGAACTGTCATAGTATCACTCGTAAATTAGTCCTTCATCGATTAGAAGTTTAACAGTCCGACCATAATGCCCTTGCAACCATTGATATGCCTTTGTGTCATATATTTGTTGGAAGAGGAAAAAGAAATCGTCCTCTGAGATTGTACCGTTCTCATATGAGAGCAGCAGGTCAAGATCAGGTGTCATAATCATTTTTTAATTTGAATCAGCAGCAAGCGGGAAAATACTCTTGTGGTTCAGTCAGGAAATCAGTCACTTGATAACCAATATCAATGCGTGAGTTGATTGTCTCCTTCATTTCTTTTTTAGTCATCAGTCTGATAGACATTGCATCACCCTTCAATTTGAGAGTGTAAACAAACTTGTCAGTCAGGATGTTGTGGGGACGGAACTCGCATTGCATTGAACCAGATGTGAGTTGCATAGTTGTCTCCGTTTGCTTTACTCTTATATTATAGAGGACGGTGCGAGGTCTAGTGGGTCAGGTGTGACAGTTTGTGGACTGGCACTAAGTGTCATTTGTTTCCAGTCTTCGAACTCCGTACCATAGTTTGCTTCAACTAGTGGTTTAATTTGTTTGAATAATCCTATGATTGCATCCTTACCGAAATCATCGTGTTCAATAGTATCGTGACCAGTACAAGATGAACCCCACGATGTTACATCGCTATCAATACGTGCAACTAGTCCACGTGTATAGTAATGCAATAATCCTAGTTCTCTACGTGATAGAGCGATTGTAAATTCTTTTTTGTTGTTAGTATGATTCATAAATCTCCTTCATTATGTTGACTGCATTGAATAGGTCGATGTGTGCAGCGTCAGGTTCATCGCCATTTTCTTTAAGTTCTGATTTATAAATGTCAGGTAGATCTCTGACTGCATCATAAATTTCTTCGAACTGTCCTGTAGTGAGTTTTAGAGTTATCATACTATTCTCGCATCAATAACTGTTACTGGGTCTAAGAAGAAACCATTGTCAACTGCGTTGACTACTACATTTTGTGTGAGTGGTTCACCGTCAGGGCAATTAATCTCGTCCTCGGTGTCAACTTCAACTAGTAATGTGACTTGTACTCTTGTCATTGTTTTGAATTAGTGAATATCGAGAGCGAGGGTATCCCTCAGCGTTTGGTAATGTGAGCAACGCTCTCGAAATGGTGTGTGGAAGAGATTCGAATTAAAGAGCATTTTCCTCTGGGGTCGCTCACTCTTGCCTTCCACATTTATAATATACCAATAAAAAAGACCCCTGTGGGGTCTCATTAGTACAGTTATTTAATTGGCACATTGTTTACCAGAATGTTCCCAAATGTGTTACTTTATCGAAGAATGCTTCGCGATATGTATCATCGATGCTGTTAGCGTCTACGTTGTAAAGATCTCCCTTGAGTTTCTTACATTTACCTGTAGACCCTTCAATCCACATTAAAACTTTAGTGTGTCCACCTCGGTCGGGTGGTGCTGTTGCGGTGATCTTGATGTCATCGCCATCATCTTCCTTAGCGAATGACCACGTGACACTACTGTCACCTGCTACAACTTTGTCTCTCTTACTGAGAATGACATTCACGTGGGTATGGATTTGTCTCGCGAGTTCTGTTGTGGTTCCTACAGACTCAGCAATTCTCTTGTCAATATTGGCGAGTCTATATGCCTTCGCCTTCTCTGACAATTTAGTGAGTAGCAAATCTGCATACCCATTAACTGCTGTCGTTGCCATTGTTAATCTCTGAAATAACTGTACTTGATAGAGTTATTTATGCAACTAGCGACTCGGGGTGAATACCGTGGACGAAAATTGAATCTACAACTCTTTGAAGACGCTGTGCAATGTGCTTACCATAGTTTGTATAGGTCGGTACTGTCACATAACCAGTTGGTTTGCGATACATATCAAGTTTGCCTGCTGTCAACTGACCTGATCGAATTCTTGCAGCGTCCTCTTTATGTAGGCGAATAACACGACCAATAGTTTGTGCCATTTCGACTGTCTGAAGTTGACGCAACAAAATGGTATGAGTCAGACCGTGGACGTTGATACCTTCGCTAAGGATAGAGTAATGGAAGATGATAAACTTGCGATCATCATCACGTCCGAACTCATCCATAGTTTTGAAAAACTGCTCACGGTTCACTTTCTTGTCATTGACAAATGCACCAAACTTAGATGTGACGTGGAGAACATCATATCCACGTGACTTGAGTTCAACAAGCAATTTAGTCTTACTGAGCATATGTCCCAAGATCTTAGAACTAGGAACTGCAACCAATACTTTGGATGCATTCTTGTCATCAAGATTGTCAAGTACGTCAAGAACTGTCTGGGTATCAGTATCCCAACTCATTTTCTTGACTCTCTCAATATCTTGCTCAAAAGGAACAATAGTTGGGGGGATGATAGAACCACTTGCGATCAACTCGGGTGCAGGTACTTGTTCAATGATTTGTCCATATACCTGACTGTTGTTCATACCACGTTGGTGCCTACGTGCTACACGTGGTGTTGCTGTAAAGAAGTAGCAACGCTTAGCGATTGCACTAATATCTTCAGTAGAATCAAAGAAATTACGTGTTACGCTGTTGTGTGCTTCATCAAAGTATGCTACGTCAATTTCAAGTTGGTGCTTAGTTACTGCTTCAACAACTCTACGAAGAGAGTGATAAGTTGTGAAAATAACATTAGTAGCAACTGCACTCTTTGCCCTGTTGTCCTTGATGAACTGAGCAAGTTTATCTGGTTTGGTACCAGAATCATAATTTGTCTCACCTGAGTGGACGTGATAGACGTGAACCCAGTCTGCTTTAAGGAACTGCATAAACTCCTCGCACAACTGATTGGCAAGAAGAATACGAGGTGCAACCACCACAATGGTGCTGTTGCTGTTAGTATTGAGCGTTCTCAAAGCATCGTAGATCATACACATCGTCTTACCACCACCAGTAGGGATAATAACCTGTCCCTTAGTGTTACGCTTCATTGCGTCAACTGCTCTCTGTTGGTGCTTGCGAAGATTTACGCTCAAATGTCTGTCCGTGATTGATAGACATATCATAGCACATAAAAAACCACCCGAGGGGGTGTCGGGTGGTCACTTCTTGAACTGTCACTCTACCATATATCTTTACAGATTCGTTTGCACTCGTGTGGGTGCTGTTCGATAGAGCATTCAATTAAACAGTCGAAATAGTCATTGATTAAGTCCATTTCCTCGTTAGAGTGTGATTCAGACCATTCTGCTAACTGCTCCTTTGCTATAAGATTGTGCATCTGCCTTACCTGTAACTGAAATCATAATGTAGGAAGATTAGGGTGCATCGCTCTCCTCTAATTCTAGTATTATTTAGAAATGTTTGTAAATCATAACGTAGTTTTGTAAAAATAAAACACAACTAAACAATAATTCACACATCTTTACCTGTTTCTGTCTGGTTGGTTCCAGTAGACTGAATGCTCGTATGTGTCTGTTGATGATGTGAAGTTAGGGGTATCGTCTCCGAAACTGATAACTCCGTCTCCGAGGGAATCGAGATCTCTCCTAATATGTCCACCATTGTTCTCTTGAATGAATCGCAAGTCAGCGGATTCTCGCAGGGTTTGTTGTCGTTCAAGTTCACAAATAACGGTGTTCAAATGTGATTGCAAATAAGATGTGTAATCAAGGTGCGTCACTTTCTGGTTCAACAGTCTCGCTAGACTGATCAACAGTTCCAAGTCCGTGTTTGATTGCTGTGTTGACAAAATCCTGTACCTCAGTTTGTGATAGTTTTGATAAAAAATTCCATTGTGGGTCATTATTGTCCCAGTCGAGAGTTACCTGACCCTCGTCATTAATTTGGATGTTAAGAGAATCCCCTGCCTTTCCCTCCTTTTTTTCGTTTGGCATCAATAACCTCAATGTGTGATATATGTTGATGGAAGTTCCACCAAGCGGTTTGCACTTCCTCGTAAGACTCCACTATTTTAACTGAGTTGTCTTTGCACCATATTTTATACCAATGTCTGTCATATGGCAAGTCAGACGTATTTTTGAAGAAATCAGGCAATGCGTTCATAAGACCAATGGGGATCATCATCACCGTCAGACCAGATCCAGAATTCTGGATTGTGTTGCGATGACATAAACATACGACCGTCCGCCCTCTTATCCTCAATGTTACAGATAGGGTTGCTGTTCATATGTTCAACAAATTGTTTTTTAGTTCGGTCTGATTTAGGTGTGACCTTCACCAATTTCCTCAAGGGCATTTTCTAATTTTTGATAGAGATCATTATATTTGATACCGAGAAGTGATTCCCAGTTTTGTTGTGACCTATCGTCAAGCATTTGCATTGCTGACATACATCCCAACAGTTCTTTAGGTGTGAGTGACGTGATTTGCATTTGATTGATGTGTGTTCTTGTCCATCTTAACAGACTTTCGTATCTTTGTTTGTAAATCTGTTCGCTGTTCATAATATTTTAGAATTTCATAATATAATTCTAAATCATAATGTTTCATCTATCCTCCACATCGGGTAACATCTCATTTCCTGGGTGGTCATTGGTTTTTCCCTTGTAATTCTTTTTATTTTTGAAGTGTTCATCATCAATTTCAAGGTCATCCCATTGATGTTGATAGATGCACAAACAACACTTATTAAACGGTTGTCTAGACCCTTCTGGATTGGGTTTAGTGCCAACACATAGTGTAATGTATTCTTCAGACACGAATTCAATCGTGCCTTCGAACTGTTCAAATCTTGCAGGCATTCCTACCTCAAGTGATTTTAGTATGTTCCGTAGTTCCAAGGGAATAGACTCCGAGATAAAAAGAGGTGTGGTCATTCTGAGACGTGTTTCAAGTGTAGTAGATCGGCAAGTGCGTCCACTTCAGCAAGTGCGTCAGTCAGCATTTCTTTGCTGATCTGTCCTCGGTGATGTCTTCGATGTGAAGACGAAATGTACAACAGTAGTGCTTTGCGTAGGACTCCTTGTTGTTTGTCGTTAAGCATTCTGGATTTTAGGAACATCGCTCCCCCAAGCGAAGATAATACTATTTACAATAATGGGATGAGTGAGAATTGATCATCGGGTAGATCGGACTGGGTATGAATATCAAACCCAAGTGTAATACGAGGTGTTTCAAATTCCTCGTGAACCACCACCCTGTGTTGCCTGTCCCACCCAGGCCCAAAGTAGATATTGCCCACTTCATTCTTTATAGAATAGAGTGGTTCGCCATCTTGTCTGAACTCGGTCGTTGTGTTGTGCGGTTCAATACTAATATAACCGTGATAATCAAATTTGTGGTCGTGCCAGTTTAAGACATTGTTAGGATTATGGTAGTTCATCCAACATTGAAACCATAGTGGTTCGTCAGTCTCAAGCGTGGTGCGTACCACAGTTTGAAGATCGCGGTTCAATAACCAGAATAGCGGACTTGGGGATGTAAGTGCAAATATGTTATAGAATCGATACCCAGAATACTGATTTTTACCCCAATTCTTAATAAAATCCTCATCTTCCTTGCGTTTCTCTTCATAATTGAATAGACTAGGAAGATTGCCTAGTGTTAACCCCTGATCAGTCAGGGATGAATCGAAACCAGTAAATGTATTTTTGAACAGTCGATATGCCCTGCCCAGTTGTGTTATCATTTCTTCTTTCTCGTGGATGATACAAGGAGATCTCCATAGAGACCAGTCATCACCCTTCTCAAGTAAAGTTGCCATAGTTAGGGTTGTAAGAAGTTCTTGGGTCTGTGGGTGTTTTCTCACTCACATTTATATTTACCACTAAACGTGGTTCGTTTGTTGGATAGGATGAACTGTGAAACAGATCTCCCTTGAAAGCAACCGCTCTGCCCTTCTTAGGGGTTACACGTTGCTTTTCTGTCCAAGTATCCTTAGATACCATTGCAGGGTACTCAAAGGCATCCTGAGTTCTCTCATTATAGATGATTGTATCTCCATCCGTGTCATTCAGATAGTAGATCACGTTCCAAGAATTAGGGACGTAACTATCAATGTGTGGCATTTGTACCTGATTAGAACCCATAGCAGGTACTGCATTTATTCTCATTCGTAGCAGGCATTCAGCACTCAATGCTTCACGGAACTGTAAAGCGAGTGGCATAAAACCATTTGTAAGTGTTGAGCAATGTGATTTGTCACCATACTCAATTTCATACAAATAATGTAGGTTAGCGAACCCATTGCGGGGGTCATCAATAAAATCAGGAATATCCGTGATTGCTTTATCTTTACGATACCAAGCAAGATCTGGATTGTTTGCACATAATAGTAACCAGTCCTGATATACTGGTGGGATAATGTTCTCAAAGACGATCACATCATCCAGTTTCTTATATGCTGTATCAAATGGATTGCTGACTGTTAGTTTCATTACGGTGCTACGTTAAATGTCAGGGTGATACGATTGTGTTCACCATTTGTCTCATATCCGTGAGTCATATTGCTCGGGAAGATAACAATATCTCCCTCTGCTGTTGGTACGGTAGCGTCCAACAAATTAAATGGTGTCATCCCAGTCTGTTTACATTGCATAATTGGATAGAATGTAGACTGTGTAGTTCTCTTGAACCTGAGTGGTGCGTGCTTCATCGGGTCGTAGTTAATGAAATAACAACCTGAGTACAAACAATTAGAGAACTCGTGTGGTGCATAGATTGAATTCTGTGATGCTACTTCAATGTGTGAGTCAATCAACTCCATAGTTGAGAGATCATATTGCATTGATGCTTCATTGATCTGTCTAACAGCGTCCAGAATCGTCTCCTTCACCGTTGCAAGCAAAGGATGATCCAACACATTATTCTCTCCTATTTGCGTCACACCGTGGCATATAGACGTGTTAGGTGATTGATGTAGATCATCTTGTGAGCATTGATTGATGAAGTTAGTGATCGCGTTCTTGTCCCGTTCGTGATTCTCATTTGTGTAGTTTCCCACGGGGTTCATAAACAAACCGTACACGTTGGTTTGTTGGATGCTCTCGAAATCGTCAGATAATTCTTTAGGGGAATGCATTATGTGTAATAGGGTGAAGTGTTAATCATTGACTGTTCATTCTGAATCCTTTGACTCGCTGTTTCCCAAGGTGCTGCTAACATCGGACGACCGTCCCATTTATTGTCAGCGTACCTACCATCTTGATCGACATAGGATACAAATGCCTGTATCTGTAGATCTCCCTGATACTTTGGTCTCCAATGGAAATCTTTATGTCCACGGAAGATAATCATATCACCTTGATTCATCAATAAGTCATACGATTTACCATCAATTTCTATATAAAAGGGCCAATTAGTCTCATCCCTTGTTATACATATATTTCCGACCCATTCGCCACTTGTTCTGTCTCTGTGTCGTACCAGATTAGTGCCTTTGGTATATACTCTAGCATAACTAAATGTCTGCCATAATTTACAACCAACAGCGTCTTCAATCTGTTTTTTAATTACCTGTCCCATCGCTTCAAAACATACTGGAGAGTACATTGCGAATGCCCCTGGCATAATGGGATCGCTTGTGGGACCTGAAGTTGTCGCTTCAATTATGTTTTTAATCATAATGAATTCGTGCTTCAAATGTTCACAAGTTTCTTGTGATAATGCATTACGAATTCGCCAAAGTTTACCCTTTGCGAACTCTTCAATTTTCTCATCAATAACCACTTCCATAACCCATTAATTGTTTACTAGATCGTGAGTAATTCCGTGAAAGAATCCCACAATAGTTAGGCGTGAATCGTTGACATCATTTCCGAAGAAATCCATACCACCGTGAAACTTCCTACCATCAAAGATTAAGCAACGATTATATCTACTTTCAATACTAATTGAAGTTTGATACATCGAATTACACTCCTCTTTATACTTTTCATATGCTGCTGCCGATTCCTCATCATCCTGAGCAAGTAATTGTTTCTTGAATTCTTCTTCGAAACCTTGCCCATTAAAATGTGGTGGCACATCGTAGATAGTTGTACCACGATTAGGTACAACACCCTCATTCAAATAGATAACCATACCTACACCTAAGTGTGGTGGGTCAGAATGAATCCATCCACGTTTGTTGTTACCATCGCATACGTGAAATGCAATATCTGCAATATCAAATCCGATGAAAGATGGTAGATACGATACTACTTTACGACATATGATTTCGTGCAAGATAGGGTCAACTGAATCAAGGAGAGTTGATCTCTTCCCAGGCCAATTACCCTTATTGGGGTGATCATAACACCTCATATATTCTTGCTGTTTCGCTAAGTTAACGACCAACGATGGTGTCTCGAAAAAATTATCGATTACGATGGTTGGTACATACTCCTCAACAAATCTCATTTTCTAAACCATCTGAAAGGGCATTTCTTTTCTTTCTCTCCAAAGATAATATCCTTGGCAAGAAATGGTGTGAATTGTTTCACCGATAGACGCTTATGCATCTGTAACAGCATTTCCTGTGGTGGTGCTGCCTTGGTCAACTTGAATGACTCTCTAAGATCGCCTTCCTTATAGAATGCAAACTTATAAATTGGGTCACCTCGTTTAATTTTGACCTGTTCATTAGGATCACAAATATTGATCCCAAAAGATATAGGTCTGCACCAATCAGATAGGTTAAACCAACCGTTTACTAGTGTATAGTTATTATTCCTACTTGTCAATGGGTAGTCTCTCGCTTCCACCCATACACCTTTCTGTTTTGTCCACAGCAACAACTGTGGTACTGAGATCTGTAGAGTTTTGATAGGTGGTTCTAAATCTTCTACCTTGAGATATTTCTGGATTTGCTGATCATTAAATTCTTTACACTTGACTCCACCCTCATAGATTGTGAATGTCATATCCTTCGGACTGTACATAATGAACTCACGTGAGTTCTTATGTGTCCAAGCAGGGCATTGCATATATGGTACGAATTTATTTCCCTCGTACTCATCGATAACTTTCTTTGGTTCAATACCAATACCTTCTAAACTTAGAGGTGAATCCCAACAGTTTAGAACATCCTGACCACCGTCATACTGATAGTAAAAGATCTCAATAGTCATAATTAAAATTTAATGTCATTCTATTTGTAGTGGTGGTAGGGCAACTCGATGCGTGGTAAGTAGAACCATCAAAAATAACGACTTTACCCTGTTCTGGTTTTACTCTCCTCGTTTCCTTGTTTTCCTCATCAAAGAACACCGTGTCACCATCACTTGTGTTCACATAATATATTGCAGTTGTATGTTTGTTGTGTCTGTCAATGTGTGGCATATTGTATCCTGTGCCTGTTGGCAATAGGAGACCACCTTTAATCCTATACAGTTCATAATCCTTTGTCTCTACAAATGTGAAGAGAAGAGGCATTATGATATTACAAAACTCTGAGTGAGTACCAGTCTCTGCGTCATAAAACAAATGTGCGAACCCTTGACTCCCATTTGCATTAGGGAATCGGTTTCGCACTTCGTCTGTCTCTCTGTATGTGACATCCTTAAGATAACCCCAAGGGAATCCCACATCTTCCATCATTTGTTTGATTCTCATCTGATATACAGGTGGAATCACATTACGAATAATTCGCATTAGTAACTCTGCTCACACTCCTCTAAATTTTCTTCACCACATTTCTCATATGAAATGCTGTCAGTATGATACGAATGATAAATCCTACCCCATACTACCTCGAACTCTTCCTCATTCAAGTTCTTGAATAAGACTTTACCGTTGTAGTAAACGTGATAAGATTCTGCCATTAATCATCCTCCTGATTTTCTTCTGATACGTTTCCGATAATTTCCATTTCAGTATCCTCAGCGTCAAGTTCTGCCATTGGCATCCCGACTTCATCTTCCTCACCCATAATGTCTCGTTTCACAATAAAGAGAGCATCGATAGCACCCTCCAATCTAGATCTCTGAGAATATGCATCAGATCTCTTTTGAAACTCGATAGTGGTGACACCATACGGATTCAGTTTCTTGTTTGCGAAATCCGTATCGTATTTTTCAATGATCTTGTCAACTTCCTCTTTTTGCAAGTGAAAGTTTTGAATCAATTCATTAATGTTCATCGGTCAATTCCGTTACTGTGGTGTTTGATCGCCCTCATAGCACGAGCAACCTTGTGTGATACATCGTCATCATTAGGATACTCTGCCTTCAAAGAATAGTTGAAAGCATTTTCAAGATCCCAATCTTCAGTCGTTGCATTATCTATACGAATATCATACCAACCTTTGTCAAGTGTTGCTCTGGGCATAGGTATGAACTGTGCTAGTGGTGTCCCTGCTTTGATTAGAGTTTCACCATCTAATACGTGCCAGATAAGTTGCACGTTAACTTGCATAGCAAATCTTGGATCATAGATCCCTGCAGTTGCTTCGAAACGGGACTCATTGTTCCAGTACACGGGTGTCTGCATAAAGATTAGATCGTCACTTGCTCTCACTCTCCACGGTGTTTCGAGTTTAATGATGTGTGCAAGTGAATCACGTGGACTGTCCACCAAAGGTACAGTTTGGTCAGGTGGATGATCTCCAATAAAGTTCGCGTGTCTCGTGAACATTGTAGGGATTTCATACTCATAACCAACTCCATCACCGTTTGTACGAATGATGAAATCCATTGGTGCGACTACAACATAACCCATACGAGTGATCTGTTTCAACCCTGGGCAGTTTGCCACATTCATATTTCCACGAAAGGGGCATTTCTTTTGTCGTTCTTCTTTCGACATCCAACGTCTTCTTACCGAACTCGTTGGTATCAAAGGATAGTTCTCGACCAACCCTGGTTCTAGAGAGAAGAACCTCAACCACGGTTTCTTCTTTTTATTCCTCAGGAAGTTGAACATTGTCTTCACCATAGATGTTTTCAAGTAAGAATTCATAATGTGTTGGGCATTCATCAGACTTGATAAACTCATCAACACTCTTGATATAGTCTAGACGCTCATTTCCAATATGAGTGAGTTCATCAATGTTTCCATATCCATTAAACCTAGTTCCCAATCTCAATCCCATACCTGCAGCGATGAAGTTCATACCTGCAATGTTTGCTCTGAGTGGTCTACCAAGATCAAGAATATCTCCCATCCTCTCGTACTCATCGTTCACCTTGATGTTACCATCAAACTGTTCGAGCATATACTCACATCTTTGTGATGCGTGTCTCCAATATGGATTATCAGTTCGTTTGCTCAATGCATAGTGCATTGCTACGAAGTGACTGAACCCAATCACCTCACGTTGTGCAGCATAGTTGAACCATTGACGCTCAATACCTGATACATAACCCTGACGACGATTAAGAACATCGACCAGTCTAAGGATATTCTCGTGAGTTGTCAACAGACCAGTGGATTCTAGTGGTTCAATGAAACCATATGACATCCCGATTGCTACACAATTCAACTCCCACGCTTTCTCTCTATATCCGTGCTTGATGTCAATAGACTGGATTTCATACTCATCAGGTTCCAGATCGAATTCTTCATCAATCCACATCTCGAATTCCTGTCTCGCCTCATTTTCCATAGCGAAACGTGACGACCAACAGTATCCAACTCCGATCCTATCCCACAACGGAATAGTCCACATCCATCCATTATTTGCACCACGACAGTCTGTCACATTGTGCATCTTTTCCTTACGTTGTTTCTGTGATGTGTAAGGAATGCGAGCAAAGAATGCTTTGTCGTTTGGTAGATATTTCTCGAAACTAATATGACGTACTGCCATCATTTCCTCAATGAGTGCACCCTTAAATCCTGTGCAGTCAATGAAGAGATCGCCTTGTACCCCGATTGTCTTTTTATCTGCTGCTAGTTTTACTGCAAGTTGTTTGATGACTCTGTTACTTTGGGCGGGAGATCCACCTGCCATAACATCCTTGACCATTCCTCGTACATCACCTGTGATGTGTGTGAATCTATCCTGTGATGCAAACGGATAGCATACATCAGTCTTCAAGTATTCTGCGAATCGATCAGCATCAATATGGTAGGCAGTATCACTAGCAAAGTCAAAATCACGAATCCTCCCATCTTCGTTACCGTATTCTTTATTATGTTCTGCCATACAGGTGTTACCTGCCAAGTAATACTTAGCAAACAACTCTGGCGGGAACTCATCAGGATATAATCTTTGAAGATCAAAGAAATCTTGAATATCGTTCTTACAATTATATAGATCTGCAGGTCCAAATGGATACTGGAATGTAGATCCCTTCTCACGGAAGTCTGTGAACTGAATACTGTTCTTATATGTTGCTCCTACCTTCGGCATCCAGTCTTCGTCTTTAAGACCAAGTGAACGCAAATACTTATTAAACTGTCCGATAGTTGATTCACCAACTCCGACTGGTTTATGCTTCTTGGATTCGACTAGTACAACACTAATCCAAGGGCATAATTTCAATAGTGCTGCTGCTGTCATCCATCCAGATGACCCACCGCCAACCACTACAACATTGTTAACTTGCATAACTAAGAATCTTCTGTCTTATATAGGGTAGTTTGATAATACTCCAACGGTGTTGGATAGTCTGGATCACGTTTAGTTAGGTGATCCATAAACATATCGTCAAAGTCGGGTGATTCGTAACCATCGTGTGCTTTGATGACATCGAACCTGTCAGGAATTATATCATATTCATACCCACCTAGCAAGTATAATGCACCCTCAGACAGGTAGTTTAGATTTCCAATCTGTTCGAATCTCTGTGTCAACACATCAGGGAACTCTGATTGAAAGTTCATTTGATTATAGTGTTTCCAGAATGGTGTGTCATCCCTAGGACTTAGACAATAGTGTGCCAATACGAAATCCTTGAATGACTGTAGTCTTCGCTTGGATCCCCAGTTGAATTGTTCTCTGATAAAACCATTGTAGTTGTCCCTCTCTTTAGGAAGAACCTGTATCAGATTGAATAAGAACTCGTGTACTGAGTATAGTCCACCTGATTCTAGTGGTTCAATGAAACCACCTGCCAATCCAATAGACACTACATTCTTCTTCCATATCTCCTTCCTTACACCTGTAGGGAACTCAAGGAATCTGAATTCCTGTTCATCACCTACACCTAAATGCTGTTTGAATTCTGTTAGTGCATCCTCTTTGGATTGATGACGGGAAGAGAATACATAACCCGTTCCAATTCGTGACCACGTGGGTGCTCTCCATACCCATCCACTGCTCATTCCTGTGCAGTTTGTGTATGCAACTAATTCTTTTGCTTTGTCCTTATATGGTATTCTCGTTGTCCACGCTGAGTCACAACACAATTCATCTACACCACAAATATCTGAGTTCCACGCTTCCCACTCGGATCCTACTTCATTGCTAAGGATCGCAGCAAAACCTGTGCAGTCTATAAAAAGGTCTGCATCGTGCCAATCGCCACTAGAAACGCGAACTCTGCTAATCCCATCCACGCAGGATTCAATCTCGCGGACTGTATCTTCAATAAGTTTAACACCTTTAGGAATTGCATAGTTGTGTTTTAGATATTCTGCAAAGGAAATAGCGTCGAAATGGTAACCAACGTTAAAATGAGTGAGATCTGGGATAAGTTTGCCATTTTCGGCACCGCGTACTGTGTCTGAATATATCAGACCAAACGTCATACTGTCAATGTGTCCAACCTTTCTCCAAGTGTAGTAATCAGCAACAGATGCAGGACCTTCAGTCTTGCCGAATGGGTAATGAAAAGGACCCTTCGGATTGAAGTTCTCGAACCGTACACTGTGCTTATACGTTGCGTCACACTTAGGCATCCAGTCCTCATCCTTGAGACCAAGATACCTGACAAATGTATTAAAAAATTGTGTTGTCGCTTCTCCCACACCAATTCGAGGTGTAGTAGGAGATTCGATCAACACAATCTCTTTTGTATTACCAAAATGTTTCGCTAGAACACTAGCGGTCATCCACCCTGCACTGCCACCACCGACAATACAGATTTTATGTAGTTGCATACCAAATTAGAGTTCTTCGTAGGTTCTTCCCCAGTTAGAGTATCTCTCCCAACAAGGTTGTTCTTGTGTTGAGAGTTTGCAGGGTCTGCTAGTAGCAGGTTCTACGTTGTCAGACATAAATTCTGCAATTTCTTCCTCTGTCATCGTGGGATCCATTGGTTCCTCAACTGATGAAGGTGAAGTTGTGTTTTCTTTAACTGTCTTGACGTGATTATACCAAAGAGCATCGTCTGCTGTCAACGCTCTGCCTGCTGCGAGGTCTTTGTAGAGCATATCCAACTGTGCTCCCACCTCACCATATGCAACTCTACGTGTAGTAGCAGGATCTGCATATGTTTCTGTTCTCTTGACCCAGATCATATCCTCTGCCGAGGGTGACCACTCAAGTGTCCAAACCTTAGTAATATCGTCAGGTGCATTCACCCACATCTGTGCACAACCACGACCAAGGAATAGTGCGTATTCCTCCCCTGGTTCTACGATGTCAGCGACATACCCTGTGAAATCCATCAATGCTTTTTTCATCGTGACCCCTTATTTGTAGTTGATAACAGTAACAACACCATACTTACCGTTTGAACCACGGAAAGAGTGGAAGTGACCACCTGAACCACCAGAACCATATGCTGAGTGATCTTGGTGATTATGACTGAAGTTTCCACCATTTGGCCAACCTGCAGCAACAGATCCTCCAAAGTGAGAAGGTCCACCAGTTCCACCACCGTGAGCAGCGTGGGACTGTCCACCACCACCCCAGATGTTCAAGTCTCCACCAGAACCATTTCTGCCGAGACCACCTGAGTGTGAGTTATTTCTTGCAGCACCGTGTCCTCCACCTGCTGACATATAAGGACCGAATGAAGATGATCCTCCATCACCACCACGGTTGAAGTACCAAGTACCACCGCCACCACCACCAATAGTGATACCAACGGATGAAATGTTTGCCACAGACATCACACGTTCGGAGTAACCTCCTGCACCGCCTGATTCACCGTGACCCGCACCTCCTCCACCGCCGCCTTGTACGCGAACGTGGATATACTTGACACCACTTGGTCTGTTCCAAGTACCATTACCTGTCCAAACCTGTAGTGATGAAATGTTTTCTGAACTTACGTCTGTCCAAGACATTGACGAACCGTTCGTGGTAAGAAACTTACCACTCTGACCTGAGACACTAGGCACAATCTGACTAGATGAACCTGACATCGTACCGTTAACGGTCAAGTTACTAACAGTCAGCGTACCATTAGCAGTAATATTACCAGATGCGAGGGTAAAACCGCCAATGCCAGACAGGTCTCTAATAGATGCAACTTTGAGTGTACTCATTTTAGCCTGTTAAAATTTCCTCGTTAGTTATTTATACATTATGTAGGTGGCACAGGGCGTTCGAAACCAGAAGGGAGATAAGGTTGGTCTCTTTCCCATTGCTCATCATCAGGATAGTATCCTTCGTGATACACAACTGTGTTCGCAGGATTCTCTCTCTGAGTAGACGGATCCTGATAATCAGGAACTTCAATCGTCTCTCTATGAATCATTGATTTAGTATCGTCTCCTGCCCACATTTGAACAGAATACTTAACCTCTGTATTTAGCACAGGTAGTGATACTGTTAGTTGATACTTATCATCACTTGATAAGATGTTATCAAGTTGTGTCGTAAAGATCTGAAATCCAGAAGGTTCAGAGACTGAGATACCAACTCTTAACCCATCCTCCCATTTCAGTTTGTATTCTCCAAATTTCCTTACGCTCATTTTAATAGTGACATCTCTAGATTTAATCGTAGAGAATCCACTACCAATACTTGTGTCTTCTCCCAAATCGAAGACTACAGCAGCAACGTTATACTTTTCGTATTGATCGTCTGCTGTTTTTGGGTCGTAAATTGTTGCCATAATTAACTTACAATGTAACCAAGAGTGGCAATACCTGATCCACCATTAGGTTGTGCATAACCCTGTCTAAACTGAGAAGAGTTATCCCCTGGGGTATTCCAGTCACCATTACTTATATAACCACCAACGTGGTATGGAGAAGAAATCCAAGAATTACCTCCACCACCACCTGCGGCACCGTTACAGTCACAACCTGGGTTTCCACCACAGTTACCTGCATTGTAACCGCCGCCACCGCCGCCTCCACCTGAAGCGTCGTTCCCTGGTCTGCCACACTCATCACCGTTGGTATCACTGTTACCACCTGCTGATCCACCCTGTGAACCACACTGTCCGTTTGCTCCTCTTTGTCCACCTGCTCCACCATTACCTGCACCAGAGCAACCTTCACGACCTCCACCTCCGCCGCCTGCACCTGCGACTTGAAGGATGTGATCACTCGACATACTTACTCCAAGTGGTGAGAAAAGCATAGTTGCTGCTCCTCCTCCACCTCCTCCTGCTGAACATCCTCTGCAAGAAGCGTGTGTACCACGTCCCCCTGAACCATAACCAGATCCATTGGTACCGTTTCCACCGCCACCCCAACATCCGTAGCATCCGTTTCCTCCTCCACCGCCGCCACCGACGTAGATTCTCATTCTGCCACCTGCATTAACCCAAGAATCTTGAACTGTAATCTCACCATATGACATACCACCTGCACCACCGTTGGCACCACCTTGACCGCCGCGGCCACCTGCAGCACCCCACATCCAAACGTATAGAGTTGCACCTGCACCACCACGAATGTATAGACTATTATCTCCTGTGCTTGTAAATCTGTGGAACCTGAAGTTCAATCCGTTATATGCTTGATCGAATACAGTTCCGTTATCATCAGCAATAATTCTGATAGCACCACCGCCACCTGCTCCACCACCACGAGAACATAGTGTGGACGACAGGGGATTGAACATCCCAGAATAACCAATGTTAGTTGACATAATTATGCAGGATAATATCCAGTAGCAGAACCAAAGATAGTGAATGAATGTTGATTGGTATTTGGTGTGTAAACCAATGCGAATGACACAACCACATAGTTATCATCATCACCCCAAGCGGGTTCGTTACCACCTGACCAGTAGATTGTTGTTCCTTGTCCGTTAACGTTAACTGAGGTAGGAATACCCTCACCACCTGCGTTCTTGATAGCAACAGTCATACCATATGCGTGTGCACCATCAGTAGGAACGTTGGTGAAACTGATAGTAAAGTTACCACCACCAGTTTTGTTGATCCAGATAGAGTTTGAATTATTGTAATCGTGAGTTAGAGAACCACTTGTTGTGTAATAGTAAACGCTCTCTTTTGTTTCACCGTAATGAAGTGTACCAGTGAATGTAGCGTGCTGTGATTCAATATCAACAAATTCAGCGTATGACAGGTCATCGTCACCGAGCAATGTCCAAGATGCACCGTTCTCGATAGTAACTGTATAACCTGAGTCAATTTGGATAGGACCCGCTGAGAATCCGTTTGTGAACTCTACACCACCGTTTGCAGTAGGACCGACAGTTAAGTTCTCTTGAATATTTGTACCGTTCGTTCTAATGATAGAACCTTCACCAATAGCAGGACCACCTCCACCAACGTCTGTCCACCCAGGGTTACCTTGGTTGGCATCTTGTTTGTAGATCTGTGCCATATCCTCGGTGTTATTATACACCAAGGTACCAAACGCGGGTGTACCTAGAGAGTTAACCTGCGATTGGTTCAGAGAGGGGAGATTTAATTGTTCGGAAATAGACCACGCTTCGACCAAACCTCTGGTCGTTGCTTGAATCTGATTACCATTAATCTTTGTTGACATAGGATCCTACCGTTCCTGTTCTATTTAGATGACTAGTTCTCTGATCTGGATCACATCACCAGTAGAGGGTGGAGTACCGATTGAGAAGTCAACAGCGTTGCCGCTAACTTGATAGTCAGTGCCTGGGATTTGGGCGACACCATTCAAGAACACAAGAACAGAGAAAGAGGTATGCCCTGGGGAAATAGCAAAGGATGATGTTGACCCGTTACCATTGTATGTGACCCCGTTGTTATTGTTAGCAAGACCAGTTGCAAGTCTATACTTATCAGCAGCACCATACTTACCAGTGACATCAAGGTCACCAGAAATGAATGTGTTACCACTGATCTTCATTCTATTGGAAGCATCAGGTGCCATTCCAATACCATAGTTAGTAACACCTGAGAACCTGCGTGCAGTAATAGGTGAGGTATCTGTCATACCAAACTTATACCATACACCTGCATCATAGATCCAACCAAGTGAATCACCTGCCTGCCAGTCAATGTTATAGATAATATCACCATCGTTAAATGCTAATGCACCATCAATATCTGGTTGACCTGACCCATCATCTTCTGCAAGGAACGTCTGCTTTAGTACAGTTCCATCGTCGTTGGAGTATGTTAACTTCAGAGTCTGAATATTTTCCTGAGAAGTAATTCTCTTCTGGAATGTAACAGGACCTGAGAATACAGATTCCAACTGGTTAGATGCACCACCGATAACAGTTAGTTTGTCGGTAAGAACGATCTCGGAGAAGGTCTCAATAGTTGTACCTTCTTCACCCAAGACGTTCAACTGTGCAATATCTTCGTTAGTGATCTGACCTGTAACTGGGTTAATAACTTGGTTACCAACGAATAGTTCACCGTCAGAGTTAACACCTGAATAGTATGCCACACCTGCTGCTTCCTTCAGGGACTGAGACAGTCTGACCTGTGCGGGTGATAGAACTTCCACCTGTGTAGATGGGAATGCAGTTGAGTAGTTCCCTGGTCCGAATCCAAGGTATTCAAACGTGTGACCAGATGCTCTAAGAATAGAGTATCTTCTTAGTTCACATAGGATAGGAGCAACAGAGTTATCAGCATTCAACTTCAGAGGAATCTTTCTCTCTTCTTCATCACCAAGACGTGCAGTAACAACAATACTGTTCAGTGTATTAGATGTTGTGTTATATCCTAAGTTATTTTCCTGTTCAAGTAAGAAGAACTGAGTTGTCTCTTTAGTGATAGAGAGTTTAGTATCTTCATTTGGTGTAGGTGTAGCACCATCAGTTGTTGTAACAACACCAAGCACATCATTGTCAGCGACTGATACAGCAGGACCTGGGTCTGCTACTGGGTTGTCTCTGTCAAATGCAGGGTATAGATCAACTGTCTGCTGTGAGAATGCGAAGTCATCAAAGTTTGAAGTTGAAGGTGCAACTGATGCATTCAGGAATGTCAGATAGTAGATACCATCCTTCAGACCTCTTTCGAACTCTTGATATGTTTCTACTTCGTAGATGTAATATGTTTTGTCGTATGCAGGTGAGTTAGTCTCTGAAGATCTAGGTTGTACCACGAAACCAGTAATGGGTTGCCTAGGAATCGGGAACGCATCCTTGTCCAGTACATATCTAAATCTGTAAATTCTATCCTTAAGGTCTCTTGCGTCGGGAACTCTTCGGATGAATGATGTAGGTGTGAATCCAAGATTTTGATACTGACTGTTAGCGATTAGAGTTGTATAGATGTCGTTCTGGTTAGAATCTACCTGTAGATACCAGTTAGACTGGTTGGCATCATACTTGATAGGTGAGTTGTCATCACCTGGGGATGTACCAGTAACGTCTTGTCCTGAAGGATCAATCTTTGCTGTGTGTGTTGTAGGAGCATTTGCACCAGATGCGATCAACAGCACATTGATCTTGTCAGGCAATGTGGGTGAATCTCTTCTAGCACCAATGGTATAACCCTGAATCTTAGAGGGTGGTTTGGCATTCTCGTTTGTATAACCGTAGAGATATAACTTAGTTGGGTCTGCTGCTGCACGAATCTTATTAATATCAAATGTAACCCAGTTGATAGAGATCTCAGGTACGTCAGAAATATCTTTTGGTGGGATTACGTGAGTAATCTGTCCTGCCTTATCTTTTGTAAATGCTGCTGACTTGAATCCTTTTGATCGTAGCGACGTGTTTCCGAAGTTTGAGTTACTGTTAGTAATAGAAAGGTCACCACCGCTGTCAGAAAAGAAATGGTCACCAAATCCCACAGCAAACACAGACACAACCTGAATGAAACTGTCGTTGGATGCTTTAATGTGGACGTGACGCCATCCTTTACGGTATTTGCATAGACCGTTAATGTGTGCACCAGATCCAGATGCCTGTGCTTCATAGTTACCTGTTGATGGATTATAAAGTACAAATGCACGGTCATCCTTTTGTAGAGAGATACCCGTGAACTGTGCCACAACCATTGATTTGAAACCAGTTGCCTTCGAACCATCGGCGTGCATACCACAAATACCCCACACTGAGCGGAGAGAGCAGTTGAACACATATGGTGACGCTGAGTCAACAGTATCAATCTCAACTTTAACCAGTACGTTAGAACCAATAGCATTACCTGACGGTTCTGCTGACATCTGATAAGTAAACTGGTTACCCTGTGCTGACGTTACAAGGAATGATCCGTTGTATAGGTTAGCATCTGCTTCAGTTGGTCCCGTGACACCTGAGATATTAACAGCAACACCCACAGAGAAACCGTGGTTGACAGGGTTATCCTGAATATCAACTGTGAAAGCAGTTGCAGTTTGACCATTACGGATGATCTGAGAGACTCTAAATTCGTCAGAAATCGGACCAACGATTCTGTTTTCCTCGACCCTTGCCTGCAACTGGTCTTGTGCGATAGTTCCAGATGTGTCAGGAATTGTTGCGTATGCCTTCGAGATCTTCTGGTAGTAGAGATCAAGGTCATTAACCGTAGCGTATTCAAAGCAGGTAATCTTGTGGTGTGAGAAGTTTGGAGCAATAGTATCTGCAACGTCTCCTCTATAATATACCCCGTTATTGTCCCCGTCGAAGAAGGACATCTGCCAGAAGTAAGTACCACCAGTCAGTCTGAAGATTGCTGACGCTGTTGGTTCGTTTGCACCTGTGATACCAAGTGATGCGTTGATAGTAGGATATGGAACATACTTAGGAATGATCTTAGTTCTTCTAAGGTCAGATCCAACAACAGAACAACCCCTTGGGACGATGATTCCACCGTCTACGGAGTTGAACTTGTAAAGAATATTGTTTGGTGAGGTGAGATCGAAGTTAGTGTTCTCGTCAAATGGTGTGATCTCGTTGAAATTACTTGTCCCTGGTCTATTATCTAAAACGTACTCTGAAGGATATAGGTATATACTGAATGCGTCAAATTCGTCATTACTAAGTCCAACTCTATATGAAAATCTAGATACCTCAAGGAAGGCACGTTGCAACGTCTTAAAAGGACGCAACGCTGAGTTACCTCGGTTGTCGTAAGCATCCGATGCATCAAAGTCGTCGGGGTTGACGTAAATAATACGACCAGTCCTCGACGTGATGATATTTTTAAGACGTGTTAGTGCCATCTTCTATAGGAATCCTGTCTATATGGTTATTTATTAGGGGTTGGGATTAGGGAGCAGCACCGCCTCCACCGCCTGCGCCACCACCACCTGCAGCAGCTTGGTTATACTGATCAGGAGCGTAGTCAGGAGGTGAAACCTCGTTCTCGAATCCGTTCACTTGGAATGTTAAATCCGCACTTGAAGCATAAACCACAATGTGTGAGTTAGGTCCAACAACGATACCACTGTGTTTGTTAGCACCGTTTGCAGCAATAGCATAATCGTACATAATGTAGTCTGCAGTCTCAAGGTCAGCAGGTTGTGTAACTGAGTTGACCGTAGCAGATGTTCTATCAGCACCTTGTTCAGGTGGTGTATCTACAAATGTGTCTGAAGCAGCGAAAGCACTAGACCCAGGTCCAAGAGTAACTGAAAGAACTGGAGCAGTCCAATCTGAAACCCATCCATACTTACCACCAGTTACAGTACCAACAGTAATTGTTGAAGTACCAACCAAGAATGTATCACCAGTGATCCAAGTTCCTTTCACGTCATAGAGAAGAATCTCTGTGTATTGTGGATCTTGAACAACAGTCAAACTAGCAGAGTAAACTGTTTCACCTGCAGTTGAAGGTGCACCCTCAGCATAGTAGTACAGTGGGTTTGGTGACTGTGCAGTCGGAATAATATCAATGATTCCGTCTGTACCCGCAGTACCAGACTTCGTTACACCAGTTGTATATTCTGTACCTGCAACTGGAGTCGCTCCTGTACCCTCTTGTGTATCAGAGAATCTAAGAGGAAGTGAAGTGTTTGTTGAGTCTGACTGATCAAATCTGTATGTTCTTTCCACATCCATAGTGAATGAAGTAGGAACAATTTCTTGACCTGCAACAGTACCCCAAACAAATCCTGTTGTGTAGATAGCACTTGAAGTTGCAGTGAACTGAGTGTCTACAGTAGCGTTTGAGTTTGTACCTGTAAGAGTTTCAGCAGAATCAAACCAGTTGATCATTGCTTGAGAACCCTGTGACATAGGAGTTACAGTTGCACCATCAGCGTGGTTTGCATCTGTAGTACCCCACTGACCTCTAGTAACTGAGAGATCGTTACCAGTAACACCAGTAACAAGCATAATCTCGTTGCCAACACGAATGTATTGACCAGAGACAACCACAGTAGCATCAGAAACAGTCAGTGTAGTGTCCGCTGCTTGGAACTGTGCACCTTCGTTAATTGTTGTAGTCTGACCTGCATCCTGATAGAAGGAAACCATCTGTCCTGATCTGTGTGCAGCAGCAGATGTACCGAACTGTCCTCTTGTGACAGTTACGTTAGCACCACCAGTTGTTCCACTGTAGAAAGTAGGAGTGCCGACAAGGATGATCTCAGGAGTATATCCGTTAACTCCATCAGATAGCACAAAGTATGAAGCACCAACAGATGCTGTACCATCAGATACTTTCAGTGTGGTTGCACCTGAAGCGATGTCTGCAATCTCAATATTCATTGTGGTCCCGATACCACGGAATGATGCAGTTACACCTGAAGTACCACCAGTTACAGTTTCACCGCCCTGAAATGTTCCTGAGATAGCGTTCGAATCAATACCAATAGAAGTATATGTCTTAACCTTCACATAGTTTGTAATGACACTGGTATCAACAACCACGTCCAAAACGTTCGCTGACTTAGCAAAATCTCCTGAGTTAATAGTCAAACCAGGGGTTGCATCAGACCTAGAAATCCCAGGTGCAATCTCAAGTTTGTATGTAGAAACTGGGTTTCCCCTATTAAACTTGTAACTACTGGCATCTAAAGTCAGTTTCTGTGTATAGTCTTTGAGACCAACACGATATGTTGCAGCAGAACCACCTCTCTCCGCTGCTAGAAGAATTGTCGATGCTGTAGTCGTGACGTTTGACGAATACAGCACAGTATTTGTTGTTGCTGCAGGGGCGGATGCAGCGAGTCTACCTGCCGTCATTGTTTAGAAACCAGAGAAAAAGTGTTGTTGTAATCTTAGTCTACCACCGAGATCGGGAGCAGAAATTGAACCACCGAAACTAACACCAAGTGTTGTAACGTTTTCGGTTGAAAGCAACGTCGCATCAGCATTCGGGAATCTGATTGAACGTGTACCCTCTACATTATCTAGGAGGAAATTGATCTTGTTCTGATCGTTATCTGAACTGATTAGTTGGAAACCAACCGCAGATTTGTTCTCCATAACCTGCTGTGCTTTAGCAGTAAGAACAATGTTGTTCTCGGAGATAGGAACGTTTAAGTTGTTATGTGGGAATGCATAACGTAAGAGTGTAGTTCCAGAGATCTCAGACAAATCGAACTGGATACGCTTGGTAACGTCAGTTCCGTCTGCAAATCTAGGATCAGCATACTCTTTGTTCTTAAGTACCTGTGTTGATTCAGTACCTGCAACTGTAAGTGACTGGTCAGGGAAAGTAACAATACGATCAGAAGTTACATCACCAGATTGGAATGTAACCTTTGGTGTCGGGTTGTTAGGATCACCAGACTCAATATTACTAATTGAGGGGTTGATAAAGTTTTTATTACTGACGTTTTGTTCACTAATAGTGTCAAGTAGTGTTGACTGTGCAACACCTGAACCATAATCAGGTAGTCTGTAAATATGAGTTCCTGGGGATTCCCAAGAGTCACACTCAAAGAGTGCAACCTTAGCAGTGTCAGATGAACCAGTAACTCTTAAGTCACCGTCCTTGATGATAATGGTTTTGTTACTGATCGTTTGAGCAGTATCATTACCAAGAAGAGTTGTTGATGTAAAGTTACCTGTGCTAGGAAGTGCGAAAGTACGAATACCTGCACCAGTAGAAACACCAGAGATCTCGAACTTTGCTTTCTTATCTGGGTTCTGGTCATCTGCAATGAGCAGGTTGACATCTTGGAACTCAGCAGGTCCGTTCACCAAGAATCTACCAGATCCCTGTGGACGCATATCGATGTTTACGTTGGCACTCGTTGTATCCCCCGCAATCATCCTGATCGTAGCAGAACCGTCAGCGTTAGGTTGCTTCCTGTAGTACATACTAGATGTACCAAAAGCAATACCTATCTCATTATATGCATTCTGGTATAGTCCTGTGTCCCTGTCCAAATCGAACGCTAGTCCAGGTTGGGACTGACTTCCTGCTGATACACCTTTGAAAAGTTGATTGATTTTCGCTTTTCTATTTGGAATCAGCGGGTCAGAAATCACAACGGGGAGGATCGCCTCTCCCGTCAAGACAGCATCTGCCAGAGTCTCTAATTGTGAAATTCTTTTTGTTCCCACTTAACTCAGGCGCTATTTTATACAATCTTATTTATACACGTTGGAGATAGAGGTCTTGAAGCGTCTCTTTTAGACTACCAATATGCTTGGATCCAATAGAGATCTGTGGATATGTTGCATCCTCTCCAAATTCTTGCTCAAATGCTCTCTGTGTAAAATGTTGATTTAATTTATATGTTGTAAACTCGAAATCTTGAGAATTGAGGAACTGTTCTGCTCTCTCACTCTCTTGTGAACCATTGCTATACAAAACTGCTTTTGGATGGATCATTTCTCGTCCTTTTGGTACTACTATTTACCCATACAAAGACTTCATAATAAACTCTTTTGATAACACTGGGTTGCCGAACAATTCTAACTGTAACTTATCTGCGTCTACGAATCTGTCTTCTTCATCTTTTCGACAATGCTGCCAGTAATATGTGCTATCTTCTCGTCGATATAGGTAAGAAGTGTTGTGTGAATCGAGGGTGAATAGGGCGACACATTCTTGCTTGTGTTGCCAACAAGGATCGATTGCTCTCTTTTCATATTCGGTCACTGAGGTTTGTGGTCTTTGAATTTGTCGTGGTTACCGTCACCAGGCATTTTACCAAAGGCAACGTATTCGATTGCTTGAAGAGATCCTTGCAATCTGTCTAGATCTTTCTCGATCTTGACGTACTCTTCGTACCATCCTTGCAACTCATCTTTTCTATCAGAGAGTTGTTTTGTACGTTTATTAAAACGTGCAATGAGTTGTTCGTAATTTTCAGTTGGTTTAGTCACGTTGTCTCCAATCGTCTGGTTTGTCACGGGTGAACCAATCATTGATGTCATCCGCAGATCCGAACCCTGTTCTATGATCGGATGGGTCGGGTTCACCTAATCCCATCCTATTCAGAAAATCATCTGTACTTCCTTCCTCAATACCCTTGGATGCTCTCCTTGCTTGACGCAACCACTCACGAGCAGTTGTATATCTCTTTGCGAGTTTCTCTGCCCAGATCATATCGTCTAGTGAAACGTCCTGACCTTTAGAAATTTTCGAACAAATCCCTTCCAATCGAAGGCGATAGGCGGTTGAGAGCATAGTCTACGAGTGTTTTGGTTATTTAGAACTAAGTATTTCCTTCAGTGCATCAATCTTTGTGAATTCAGCATATGCTGACTCTGATCGATCTGAGAGGATACCAAGAATGTCTGACAAGATGTCATCGTTATCAACGTTATCGTCAATATAGGAGTTCAACGCTTCTTGTAGATAGCGTCTCCTATTCCATTCTGGTGAGTAAGGTTTGTAATGTGTCATAATTAAAATTTATGAGAGCCATTTATCGGATTTGAACCGATGACCTCCGCTTTACAAAAGCGATGCACTATCCGCTGTGCTAAAATGGCAATTCCTCTTCGCATTTTACCACATCTGTCATCTCAAAGACAATAGGGTGGCAAGATTCCATAATGAGGTATTGAGAATGCCTGTAAAGATCTTCCATAGTATAGCACATCTTTTCAGAACACGCATCAATCAACTCGATTGATGGTTGATCAACTTCATCAAATGTAAAAGGAATACCATTGATGTACCACATCTTAACGATACCCTGTCCCTCGATGAGTCTGTAGTCTGAATTTACCGTGTACATTTTACGAACTGAAAAGGTCCTTTTTCTGATCCCCATAGAAGGGTTCCTGATTTGTCCCATCCTTTATCGGATGTTTCCCACGAGTCTTTAGTAAGTCGTGCTGTTGTTTCAACTCTCCTACCTAGTTCGTCAACCCTTTCAGATTTACCAACCCAAACACAATCTTTGACTTCTGTAAACGTCATATCACTGACGTTGATTCCATCTTTGAAAGTTTGTAGGATGATTTGATCATTATCTATAACAATTTTATGATCTCTCTGGCGATATACATCACCGTTCCAGTCATACCATTGTTTAGTCTTCAATACATCGTCTTCATAGTACCACTCGTAATGAACATAAGCGAATGACGTTGGATTTAGTTGACATTGCTTGATGTTATGCCAGTGGTGGACTAAGTGATCAAGAAATTTCTTCATAGATCTAATCTATATATTTCCTTTCGAATATGAATGGTCCAGGGGTTTTACCCCAAGTTCTACCTTCGTCAATACTGGTGAATTTATCAGCAGTAATAGTAACATAAGAGTAACAATCATCACCCTTGCTGTTCTTAGCACCTTCTTCAGTTCTACCAGTAAAACCATCTTCAGACTTCTGAAAGATCATACTAGGTTCTTTTGTACCATCCTTGCGAAAGGTTTGTAACTCAAGGTGATTACCTTTGTCCAAGAGTTTGTGATCTCGCTCTCGGTACATCTCTCCACTCCAGTCATACCACTGAGCAGAATGAATCTCCCCCTCAGGTTCTTCCCAGAACTGATAGTGAACGTGGGAGAAATGAGAAGGAGAGTTTTGTGCCTGACGAAAGTTCGTCCAAGGATGAAATAGTAGTTTCTTAAACTCTTCGATCACAGCATTTTGTGAGCAGCAGCAGTCTCCGCAGCGACGTGTGCACCAAGTGCTGCCTCGCTAGGAAGGTTATCCAAATTAGGTAGTGCGTCATTCTGAAGAAGTTCAGTGACATCAGCACCAATATTGCGTCCTGGGGCAACTTGTGTCATCACAACATTACCTTTAGGTGCTTCGATGAGAATATTCTCACCGCGCTCAACAAGTTTAAGTAGAAAATCGAAGTTCTCTTGTGCTTCGTCGATAGTAACTCTAATCATAGTTCTTAATGGTCGTGGTCATCAAATGGATCCTCAAGTCCCT